>LDZT01000043.1_pt1 | contig 25483 bp, 23 predicted proteins | sample 615521 | NCBI WGS metagenome assembly LDZT01 (sample SAMN03408292, study PRJNA278302) | terrestrial metagenome | isolation source: oil reservoir sample SB1 | place: USA: Alaska, North Slope, Schrader Bluff formation | collected 2011-09 | reverse complement strand
GGGACTTCTCGATGAACTGGACACGATCGAGCTGTTTGAATCACCTGGACATGGTCGAGTGCTCGGTGAGGTAACTAAAAAACAGGAAGGAATCTACAGAGCTCTGGGTGTGGAATCACCCTCGTTATAAATTCCGGGAACTTAGGAAACATGCGAAAAGCGCGAAGGCAGGACTGACTTCGTTACCAGCATGTGTGTCGGGGATTTCAACCACTTTGCCGGGAAGGGGACCCCAACTGTGGTCCTGGGTCCGGACGGGGAGAACCTTCATTGCGCAGACGAAAAAGTAAACCTTGCCGATATAGTGAGACTCAAGGATATCATTGTGGATCTTGTTTTTGGGAAGAGTTGAAATGGCCGAAGCACTACACCCCAAAGTGTTTTTTGAAAAGTTCTTCGGCCTTGCTGGCACCCTCCGGACTTACTGCTACAGATTTCGTCTTCCTTTTCGGGTCACTGATATAACCCTTTTCATAAAGCCGGTCCATAGTCCCCCAGTCAAAACTTTTCCACGCACTGGTGGTCCCGTTCCGGTCTTCATGGGAAACAAGCCAGAGCAGCGCCAGTGTCATCTCATCCACCTTGTCCCTGTCGAATTCCACGGCCTCAACCTCCTGTCTGGCCTTCAATTATTTTCTCGAATTTAGCCAGTATTACGGCTGAAATATGTTTAGGGTTCGATCTATGGATCTCACGGCCGATGAGCAGTACATCATCAGTGGTGATGCCACCGGCCTCATGTAATTTCGCAAGAAGGGCTAAACCCCTGATAGTATCAACACCTTCCTTTTTGCAAGTTTGCATTAGCTTCTTATCGTTAGTAACACAGGTAAACCCGTTCCGTTTGGCCGTTAACAGGCAAATCCAGTCCTGGAATGATAAAGGACCGACATTACCACCGGCGGCCATCGCATCCCCCGTTTCGGGTTCAACCACTTTCAAACCTATTTCAACCAGTTCTTGCTCGTTTTCAATTTCCTTAATTTCATCAAGTACCGGGCTTGCCACGTAGAGTGTTCCTAGATGATCCGAGATTAACCTGAAAACCTTCCTGTCAGAATTGAGAAAATCGATCAGGACGCAGGCATCCATGATCAATATCTTCTGCCCGCCAGTTTTGTCCTTCACGCAACGGTCTCCCAACTCTGTATAAGTTCCCGCATCTCTAAAATAGGCATGCCAAGCATTTCGGCTCCCCTACTCAGCGATATCTTGTCTTTCTCCACTGCTTCCCTTACCAGACGATTGAAACGATCTTCAAAGAAAACGAAAGGAGCAAGTCTGAACGGTTCGTTCCCATCTCCAAATCCGTCCGGTTCCTCTTTGAACATCAATTTTTTCTTGTATCTGTTTCTATAGGCACTATAAAATTTCGGCCATATCGATTCATCGGTTTTGCCAAGATCGATCAGCCTCTTCAGGACAGTTTTGTAACTGACCCGAAAAATACCTTTTACCTTTAAAACCCTGTCAACCCAGTGCAGGCCTGAAGCTTCGTCCCATTCGTTGATGAAACCGGCGTCAGGCATCAGGAAATAACCGGCGAAACAATCCGCCTGACGTTCCTGCTCCTTGTCTTCAAGGGTTTCTTTTACGTTGAAAGTCTCCGGGTGAAGCATCAGGTGCCCCAATTCATGTGCAGCGCTGAAAATGCGTCTTTCCGGAGTGATCCGATCCTCGTCGTTGACAATGATGGCCGGACCTCCGTCCTCCTGACCTATGGAGAGTCCGAAAAACCCATCTGAAGCCAAAGGGAGCGCAAGAACCTTTACTCCGGCTTTTTCAAGAAGGCCGCAAATATCGTGGATGGGCTCCTTCGAGTCGAGGCCCAGTTTCTCACGGCAAATACGGGCTGCCTCAGCGGGCTCATTCCTGGAGCAAAGATCTCTAATGTCTTCCAGGTGAAAGGTGCTCTTTCGGTCCAGAACGCCTTCAAGGTAGTTAAAATCTTCAAGCCATCTGGCGGCCTTAGCCAATATGTTTTCACGTTTACGCATATTTTTTGTTGAACGGAAACGGACGGTTTGCAATTCTTTCACTGGAACAAAAAGCTCGTTTAGCTTCACGCCAAGGGCCTTAGCAATTGACTGCAAGGTTTTAATACGAGCTTCAACCTTTGCCGATTCAATATTTTTTACGGAAAGCTCGGAAATACCTGCAGATTCAGCCAGTTTCCGTTGACTGAAACCCTTTGCGATCCTGTTTCTCCGGACATTCCTTGCTACATCCAAAAAATCCATTTGGGAACACCTCCTTCCCAAGGATAATTATACTAAGTCTATATTTTATGTCAATTAGTATAAATAACTGCCGGTAAAGAACCTGGACCACGACAAAAGATGACAGAGGGGGATATCTGGCGGCATGCGGACATCGTTACAGTTTCACTCGCTTGAGAAGCTGGGCATTGATCGCCACGACCACAGTGCTAACCGACATCAATACTGCTCCTACGGCAGGTGTGAGAAGAATACCCCATGCGGAAAGTACTCCCGCGGCCAGGGGGATGGCCAGGATGTTGTAGCCAGCCGCCCACCATAGGTTCTGAACCATCTTCCGGTAAGTTGCGCGGGACAGTTCGACGATCTTCGGGATGTCGCGCGGATCAGACCGGACAAGAACGATATGTCCGGCTTCCACGGCTACGTCCGTACCCGCACCGATAGCGATCCCGATATCGGCTGTGGCCAGGGCGGGAGCATCATTAACGCCGTCACCAACCATCGCGACCTTTTTCCCCTGGCTTTGCAGCTCGCGCACCTTCGTGGCCTTGTCTTCGGGCAGGACCTGGGCGAACACGGTGTCGATACCAAGTTCCGCTGCGACGGCATCCGCCACCGCCTGCGCATCCCCGGTGAGCATCGCCACTTCTATTCCCCGGTCGTGAAGCGCTTGGATCGCCTCGCGGCTCTCCTCCCGGATGGCATCGGCCACAGCGAAAACTGCCAGGGCCTTGCCGTCCCGAAGGAGATAGATGGCGGCCTGCCCCCTACCGGCTGCCGCCCCGGCTGCTTCCCGAAGCTCTTCCGGCACCTGCGTGTTCTCTGCCTTCAGGAGTGCGGGACCGCCCACGTGATATTCGACCCCCTCAACCGAGGCGGCGACACCCTTTCCCGTCACCGCCCGGAATCCATCAACAAGAGCAACGTCGATATTTCGCTCTTCCGCCGTTTTTACAATGCCGCGAGCGATGGGGTGTTCGGATTCGGACTCCACCCCGGCCGCGAGTCGGAGCGCTTCCGCTTCAGACAATCCTTCCGCCACAGACATTTCCACCACGCGAAATTCTCCCAGCGTGAGTGTCCCTGTCTTGTCGAAGATCACGGTGTTCAAGTTCCTTGCTTCTTCCAGGCCCCGCCGATCCCTCACCAGGAGGCCGTTCTGCGCGCCAAGTGTCGTTGAGATGGCTACCACCAGCGGTACGGCCAGACCAAGGGCGTGTGGGCAGGCAATTACCAGGACTGTCACCACACGGATGATGGAGAAGTCGATAGATGCTCCCAGAAATTGCCATACCACCAGCGTGAGCACCCCCGAGACTATTGCCACCCCGGTAAGGGCACGGGCCGCACGGTCGGCCAGATGCTGTGCCCTTGATTTTGAGGTCTGCGCATCAGCCACAAGCCGCATGATCCCGGAGAGCTTCGTGTTCTCACCCGTACCGGTGACCTCGATGCGCAGAGAACCCTCTCCATTGATGGTCGCCGCAATAACCTCCTCGCCTTCCTTCTTTTTAACCGGTCTGGACTCCCCGGTGATCATGGCCTCGTTGAGATCGCTCTCCCCCTTGCGGATCACTCCGTCCGCCGGCACACTCTCTCCAGGGCGCACCAACACCAGATCACCCTCGTTAAGTTCGCTGACCGGGATCTCCTCCTCACCCTGGTCGGTCACACGGGTCGCGGTATCGGGGAGAAGTTTGGCGAGCTCCTGAAGCGCCCCCTGGGCCTGTGATATCGAGCGCATTTCGATCCAGTGCCCCAGCAGCATTATGGTCACCAGGGACGCCAGCTCCCACCAGATCGCGTCTGCCTGTATCAGGCCCAGCTGGACCACCCAGGAGAAAATGAAGGCTACCGAAATGGCAAGAGAGATCAGTGTCATCATTCCCGGCAGTCGTTCTCTCAGCTCCCTCCATGCTTCTTTCAGAAAGACCAGACCGCCGTAGAGAAAGACGGCTGTAGCAAGAATGGGTGATATCCACGCCGACCCCGGGAATTCAGGCGCAGTGTAGCCAAAGATCATCTGGATGTGTGCTGCCCAGAAGACGACCGGAACGGTAAGGACCAGGGAGAGCCAGAATTTATCCCGGAACATCTTAGGGCTATGGCCTTCGTGCTGGTCGCGGCCTGCATGATCCGGGGCGGTCTTGCCGTGTTCGCCGTGTGGATCGGCTCCGTGTCCATGATGGTGATCGGTTGTAATGCTCATAATTTCACCCTCTTTCGGATCCCCTCGGATCCCCTCGGTATCAGACCTACACTTTTGATAAAATCGTGTTTTTCACTATTTTTTGCCCTTTTCTCCTTGCTGATGAACCTCATCTTTTTGCACCCAGAACATTCTTCCAGACACAGAAGCAATGATCCTTTTGATAATCATAAACCCATATTATGTTCCGTCATTAAATGCATGCCACAATGAACAGCCTCAACGTTGGCACTGTTCAACTGCGGCGGCGGCATAGGATGGCTGTGACGTTGAAGAAATCAGCTACAAAGGGCTGCCTGAAGTCGGCGGTTTTGGTCTTGGTGCCCATGACAAGCTCGCCGCTTGCCTTCGCGAACTCCGCCATGGCGGTGCTTGAAGGCACGGGGTGATCGAAAACCCCCGCAGGGACTTGATGAAAATCATCAGGTCTGGATTCCACCCAGCCATCGGGATCTTTGAAGGTCTCAATGTATTCCAGCATCTTCTCCATCCGGCTGCGCCAACCGGGATCTGCATCCGCAAGCATTGCGAGGGCCGCCGCGACAGGGGCCGCATCAGAGAGAAACGACTGTTCCTGAAGAACTCCCCCCGAAAACGAGTGAGCAAGCCTCCTTCCGTCCCAGAAAAGATCGAGCAGCCGCCCCATCGTTCTCTCTGCCTTACCGGCGTACTCATCAACTCCCAGGAGCCGCCCCGCCTGAAGAAGGGCGATGACCGTCAAGGCATTATTCCCGCAGAGTATTTTGGTGTCCGCCTGGGGCTGCGGACGGCTGCGCCTTGTCTCCAGGAGTTTTTCGTCGATACGGGGAAGGGATCTGTCGATCTTTTTTACGAGGTGTATGCTACCTTCGAAGTTCCCTCCGGGCTCTATTTCATAAACTTCCTTCAGGGCTTTAAAATCCTCCTGTTTCAGGATCTCTCCAAGCTCACTGTGATCCCAGAGGTATGTCGCCCCCTCCTCATGCCCGGTGTCTGCGTCAAAGGCTGAGAGAAAAAGTCCGTCAACCTCGAAACACTCCTCAAGACATCTGACGATATTCAAACCATGGCCTGGAAGGCATCTCGATCAGCGGGAAAGACCGCGCAGCCGAGGGAGAAGCACCAGAGAGCCATGGCCTGATCGTAGAGCATCTTCTCGAAGTGCGGTATCTTCCACTCCCTGTCGACACAGTACCTGAAGATGCCTCCCTGCAGATGGTCATGAAGACCCCCCAGGCGCATTGCATCAAGGGTCTTTCGGCAGATCGTCTCCGCATCGGCCGAGTCCTCCGCAAGCAGGGAGTAGAGCAGGTACAGGAGCGTGCAGTGGGGAGGGAACTTCTGATGCATGCCGAACCCGCCGTACCTGGCGTCGAACATCCGGAGAAGTTCGGGGGCCAGGTCTTGAGGTTCTCTTTTTTCGGGAAGACCCCGGGAGGATTGGAACGCTTTCACCGCCGCCCCCTGATCCCGGTAGTATTCTGCCACCTGGGCTGCAACCTCATGCAGGCCTGGCATTCCGCGTTCCGTCTCCGCAGGCAGGTAGGTAAATGAAAGAAAGGGCCTCAGGTCTGGGGTGATAAAGGCGTTGAGAGGCCATCCGCCGCTCCCGTTCTGCATGTTGATGAACTCCATCAGGTAGTGGTCGATGTCGGGGCGCTCCTCCCTGTCGACCTTGACGCAGACGAAATTCCTGTAGAGCAGGTCGGCGGTGGCCTGGTCCGAGAATGCCCCCGCCGCCATTACATGGCACCAGTGGCAGGTGGAATATCCCGATGAGACGAAGATCGGCACACCCCGTCTTGCGGCCTCGTCGACGGTCTCCCTACTCCACTCCTGCCACCATACAGGGTTGTCCGCATGCTGGAGAAGGTAGGGGGATCTGCTCAAACCAAGGTTGTTCCTGTCGAACCGCTCAGTTGACATCACTGCGCCTCTATCTTTCCGACCGGGGCCATGTAGATGACGAACTCATCTTCGCCGTCCACTTCTACAAGGGCATCCGCTCTTTCCTGGTCGTAGGCGGCTATGGCGCAGGTCCCTGCTTCAATGGCCTCGCATGCAAGGTAGAGGTTCTGGCATATATGGCCTGCGTCGAGTGCGATCACCTTGTAGGCAGCTTCGCCGTAACGCCACTCCATGCGGTAGGGAATGGCGGTCCAGATGAATGTCGCCGCCCCGCTGCCGGCGAATTTCTGGTTCAATGCCGCGCCTACCGTCAGCCTTTCGATCCCGTCGGATCGCGATATGATGGTCAATCTATGTTCCACGGGCAAATACCGGTAGATGCCTTTTTCAAGCCCCTTTACCCTGAAGACCGCCAGATAGGTCTCAATAGCGTGGCGGCAGCCGGCGGAAGGCACTGTCCTGAAGGCGTGCCCGCCAGACGGCGCTCCTTTGAGCCCCTGGGTGGCCCATAACAGAAAGGACAGATCTTCGAGCGACAGGTATTCCTTCCCGTATTTACGCCTCGACTCTCTTTTCCCTATTGTCTCCGCAAGAGGCATCTTCCCCAGTCTGCCGGGGTAGGGCAGGTCCACTCTCGCAGCTTCCGGCGGACACGGTTTCTGGACCGGGGGAGGCTCGACGCCCATACTCTGGTCTGTCATCGAGAAGTCAACTGTTCTGCGGATACTGTCCTTGAGGAAATATCTTCCCTGAGCCTTCATCGGACACCTCGATCCTCGTCTTAGGGTCCTGACGGATGTAGTCAATTTCCATGCAGCGACGACCCTTTTGTCCCTGTCAGATACAAGGACAACGCTTCTGCCTGATAATCATAAGCCATATTCTGTTCCGGCCATCAAACACATCCAGGCATCGGCAGAAGCACCGGGCAGAGGGAGCTCTCGGCACAGCGATTGAGCGCCTTGAACTTTTTATGGCAATATGATGTATAATCGGGGACATAAAGAGGGACGTTGGGAGGGTCTAACATGAAAACAGTTTCCAGCAGGGACTTGAAAAACAACCCGGGAATTCTTGCGGATTCCGATGTTACCGTCGTTTATTCAAGATCGAAACCGATGGCGGTCTGCGTATCCGTATCCGAAGGGGAGGACGTACTTTCCCTTGCCGATGCCATGCTGCAGATGAGAGCGCAGAGGGCGCTGGAGCTTGCAAGGATAATGGCGAGGGAGAGCGGAACCAACAGGATCCCGGAAAGCGAGATAGATGCCGAGATCCGATCTCTCAGGGTTGCCCGAAGGAAAGACTGAGCATCCCCTTGATCCGGTTCGTCATGGATACCAATGTTCTTGTTTCCGGTTTTCTGCGTTCCGACACTCCCCCCGGCATATTTCTCAACGGGCTGGTGAATCGCTCTTTTGGCCTTGTTCTTGATTCCAGGATCTTCCTGGAGTACAGGGATGTGCTTGCCAGGCCGAAATTCCACCTGTCTCCCACTGTTACCGAGCCGGTTCTCGCGCTGATAAACGCCAAAGGGCAATGGGTATCACCCACCCGATACGGCGGGGCTCTGCCCGACGAAGGAGATCGTCCGTTCGTCGAGGCTGCTATCTCGGCAGGAGTGCCCCTTGTTACCGGCAACCTGAAACATTTCGCTTCTGTACGCCCGCTGCTTGTACTCTCTCCGGTCCAGGCTCTGGAGGCTATGGGAGAACAGAAACGAGGAGAATAAACGTTACGTTTCCCCAAAAAATAAAAGGAGGCACCCCCCTTGCTGGAGGTGCCTCCTTTTTTGCTTATTATTCCGGATCAAAACAGCGGACGGCGTGAAGCTTTTTCATCCTCCTGGCTCAATAATTCGATGGAAGTCCCCTTTGAGGTTTTCCATTTTTAAAATTAGAGAGGCACCTCTAGACACTACGACATGAAATGGTGCCTTATGGTTTTTCATGGTTTTTTTGTCGCCGGGCAAGGATGAGTTCTGCCAGTGCGAGGTCCTCAGGGCTGTCGATATTGACGGATTCTTCTGACTGCATTACGTAGGGGGCACATCCATGGCTGTTCGAAAGGGTACCCGTAAGCCAGTTATCCGTCCACGCAGTGTAGATCGCCCCGTTTCGAGTATAAGTCGGGGGCAGATCCTGACGCCGTGAAGGGACCTTCAAAGGATCCATAAAGGGGCGCAGAATCCCATCCCGTACCAGGAACTGCCAGAATGGATTGTAATGACCCGGGACTTCCGTAACGCTTATGACACACCTGGCACCGGTCGCTATAAGCAGATCAAGGGCTCCGTCTATATGCTTCGCCTGCCTGAGGGGAGCCGTGGGTTGAAGGAGGATAAGGATGTCCGGGCGGTAACCCCCGTTCTCTTCAAGCCAGCAAAGAGTATGGATCACCACGGGAGCCGTCGGAGTTTCGTCCAGGGCCAGATCCTCTGGACGCATGAAGGGCACCTCTGCTCCAGCCTGCTTTCCCTCCTTTGAGATAGCCTCTGAATCAGTGGAAAGGACAAGCCTGGTGATCATGCAGCTTTTCAGGGCGCTCTCAACTGCAAGAGCAACGAGGCTCTTGCCCCCGAGAAGCCTCAGGTTTTTTCCGGGAATACCCTTGGATCCCCCCCTTGCGGGGATCAGGCCGAGGATCTCAAGCCGCTTGCCTTTCAATTCGCCGCCTCCGTTCCAGATCTCCTCCATCCGGGACTGACGACGCCGTTAGGGTCGATGAAGACCTTCCCGTCCGGCAGACGGGCCTGGACCCCTTCAAAGGAGTTGTGCCTCGTGAGAAGGGCAACAACTGATGCTTCAGCAATTGCTTCTTCGAGGTCAACCAGCCTGCAGCAGTTAAAACCTGCAAGCACCGGAGGAAGATCTTTTATGTGGGGCTCAACGATCCTGAGATCACCTCTATTTTGCGAGCAAAGAGAATTTACTATCGATACAGCAGGACTCCCCCTGAGGTCAGCGACTTCCGGCTTATATGCAAGTCCAAGGCAGGCGATCACCGGCTTTTCAAAATGGGAGATCGTCTCCTCGATCCTGTTCAACAACCATGCCGTTTTCTTCTCGTTGACCTTCCGGGCGGTCCGGATAAGACTTGTTTCCAGAGGTTCGGACTGCACAAGGAACCATGGATCAACGGGGATACAGTGACCTCCAACACCGGGACCCGGATCCATGATATTCACGCGGGGGTGGAGGTTTGCCAGACGGATCAGGTTTGCTGCATCAATACCCATTTTGTCGCAAAGCATGGACAACTCGTTAGCAAAGGATATGGCCACATCCCTCGAGGCGTTCTCTGCCAGCTTGCACATCTCAGCTGTGCGGGCTTCCGTCCTGTGGATCGAACCGCGAACAAAAGTCGCATAAAAGTCTCCTGCTTCCCTGGTGGATCCGGCATCCACACCTCCGACTATTCGATCGACCTCCACCATCTCATCAAGGACTTTCCCCGGGAGGACCCTCTCTGGACAGTGAGCAACAAATATCAGGCTCTTACCCTCTCTCTCAAGGTCAGGGCGCAATTCCAGAAGGCGTCTCGACATCTTTTCCGTGGTTCCCACTGGTACAGTTGATTCGATGATCACAAGGTTGCCGGGCCTGAGTCGGAGGGCAACTGAATCAACAGCCTTTTCGACATATGAAAGATCCACCTGGTGTTTCTTCTTCTTCAAAGGCGTGGGAACTGCAAGTATATAGACATCGGCATGGGGCACTGGATCACACAGGGCAAGGGATCCTCGTCTTATTGCCTCAACGACCAAAAGTCCGAGGGGGGGTTCCAGGCCATGTATATCCCCCGACTCTATCGATCGGACAACGGCTGGTTTGATATCGACCCCCAGCACTTTGTAGCCCGAACGAGCCAGAACAGCAGCAAGGGGAAGACCTATATAACCGAGACCCATTACGCAGACATTCAACTATGATCGACTCCCCTCCGCAGATATCCGTTGCGTCTATTCTGCGTTGAAAAGCTTTTGAGGGCAAGATATGCACTCCCGTGCGATTATCTCTTTTTAAGATAAAATCAGTACATGATAACGGGTTTATACTTGCTCAATGGGGATCCAGTCACCCCATGTCGGACCGCACCCTTTTCGATTGGCAATTCCGCGGCTTCGGTACTGCGCAAGGGGTTTCAGCTCGATCCCTCTTGCTGTTCCTTGACGATGAACTGGCGGGTTTCAGGGGTATTATCCCGGGTTTGTACCAGGTGCCTTCACCGCAGGGCATGGAGGTTTCGCCCGGCGGGAGCCTGGCCATGTGGAATATCCGTAAAGAATACCGGGGACGCGGTTTGGGACTGATGATGCACAAGGCAGCTGAAGCTATCCTCCCCGTCATCACAGGGGCAGGATCGAATCCACTGACATCCGTACCCGTCTACATGAAGAATGGATTCCAGCTCCTGCCCTCCGTGCATCGTTACATGACTACCCTGGACCCCCGGGCGTGCATCGCCATCTTTGGAGAACAGGTTTCTGAAATACCTCTTGTCGCCCGGAGAAACGGGATCGCTCCCCTTGCCTCATCGGACACTGATGCAGTCGAAATGGAAAGTATCTGGGAAAGTTCCGCCCTGAAAGCCGGATTTTTTTCTCTTTACCGCAATGCGGAATTCTGGCGCTGGCGATACCTTGAAAACCCCGGTTTCAGATACAGGATATTCCAGGATCCGGAAGGTTCCGGGTTTCTTGTATGCCGGACGGAGGAACTAGTCTCCTCCAAAAGGTTAAACGAAAAGCGTTGGTCTATACTGAGAATGATCGAGATCGTTCCCGCAAACCCTTCAACCTGGCTGGGTTGTGAAGACTCCTCTTTTAACCTTTTTCTGGAGAGATGCCTGAACTGGGCGCGAGGAACCGGATGCATTGCAGCCGATTTTCATTGTTCAAGCGACGTTATCGGACCACTTCTTTTAAAGGCCGGTTTTGCCCGGGAGCAGGATCTTGTCAAGGTTGGGATACGCCCTATGCCTTTGGTTTTCAACGGAATGGGGTCCCACGGGCGACCCATCAACGTTCTGGTCAAGGCTCCCGTTCAGGTCTCATTCGAAAAAACCTGCTTTGTAAAATCAGACAATGACATGGACCGTCCCAGGAGGCTTGATAAGAATGGAGAAGTCATTTACTGAATATCTCTCAAGCAGAAAATGTATGGTCATAGGGGAAGTCGCCATGGGGCATGACGGAAGTCTTGGCCTGGCCCATTCCTACATCGATGCGATAGCCAGGGCCGGAGCCGATGCGGTCAAGTTCCAGACGCATATCGCAGACGCGGAGGGGACACGGTCAGAACCTTTCCGAGTACCCTTCAGTCCCCAGGATGCCACGCGGAGGGATTACTGGATCCGGACAGCTTTCACTGAAGAGCAATGGAAAGGACTCTCCCTGCATGCCAAAGAGAAAGGGCTTTTCTTTTTAAGTTCACCCTTTTCCGGCAAGGCCGCGGCCCTTCTCCGGCAGGCCGGGGTGGCTGCCTGGAAGATCCCGTCAGGCGAAACAGGGAATATTCCTCTGCTTGAAGACCTTGTTGCAGATGGCCTCCCCATCCTTCTTTCGACGGGGATGAGCCCCATGACTGAGATCGATGCTGCCGCATGGAAGGTCAGGAAGGCAGGATGCCCGCTTGTTGTAATGCAGTGTACCAGTATTTACCCCTGCCCTCCTGAAAGGGTCGGCTTGAACATGCTTGCGGTCTTCAGGGAACGTTATTCTTGCTTCGTGGGACTTTCAGACCATTCCGGCACTATCTACCCCGGGCTGGCAGCGGCAACAATGGACATCCAGGTCCTGGAGGTCCACGTGACCCTTTCACGGGAGATGTTCGGACCTGATGTATGCGCTTCTGTTACGACGACGGAATTATCCCAGCTTGTGGAAGGGATCCGGTGGATAGAACTGATGAGGGGGGCTGATGTGGACAAGGACACAACTGCCGAAAACCTGGCCCCTCTAAGGGATATTTTTACCAAAAGCCTGGTTGCCTCGAGATACATCCCTGCGGGAACCACACTGGAGCGGTCCATGCTGGCACTGAAAAAACCGGGGAACGGCATTCCGGCCTCGATGATAGACAGAGTGATCGGCCGCCGTATCAGGGTCGATCTGGAAGAGGACGATCTCATCAGGGAGGGTGACCTGGAATGAAGCGGAAAATAGCGGTCGTTGTGACGGCCAGGCCCAGCTATGCCCGCATCAAGACCGCCCTTTCGGCCATGGATGATCACCCCGAAATAGAGCTTCAGTTAGTGGTTGCGGCCTCGGCGCTGCTGGATCGCTACGGTAGTGCTTCCACAGTGATCGAGAAGGACGGCTTCAGGATCGCTTCCTGTGTATTCATGCTTCTGGAAGGGGAAACTCCCCAGACCTCGGCCATCACAACAGGGCTGGGACTCCTCGAAATGGCAACGGTCTTTGAAAACCTGAAACCTGATATTGTTGTCACCATTGCCGACCGTTTTGAAACAATGGCAACCGCTACGGCAGCGGCATTCATGAACTTGCCCCTTGTCCATGTCCAGGGGGGCGAAGTGACAGGTTCCATCGATGAGAAAGTCAGGCATGCTGTCACCAAGCTTGCCGACCTGCATTTCGTCGCAACTGAAAAGGCACGTGAGCGGATCATTCGAATGGGGGAAGAACCCTCCAGGGTTTTCATTACCGGATGTCCATCGATCGACCTTGCGGCGGAAGTCGCCAGACATCCGGAAAGGACTTTCGACCCATTTACTTCCGGAGTGGGGGCAAAACAGGATCTTTCCGGCCCTTACCTGGTCGTCCTGCAGCATCCTGTCACGACCGAGTACGCCCTTGCGCGGGATCAGGCAATTGAAACCCTTTACGCGGTCAGATCCCTGGGATTACCCGTACTATGGTTCTGGCCGAACTCAGATGCCGGCTCAGACGGGACCTCGAAAGCGATACGCTGGTTCAGGGAAAACGAGAATACTGATAAATTCCACTTTTTCAAGAATTTCCCCCCTGAGGCGTTCCTGCAGATCCTCAACAAGTGCAGCTGTGTCATAGGGAATTCCAGTGTGGCGATCCGGGAATGCGCATTCCTGGGGATCCCCGCAGTCAACATCGGGAATCGGCAGGATGGACGGGAGCGGGGCTGCAACGCTATTGACACTCCCGGCGAGAGGGAAAGCATAGTTTTTGCGGTCAAGAAGCAGATCGCCCACGGCCGTTTCCCATCGGACCAGCTTTACGGGAAAGGAGAAGCCGGCTCAAGGATAGCCAGCCTGCTCGCCAGTGTTCCCCTTTCCATAGAGAAGAGGCTGACCTATTGATCACCACCGAACCTGAGATACTGGCCGTCACTTATCATTACCTTTCGGGCGCAATGTTCCCTGGGCCGGGTGTACTTCCTTTCGGCCCGGAACGATTCATTGCCCAGGTCGAATTCCTGGCCCGCAGTTCACACTTCCTGTCTCTGGAAGATCTTTCCTCAGAGGTTTTGCCCGATCCCGGCGGGCACAGGAGATATACTCTCCTGACCTTCGATGATGGCCTGGCCGATCAGTTCGAGGTCGCCTGGCCGATCCTGAGATCCAGGGGGATACCCGGGGCATTTTTCCCCTGCACGGCTCCCCTGAAGACAGGAAAGCTTCTTCACGTTCACCGGATGCATGCTCTCAGGAGCGCCATGCCCGACAAGGACCTCCTGGCGCTTTTGGGTGAACTGTCGATAAAAGCGGGCTTTGAGGAAAGCAGCCGGGTGATCGGGGGAAAAAATTTTACTGAGGCTCCATACCCCTATGACATCCCCGAAGCAAGGACTATCAAATCTCTCCTAAACTACACCCTTCCCATTTCAGAGCGGGAAGCCCTTTCGGAAATGGCATTTCGCCAGATCCTTGGAGAAGAAGCCCCATGGGCGAAAAAGCTCTATATGGGACCAGAAATGCTCTGCGAACTCAGTAGCAGGGGTTGCCTTGGAACACACACCCATCTTCACCGTCCTCTATCCCGTCTGGACAGGGAAGGGGTTCGATGGGAAATTGTGGAAAGCCTTGATATCATCGAAAAGACGACAGGCAGGCGCCCTGATTCTCTAAGTTACCCTTACGGAAACCATCTTGCCGTTTCAGGTGAAGTTTTTGAGGTAGCATCGGAATGCGGGTTGAAATCCGGTTTTATAACGGAGAGGCGCCATGGCCGGATCCATTCGGATCGGCTTAGCCTGCCAAGGTTTGACGCCGAAGACATTCCTTTAGGGAAGAGACCTGTCATTGATCTTTAATTGGAAAATTCTCTGATGTCGGAAGGAGCCGGAAGAAGATGACCGAATTCGTGCTTGCAGATCCTCATTGCCGAGTCTTCAATGTGGGAAGAACGACCTGGATGGTTTCAGGGTCCGACCCTGTTTTGTTCGAGAAAACCGTGGAGCACGCAACCGGGAAGGGATCCGGCGTCAGGCATATCTTCCAGGAACTTTCAAAGATCGCCGCAGAAGGAACTTTTGTCTCGGTTGAACCACTGGACGAAGGACGGGAAAGGACAACCCTCTTCAAGACCCTCTCTTCCACCTTCGATCTTTATTACAGGATAGGGAAAAGCCATGTCTCCGTTTTCGACCACTTCCGGAACGCAATCGCCTCGGTCCCCGCCTCGCAAAGGGTCCTCGACGAGAACGCCTTCGCCGACCATCTTCTCTTTGCCTACGAGTATCTTCCAGGGTCGCACACGCTGTTAAAGGGCATCCGCAAGCTTACTCCGGGCGGGATGCTTGAGATAGGGCTTGATGGCAACACCCGGTTTGAACAGCTCGAAACCCTCGAATTGCCCTTCGGGGGTGATGGGCCTGAGGTTGAGGATGTTGTGGACCGCCTGGACACGATCATTGCGGAAAGAATCTCGGCTTACACGTCTTCTTTCGGTGAACCAACTGTACTCTTGTCGGGCGGAGTAGACTCAACGCTCGTCCTCTCCTATCTTGAAAAAGGGGCATCAGCCCTGACAATTGGGATCGAAACACCGGAATATGACTTCGAGATGGATTATGCCAGGCTTTCGGCTGATCTCTTTGATGCAAGGCACCGCATGATGATATTAAAGGAATCAACCTTCCGCCGGTCCATTGAAGAACTGGTGGAACTTCTGGGACAACCTACGGGAACTGCCTTTTTTCAGCCAATGGCATTTCATTACGCATTCAAGGAAACAGATGGCCTTTTTCTCTCCGGAGAAACTGTCGATGCCCTTTTTGGATTCAACAAAATTGCGAAGATATTTGACAGATCGATGCTCTCGTCCCTGGAGAGGGAAAAACTGGATCGCGAGCCATGGAGCCTGGAGGGTTATTCAGCGAGCTGCGGTCTCAGTCCGGATCTTGAAAAGGTCCGCCAGGTCCTGGGAAATGATACGGTCGAAAACCGCCTGCATGGACGCCTTGATTTCGCGCTGGGGCTATGTCCGAAGCTGATTGGACTTGAGCCAGTCCACTGGCGAGCAGGGCATGCAGAAGTCATGTCGATCTTTACTGATTTCGGCCACATCAGGGAATACATAGGCCGAACGCGCCAACAGGCCTTTTGCAGAGGGAGTACGGTGTTGACACCCTTTGCCTGTAGACAGGTCCTCGAACTTGCCATGACAATGCCCATGCCTCAACGGATCGTCAGGGATGGCGTGGTAAAACACATCGCAAAGTCTTTGTTGACAAAAAGGGTACCCGGCTATCCGATCCTTACCCGAAAAGGCGGGAGCGATGTCCCCCGGACACGTTTCCTTCAGGAGGGACCCTTGAAGGATGTTTTCCTCGGAGAGGCATTTCCCCGTTTTTGGCCGGAAACGCACAGGGATATACTCCTTAACCCTCAGCGGGATTCTAGTTTCCTCGGACTCAGCGCATTAAGCTATGCACTCTGGCAGAACCGGATCCTTATGGAACAGAACCTGGAAGCGATCCCCGGAACACGTACTTTCCAGGTTTCGAGAATAGAAGGAGACCCCAGGGCATGATCAGTGTAGAACTCACGGATCCCGGTGCTTTCCGGCTTGAAACCCGACCCGGATCCTGGTTCGTCTCTGCGGCAAACTCCAGGCGGTTGAAGGCAGAGCTGGAGAAGCCCTCCTTCCTTTCACTGGAAGAAAAAGAACAGGTCCGGCGGCTTGGGGGCCTTTGCGACAACGGCGCCATCCTTTACGTTCCATGCCATGGCCGCCTCATGTGGCTTTACCGTACGATAAATGCGACCCGGGAACTATATTTGCGATGCGATGCCGAAGGACAATGGCATTTTGGCGACCACTTCAGGAACATGCTGGCGGACATCCCGTGCAGGGAGCGCAGTCTGGATGAGCATGCCCTTCTGGATCACCTGCTGTTCAGGTTTCCCCTGGGGATCTCTACCCGTGTGAAAGGGATACGGCGCCTTACACCGGGAGAGATCCTCTGCATCGATACCTCAACCCGGGAAAAGCTTTCCAGGCAGGCAGAGAGATCCCCTTGCGAGCCCTTTGAACTTGGGATAGAGGAGGCGGTTTCAGCACTGGAAGAAAACCTCCGGTCTGCCTTCGATGGATCCGGTACTGACGATTGTCTTCTTTTTTCTGGAGGCGTGGATTCCACCCTTATGCAAAGCTTCCGTCCGGGCGGATCAAAGACCCTGACGATGACGATCGATTCTCCAGAGATCGCCTTCGAGACGGAGTACGCAAGGACCGCTGCGCATCTTCTCGAAACGGACCTGCTGATCGTACCTCTCGATGAAGATGGTTATCGTACACTTTCCGAGGAAACCATAGCGAACCTCGGGCAACCGATAATCCCCGGTTTCCAGCCTGTGTTCCTGTACCGTGCCTTCCAGGCCCCATTCAGACTGTTCTGGGTGGGGGACGTAGCGGACACCCTCCTGGGGCACCCCCAGACCCGCCGGATCATGAACCCGGATGAAAGGCCCCAATTCCGGAACGAACTGACAGAACCCTTCGATTCGCCACAAGGCTACGGAGCTCTTTCAAATACAAGTCCCGACATCAAGGTTATCCGCAGGCTGTTTGGCGAAAGGGCTGTTTCTGCCCGTATCGAGGCCCGTCTTTCCCTGGTCCTTGAGCGTGCCCGGATCCGCCCCGGCAAACGGCTGGAGGAACATGCCCAGTTGACCTCGCTTGTCGAATTTTTCTGCAGCGCCAACGAAGCCGTCTGCAGCAAGCGGCAGACAGCAGCACTTTTCGGGCGGGAGATAGGGGACCCTTTCTTTTCCAGAGGCTTGCTGGGACTGGCAACCGCTATCCCCGCCGGCATCAGGTTCTTCCATGGAGGGGAAGCAAAGCCTGTACCAAAAGCCCTTCTCAGGAAAAGACTGCCGGAGTACTCCTTCTACGGCAAAAAGGGGGGGAGCGACATCCCTCGCACTCGTTTCTGCCTATCCGGACCCTTCCGCGAATTTTTCCAGGATTCAGCCTTCCCGGACAACATGCCTCCCGGAGGTAAGGAACTCCTTCTGGACCCCCAGAAGGACTGGAGTTATCTGACCCTGAGCGCTGCTATCTTCTCAACCTGGCAGGAAAGGGTGTTGAAGGCTGAGAGGCTTGAAAAGGTGCCGTGCACCCGGCTTTTCCGTCTGGAACAAAAAAGAGACTACCACACAGGGGGAAAAAGATATTGAAAGGATATCTGAACCTGGAAATTTCGGATCCGGGGAAAAGGGTATTCGAAACGCCTGCACGGCAAGTGACCCTGGTCGGACTCTGGGAAAAGAAACTCCCGGATCCCGGCCGCTTCCTTGGCCTCCCGGCCCGGCAGGCTATACAGTTGCTTGCCGGATACGAGATCGATGGATGCTGTTTCGTAGTCGAAAAGGATACCGAAGAGACTGTGGCCGAAATATTCGCTTACCGGGGACCCGCAACTGCCCATGAAGTTTATTTTGCCGCCGGGCAGAACGGGAACTGGATCCTCTCCAACATGTTCAGGAGTGTTCTGGGATCCCTTCCCCTGAACAGGCGGGATGTTTCGCCTGAAGGATTCCTTGATTTCCTGCTGTTCCAGCACAGTCCTCTTCCTGAGAGCCCGATCGGGGCGATTAGGCGCCTGGGGCACGGAGACCTGCTCTGCGTTGACCGGAGAGGAGCGCCGAGGATCTCCACCTTGTCCAGACTGGAAATTCCCGGCCCTCCTTCGGATTTCCGGGACGGTGCGGACATGATCGAAAAAACGCTTTCCCTTGCCGTTGAAAGCCTTCCGAAAGGAGTATTGAACCTCCTTTCGGGAGGGATCGACTCCACTCTGGTCCAGGTATTCCTTGGCCCCGGGCACGCAGCGGTTACTGCCTCTATCGATTCGCCGGAGTTGGCCTTCGAAAGGGACTACGCGACTCAGGCGGCCTCGCTTTGCGGGGTCACTCTGCAGGATATCGGCCTTGTCGAGAGAGAATTTCCGATCCTCCTGGAAAGAGAGACATCCATGGCCAGGCTCCCGCTTCCGCTTCTCCAGATCCCTGTGATCTCCGCTGCCTTTGATAATTGCGCACCTCATTTCTCTTCTGGTTTTGCCGCAGACGCTCTCTTTTCCCTCACAAGATCAAGCCGGGAACTAATTCTGAAGGGAGGGGACCCGGGATCTTTCAACATGGAGGATTTTTCCATCTCTTCGGAACGACCTGTCATCGAGGGGATCTTCGGCAAGGAAGCGGTGAAGAAAAGGATCTGTATGCGAAACGAGTATGTCCGATCAAGGATAGGTGAACCGGAAAGCTTTTCAGACCTTAACCTGGGATGTCTCGCAAGTTACTACAGCAGCTCCTTCCTAGCCTATCGTCAGCTGGCCGCAGCGAGAGGAAAGACTCTCAGCAGCCCTTTCAAGGATCGGCGACTGGTGCAGGCTGCCCTCTCCTTGCCGATCCCCGAAAGGATCTTCCGGAAGTCTGTTTTCAAACCGGTCCTGAAAGATATACTCTCAAGGCGCCTTCCACCCTACCCACTGGAACTCGAGAAAGGGGGGTTCGGCCTTCCACGTACCCGTTTCTGCAAGAGCGGACCGCTCCGGGGCTATTTCCGTGAAAACCCCCTGCCGGATCTCATCATCACTGGATCAAAGGCAGACCCTGTCCTGCGGCCTGACTGGGGTTCCAGCATGACCACATTCCGTTGCATCGCCTGGTCCATGTGGGAGAGATCCTTGAAGGAAATATCGAGGGAGGAAACATTATGAAACAGGACGTTGATATCCTGATCCTGATCGAACACATCAACAGGGAACTCGACACGGCCCTCCTGTTGAAGATACTTCTTTCGACAAAGGGGTATTCCGTTCAGATAGCATCTATTCCTTTCGATATGTGGGAAACAGTTGCAACAGTGAGGCCTCGCTTTCTGATCGTCCCCTGGGGGAATCTATCCCTCTCCAAATTCAGAAGGTACAGTCTGCAGGAGAGAGAAGGCCTCAGGATACTGAACCTTCACCAGGAACAGGTTGCCGTTGAAAGCTACCTCGAATCCGTCAAGGCACCGAGAGGGGAATCGCAAGATACGTTCCACCTGGTTTGGGGAGAGAGGTTCGAAAAAATTCTCCTGGCGAGAGGGGTACCGAAAGAACTCATCCTGCGCACTGGAAACCCTCGTCTGGATCTCCTGCGACCCGAGATGGCTTCCTTCAACCCGGACAGGCAAAGCCTGGCCTCCAGTTACGACCTGGACCCTGACAGGCGCTGGATCCTGGTAGCCGGGAACTTCTCCCTTGTTTCCGCGAGCAAAGGATCCATCCGAAAAATGGTCAGTCGGGGAAGGAAAGATTTTCCTTCCCGTGTAGAAAGGGTCCGGTCCCTGTACACGAAAACGCTGGGATGGATGGAACGCCTTGCAGGGGAAATGAGCGATCTGGAAATTATCTACCGACCCCATCCTTCAGAACGGATAACACCTGCACTCAAAGAAATATGCACCAGGACTCCCAGGATAAAGGTGATCCAGGAACGTCCGCTCGGGGATTGGATCCTTCAGTCAGATTCGGTCTTTGTATGGAGCAGCACTAGTTCGGTGGATGCCCTTGTGGCGGACAAGCCCGTTTTTGCCATACGTCATGAAGATGATGGAGCTTCCGCCTTCCCGGACACCTACTTCCCTATCCTGGACGATCTGCCCAAAGTCAACGACTACGAGACATTCAGATCATCCGCTACCTGCAATGATAAACCTTCAACCCACCCCAGATGGGAGAGCGCTTTCCTGAAGTTCAGGGAATTTTACGATATACCCCCTGAACCTGCCTTTTTAAGGCTCGGAAGAACCATTTCGGAAATAATGGGAAAAGGTGAAGGTGTTCGTTTCCAACAGGTCCCGATTCATTCTGCCCTTCGATCTCTCTATCGGCTTCAGCATGCAGGGAAAAGAGGCCTGCATAACCTGGGCATAATACGGTCGGTCAGGCGCTATGAAAGAGAAGCTGATGACAGGCTTGTTCAAAGATCCCTGGTCGAAAGGGAGACCTTTCTCACGGAAAAGCTGAAGGGAACGCCGTGGTTGGCTGGAAGGGAGGGATCTTTATGAACGACTGGCTTCGATTGAAGATGATAAACCCTGAGATCAGAACCTTCCAGGGAACCGCTGGCACGTGGCTTCTGTCGGCCCTGGAATCTTCTGTGCTTGAAAGTCTCATCCTCAGGGGGGAGAAGGCAGGTCTTTCCCCTCTCGATATCGTCACACGCATAGCATCTGAAATGGAGGAAGGGACCTTGATATTCGCCCCTTCCCCCGATTTTCCTGACCCTCGTATCCTCGCCTTCAAATCCATCATCTGCTCCAGGGAGATCTATTGGACATCGCCGGAGGAAGGCAGATTCATCCTTGCAGACCGTTTCGCAGATCTTCTTCCGGAATTGCCCTGCCGCGACAGAAAGCTCTCGGACAGGAGGGCTGTCCACTTCCTGCTCGGCAGCAACATCCGGGGAGACTGGACGCTCGTAGATAAGATCCGGCGCGTAGGGCATGGGGAGATGCTCCTGTTCACACCCGGGGAAAAGAAGCCTGAAAGGATGCGGATACAGCGATTCTCCTGGGATTCACATATAGATGATGAAAACAAATCACTGGAAACCCTGGGAAAGGCCCTCGATAAAGTAACAGGTATTATTGCTCCTTTGGATAACAAGGCACTGATGTTCTCCGGCGGGACAGATTCGACACTGATATGGGCCTGCCTTCAACCTGAAATACCTGCCCTGACCGGCTTCATCGACTCCGACCCCATAGAAATGGAAATGGCCTGCCTGATGGCTCAAAGACACAACATCGAGCACAGAGCAATGCCGGTCAGGGAGAACGAATTCCTGGACGAGTTCAGAAAGTCAATAAAAGATACAGGGTTGCCGTTCATCATCTCAAATTTCCAAATGATCTTTTATAGGCAGGCTTTCAAGGCTGGATTCTCTCATCTGGTCTCCGGCGAACTGGCAGATTCCATCTGGGGAATGACCCATACTACCAGGATCTTTGAGAAAGACCCTACGGGGCCTTATGCCGTATCTATGGAGCGATCACCGCTCGACCCAGGCGGTTATGGAATAATGGCACACCTGCTGCTGCCTGATGACCTTAGCCTGTTGGCGGATATCTACGGGGAGGAAACCATCCTTGAATTACGCAACGACAACCTCTCCTATACCCTGGAGTGCCTGGACCCCGCAATTCCGCTTGACAGGGATCTCAGAAAGGGACATGCGGACCTCGGAAGCCTGGCCTTCATCCTGAACGGCTCGTGGAGAAGCAACTACCGACAGGCAGGTTACGCTCATGGCGTTGGCCTTTCCTTTCCTTTTGAAACCCTGAGCATGGTCAGCGCGGCTCTCTCAATAGCCCTGCCAGGCAGGATCCTGTCAAAAAATGGACAGATCAAGCCCCTGATAAGAAAGATGCTAAAAAAGAAACTTCCCGGGACCACCTTGCCGGAAAAATCAGGTTCCGGATTGCCCCGGACACGTTTCTGTCAGGAGGGACCGTTCAAAGGGTTTTTCAGGGAACGCCCTGTACCGGGATTCTGGCCAGACGAACGGGCCGATCTGCTGAGAGACCCGACATGGGAGTCCAGTTCCCTGGCCTTGAAATGCGCATCATTGTCAATATGGTTAGAAGAGGTTCTTAAAAACGACCCTCAACCATAGGGTGGGGACATGGGATGTCTTTCGGCAGCATTCCCGGGAGTAACGGCTATCATCATCCTGTCGCTGAAGGCACCTGAAAAGAGAAAGGGAGCTGCTTCCCTTGCGGGAAGCGCTCCCTTTGATTGCTGCTTTGTTCCCCGGAATGGCGGGCAAGGCCTGTTTTGTGTGGTGCAAAAGCCTGGTCTCCGGTTTTTATACAAAAATATCTTTGGTTTTCTCTGTGTATCTCTGTGGTGAAAAGATTTCGTATTTTGCGTTTGCTCTTGCGTTCCCGATTCCCGATTCACGATTCACGGTTCACGGGTTCTGCTCTTCCTGCCCCCTGTTATTTCTTACCTACCCTCTCCAGCATATCCTCGGTCATGCGGTCGAGACCGTACTCGGGCGCGAAACCCCACTCTTCCTTCGCAGCCGTACAGTCGAGCGAATTCGGCCACGATTCGGCGATGCCCTGCCTGATGGGATCCACGTCGTAGGAGATCTCGAACGAGGGGATGACCTTCTTTATCGACGCGGCGATCTGCCCCGGCTCGAAGCTCATCGCCGAGATGTTGTAGGCGTTGCGGTGCACCAGGCGCGACGGGTCGGCCCCCATGAGCTTGACGACGGCGTTGAGTGCATCGGGCATGTACATCATGTCCATCTGGGTTCCGGGCGCAACACCCCAGATAAAGGGGTCAGGCACCCCAGATAAAGGTGTCAGACCTACACGGCCTGTTGCCCAAATAGTGTATATCAAGGCACAAGTGGCTGAATACCCTTAAAATAGGTATTGTCAGGGGGTGTTCGCCCTTTTTCGCCTTCATTTGCACCATTTGGGCAACAGGCAGTGTGGGTCTAACCCCTCTGCTCCTCTAATGGATCGTCATGGACGAACTCGTGGAGATCACGCCCCGTTCCTTCAGGATCCGAAAGGCCGTCCTGGACGAGTCCGAAGGCAAAAAACAGATGAAAGTACATTCCCTCCAGAGACCTTGCAGAAGCAGGCGCAACCGCTCAGAGGGATGAACGGCTCCGCCGGTTCACTGGAACGGAACGTCTTATCACTGCTTCGCGTAGATGGTATTATCCGGCCATGACATACTGGAAAATATAAGGAGGTAGGTATACATGAGAATCCTTGTTCTTTTCTACTCAACATATGGGCACGTATATGCCATGGCCGAGGCTGCGGCGGAAGGCGCCCGCGAAATCCCCGGCGCCATTGTCGACATCAAGAGAGTTCCCGAAACTCTCCCCCGGGAAGTTCTTCAGAAAATGGGTGCCCTCGAGGCGCAGAAAGCCTTTGCCCACATCCCGGAGGCAACACCCGAGGACCTTGAAAACGCCGATGCCATCCTCTTCGGAACGCCGACACGTTTCGGGAACATGGCCGCCCAGATGAAGAATTTTCTGGACGCCACGGGCGGACTCTGGCAAAAGGGGGCCCTCGTCGGCAAAGTCGGAGGCGTATTCACCAGCTCCAGCACCCAGCACGGAGGGCAGGAGTCCACCATTCTGAGCTTCCACATCACCCTGCTGCACCATGGCATGGTCGTAGCCGGTCTCCCCTACGCCTTTGCCGGGCAGACAGACAATAGCGCCATCGTCGGCGGAAGCCCCTACGGGGCCTCCACAATCGCGGGAGGAGCCGGGGAGAGAAAACCCTCCGATACGGACCTTGCGGGAGCGAGGTTCCAGGGCAAATATGCGGCACTCCTCGCATCGGCCCTGACTGAAAAGCGGGACGGAATGCTAAAGCAACTCACCTTGTGAGTTTTTCGAAAAAACCACAGGCAGGGAACCTGCCCCGCCTGTGTACTGTGCCACTCTGCCACTGTGCCATAGGGGCCTATACTTTGACTAAAAGCAAACCCTTATGATTGACTCCCAGTGGTTTTTGCCGAAAGTTCTTACTTGAAAAACAGATGGATCAGGGGCTCCAGTTTTCCAGAGCCCCTGTCTTGTGCAAATGTAGCTGAAAACCTCAGCAGCGTTATTCCATGAACCAGGCCTTGGTCTTGATGTCTGCGATGAGCTGTCGGGTTTGTACAAGTGTTTCTCTCGCAATATCGTTTGACCGTGTAGTCAATAATTGGGAGGCTTCCTCTCTTCCGCTGCTCTTGAATATTCGGAGGGCTTCAGATTCGGTTCTTGTTCTTGATGCTGATATTTCAGCTTCGAATCTAGACCAGACCTCTTGGATCATCGGGAAGGCCAAATTGCAGTAATGATGGGCAAGCATTTTGAGTTCAAAGAATGTCCAGTACGCTGAATCCAGGGGAAACTCCTCATTCCCGGTTGTGTATTCGGATGGGAATCGCATAGTCCCGAAGTACCATGGAATATAGGCTCCTGTTTTCGGTGTGTTGATACACCACCACATTACTAGTCCGATCTCGGGAGGCATGTCCGAACCGGAGTTCTGTTACCGAGCTGATCTCGGTATTAAGACGTGCGATGGTACGATTGGTCGTACTCCAGGGAGATCCTGTTGTGAGGTCATACTGACGGTATTGTGTGCCCTCGTAGTTCCAACGCATTATTTTCATAAGATCGGTCTTTGAGATCACAGGCGATTTTGCAAGGCGGTCTACGGATCAGTATTCCGCAGGAGGAGATCGTAAAGTTCTGTCTGAGGAATAAAATCCGCCGTCTTGCCCTGTTCGGATCTGTCCTGGGGGATGACTTCACTCCCGAAAGCGACGTAGATGTTCTGGTCGAGTTTGAGCCAGGGGTACGTGTCGGCCTCAGGTTTTTTGCCCTGGAACAGGAATTGTCGGAGCTTCTCGGACGCAAGGTCGACCTAAATACGCCGGGATTCCTGAGCAAACACTTCCGGGAGGAAGTCCAGCTCCAGGCTGAGGTTCTTTATGATGCAGCCTAAGGACCATACAAGACTGAAGCATATGATGGAGTATGCGGAAGAAGCGAAAAACCTGGCAAGCGAGACAACAAGAGAGGTCCTTGCGACAGACCGGAAGCTTGAGTTGGCCCTCACAAGGCTGGTTGAGATCATCGGAGAGGCAGCGGCAAGAGTTTCTACCCAGACCCGAGAGCGATATCCGGATATTCC
>LDZT01010961.1_pt1 | contig 25484 bp, 18 predicted proteins | sample 615521 | NCBI WGS metagenome assembly LDZT01 (sample SAMN03408292, study PRJNA278302) | terrestrial metagenome | isolation source: oil reservoir sample SB1 | place: USA: Alaska, North Slope, Schrader Bluff formation | collected 2011-09 | reverse complement strand
ATCAATCTCCTGGTGAGCAGTATTAACATCACCACAGATTACAATTTTCTTATCTTCCCGGAGCAAGTCACTCATTCTCTTTAAGAATGTTTCATAATAATCCATCTTAAATTGCAATCTCTCCCTGGATGCCTTGCCATTGGGAAAATAAACATTGAATAAACTAAAATCTTCATATACTGCTTCAATCAATCTACCTTCATTGTTAAATCTTGGTAATCCCAGTTCATAAGATACCTTTTCAGGTTTAATCTTGCTCCAAAGCGCTACTCCACTGTACCCTTTTCGTTCAGCCTGTGCAAAATAACCTTTATAATCAGGCCTTTCAATAAGTTTTTTAGGTAATTGATCCAGGTGAGATTTTGTCTCCTGAATACAGTAAATATCTGCCTGTTCTGAATCAAACCATTCTAAAAAATTCTTCTTATATATCGCCCTCAAACCATTTACATTCCAGGATAATAAACGCATAAATAAAACCTTTCTTTTGATATTTTTCTTCTACTACTGCGATTGACTTCCATTTACTATTGCAACTCCCTTGCTTGCCCCAATGCGGGTTGCGCCTGCCTCTACCATTTTTAAAGCAGTTTCATAATCTCTAATTCCTCCAGCCGCTTTAACACCCATCTGACTACCAACAACTCTTCGCATCAATTTAACATCCTCTACAGTAGCTCCACCGCTTGCAAATCCGGTAGAAGTCTTCACAAAATGAGCTCCAGCTTCTCCGGCAATCTGGCAGGCAATTTCCTTCTCTTTGTTACTCAATAAGACAGTTTCTAAAATCACTTTACAAACTAATCCTTTAACTATCTTTACAACTGCTGAAATATCTTTCTTAACTTTCTGGTAGTCTTTATCTTTTAATGCAGAAATATTCAGAACCATATCAATTTCTTCAGCACCCTCTTTCATAGATTCAGCAGCCTCATATTCCTTTACCCTGGATAAATTTGCACCTAAAGGAAATCCTATAACTGTGCATATCTTAACTTCGGAATTATTTAAAAATACTTTTGCGAAAGGTACAAAATATGAATTTACACAGACAGAATAAAAATGATATTCCAGGGCTTCTCGACAAAGTTTTTCAATCTGCACTCCAGTAATATCAGGATGCAGCGCAGTATGGTCAATAAGCTGTGCAAAATTATTTCTTGCTAGGGATTTGGCAGTTTCGGTTGAAATTAATTTTGGCATATAATCCTCCTGTAAATTTACTCTTTTTTTACTTTGGTCTTAATTCCGCTGCAAATGGTTTTTTGGTTTTCTTGTTAAAGTATAATTTTACTTTAAAACCAGATGAAACATAATTTTTTTTACCAACAACCTTATTATCCTTTAGTATATCGTAATCAAATTTGCATTTCCCTTTACAGTTACATTTCACCCGGTAATCATCTTTTGCAAATAAAGTAATGTGTAGCAATCTTGGTGAAATATCAGGAAACTTTTTAAAAATGATTGGAACACTTTGAGCAATAATCCGCTGCATTATTTTGTAAAAAAGGTCATTGCCAATCCTTTTTCTGAATGCAGAAAAAGTAGAATGGGCAGGAGTTTTAAGGAAATGGTGAAAACCGCATAATACGCAATACTTGGTGTTAAAACGCAATTTTTCGGCCAAATCTCGATTTGATTTTGCCTCACCCAGGTATATCAATAGCTGTGCCTTAAATAATGAAACCGGACTGTAAATCGATTCCTTTTTATAATAACCACCCTTAACTTCAGAATTAATAAAAGACCAACCAATTGACTCGTAGAGAATTTTAAGCGGGTCATTTTTCCTAATTTTTTTGTAGGCTTCATAAGTAGAAAATGAAAATTGTTGTTTTTCTTTTTTCTCCATTAAATCAAATTTCCGTTAAATAATGGCTATCTCTCTTAATTTAAAATAATCTGTATTCCCGAATTAAAACCTTTTTTTTCTATTTCGTAAAAAAGTAGGGATATCTAAATCTTCTTTATCTTTATATTTAGTGGTAATATCCAGCTCATCATTATCGACGGGTTTCTCGTTAATAACATTAGAGGCCTTTGGGGGCACATCTTTTCTTTTATCTGCATTAAAAATCTCTGTTTTTTCTTTTTTTATTTCTTTTCTACTATTATCTTCTTTTTCTATCTTTTGTTGTACTGTTTCGATATTTTTTTGATTTTCTTCTATGTATTTTTCACATTTTGTGGCAATTACAGTAACTCTAATTTCATCTTTCATTTTTTCTGAAATAATGGCACCAAAAACAATATTGGCTTCACTTCCTGCAGCCTTAGAAACAAGATCAACTATTTCATTGATTTCATAAAGACTCATATCCAGACCACCGGTGACATTAACTAACAGTGAACTGGAACCTTTTATAGAAACCTCTAATAAAGGACTGGAAATTGCTGCTTCAGCAGCAGTGGTTCCCTTGTTATTTCCTCTTCCAACACCAATTCCAACCAGGGCAAATCCGGCGTCTTTAATAACTGCCCTAACATCAGCTAAGTCAAGATTAATCAATCCCGGTATGGTAATTAAATCAGCAATTGCCTGTACAGACTGTCTCAACACCCTATCAGTTATCTCAAAAGCTTCTTTTACTGAAGTATCTTTACTTATCATACTCAACAGTTGATCATTTGAAATGGTAATTAAGGCATCAACCTGTTTTTTTAATTCCTCTATGCCCTGTTCAGCCTGAACTATGCGTTTTCTCCCTTCAAAAGTAAAAGGACGTGTCACAACTCCAATGGTTAATGCGCCTTCTCTCTTGGCTATTTCAGCAACTACAGGTGCAGCACCACTACCAGTTCCTCCACCCATTCCTGCAGTAACAAAGACAATATCTGCATCCTCAAGAACCTTAGAAATCATGTTCCGATCTTCTTCAGCCGCTTTTTTACCAATTTCGGGATCGCCACCCGCACCCAATCCTCTGGTCGTTAATTTTCCAATTTGTACCTTTTGACTGGCTTGAGATAATGAGAGGGCCTGTAAATCAGTATTTAGTGCAATTAGTTTTAAACCATTGATACGATGGGTAGCCATTTCTTCAATTGCATTATTTCCACTGCCACCAATACCAATAACCTTAATATTAACAAATTCTTCTATCAGCTGTTCTTCTTCAGGTGTTTCTTCTTTAATATTATCGTCGCTTTCGACCAGGTTACCATTCCCATTAATAATATTTGACTTTTCCTGTCCTTTTTGTATTCCCTGAGAAGTATCTCTGATTAATTCCTGTTTATAATCCATAATTTTAGTAAAGCCGCGAGCTAATTTTTTCTTTTTCAAAGGAAATCACCTCTTTGGCAAGTTCTGAATAATCTTCTGCCCCATGCGATTTGGGGTCATAATAAATAATTGGGATACCCTGGCTAGTGGATTCTACCAAGGTTATATTCTTTCTAATTATTGTTCTAAACACTCTTTCTTTAAAGAAATCTCTGGTTTCTTCAATTACTTCTTTTGCAATATTACTCCTGGTATCTGCAATAGTAATCAAAACATATATTTCTAGAGGGTGATGTAAATTTTGATGAACAATTTTAATAGTCTCCATAAATTCTTCAATACCCCGCAGAGCAAAATAATGTGGCTGAATTGGAATTATTACCTCATGAGAAGCCTTTAATGCATTAATTGTGAGTATACCCAATGAAGGGGGGCAATCAATTATTACATAGTCAAAATCAATTTTGCTATTCTGGATTCCAATATTAAGAAAATCCTCTCTACCAATCTGATCAATTAATTTATACTCAGCACTAGCAAAGTCAATGTTGGTAGGAGCCACATATAAGTTGCCTTTTCCCATTTCTTTCAATTGAATGACAACATCATCTAGCTCTAATTTGTTAGGAGAACGAGTTGGTTCTAATATATTAAGCATTGTCTTATCAAGCTCATTAGGTTCGATTCCAAGACCAATTGTAGTATGTGCCTGGGGATCCATATCAACTAGAAGTACCTTCTTGCCATATTCGCTTAAACAAGTTCCCAAATTAATTGATGTAGTAGTTTTTGCTACACCACCTTTTTGATTGGCTATTGAAAAAATCCGCAAGCCTCTCCTCCTTAAACTTAAATATATATTTATACTTTAGCTATAATATTTCTAAGCAATATGACTTCCAACTTTGGACTGCAGGTGAAAAATTGTCATCTAGCTTATCTTAATCTTTTTATGGTTAAACAAACAAATCAAGATATTATAACTTTCATAAATAATATCCATTTGTCTATTTTTTTATCGTCATAATTATACAATATGATTATAACATGATATTTAATGCTATGCTACAGAATAAATCAATAATTTTAACTTAAAAATAATAATTATTTGTTTTTTTAATCTCTTACAAATACAGCAAGTAATTAATGGTGAAAATTATATATAGAAGTTTATATTTCAATTTATTTACGGTTCCAGTCAGTTTGTCTACTTAGACTATATTTTACTCTTTTTTCATGATATTGACAAATTCATTTCTTCAAAATTTATTCCTAAAAGTGTCATACTTCCTATCTGAATTCTATATAGTTATTTTTTCTAATCTTCTGATGTTAATTGTTAATAACATTTAAGTAATTTTTAATTTGATAGGTTATTTTACCGCAAATATTTTATGTTATATTGACTTTTCCCGACTAAATATATATACTTGCTATTATTAGTTAGTACTAAGAATATTGAAGTCAATAATTTAAAATACTTTATTATTTAAAAATTTAGGAGGTTAATTATGCCACTGGCCACCCTGAATGAAATGCTGGCTCAAAGTGCCCAAAAGTTTCAAGACAGACCTGCTTTTAAAGTAAAAAAGCAAAGACAATTTGTTTCAATTAACTATAATGAGCTTTATCAAAATGTTCAAGAGCTTGGTACAGGTTTACTGGAATTAGGTTTCAAAAAAGACGACCATATAGGACTAATATCTGAAAACCGTTTAGAATGGATTCTCAGCGATCTTGCCTTAATCGGCTTAGGCGCCATAGATGTTCCGGCAAGTGGTAATAGTTATGCCAGAGATATTGCCTTCAAATTACATCATTCTGATTCTATTGCCAGTATCATAGAAGGAGAGAAAGTATTAAAGGAATTTTTCAAAATACAATCTCAGGTTCCTAATATTAAAAAATTGATCATTATTGACCCGGTTACCGTCTTTTCCGAAGAGGAAGAGACTCCTGAATGGGGACATGCTGTTCCCTTTAAAACAGGGGAAAACATTAATAAAATCTTTTATAAAAAAATATATGCAACTATCAATAATAATTCTGGTCTTCTCCTGTTATCAAACAAAGCAAGCGTCTTTCTGCAAAGTTACCTAAAAGAGAATGGCCAGGAATTAGCCAACAAATTAGGTTTAAAGAATATCTCAGTACTGCAGGATAAACTCTGGGAAAAAATACATATTTTAAAACAGGGACAAATTGAAGACTTTCCCCTTCTCTATTCTTTTAAAAATATTCACAATCAGGGAAAACAATTAATAAAAGATGGTGACCAACGTTTTATTAATATGTCCAAAAAAGCCAAAGCGGATGATTTGGTAACCATCATCTACACATCTGGTACCACCTCAGATCCCAAAGGGGTTATGTTAACACACAGGAATATCATGCACAATGTCAATAATTTACCCAAAGCAGTAGGTGACCTCCATGAGAAGGATAGATTCCTTTCTGTTTTGCCCTCATGGCATATTTATGAAAGAACCGTGGAATATTGTTCAATTAGTTTTGGTGCCTCTACCGCCTATAGCAAACCATTCAAACAAGTACTACTACCAGATTTACTTCTGGAAAAACCTACCGTAATGTGTACAGTTCCCCGCATCTGGAATAGTTTGTATAAAGGGATTTTAAATAAAATAAAAAGCAGTGGAGCTATCCAGCAATGGCTTTTCTTTAAAGGACTAAATGTTGCAAAAAAATACAAATATGCCAAGAGAATACTGGAGAATACCTTACCCCTTTTTGATCGCGATAGTTTCAGCCAACAGGAATTGGAAGAAGCTAAAAAAACAGTAAGCCGACTATCCTGGCAATATCATCTTTCCGACAAATTATTATTTAAAAAGATTCGAGAAACGCTTGGCGGAGAGATCAAATTCGCAATAAGCGGAGGTGGAGCCTTGCAGGAAGATATAGATATTTTTTTGGATGCAGTCGATGTATGTGTTTTAGAAGGATACGGAATTACCGAAACCTCGCCTGTTATTGCAGGTAGAAGTCAAAATAAACCAGTTATTTTCACAGTTGGTGAACCTATACCAAAAACAACTGTCAGTATCGTCGACAAGGAAAATCTTATCAAAGAAGTAACTCATGGGCAACCGGGGGTTGTCATGGTAAAAGGTGACCTGGTTATGAAAGGTTATTACAAAAACGAAAAAAAGACTACCGAAGTGCTTAAAGATGGGTGGTTTAATACAGGAGACCTGGGCAAAAAGGCCTCTAATGGTAAATACCTTAAGATTATTGGAAGAATAAAAGATACTATTGTACTAAGAGGCGGAGAAAATGTAGAACCCCAGCCTTTAGAAGATAAGTTAAGAGAAAGCCAGTATATTAACATGGTAATTGTAGTAGGACAGGATAGGTCCAGATTGGGCGCTTTGATAGTTCCTGATTTTGAGGCAATTCAGGAATATGCCAGAAAAAATAATATAGCCTACCAGGATAAGAAAGACTTAATTTCCAAAAAAGAAATTATCACACTTTTTCAGAAGGAACAAAAACGACTGGTCTCCAGGGAAAATGGTTTCCAACCCTATGAGACTGTAATGGGAATTGCCCTTTTGCTGGAAGAATTTACCCAAGAAAAGAATGAAATGACTGAAAGCCTTAAAATGAAAAGATTTATTATTCATGAAAAATTTCAAGACACTATTAATAAAATATGTGGAAATCTTGATTGAAGATTAAACAATCACTTAATTTCATTCTAAAATTTAAGTAGATATACGATTCACCAAAGAAATAAAAAAGATATTGACATGATATGTGGAAAATAGAAAATCGGCATGGTTGTATAGGTTTTAATTTATAATAACCATACCGATACTAATCAGATATATTTACTATTCTGGAATAATAATTTGTTGATATGGATAAATCAAATCCGGATTTTCGATTAATTCCTGATTTGCTTCGAATATTTTAGTCCAGGCAATACCTTCATTATATCTGTTTTTTGCAATATTCCAGAGGCAATCGCCTTTTTTGATTTCATAATATTGGTTGCTTTTATCTTCTTCTAAACTTGCCAATTTATTGTACAGCTCAGCAATTTCCGATTCCAGTCGAACAATCTTGGTTCGGTATTGATTGAAATTACTCTGCATCAATTTTCTTTCCTCTAACAAAATTGTTAAATCATCTAACAATTTTTGTTTTTCTTGATAGCTTAAATCTTGTTGTTCTTGAAGTTTTGTTCGTAATTGTTCAACCATTTCTCCATAACTTTTAATTTTTTTTGCATGTCTCTCAATTTCTGATGTCAATTCTGTTATTTGTTCTTCTCTATCTCTAATTCGAGCAATCCTTTCCTGCTGTAATTCAACTTGTTCTGAAATTTCTTCTTTAAATAAACTACTATCTACCTTGACTAGTTCCATTTCTTCCTGATATTCCTTTAGTTGATTTTTTAAATAAGCAATAAGTTCTTCATTTTCTTTATTTTGATTTTCCCATTCTTCCTCTTTTTCAGAAAGTGTTTTCTCTAATGCCTCAATTTCTTCCTGTATTTGACGAACCTGTTCAGAGTTGAATAATTCATCTCTGTCTTTTACAACCGTCAATTCTTTTTTGAGTTCTTCAATTTGATCCTGATAGATATTGACTTGAGATATCAATTCCTGATATTCTTTTTGGTCAATTTCGATATCATTATCTACTTTTTTACTTAATTCTTCTTTCTCGGCATGCAATTGATTAAGGGTTATTAAATAAGATTGTTCAGTTTCACGATAATCAGCCATTTCATCTTTTAAATAATCAATCTCATCAGTAAGAAATTCAATTCTATCTTGTAATTGTTCTTTTAACGAGGCCTCATCACTTAAACCCTGTTTTAAGGAAAGCATCTCGCTCCCTATTTTTTTAAGATTCGATTCATATGTTTGAATTTCCTCTTGTAAGGAAGCAATTTTTTCGTTACTCTGCTCTGCTTTGGATTGCCATTGTGACTCTTTTTCAGCAAGAAGTTTTTCTAAACTTTCAATAGTTTGCTTACTTCCTTTCTCGTTAGCAACTAATTGGGATTCTTTTTCTGCAAGTATAGCCTCTAAATTATTTTTTTCTTCTTTTAATTGAACCAAATCCCTTTGGATTTCATCCAATATTTTATTATCTTTTTCAAGAGAACTCATATTTTCCTGTAGGTTATTTACTTTATTTTCATAGTTTGCTAACTGTATTTGGAGTTGTTTATATTCCTCCCTGATTTTTTCTAAAACAGCATCTCTTTGTTCGATTTCTTCTTCCAGGGTTTCTTTGCTAGATTGTAATTGGCCAATTAATTGTACTTGTGCTTCATCCTCCTGAGATACTGTTAATTTTTCTTGCAAAGAATTAATTCTATCTTGATATTGGCTTATTTCCTCTTCTAAATCTTTTCTTATATCAATTTCAGAATCCAGATGCTGTTTCAATTCTGTTATTTTCTCATTTACCAAATTTATATTTGATTCATATTTTTTAATTTCTTCATTCAAGGATACTATCATCTTTTTGCTTTCTTCTTCACTTGTTTGCCATTGGGCTTCCTTTTCTGCAAGAACATCCTCTAACCTGCCCTTTTCTTCTATTAATAGAGCAATATCCTGATACTCATTTTTACTTTGTTCTATAGTTTCTTCGAGCCTTTTCCTTAAATCATCTATTTCTTGTTGATATTGAGTAATTTGCTCGGTAAATATCTTTTCTGATTGTTCTTTCAAATCTAGTTCGGCTAAAGATTGAATTTTTTCTTCGCTTTTTTTCATTTGCTCTTCTAACTCAGAAATTGAACTTTCTTGCTTTTCTATCAATTCTTTTGATTCTTCCAATAAATCATTCTTCTCTAACAAGCTGTCCTGTATCTTATTTAGGCGATCATAATTCCAGACCGCAAAACCAGCCACTACTAGTAATAAAATAATCAAAACTACTGCAATATTTTTTGACATTGTTTCCTCCTAAGTTATTTTTACCCTTTGTACTCTTATACTATAATATTATATAGAAAAAAACAATTTGGAATATATTTTTTATTTACTTTATTTTCATAAAATAAATCTAATTCTCCCGGGCAAAAAAATTAATATGCATTGAATTATTCATACAATGAACCTGTTATTTTAATTGATTATCTAAATTTTGAACTAATTGTTTAAAGTTGTACAATTGTGAACATAAATCTTTAATTACATTTTATAATATATACTTACAATTCTCAAAAGGTTTTTATTTATTCTTAGTTTCTTAACAAAAATAAAATATACTGCTATAATAAAATAAATATTTCATCGAAAATAAAATTATATTTATATAATAATATTAATTATAATAAAAATATGAATAATATTAGAAAAATATTAAAGGAGCTATAATGCACATTAAAGATAATAATTATCCTGAAGTGCCTGTGAATCAGCTAAGGTGGTATTGTGATTTGGGGAAAGCTGATTTTAGTTCAACAGATGACCTTGACCCCTGTAATAAAATATTGGGTCAGGAAAGAGCTTTAAAAGCCCTGTACCTGGGCCTTGATATGGAATACCTTGGATACAATCTTTTTATTACCGGAAAATCTGGTACTGGTCGAAGCACAACTATAAAAAAATTATTACAGGACCGAAAAAGAGAAAATATTATCTTTGATGATAAATGCTATGTCCACAATTTCAAAGATCCTGATATGCCAAGGGCAATAAGTCTTCCTGCGGGTAAGGGAAATCAATTTAAAAAAGATATGGCAAACCTGGTAAATACCCTCAAAAAACATATTCCTTCTCTACTGGAAAGTGATAAATACCAGAAAAGCAAAGACGCTATTACTGAAAATTTTAAGAAAAAGCAACATGAATTAGTAAAACAATTTGAAGATAAGGTTAAATCAGAAAATTTCACAGTTGTTCAGGTACAAATTGGGCCCTATACTAAACCTGATATTTTACCTATCATCGACAAAAAACCAGTTAACCTGGATAAGCTAGAAAGCATGGTAGAAGAAGGAAAATTCTCCACAGAAGAATTTGAAAAAATCAAGCAAAAACATCAGGAATTTACTCGTGAAATTAATCAGATTTCAAAAAAAATCAATAACCTGCAGAAAGATTTGAGTAAAAAACTAAGTGAATTAGAAAACAAAATTATTACACCTCTTGTAGAAGAAGAAACTGAAGAAATACAGAAAAAATACAATAATCAGGCGATCGATTCCTATTTGAAAGAAGTAAAGAAAAATGTGCTGGAAAACATTAGCCGTTTTCAAGAAAAACAAGAACAGTCTCCTGCTATTCCGGGATTAAAATTCCCCCAGGCAAAGGATAACTTTACCGAATTCTCTGTTAATGTATTGGTGGACAATTCTGATACAGAAAACTCGCCTATGATTAATGAAACACACCCTTCTTATAAAAACCTATTTGGTATAATCGAGAGAAGGATGGACCGAACCGGCCATTGGGTTACAGACTTCACTAAAATAAAGGCTGGATCATTATTAAAAGCTAATGGTGGATTTCTTGTTGTTAATGCCCTGGATTTACTTCTGGAACCAGGAGTATGGCCCTCACTTAAAAGAACGTTACTAAATCAAAAAATCGAACCTGAGACCTATGACCCATTCCCTATGTTTAGCACATCTGCACTGAAACCTGAACCAATAGAATGCAATGTTAAAGTCATTATGATTGGTGATCCGCTTATTTATCAATTGCTCTACTTTAGAGATCAAGACTTTGAAAAAATATTCAAAGTAAAGGCAGATTTTGATACTGTAACTGAAAATAACTCTCAAAATATTTACCAATATGCCTGTTTTATTAAACAGCTCTGTGAGAGAGAAAAATTACAACCTTTCGATTCTAGTGGGATAGCGGGAGTAATCGAATATGCCGTAAGATTAGCTAGTAGAAAGAACAAGATTTCAACCCACTTTAATAGTCTTGTCGATCTGCTGAGAGAAGCAGATTACTGGGCAAAAAAAGAAAAGCAGAATACTATTCAGAAAAAACACGTCAACCAGGCAATTCAGGAAAAAATTGAAAGATTGAACCTTATTGAAAAAAAGATACAAGAAATGATTGAACAAGGCACATTAATGATTGATACAGAAGGTTCAGTTGTTGGACAGGTAAATGGACTTTCAGTCTATGATTTAGGAGAATATTCATTTGGTAGACCAACCCGTATCACTGCCCGGACCTCTATGGGCAGAGCTGGTATTATAAATATTGAAAGAGAGGCAGATTTGAGCGGAAAAACACACAATAAGGGGATGTTAATTTTAAGTGGTTATCTCAGGTCTAAATATGCTCAGGACAAACCACTGACCATTAGTGCCAGTATTTGTTTCGAACAATCTTATTCAGGAATAGATGGAGATAGTGCATCCTCAACCGAAGCATATGCCCTTCTTTCCAGTATAGCCAATCTTCCATTAAGGCAAGATATTGCAGTTACCGGCTCAATTAACCAAAAAGGAGAAATTCAGGCAATCGGTGGCGTAAATCAAAAAATTGAAGGTTTTTACGAAGTATGTAAAGCAAAGGGTTTAAATGGAACACAAGGTGTTATTATTCCTGAAGCAAATATTCCCAACCTTATGCTGAGGGAAGATGTTGTAAAGGCTATTGAAGAAAAGAAATTTCATTTATATTCTGTTAAAACTATTGATCAAGGAATTGAGATATTAACTAAAACAAAAGCCGGTAAAAAACTTAAAAACGGAGAATTTGAAAAAGATTCTGTTAATGATCTGGTTAACCGAAAACTGTTAGAATTCGCTGTCAAATTAAAAGAATTTAGTAAAGAAAAAGAACAGAGGCAAAAAAATAAAAAATAGAAACTATATCTAATAATTAATCATGTTCTTATAATATAGTTAGAACTAATTATAAGTATAAGTGTTTTTTAAATTTTTTCAAAATATTTAGGGGGATTATTAATAATGAAAAAAATAGTAAAAAAAGGAATTATTGCTCAATGTTTTCTCTTGTTCATTTTTCTTCTATTAAGCTTTTCTGTTTTAGCCAATACAGATATCGATATTCAACTTGAAGATCTCTTGCAATCAATTATCGAGGAAAAAACTAATATAGAAGATGCCTACACTTTTATAAATGTAGGGAATTTTTTCATGCATCAGGAATTATACCAACAAGCCCAGGAAGAATACAGAAAAGCATTAGAAGTTGATCCCTCCAATAAAATGGCGAAGGTCAATTTAAGTTATGCCTTGTTTAAATCAGAAGAACACAAACTGGCATTGGATATCTTGAATGAATTAACCGAAGATGATACTGCTAACGCCTATGCTTATTATATAAAAGGGTTAATTTATAAAAATCAGAGAGATCTAGATAATGCTATCGAACAATACGAAAAAGTAATTGAATTAATTCCCAATCATCAACAGTTGAATGCCGAATTAGGACAGCTTTATCTTGATAACCACGAATTAATCAAGGCTAATGAAAGATTTACTGAAATGGGATACTCTCAACCTCGCCCTCAGATTATGGATAAACTTATAGCTTACCAGGTCAATGCATATTGTTTTTTACACTTAGGTAATTATTACCGGGAAAACAATGAAATAGAAAAAGCTCAGCAGGCATATCAAACTGCAACTCAATTCGAAGACGACAAAAGATCTATTGCTTTAGCCTATTTTTATAAGGGAGAAATAGAGCTTAAAGAACATAACTATGATCAAGCAATAATTGAGAAAAAGTTGGCTCAAAGAATTTATCCTCTGGGAGATCACAATTTTACTTTCGATACTTTCGCGGAAGCTTTTGTCGAAATAGGAGATATGTATTATCATGAAGCCAATCTTCCCGAAGCAATGAAGAATTATGAACTTGCCAGCAATATGGCATCTGCTCAAGATATTTTGGCCCTGGCTCACTATAAAAAAGGGCTCACTTATTACCGAAGTCAGGATTATAAAAATGCCTTAAGAGAAGCAGAAATTGCATTATCCCTTAATCCTGATTATCTAGCTGATAGACAAAGATTAATTGACCTGCTGATAGCTAATAGTTGGTCCAAAATAACTGAAAAGTAGTTAAAATTAAGTAACATAAATCCCCTTAACAAATTTAGAGAGGAGATCTAAATATGAACGGAACACAGTTTTTAAAAGGTTTGGCTATTATTCTTGTCGGTGTTATCCTTTTATTAAATAATTTTAATATACTGGAATGGTCTGTCTGGTATAACATTTTTAAATTATGGCCATTACTTCTAGTGAGTCTTGGGATTAGTCTAATCTTCAGAAGGAGACTCTCCTGGCTTGCTCCTATGGTTATTGTTGTAGGAATTATAATCGGTGTCGGGGCTGGTTATATGGGAGTAGATCTTAGTTTGGAAGGAACAATAAGCACAGAAGTTACCACTCTTCAAAGAGAAATTGAACTAGTTCCAGTTACCAAAACAGTTGAGCAGGAAGCTAAAGAAGATGTCTCTGAATCCGAAGAAATTATCACAGAAGCAGATACTGAAACACTAGATAAGGAAGATGAAGAAATCACCACAGATAAAGCTGAAGAAATAGCTGAAGAGGCAAAAGTAGAAACAGAAATGTTACCAAATGTTCAGAAAGCCAATCTTCATTTGAGTTATGATGTCGGGGTTTTTAATCTAGAATCCCCAACACCCCTTGTTTATCAATGTCAGGTAAGTTATCGTTATCCAAATTTCGAACCAATTGAAGACTATTCAGTCTCTGAACAAATAGCCAATATTCACATTTATCATGATTCTTTATCATCATCTGATAATCATTTTCGCAATCCAAAAAATGAAATTGATTTAAAACTTAATAAAGAAATAATCTATGACCTTCTTATCGAAACAGGAGCTACAACTATTAATTATGATTTGTCAAAATTTAAAGTGGAACAATTCAGTGTCAAAAGCGGGGCCTCTGATATCAAAATAATTACGCCACAATATAACAGTGATATCAATATTAACTCGGGTGTATCAAAAATCGATATAAACATTCCTGAAAATATTGGTGCTATTATTAATCTGGATACTGGTTTAAGTTCGAAAGATTTTGGTGAAGAATTTAAAAAAGAGGAAGGTAATAAATATATTTCAGATAATTATAACAATTCAGAATACAAGGTAAATATCAACATAGATTCCGGTCTTTCCCAGATAAGTATTCATTACCTCTAACCAATTTCTATAAAACAGGCGATTGTTATACAATTTTTAATTATGTATAACACTCGCCTGTTTTTTTATAGCTTATTCCATATCAATTTAACATAATTATTTAATAATCCTTATTAAATATTATCTCTTTCTTGTTTTCATCAAATTCAACTTTGATATTTTCTTTTTCCTTAATTTTACCTTCTAGCATTTCTAATGCCAGCGGATCCTGGATATAGCGCTGGATAGTTCTTTTTAAAGGCCTGGCACCATATTGTGGATCAAAGCCTCTCTCTGCAAGTATTTCTTTTACTTCTGAACTTACATCTAACTTTATTTTCTTTTCTTTTAAACGATTTCTAAGAATATCCAGTTGGATATCGACAATTTGGATAATCTGTTCTTTGTTCAGTCGATTAAAAGTAATAATTTCATCGACTCGATTTAAGAATTCTGGTTTAAAATTATCCCTCAAAACCTGATTTATTTGCCTGGTTATCTCTTCCTTGTTATTAGAATCCATTTTATAGATGTACTCACTGCCAATATTGGAAGTCATAATTAAAATTGTATTTTTAAAATTAACAATTCTACCCTGTCCATCAGTTAATCTTCCATCATCCATAATTTGCAGCAATATATTGAATACATCATTATGCGCCTTTTCAATTTCATCAAATAAAATTACCGAATAAGGTCGACGTCTAACCACTTCTGTCAGTTGTCCACCTTCCTCGTAACCCACATAACCAGGAGGTGCTCCAATCAATCTTGCCACACTATGTTTTTCCATATACTCCGACATATCAATTCTAATCAATGCATTCTCATCATTAAAAAGAAATACTGCTAAACTTCGAGCAAGTTCAGTTTTACCTACTCCTGTAGGACCCATAAATATAAAAGAACCAACTGGTCGATTTGGATCAGAAATACCTACTCGAGAACGTCTTATGGCATTTGAAATAAGACTAACTGCCTCATCCTGACCTACTACCCTTTTTTTAAGCTCTTCTTCCATCCGTATTAGTTTCTGTGTCTCTCCTTCCATTAAACGGCCTACCGGAATATGAGTCCATTTTGCTACAATAAGGGCAATATCTTCTTCAGTAATTTCCTCTTTCAACATTCGAGAACTTTTCTGCAAAGAGGCAATCTTTTTATTATTCTCTTCCAGCTGTTTTTCTAATTCAGGTATTCTTCCATACCTGATCTCGGCAGCTCGATTGAGATTCCCATCCCTTTCGGCATGTTCACTTTCGGTTCTTGCCTTTTCTAAATCACTTTTAATCTGATTTATTTTTTGGATAATCTCTTTTTCGTTATTCCATCTGGACATCAATCCATTTTTTTGCTCTTTAAGATTTCCTAAAGTTTTTTCTATATTTTTTATCTTATCCTTGGCAACACTATCGTTATCCTTTTTTAGAGCCTCTTTCTCAATCTCAAGCTGCATAATTTTCCTTTCAATTTCATCAATCTCTATAGGCATGCTGTCTATTTCCATACGCAATCCTGAAGCAGCCTCATCAACAAGATCAATAGCTTTATCCGGTAAGAAACGATCAGTTATATAACGATTGGATAAAGTTGCTGCTGCAATTAATGCAGAATCCATTATTTTAACTCCATGATGAACTTCATAGCGCTCCTTTAAGCCCCGCAGGATAGCAATAGTATCTTCAACAGTCGGCTCCTTTACCAAAACCATCTGAAAACGTCTTTCTAAGGCTGCATCTTTTTCAATATATTTTCTATATTCTTTTAGGGTTGTAGCGCCAATGCAATGCAACTCTCCTCGTGCTAAGGCTGGTTTTAACATATTGGATGCATCAACAGCACCCTCAGCAGCACCAGCACCAACTAATGTATGCATCTCATCAATAAATAGAATAATACTGCCTTCGGCCTTTTCAATTTCTTGCAGAACTGCCTTTAGCCGATCCTCAAATTCCCCCCTAAACTTAGCACCTGCTACCAGGGCACTAAGATCAAGGGCAATTACTTTTTTATTCTTTATGCCTTCAGGAACGTCCCCACTTACTATTCTGCGTGCCAAACCTTCAACTATTGCTGTTTTACCTACTCCTGGCTCTCCAATCAATACTGGATTATTTTTTGTTCTTCTAGACAAAACCTGCATCACTCGTCGTATTTCATCATCCCTTCCAATAACCGGGTCCAATTTTCCCTGTCTTGCTAACTGGGTTAGGTCACGAGAATATTTTTCCAGGGCTTGATATTTTTCTTCAGGATTTTGATCGGTTATTCTTTGATTACCCCTGATATTCATCAATGAGTGATAAATATTATCCCGATTAATTCCTCTTTCTGTAAAATATTGGGCAAAAGAACTATCTTCCAATTCAACCAGGGAAAGCAATAGATGCTCTGTACTGATATATTCATCTTTTAATTTAGCTGCTTCCTGGGTGGCTTTATTAAAAACTACATTTAACTCATTACCAATATACTGATTTGCTCCTCCGCCGGAAACGGTGGGCAGTTGTTTTAGTTTTTTCTCTAAGAATAGCTCTAATTCAGCAATATTTATCTCCAATTTACTTAAAATTGATGGTATAATACCCTCTTTCTGATTAATTAAAGCAAGAAGCAGGTGTTCGCTTTTAATTTCTTGATGATTATACTGTAAAGCCAATTGTTGTGCCTGGCCAATAGCCTCCTGCGCCTTGACAGTGAATTTATCAAATTGCATCATAGTTTATCTCCTTTCTCTTACAAGTTTCCTAATATTATTATACTGCTACTGTCAATATTCCATATTTCGTAATATTATAACATATAAATCCATATTTTTTTAAATTATATAAGCTCTTAAAAACGAAGGTAGAATTATTATTCGGATAAAGATATTTCTGGATTATCTTTCGTTAATAATTCTGTGATTATATTTGCGTTACAATGGATTTTTAGCAATTCTGCTAACTCATTTCTTGCATCAATGATAGCTGATTGAGGAGTTCCATTGATACCATCAATGTTTATAACAATTCTCTGAGACTGGGTTGTTATTTTTGAAAATTCTGCATTTCGCCAATTCCATCTTCTACACATTACCTGTTTAGTTTTGTCATCATAATAAATTACTTCTCCCCTGTCTGGATGTTCAATCTCTTCACTTCCTAACCCGGTAAAAATTTCATCACCAGTGGCAAAATTCAAACAAAGATTACCAGTAATTTTATCTAAATCATCCCCACCACAGGGTACTAAATATTTAAGTGATATATAATTAAACAGGGTAACAACAGAATTGATATAAGGCAATCCACCCCCAACTATTACTCTTGTCAAGAGTGCCTTTATAGAAGGAGGATACTTTTCTGGGTTAGAACCAAATTTTAGATGAGCTTCATCCCATGCCTTGATAAAAGGATGCTCCTCATAATTAATATTTTCAGATTTCCTCTGCTTAATAATTTTATTTAGAGGTTTTTTTATTCTTTTATTTTTTTCGACAATATTTATTTCATTAACAAAAATTACACCACGTTTAAATTGGGGAAATTTCTCAAAAATTTCCCCACTAATTATAATTTTTCTTTTCTGCAATTCTATTTCTCTCCCATTCCTATGCTATTTATATCTAACTTACAATAATATCCCTTAAGTTGGTTTGAGCGGTGGAATATTTTTCATCTTTTCCATCTTTTTAATCTCATCTCTTAATTCAGCTGCCTTTTCATAATTTTCCTTATCTATCTCATTTTGCAGTTCGTTTTTCAATCTAGCCAAACGTATGGTAACTTCTTCTTCTTTGGATGAATGTGAAATTGATGCCTTTTTCATAACTTCATCAGAGATGAATATAGGAGATTCCAGTCTTAAAGCTATGGCTATGGCATCACTCGGTCTGGCATCGATAAGCAGCTGTTTTTCACCCTTTTTCAACCATATAGTTGCATAATAAGTATTGTTTTTAATATCAGAAATAACGATTTTTTCCAGTCCAAGGGCAGCAGATTCTATGATACTTTTAATCAAGTCTGGAGAAAAAGGACGACTGGGTCTTGTTTTTTCCAAAGCCATAGAAATCATTTTTGCCTCATATGGACCTATCCATATTGGTAACCATTTTTTCTCTTTATTATCCTTTAAAATTACCACAAAACCTTTGGTCACGGGATCTACTGCTACGCCAAAAACTTTTACCTTTATCATTGCCTTCCCCTCCTTCCGTATTTTTTCATAATTATCATCAAAAATATTTTCATTATTATTATAACATATTAAGCTTTTGATAAAAAATCCTCCTCATTTTAATAATATTCTTGTATATTAATTTGTCTCATAATTAATGCAATCTGCTTACCTGAACATATATAATCGCTATTACAAATCAAGAACCTCTTTCATTGAAAATAAACCACTCTCGTGGTTTAGAATAAAATATATTGCTTTAACTGTTCCTTCTGCAAAGGCCTCTTTACTATAGGCTTTATGAGTTAGCTCCAGACTTTCACCAGCAGAGTTAAAGATAATCGTATGTTCTCCACTGATATTCCCTGCACGAACAGCATGGATACCTATTTCTCCCTGTTTCCTTTCACCTACATTCCCAGAACGTCCATAGACTACATTTTCTGCCAGATTTATATTTCTTTCTCGTGCAATTAGTTCAGCAATCTTTTTTGCTGTTCCACTGGGGGCATCTTTTTTAAAATGATGATGTGTTTCAATTATTTCAACATCATATTGATTATCTAATACTCCGGAAACTTTTTTGACCAACTCAAATAATAAATTTACACCTAAAGCCATATTTGGTGAAAACACTATTGGGATTATCTTGGATGTTTTTTTTATTTCTTCTATCTGCCCTTCACTTAAACCAGTTGTTCCAATAACCAATGCCTTTTTATGCTGAGAACAAATTTTTAAGTGTTCCATTGTTGCCTCAGGATTGGTAAAATCGACAATTACATCACATTTATTAATAATACTATCTAATTCTGCAGTTATTTTTATACTTGTTTTGCCAATACCAGTTCTAATTCCCCAGTCTTCACCAATAGAAGGATGTTCAGGAGACTCGACAATTCCAACAAGTTCAAGAGATGGTTTATTGTGAACCTGCCTGGCAACTAATGATGCCATTTTGCCACATCCCCCGCAAACGATAACATTACTCATGTTTAACCCTCCAATAACTTATGTTCTTCTAAGTCCTTTTTCAACTGTTGAAAATGGCTATCTTCCATATCAACCATAGGTAATCGTAAATTTCCAGCCGGCAAACCCATTAAACGGGCAGCAGTTTTCACCGGTATAGGATTTGTCTCATAAAACATTGCCCGACTCAAAGGATATATGGTTTTAAAGAACAAATCTTGGGCCTCCTTATAATTGCCTTGCTGAAATTCTTTCACCATTAGAGATACTTCTTTTGGTATAATATTGGCAACAACTGATATAACACCTTTTCCACCAATAGAAAGAACAGGAAGTAATATTTTGTCATCCCCTGATAAAAGGGTAATTTTGTCACCACATAAATACATAACCTCAGCCATTTGTTCGAGATTGCCACTGGCTTCTTTCACTGCAACAATATTTTTCAATTCAGCCAGTTCTGCCAAAGTTACAGGTAATAAATTGACCCCAGACCGAGATGGAACATTATATACAATTGCTGGAATATCTACCTTTTCAACAATAGTCTTGAAATGCATATAAAGACCTTTTTGAGTAGGTTTGTTATAATAAGGCATAACCAAAAGAACCCCGTCAGCTCCAATTTCTTTCGCAGCCGAGGTAAGATCAATAGCTTCTTCAGTCGAATTGGAACCGGTGCCGGCAATCACCGGAATCCTGCCACCAACTGCTTTAACAGTTAAATCTATTACTTTCTTATGCTCTTCGTGACTTAATGTAGGAGATTCTCCGGTAGTGCCACAAGGTACTATCCCATCAGTACCATTTTTAATATGAAACTCTACCAGCTCCTTTATTCCTTGCTCATCGATTTGATTATTTTTGTCAAAAGGTGTAATCAGGGCAACTAGTGAACCATTATACATCTTGTTATCCTCCTTAATTTTATTTATTTTTTATACAAATAGTATTTTAAAAAATCATGGATTTTTATGTTATAATCCCGATTTCGCCAAGTGAATTACTGACCAATTGATATACTATATCTTTATTTTGCCAGGAAACAAATATTAAGATATCAGTCTTAATAGTTGTCATTTCTAAAATGTTAATATTGTTTTCAGCCAATGGACGAGTAATTCTTTCAATAATTCCCGGTGTCTCAATAAAATCTCTACTGCTTACCACTATTAAAGCAATGTCCTGTTTAGATGTGACTGATTTTAATTTTTTATTTTTTAAAATAGAATAATGTACCAGGTCATAGGCTTTTTCACAATACTTCTCTGATACATAAATTCCGATATATTGCAACCCCATAGCTATACTTTGTATGCTGATTTTGTGCTTTGATAGTGGTGCAATTATTTCTTTTAAAATACCCGGGGTTTCCAAAATACTTTCTCCAATGATTGTTAAGAGGCATAATTTTTCCTGAAAAACATTGATTCGGCTGGAAAAGCTTCCTTCTATTTCTGTTCCCGGAGAATCCAGATCCCCATTTTGAAAATGGATTATCTTTGCTTTAATCTTACTTTCTTTATACTTTAAAGCCCTGGGATGTAATACCTTTGCCCCTCCTTCAGCCAGAATCCCCATCTCTTCGACAGTAATTTTGGGAAGCGTTTCTACTTTCTTAATTAGTCTTGGATCAGCAGAAGATACCCCAACGGCATCGGTCACTATAATAACTTCATCTGCATTAATAAAATTTGCTAGAGCAAAGGCTGTAATATCACTACCTCCCCTACCTAATGAAGTAATTTGTCCATTTTCGTTACCTCTTCCTAAAAAGCCACAAACCACCGGGATAATTCTTTTTCCCAGCAGGGGTTCAATATATTTTTGACATTGGATCCTGCTTTGTTCAGTTAAAATATCGGCTTCCAGGTAATCTGAATCGGTAACAATAGGAAAATCTTCCCTTGAGGGATCAAATACAACTGCCTGCATACCATTTGCTTTCAGTGAAGTTGTGAATAACTGAGCACTCATTCTTTCCCCAAAAGATACAAAATCGGCATAATCCCTTTTTTCAAAACTTGATTTTGTTGAATCAGAAAGTAAAGAAATTAGGCGGTCTGTAGTATCACCCATTGCTGAAACTACTACTACTATTTCATAACCTTCATTTGATTTTTTGACAATTGATTTAACAGCTTCATTAATTCTTTCTGAATTCTGAATGCTTGTTCCACCAAATTTAACTACAATTCTTATTGTAATCACCCCTATTCAGTTAAAATTTTGTTAAGTAGACTATAGTTTATAACTTAAAATATCATTCCCGCTAAGCGGGTACCTTTAAGAGACCTTTTCCCCAACCTATCCATTATAAGTTATTCCTGCCTTTTTTAGTCTACCAATTGCCTCTTTTAATCTGGGTACATCTACAGTTAGGGCTATCCGAACATATCCTTCACCATATTTACCATAACCAATTCCAGGAGTTAGAATAATTCCTGTTTTCTCAAGGACATAATTGGAAAAATCAATTGCGTTCATATTTTTAGGTGTAGGTACCCAAATATAAAAAGTTGCCTTTGGTACTTCAATATTCCATCCTAATTGATTCAGCCCATTTACTACCACATCGCGCCTTTGGGTATACATGTTGATTAATTCAGGTATATGATCCTGAGGACCAGTTAAGGCAGTAATTCCTGCTTCTTGAATTGCTTTAAAAATACCTGAATCAACATTTGTTTTTATAATAGAAAGTGCTGATATTGCTTCCTGGCTACCTACTGCAAATCCAATTCTCCAACCAGTCATATTGTAAGTTTTTGACAACGAGTGAAATTCCAGGCATACATCTTTTGCTCCTTCTATCTCTAAAAAACTGGGAGCTTGATATCCACCATAAGCCAATTCTGAATATGCAAAGTCATGACAAATTAAAAGGTCATTTTTTCTAGCAAAATTCACAACTTTTTTAAAATAATCCTTATTTGCAATAGCACCCGTTGGGTTGTTCGGATAATTTAAAAACATCAGTTTTGCCTTTTTAGCTATATCTTCATCTATACTATCTAAGTCTGGTAAAAACCCATTTTCTTCCAATAAGGGCATAGTATAGGGTTCTCCATTGGCAAATAGTGTTCCAGTTTTATAAACTGGATAAGCTGGATCAGGTATAAGGCTGACATCACCGGGATCAATAAATGCCAAAAAAACATGCGCTATCCCTTCTTTTGAGCCAATTAAGGAAATCACTTCTTTTTCTGGATTCAGATTTACTTGAAACCTTTTAAGATACCAGCTAGCTATAGCTGATCTGAATCCTTTTGTACCCTCATATGGGGGATAATCATGTGTTTTAGGATCTCTTACACTTTTGGTCAACTGATCAATAATATGTGCTGGCGTAGGTTGATCAGGATCTCCAATTCCCAGGTTAATTATATCTACGCCTTTCTCTATGGCTGCTTCTTTTTTTTTGTCAATTTCTGCAAATAGATAAGGTGGTATTTTTTTAATTCTTTGTGCAATTCTCATGATTTATTATTCCTTTCTCATCAATAATAATTTTCTTTAATAAATATTTAATACTAATCAATCTGGACAGAGCCCTTAAAAACACTTTCAGCAGGACCTGTCATATAGACATGTCCATCTTCTGTCCATTCAATTTTTAAATCTCCGCCCTTTAAATGAACAATTGCATCCTTTTTTATTCTTTTATTAAGAATTCCGGCAACAACTGCAGCACAAGCCCCGGTACCACAGGCCATTGTTTCACCAACGCCCCTCTCCCAAACTCTAAAATTAATTTCATGTTCATTGATCAGCTGAACAAATTCAACATTTGTCTTTTCGGGAAATAAATTATGCTTTTCTATTATGGAACCAACTTCCGCTACTGGAAAGTTTTTTACATCATCAACAAAAATTACGCAATGGGGGTTACCCATCGAAACACATGTTATATTAAAATTTTTATTAATATCTAATGTCAGATTTTCATTTATTACACGCTCATCAGGATCACCACTCATGGGTATCTCTTTTCTGGTCAGGCGAGGTTTGCCCATATCTACTTTGACACCCTCAATTATTTCTTTTTCATCATTACCAAAAATAAGCTCCGGTACTATTTCTCCTGCTAAGGTTTCAACTGAAAATTTTTTCTTTTGAGTTAGACCATTTTCATAGGCATATCTGGCAAAACAACGAATACCATTTCCACACATCTGGGCTTCGCTGCCATCAAAATTAAATATTCTCATTCTCAAATCATATCTATCAGAAGGCAGTACCAGTATTAAACCATCTGCCCCTATCCCAAAATTACGATGACAGAGTTTTTTTGCCAGTTGCGTAAAATCAAGTTTATCTGGTATTTTTTCTGAATAAAAATCCATAATAATAAAATCATTTCCAATTCCATGCATTTTAATAAAGTTTTTTTCCATAAATAACTCCATTTTCAAGTCTTCTTTGAGAGACTATCATTACCTAAAATTAATTTAACCAGGAAGGCAAAACATGATTATGAACAATGTCCTTATAATTTTCACCTTTGACTATCAATTCATGCTTACCCTGATTGACAAGAACGACAGGTGGTCTGGGGATTCCATTATAATTATTAGCCATTGAATAATGATAAGCCCCAGTAGTAAAGAAAACAATTAGATCTCCACTCTCTACTCGAGGTAATTCAATATTTTTAATCAAGATATCCCCGGATTCACAATATTTGCCAGCAACTGTAACATTCTCAGTAGAATCTTGGTTTATTTTATTGACCAAGACTGCTTCATATTCTGCATCATAGAGACTAGGTCGCGGATTATCGGCCATGCCTCCGTCCACAATAACATATTTCTTCAAACCTGGAATTTCCTTAATAGCACCAACTCTATAAAGTGTTATACCTGCCTCAGCAACTATTGACCTACCCGGTTCAATTAAGATTTTCGGTAAAACTACTTCCTTCTCCTGGCATACCTGTACTATTTTTTCTATAATATTATTGACAAAAATTGTAATTGGAACAGGCTTATCCTTACTGGTATATTTTACTCCAAGTCCTCCACCCATATTAAGCTTTTTTGTTTTTATCTCAAACCTTTCTTCTATCATTTTGATAGCCTGAACCATTTCTACTATTGCCTGAAGATGATATTGAACTTCAAGAAGCTGGGAACCAATATGGCAATGAAGACCTATATAATTGAGATTTTCTTTTTCTAAGATTCTTGAAAATACACTCTCCAATTCTAATATTGGGAAACCAAACTTGGAATCTACCTGTCCAGTCCTGATCTTCTCATGGGTATGTGTATCAACACCAGGAATAACTCTGATCATAATATTTACTTTTTTATTTAACTCTCTAGCAATCTTATTAACCAAATCTAATTCATATAGATTATCAATCATAATGGTACCAACATTATTTTTCAAAGCATATCTTATTTCATTTTCTGATTTGTTGTTTCCGTGGAAATATATCTTCCCTGCAGGAAAATCTGCAGAAAGTGCAGTATAAATTTCCCCTCCCGATGAAGCGTCAATTGCCATTCCCTCTTCATCCAAAATCTTGCAAAGTGCCTTAACCAGGAATGCCTTTCCGGCATAGAGTACTTCATAATTAATTTTATTATTCCTAAAAGCGTTACAATATTCCCTACAGTTATCTCTAATTATCTTCTCTGAATACACAAAACATGGGGTTTTGTATTCTCTGGCAATATCTTCAAGTTTTACACCTTCAAAGACTAAATTATTTTTTTTGTCTAAATCAATTTCCCTTCTTTTCAATATCTCCTGCATGGAAAGTCCTGTCATTAAAGTCCTCCTTAAATATAAATCAGTAAATATCGCACCCGCATAGCGGGTGGCTTTCAGAACCTCTTAAAGAGGTTTACCTTTTTATCACTTGTTAGCTCTTTTTCTTTCGATTTTTTATTTATACTTTAGCTATAATATTTCTAAGTGATATGACTTCCAACTTTGGACTTCAGGTGAAAAATTGTCATCT
>LDZT01011913.1_pt1 | contig 25582 bp, 24 predicted proteins | sample 615521 | NCBI WGS metagenome assembly LDZT01 (sample SAMN03408292, study PRJNA278302) | terrestrial metagenome | isolation source: oil reservoir sample SB1 | place: USA: Alaska, North Slope, Schrader Bluff formation | collected 2011-09 | reverse complement strand
GCCATTCGTGTCTAAAAAGGTACCGAGAAATGAGTGTTCATTTCTCATTACCTTTTCTAACCATGGAAAAAATTCCAATAATCCCAATGACAATACCGATAACTTGTAATATGTAAATAAAAAATAACAGACCCATAGGAGTTTTAATAATCACATGGGTAACTATTAATAGTGGCAATATAACCCCAAGCGAAAGGCATGCGCCACTGGCATATACTAAATGCTTAGGATTTACCTTACCTAGGTTCATTTATATAACCAACAATTAACCAGATGACCATTTTTGAGGTCAAATTCGGGAGGTTTGTTTACATCGCATTCCCCAGGGATCATTTTGCTGCATCGTGGATGAAATCTGCAACCTTGAGGTGGGTTAACTAAGCTCGGGGGTTCACCGGGGGGAACATCCTGAAATTCATCTACATTTTTGGGGTCAGGATCTGATGTTGCTGCAAGCAATGCATGGGTATATGGGTGAGCTGAACGCCAGACCAGATCTTCTACTTTAGCTTTTTCGATGATCTCTCCAGCATACATTACAAAAATATATTCTGAAAAATACCTTACTGTCGCTAAGTCATGTGTGATGTAGATCACAGCCAGGTTGTGATTTTCCTGAAGATTGCGCAACAATTTGAGAATTTCGACCCTAACAGAAGCGTCGAGCATTGAGACAGGCTCGTCAGCTACCAACAGTCGTGGATTCAAAATCATTGCCCTCGCAATAACGACCCGTTGTTGCTGACCACCACTCAACATATGTGGATATTTTGGCAAAAATTCTTCGACAGGGGTCATCTTCACTTCTTCAAAGGCGCGATGAATTCGTTCTAGACGTTCAGTTCTATTTCTTACTCCGTGGATAATTAAAGGCTCTTCCATAATTTGTTGCACAGACATGAAAGGCGGAAGGGCACCATAGGGGTCCTGCTGAACATAGCCAACTAAAGACCGATACTCATGCAGCTCACGCCGATCCAAAGAAGCGAGTGAGCGTCCCTCAAAAATTACATCACCTTTTGTCGGAATATTGATGCCTAAAATCGTTTTCATCAAACTCGACTTGCCACATCCACTCTCACCAACAATAGCAATGGCTTCTTTTCTGTATAAATCAAAGCTAACCCCATCTACTGCACGGACGTATCCCGCATGACCAAAGCCAAAACGCCGCAGCTCAAACCAAACATGTAAGTCCTGCAACGAAAGCAGTACTTCATCTGTGGAATTTTGCATTGTAGGGCTTAATATATTATTGTTTTCATTCAATGCTTGGATCATTTCGTCTTCTGGATTGTAGTTCATTTCGACATTACCTCATTAGCCTGCTCATATAACCAGCATTTGACTTGGTGACCGTCCAGTTCATAAGTTGGTGGTTCTTCTGAGCATTTTTCAAAACGCATGTGACATCGTTCAGCATACCGGCACCCGGTTGGCGGGTTTATCAACGATGGTGGTTGTCCAATTATAAATTCTGGTTCAACTGACGCGCGTAATCGGGGTACAGATGCCATTAATTTGGCAGAATAAGGGTGAAATGGTTTTGAAAAGAATTGGTGAGATTCACAAACCTCTACGATTTGCCCTGCATACATCACCACCACTCTATCAGCCAGCTCACTTGAAGTCGAAATATCATGTGTGATTAAGACGAAACTGGTCGAAAGTTCTTTTTTGATACTTTTGAGCAGGTTCATAATGTTTGCCTGGGTCAAGACGTCCAACGCAGATGTGGGTTCATCCAATATGACCAATTGGGGAGAGGTTACCAAAGCTTGGGCAATGGCAACACGCTGACGCATACCGCCAGAAAGCTCAAATGGGTAACGTGTTATAAAATCTATTGGCACACCCACATGCTGAAACATTTCCCTAGCTTGATCTAAAGCACTCTCTTTATCCCCCAGGTCGTGAGCAATTATTGGTTCAGCAACCTGATCTCCCACTTTAATTACAGGGTTGAGTGAGTTCATAGCGGCTTGAGGAACCATAGACATTTTAACCCAACGGACATCTTTTCTAAACCTTTCATCACTTAGCTTCATGATGTCAATACCATCAAGAATTACATTTCCAGAATATTCGCCTGCATTTTGTGGAAGCAAGCGCAAAATAGCTTTTGCTAAAGAACTCTTTCCGCAACCTGATTCACCAACCACCACAACAGCTTTATTTGTGGGTAAGGTAAAATCCACATTGTCGACTGCTTGTACGTCTCCACGCTCTGTTTTAAAATATAATTTTAAATCTTTTACTTCGAGTAAGGTCCTTTCTTCAGTCATTTTACATACCTCTCAAACGTGGATTGAATAGTCGGTCTAATGCGAAACCCAACATGGCGAATGCCAAACCGGTAATCATCAACAATACCGCAGGTTCTAAAATCCAATAATATTGTCCGCGATATAAAGCTGCGTTTTCATATGCATCGTTGATCACCTTACCCCAAGTAGGAACGACAGGGTCACCAATGCCCAACAAAGCCAATGAGGCTTCCAAAAACACATATGCAGGTACAGAGGAGATGAGCGTAGGGAGCAATAATGGAATGATGCGCGGAATCAAATACTTAGAAATAATGCGTCCGTCTGATGCTCCATAGGCTCTTGCCGCTTCAACATAGGTGGACTCTTTGATCTGCATAAACATTGCTCGATAAGATTTGATGCCCCCAGTAAAAATACTCAAAGCAATCGTAACACCCAAAATCGTCATTAAATTGCGCGAATAAAAGGTCCCAACCATTATCAAGATTGGCAGGAAAGGCAAGACCATATTGATTTCTGTGAGGCGCTGAATCAAACCATCTACCCAGCCTCCATACCAAGTTCCGATCGCGGCAAAAATCATAGTCAGCACAGAGGTGCCCACTGCCGCTAATAAACCAAAGACCAATGCCACCGGTATGCCCCACAAAAGCGGTAAACCGATATCGCGCCGCATGTGGTCGGTGCCTGCCCAACCAAACACCTGCCCTTGCAGAACAAAGTCTACGTCAAGGGTTGAATTTTCTTCAAAGTTAATTGCTTCAACAACAAATTGATAATCACCTTGAACTGGTGTTTGGGTCTCGTCACCTTTTTCTATAAATAGCCCAATCTGAGGAGAGATGTTCCCTAGATTCTTTTTTAGTTTTTTGTCCTGGCTGATTGGATATGTGTAACTATTAAGAACTCCAAAACTACCCACTTTAATCTCACGGCCATCTGGTGTAACTGCTCTAATCGATACGTGAGGTGGGCGAGATTCATATTTTGAGGTGAAATAAAAGACAATATCTTGTGGAAACGTAGTATAGGTAAAATTAAGGGGAAAAATAATTGTGGATATGCGTGTTCCTCCTTCAGTTACCACTTCCGTAACCTCGACGCCCTCATCTTCCAAACCTAATTCCATTGATTCAATCAATTTATCTGCTCTAAACCAGTTAAACCACGTGGGAGGAACAGTACGAGGATTTCTGCCCCACACTTCTTCTCCGCCCCGCCATTTGGCTACAGCCGTTGAATATGGGATCTGGATGACCACAATAATTGCAGCGATAATTAAGAGAACAATAATAATTGTTCCTGCCACTGCTGAGGGATATTTAGAAAATTCCTTGAGGTTCTCCTTCAATTTGGTCATTGTACACTACCTCCACCACCAACCTTTACGCGTGGATCTACTAGAGCGTAGATAAAATCTAACAAAAACACTGTAATTGCTAAAAGATAAGCATATATGATTGTAGTTCCTACAATCACAGGGGTATCAAAAAGACCAATCGCCATGTAAGTGATAGACCCCAAGCCTGGCCATTTAAAAATCGTTTCTGTAATCATTGCACCTGTCCATACTCCTATCAAGAGCAGAGCAAAACTCGTAATAATAGTGGGAAGCGTAGGACGTAAAATATAGCGCCGCTCGATTTCACGTGAAGTCAAGCCCTTTGCTTTAGCTGTTTCGACATAGTCCTCACTAGAATAGATCAAGAAAAAAGTTCTCCAGTTATAAAGGTTAATAAAAAACGAACTAATAAAAAGTGATCCTGCTGGCAAAATCAGATGTTTAAGAATACTTAAAGTTCTCCCGATCCATGTTGGAGGAATAGGAGCATCAATCACCCCGCTAAATGGTAGGATTTTTAATTCAGCAGCAAAAATTAACACCAAAAATATTCCAAAAAACCAAGGGGGAATGGAAGAAAGTGGTGAAAGTGTTACGGTAACTTTATCCCAAAAGCTACCATAATGCCTGGAAAGCGAAAGCGCCAAATATAAAGTGCTAAAAAATAACACCAATTGTGATGTACCCATCAACAAAAGTGTGTATGGGAGACGCTCAATGATTATTTGGCGAACATTCCTGGATCCACTATCACTTGTTATATGTTGGGCTCTACCTAAATTTAGGGTGAGAGCATTTCTAAGGTAACGAACTGTCCTAACCGCAAGCGGTTGATCCAATCCTAATCTTTCAATTTCATTCGCGATGCGTTCTTCAGCCAGTTTAGCTTTCGTCGCAGGGTCCATATTGCGATAAGCTGGGTCCATAGCAATGCTCATCGTAACGTTTTCTTGAATCGACGCTTTCATCATTTGGTCAACGTAGCCACCCATATTTGCAATCATAATCGTAAGGTAAATACCTACGACCACTGTCACAAAAAGCGAGACAATCCTAACCCCAGAATAACGGATCACTCTTATAAAAGTGCTCGTTGAAGAATTTTTTTTCTTTTCCTGGACTAGCGGCTTAGCGCTCTCAACCATCGTTCCCATGGAACAACCTCCTTGAGGACAAGTAGGGGCAAGGATAGGAGTCCTTGCCCCTTTCTTGGTCAAAAACTTTTATACGTTAGCTCAATAGCTGCCTACTCTACAATCACAAATTCAAACGTTTCGAATGTAGGAACAGCAACCACCTTGGAAACGGTCACAACTTCGATCTTGCTTGAACCAGCTTCAAATTCAGCCAAAGCGTCCGCAGGAACCGTTATGGTGTAATAGCCTTCTTCAACAAGCTCTGCTTCTATCGTTGCTTTAATCGTGCTGGTACCATCGTATACTAAACCAAACACGCGCTCAAGTTCATCTGCTGCATATGGTTCACCCTTAAAGGTCACATACACATCAAACACGATGTCAGCGTCAAGAGTTGCAGTATCTGCACCATCAATTTCGAGTTCCGCAATCTTTGGATCGCCATAGCGCGCCCATTTATCTACCGGATCGACGAAGTCAAAGTTGTTAGACAGCGTCGCAACTTTTTCGGTTAGAGCAACTTGCGAAAGGATATATGGGCCAGTTCCAATATTGTAATGTTTATACTCATCAAAGAAGGCAAGGGCGTTGTTGTAACGTGCTGTAGCTTCTTCAGGAGTAATGTATTCAGAGAGAACGTTTGCGTAGGGGATATACCCTTCAGCAGCCATTTCAGTTAGTTTCTCGGTTAAGAAATCAAGGCTTGGTCCACCAATCAGATTCAACCATTCAACAGTCGTGGTCTCAGTAGATTTTTGATCCGCTTTATCAGCAGAAAAAGCTACTAAACCTTCTTTATCAGCTTCTGCCGCCGCAGCCAAAACGTGCCATGAACCCTCACCAAAGCTAAAGGACGGCCAGAAAGTACCAATGTTTAACTCTGCATCTGTCTGCATAGAAGTGTAGTAGGCTTCGATAACCAACGGTGTCTCAGAGACAATCTTCCATCCTTCGAAATTCGCCAAAGTCGCAGCAGCATTCGGTGCGTAAGATTCATCATAGATCGGGGAACCTTCCTTACCCATATCAAGTCCGATGATCCAATCAAAGATCATATCGGCAAGGGTGAGGGGTGATCCATCATGCCATCGTACTGTATCCCACAGATCTTCGGGGTAATAAACCACGCTCTTAATCTTAGCAGTGTAATACTCTTTGGCATCAGCCTCTTCCTTAGCAGTGGTAGCTGCTTCTACGGCGGCTTCTGCAGAAACAATTGCATCATCAGCAGCGGCTTCTTCTTCGGGAGTTACACAATTGGTTAATGCATCCAAAGCTTCTTGAGCTTCTTCTACGGCGGCTTCTGCTTCTGCAATTTCTTCTTCGGTGGTATCTTCTGCCAAGCCTTCTAATGCAGCTTTTGCATCTTCAAGAGCTTTCATGCCGGCATCGCAGGCTGTCTTTTCTTCCGCAGTTGCCGCTGCTTTTTCAGCTTCTAATGCTTCCTTGGCTGCGTTAGCATCTGCCAGAGCGGTCTCTGCCGCGACAAGCGCATCTGCAGCCGCAGCTTTTTCGCGTTCAAGTTTTTCTGCGGAGGTGATGAAGGTTTCATTCACAGCATCCCAGTCTGCCCAGACATCTTCTGGCACAACGATTTCGGGTTCGAAATCTAAACTAATCCAGTCCAGAGTCTTCCTAATTGGAAGCCCTTCCAGTGCAGTGATTTCAGCCCGGTCAAAGCGCTGTGGCCAGATCAAACCTGTATACGGATCGTACATATAGGCTTCCGCCCAGGTACCACGGCCAACAGCTTGGTCAAACGCCCAGTTAGATCCAGCAATAGGATTCCATGGATCAACAAACAGATCGGGTGCCCCCCAACGTAAGGTGCCACCAACCTGATCTTTGAAGCGGAGTGTATATGGCCAGATTTGTGAACCATCTACACCAGCAGCTAAGTCGTAGGTGACTTGCAGTTTATCGTTGTAGGGCGTGAAGTTCTTGCCATCAATTAGCCAGACATGGATGGATTCTTTCAACGACAATTCCAACATTTCTATCATGGCGGCATCCCGCTCTTCAGGCGTGTTGAATTTATTGTAAGCTAATGCATCAGCTAACTGACCATAGCGGGTATCCATACCAGTTGGAAACGCTTGCCAAGTGCTCGAAAAACCATAGGCTGATTGAGGCGTATCGAAAAATTCGAAATTGTCGCCTTCATCCCGGTCAATAACTGTGGCAGACCAGGCACCAGTGTAAATGTGCCAAAGCCCATCCGCCACATTCCCACCGATCCAAATCGGAGAGGCTTCAGTGGAGGTTTTATATTGGCGGTCAGTTGCAAAGCCAATGCTTTCCAATTGGTTAGCCACATAATCGCCTATAGGAATGCGCGTCTTATCGGAGTCGTTACGGATGATCAGGATCAATTCCACTTGTTCACCCTGATACATATACTTACCATCTTCTTTCGTAACGCCACTTATTCCGAGCATTACATTGTCAAAAGCTTCTTGCGCTCTTTCCGGATTATAGGCATATTCTGCTTCTAACTTACGGATGACTTCGATATAGCGCGTATAGTCGGGCATGTTGGTGACGATACTGAAAAACTTCGGTAGAGCACCACCATTATAAACTTCGCGGTTGATATAATCTCGATCAATCAACCAGTTCATTGCTTCCCGAGCTTCACTAAAATAGAAGGGGTTCACCTTACCGGTCGATTTATCGAAAGTTGGGCCATACATATTGAAGGTTAATTCATAGTAAAGGCCATTGCTTTCAGCGTAAGATAATCCTGCTTCTTCGATCTCAGGAAGTTTATCAGATGAAACTCCAGCTGCAAAAATATCGATCGCCCCGGCTTTGATTTGCGTAACTGCCGAGTCGGTATCTACGACAGAAACGACAATATTGTCAAACCACCCACCATGACGAGGGCCTTCTGGTGTTACTTCAGTGGGTGCTTCTGTCGGTGCCTCCGTTGGAGCCTCTGTAGGAGCCTCGGTAGGAGCTTCAGTTGGAGCTTCAGTTGGAGCTTCAGTTGGAGTTGGGGCTGCGCACGCAGATAGAACGATGCTCAGCACCACCAATACTCCCAGAATTAAATACAGTTTATTCTTCATGCTTGTTCCTCCTTAATGGAAATACGTGAGATTGGTGATTCAGAATAGCTATTCACTTGCTTATCGGGCCCTCCGCACACTCTTAGTCAAGTTCCAAGCTTTCCTTTCAAATAGGACAGTAATACTATCATCTAGATGATTTTGGTTATATCGATGTTATCATGAGGTAAAAATGTTGTCAAGAAAACAAATGAATTGTTATCATACTTTCGATTAATATTTTCGCGTGCGATTATTACTTTAGGTGGGCTATCTTTATCTCGTATAAAAATACCAACTAATATTACTGCGCTGGCTCTATAGCAATAATCTGCTCAATTTGCTGCCAAGCTGCGCCTTCAGGTATGACCACATTCAGAGAACTTGCCCAAACCACAGGGTGCGGCAGCAAGGGGACCGCAGGTAACGCGTCTTTCAGAAGCTCCCAGGGGTCCTGCGATTCCGGCGGATCCAGCCGTAGCTGTTTCTCACCACACGCCAAGTCATAAGCAGGGTCAGCCCAACCGGCCAAATTGGTCCCTATCCAGGCGTTATCGGCTGAAGGTACCGCCTTGCTCAGATACAGGCAGCAGGGGTCTTGCCCGGCTGTCTGCCAGCTCAGCAGCGCTAAGTCAAACTGCCTGCCAAAAAGCACACCCTCTGGTCCCGGCGCATAAAGCTCCGTAGTTGGTAAAGATTGCCAATGAACTTCAATTCCGCAATCGCCTAAGCGTGTCACAATCCATGTACCAATTTGCTGGTCGAGCTCTGCCTGACCAGTCAAAAGGCTGAGGCTCAGCGGCGTCATATCAAATACACCGTTGATACCTTGCGCCACCCGTGGAGTCGTCGGGTCGCCATCAGCGTCAATCCAGCCTGCTTGATCCAGCAAGGCTTCCGCATCCAAATCGGCAGTCCAATCGGACAACTGGGGGAGCAACTCAGCCGGTAATTTTTCAGACAGCACAGCATTTGCCAAAGCAGCCGGCTGCAGGCAGGCAGCAATAGCTTGCCGCACACGTAAATCACCAAAATAATCCGGCCGATCACCAGCCCAAGCGGAATAGCCGTCATCATAATCCGCGGGTTTAACCCCAAAGACCAACTGTACGAAGCTCTCCAAAAACTCTATATGCAGGTCTGCCGTCTGGGCTAAGCTCTCAAGCGCTGCCTTATTGAGGTTTTCTAGCCCGTAGCTGTAATCCAACAAGTCACATTCTCCTGTGGAGAGCATCTGCACTGCCTGATTAACATCAGGAATAATCAGAAAATCAAGCAGGTCAAAGGCGGGCAAGCCGCTATCTGCGGCGAAGTAATATGGGTTTTTCTCTAAGTGCAGGGTTTTGCCAGGCTCCCAGCTCACCAGGCGGTATGCCCCCCAGCCTGGCGGGGTTTGTGCCGCAGCCGGCGCCGATTCTACTTGTTCTGCTTCTAAGCCTGCTAGTAAATGCGCTGGCAGCGGCATCCAAAAGAACGCACGCAGGTTCCCGGTGGTGAAGCCCGGCAGACCCTGCCACCTGACTGTTTGGTCATCCTGCGCTTGGAAGCTTATCGTCCGTTCTAGTGCCCAAGCATCCGCTGGCAAGTTGGCTTGTTGGGCAAGGGTATAAGAAAGCTCCAGATCTTCTGCCAGCAGCGCTTCGCCATCTGACCAACGCAAATCCGGAAGCAATGCATAAGTCACAGACATTTGATCCATACTAAATGCGCCGCTCTCCCATTCCACTGCGCAAGCGCCCTCTTGGCAGCCCGCTGGCCGCACGAGTACACCCGGCTTGAATACCACCACCTCACCTGTTGCATCCACTACCAGGTCTCCAGGTTCAACTGCTACGGGGTTCAAGCTGATCAAGCCATTTTCCAAGCTTGGGTACTGGCTGAGGATCGAAGGTGCATAAGTGCCTTGCTCGGCGTCCCAAGTAAAAGGTCCATCATAGAGCGCAGCAAAAATGCTCTCAGAAGCGCGGTTGTTTTGCCCAGAGTAACGGTAAAGGCTGGCTGGTTCCTCGGCAATGCAAATGTTCAAAACTTTAGGGGGTGGCAGCGTCGCTGTAGAAGTTGATGTGGAGGTTGGCTGCCAGTCTTCAGTCTCGGTGGGGCTGGGCAGTGCAGTCGCTTGGAGGCTGCAACCAGCCAAAAGAGCTGCTAACAGCAGAATACCCAAATTGCGTGCCTTCAAGTTAAAAGCTGTCATCATAGTTTAAATCATCAAAAAAGAATGGCTTCGTCTTCATCCTGAATTATTTTGCCGCCAAAGCGCAGTCGCAAGTAAGAATCATAACGGCGGGGGTCGATGCGTCCTTCTTCAACTGCTTTGCGCACGGCGCAACCTGGTTCATGGCTGTGGGTGCAATCGCTGAATTGGCACTCCGACACGAGCGGCGCTATCTCCCGAAAGTAGGCGTCCAGTTCTTCACCTTGAATATCCCAGAGCGCAAGCGTGCGCAAGCCAGGCGCATCGGCTAAATAACCACCGCCATCTAATTCGAAAAGCTGGCGCACACGCGTCTTATGGGTCCCTTTGCCATCGCGCCCAGCCTGGCTAATAGCCCCAATCTCTTGAGCTAGCCCTGGTTGTATGCGATTGAGCAGGCTGGTTTTGCCTACTCCCGAAGGACCGGCTAAGGAGCTCAGCTTGCCTATGAGCAGGCTGCGCAGCTCCTCTATGCCTTCGCCAGTCTTTGCCGAGGAATAAATGACAGTATAACCAATATCTTCATACAACCCAAAAAGCTCATTTGCTTTCTCTCGCGGTACCAGATCGATTTTATTCGCCACAATCAAGGCTGGGATTTGTTCGCGCTCGGCTACCACCAAAAAGCGATCCAGCATGCGCAAGCGCGGTTCGGGCTGGGCACAGGCAAAAACTAAGACTAGTTGATCAGGATTGGCAATTAAAATTTGTTGGTATTCATAATTTACCCCGGTAAGTTGGCGGGAGAGTGCGCTTTTACGCGGCAGTACTTGCTCTATCGTGCCGCTTCCGTCTGGCTGCAGCGCAATCAAAACCCGATCGCCCACTGCCACCAGATCTCCCTTGGGCTTTCCTTTGCGCAAGCGACCACGTAAACGGCAAAGGATGTCTCCTTCTTCTGTGCGCACTGTTAAAAAGCCTGCTTGAGAGCGAATCACCAAGCCTTGCATCAGGTCAGAGTTTTGTTCAAGATGGTTGTGGTTTGGCACCATTATTCGGGTGTGGGTTCTGGGGTTTCGGTAGCGGTCACGTAAGGGGATTCTTCCCAAGGCATGGTGCCGCCTGGATTCTCATTATTGGAGAAATATAGCTGGACCACACGGCGGAAAAGCGGTGCTGCCATTTCTGAACCTTCGCCGGCATTCTCCAAAATAATTGCGACAGCAATATCCGGCTTGTTGGGGTCATTATTAAAGGTGTATCCCGCAAACCAGGCATGCGAATTTCCAATGGGGTTTTCCGCGGTGCCGGTTTTGCCCGCAATGCGTACGGATACACTACTTAATTGGTTGGTAGCTGTGCCCCGGGGATTACGCACGACCATCACCATGGCTTCTTGAATAGCTGCTAAGTTCTCCTCTGTAACCGGAAGTTTGGATATTTCATCTGGCTCAAATTGGTACACCGGATCTCCACCACTGACCGGCACAATTTTATCCACAACGGAAGGGCGGTAAAGGGTGCCGCCATTGCCAACGGCAGCGACAAACGATGCCACTTGCAGCGGGCTTACCTGCAAGGTCCCTTGACCAATTGCCAATTGCACATTCTCAGAAACACTTGTCGGCTGTTCCAATCGACCTTCAAATTCTTGAATCTCAATCCCAGTTTTTTTGCCCAAGCCAAACCCAGAGGCAACGTCCGCGATCGCTGTAGTGTAACCTTCATTCCACAGGGTATAGCCAATATGCCAAAACCAAGGGTTGCAAGAGCGCATCAAGCCTTCCTGCAAGGTCAGCTCACCAGAGGCAGGCAAATCCCGCTCATAAGTCCAATCATATAGCGTGACGCCCTGCAGTTCCGTCCATGTGGAGGCACAATAATAGGGGTAATCGGGCGTGAACACGCCTGTTTCGAGTGCTGTAGCCATGGTGATGATCTTAAACACTGAACCTAAGGGGTAAACTCCCTGCGTTGCACGATTATATAGAGGCAATTTAGGATCGTTGAGTACCGACTCTAACATTATGCTGTTGTAATTGACTGGCTCAAAAAGGTTAGGGTTATAACCGGGGTTGGAAACCATCGCCAGGACACGTCCCGTATCCCTTTCCATCACGACGATCGCACCAAGGTAATCATCCATGCTGCGTTGGAGGTTATATTGCAGGGTACTATCGATGGTAGTGTAAATCGAATTTGCGGGTTCGGCTGGCGCAGAAGCTAACTTCGTAACCACCTGCCCTTGTGGATCCTTGATATATAAGGAGGCACCATGCTTGCCAGCTAAGTAACTTTCACCCCAGGCTTCCAAGCCAGCAGCGCCGACTTTTTCATCGCCGCGGTAACCCTGACGTTGATACGCTTCTAATTCTTCTGGCGAAATCGAAAGCACATAACCGGTAACGTGGGGTGCAATCCCGCCATCATAATAATAGCGCGAGCGGAAGGGGGAAAGCACAATCCCAGGATAGCGCTCAAAGCGGTCGCTATATTGCTGCGCAACGGCAGCAGAGACATCACCAATCGCCACATACCAATCGGCTTGGGCATAGGCATATTTCTCACGGATGGAATCTTCGCTCACACCCAGCAAGGAAGCCAAGAAAGACACCATGCCATCTTCATTTTCTGGGTCAATTCTGCCAGGTACGATCCCAATTGCCACAGCATCATCTTGCGCTACGAGGGGATAACCAAATTCATCATAAATATTACCGCGCGCGGGGATCTCATACGTCAATTCCAGGCGGTTGCCCCCCGCCAGCTCTGGCAAAATCATGGAGGCATCCCATTGCACATGCCAGATGTTTTCCTCCAAGGTCAGGTTCATAATCGTACTGCGCGAAATCGTCCCTAAGAGCGTGGTTGTATAGCTAATCTCGTAATTAACCTGTGCTGAAGAAGGTTTAATCATGTTGGAAAGAATCGCATAATCCATACTCTGCAATGTGAGCGCGATCGCGGCATTCTTATGTTCTTGCTGAAACTCTTCCAAGGTCATTGCGTCCCGGCTGAGCCGGCTAAGGAGCGCATACATTGCCTCGTAGTCATCTGCTTTCCAAGCCTCTAAGTAGGCTTGCGCCGCTTCTTCCACATCCGGTGCCGGCGCAACATCAATCATTGGCGTAGGCAAGCCGGAAGTAGGAGTCGCGGTTGAGGTTGGAACAGCAACAGAGCTACAGGCACTCACCATCATCGCGATACACAAACAAAGGAGGATATTCTTCTTCATCTTGAATCCTTTCAACTCGCCTGGCTGGCTTGGATACAGCGCGCCAAGATTTGAGGGTAAACCTGGCAAGTAATCCCCAAGTGGTGTTGGCAAGCCTCAGGAATATCGACATCTATTGTAATATCTGCTTTTTGCAGCATGCAGGCAAGGTTGCAGAGCGGCAGCCCCATCACGTTTGCATAGCAGCCCTGTACGGCTGCAACCGGATGGAAAGCTTTATGTTGGATGGCATATCCACCGGCTTTATCGCGGTAATCGCCGCTTTGGATATAGCTTTCAATTTCAGCATCGGTATAGCTGCGCATGAGAACTTCCGTATGGCAAAGGTCCTGCAGGAGCAGCCCTGTGCTTTCGCGCTGCAACGCAAGCGCCGTAAAGACGCTATGCGTCTTTGCGCGCATGCGCCTCAGCATTTCCCGCGCCTCATCATCGTTAGCTGGTTTGCCTAAGATTTCTCCTTCAAAGACGACGACGGTATCTGCTGAGAGCACAGGCAGCTCAGCGCTAATTGCACTGCCTTTTTGCAGTGCGAGCCGTGCCACGTAATTTATGGGGCTTTCATCAGGAAGTTGATTTTCGTCCAAGTCTGCAGCGGCACAACGATAAGGCAGCTCAAATAAGGCAAAAAGCTCCCTGCGGCGAGGGGAGGCAGAAGCGAGGATAATTTCTTCTTGGCCCATTTGAATTCAAATTCTAACATAAAAGCCAAAGTCACTCAGTGGGAGGTATGCACTGTAAGAGCAAAGTGATGATGTCCTAAAGTAGCAAAATAGAAATGTCCTATTGAAATTAGGAATAATAAAATGAACACACGAAGTGTACTGCGTAATTGAAATGAACGTAAGGAATTAGACCAAATAAGGACGTATCGAATGTCTGGATAATCGGTCTTTATATCGCTTAGTTTATAACGATCTCAAGACATAATCGCAATCCCCACCCCTTTGATTCCCCTCCCCAGCGGCTGGTTTCAGATTTTGCCATAGCTCCTTTTGTCGTTGCGAGGAGGGCGCTCTTTGCCCGACGAAGCAATCTTTTCTAACGTGGTAGAAGATTGCTTCGCTCCTGCGGGGCTCGCAATGACAAAATGACGTGACTCGGAGCTGGGAGAGGGCAGGGTGAGGGTATCCTGAGATTATTCACCTTTCAGAGGCTGGAGGTAATCCATAGACGAGCGTTTTTCAGCGGCCTCATGCAACATGATTGACAAGAAGAGGATGAAGGTTAAATTTCCAAAAAAAACCAGACTGGTAACTTTATCCACTGAACTGGACATTTCTAAATTGCCAGCATTAGGACATTTCTAATTAGCCATAACAGCGGGAGGTATGCACGTATTGGGAGAAGAATTAATCCTTGTGTTTCACCTGAAAAGTATCGAAATCGTGTGCCAAGATGGTATTGGGAAATATAGCAGCTGCCTCATTAAGAATGTCATCATCCCTATAGCGCCGGGAAACATGGGTGAGGATCAACTCTCCCACACCAGCTTCACGCGCTAAGTTAGCCACAGCTTCAGCCGTCGTGTGGCCAAAATCTTCTGCCATTTCAGCTTCCTCATTGAGGTAAGTAGCCTCCACCACTAAGGCATCTACCCCCTGGATGTAAGGCAGCAGTTTTTCCGGCCTGCCCACATCCCCAACAATGGCTAATTTAGCCCCAGGTTTTTCCGCACCCAGCACTTCATCAGGTTGGATGATGCGTCCATCAGCAAGGGTGATTGCTTTGCCAGCGACCAAATCTTTTCGCCAAGGCCCAGGCGGAACCCCCAATGCTTCGGCTTTTTCGGGTAAGAATGGTCTTCGCGGTAGCTCTTCAAAGCGAAAGCCTAACGAAGAAGAGCCGCGATGATCAACTGGAAAAGCGTTCACACGAAAGTATTCAGCTTCTAAGATTAACCCAGGTTTGATATCGAGCAAATTAATCGGCATCGGTGGCTGAGCGCCACGCAGCACTACGCCGTTGATGAGATCATTGACCCGTTCCATGGTGTGCTTGCTGCCCATAATGTTAATTTCATCGATTGCCTCCCAGCGCATAAACGTCGAGACCAAACCCGCTAAGCCAAGGATATGGTCCAAGTGACCATGGGTGAGCAAAATGGTATTGAGGCGCTTAAAGCCGATGCCCGATTTGAGAATTTGGCGCTGTGTGCCCTCACCGCAATCAATCAAAAAGCGATATTCGTCGTGCTTGACCACCATAGCGGATAAGCCGCGTTTGATCGACGGGGCAGAAGCAGACGTGCCTAAAAAGATCAGTTCAAACAAGGTAAAAGTGCTTCTTCCTGAGTAAGGTTATTTCACAAGCTTATCAAAATCGTGGAATAATCGCCACAAGCCCATACCAAGTTTGAACCCCTGCTGAGTATTTATCGGCACTTTCTGTCCACGCTCTTCGGCTTGCTTCACTAAAGTCGAAGCTATGCTAAAGCCTAAAAAGGCACCTAAGAGTGTGCCAATGACGATGGTAATTGTTTTTATCGAAGGTTTCATAATCCACCTTGACCTTTGCTTTTGGGATGAATACTGCGGATGAGCTGCTGGAGCTCGGCATTTCTTTGTTGAATAAAGAAAAGTGGTGCAACAGCCGATGAGGTGCCTTTTTGAATCGCGTGACGCATTCTCTCGCTAAACGCAAATACATTTTCGCTTACGTTTGGCAACCAGCCGGCTATCCTGCCCAGCAGCACAATGACTGCAATGGTAATCGCCAGTAGCGGTAGTAACATAAAGAGTAGAGGCAGCACTAAAATCACCGTGGCAGTTTGTGCTAAGCCAGCCACATCTCCAGCGGGAGCGCCAGCTGGCAGTAATAGGTAAACTATACCAGCCACCAAGGCTACACTGACGATGAGGACTGGGAATATGATTTGCCAAAAGCGCTGCCGGTGGTGTATTCGCTGGGGATCGATGTTGGGTTTGCTTTGTTCGAGTGAGCGCGAGGTTTGCATGGGTTTATTTTAACATGAGTTTTGATAGAGGAAAAATGATTAATCGGCTTTTCCTTTTAAATATCCCGTATAAGTACCCCTAAAACACGAATTCTATCGTATAATCATTATACAAATAAAAATTGTAACTGGATTCTGCATGAGGTTCCTCATGGAGACCGTGGTTAATGTGACCGAACAGTCAAATCTGCCGGTCCAATATGGAAGTGAAATGCCAGGCATCTGGCTTATAAATTGGAACATAACAATGCACCTAAATAACCCTGCCACTCGGAGGAGAAATCGTTTTTTTGAGTTTACCTCCTAACCCCTCTTCCAACTGGGCAGATCGAAAGCTTGCTTCGCGTCAGGAGCGGGTTATTTGCATTAATTAATGCATTGTTAGCGTCCCAAGCTATAATTTTTTCACATCATTGGCGGAATGGGTAAACAAGTCATTCCAGCCAAGCGGTGCGATTCAAACCATACCAAAGCCACGGTCCCCAGGAGACTGTGGCTTTTTGATATATGGAAAAAACGATTACTGCCATCGAGGCACAAAAGCATAATCGCAGCCGCGTCAACATCATTTTAGACGGGGTTTATGCCTTTTCGCTGGATCAGCTTACGGCTGCCTGGTTGAAATCAGGCTTGAAGCTGAATGAGCAGCAGATCGCTCAGCTCCTGGCTAAGGACGAGCAGCAAAGCGCCTATAGCCGCGCACTGCACTTCTTAAGCTATCGCAGCCGCTCCTATAAAGAAGTCCGAACCTATCTGGAACACAAGGGTTATGCCACGGAGGTGGTCGAAGCAGTGCTCGCGCAGTTGGAACAAGACGGTCTAATCGATGATGCACGCTTTTCACGTGAGTGGGTCGAGAACCGCACCACCTTCCGACCGCGCAGCCAAAGCATGCTTGGCTGGGAGCTGAAGCGCAAAGGTATTTCACCTGAAGCTATCGAAACAGCATTGACGGACGCCGATTTAGACGATGCCGATTTAGCCCTCCAGGCTGCCCGCCGGGCGCTCGGTCGTTATGCTGAGCTGCCTTGGGAAGATTTTGCCCGCAAGCTTGGGGCTTACCTGCAGCGCAGAGGTTTTTCTGCTCAGGTTACTTGGGCAACTGTCTGCCAGCTTTGGAACGACATGCAAGACTCCAGTTCAATGCAAGACAGATAATAAATGAAAACGGAGTACTTAAAAATGATATATGCACTAAGAATACAACAAGCAAGGCCCGAAGGCTTTCTCTTGCCTGGTTTGGCGTTGTTGCTTGGCATTCTAATTGGGTACCTGCTCTTTCAGTACCTGCGTAACCGCAAGGACGTCGCCCTTAAGCAGACTGCCAAAGACATCATCGAACAAGCCGAGGAAAAAGCGCGCCAAGTTGAGTTAGAAGCCAAAGAAACTGCCCTGCGCATCACTCGCGAGGCAGAAGAAGACCTTCAGCGGCGGCGCACTGAGCTGAGCAAAGAAGATGACCGCTTAGTCAAGCGCCGCGAAGAATTAGACCGCCGCTTTGACCAGATACAACAGCGTGAGTCGGCGCTCAACAAACGCCAAAGCAGCATCGACCGGCGCGCTAACGAAATCGAGGCGCTGTATACGCAGCGGATAGAAGAACTGCAGCGTGTGGCTGGAATGAGCGTTGAAGAAGCTAAGGAAATGCTGTTGAACGAAGTAGCAGAGAATTCCCGTGCTGATATGGCGCGCATCATTCATCAATACGAAGCCGAAGCCCGCGAAACTGGCGCCGAGAAAGCGCGTGAGCTCATCGCCGATGCCATCCAACGTGTGGCTTCCGAAAGTGTAGCAGAGGTTACTACCTCAGTCGTTACCTTGCCCAACGAAGAAATGAAGGGGCGCATCGTTGGGCGCAACGGGCGAAACATTCGCGCTTTTGAACAAGCTACCGGTGTGGACGTGATTGTTGACGACACACCAGAAGCGGTAACGGTTTCCTGCTTCGATTCCGTCCGGCGCGAAATCGCCCGCCGCACACTGACCCGCTTGGTAACCGATGGCAGGATCCATCCTGCTTACATCGAGAAGATCCTCGAGGAAGAACGCCAAAAGATGGAAGATGACCTGACAAAAGCAGGCAACGAAGCCGTTTTTGAGGCTGGTGTGAGCGGTTTGCATCCAGAGATTATTAAGAAGTTAGGCCGCCTCAAGTACCGCACCTCTTATGGGCAGAACCAATTAGCCCACGCCGTAGAAACTTCTAAGATTGCCAGTGTTTTGGCCTCAGAACTGGGCGCAGACGTAGAAGTGGCGAAAGCCGGCGGTTTATTGCATGACTTAGGCAAAGCCATGGATCACAACACTGAAGGAACGCATGCCCTCATCGGCGCAGAATTTGCCCGCCGGCATGGTGTCAACGCAAAGGTTGTCAACATTATTGCCTCGCACCACCACGAAGTGGAGCAGAATTCCGTGGAGGCAGTGATTGTGGAAGCCGCAGATGCTATCTCTGGCGCACGTCCAGGCGCTCGCCGTGAGGACTTGGAACAATATATCAAGCGTCTCAAAGCACTTGAATCGATTGCCAATGCCCATCAAGGGGTGGAACAGAGCTTCGCCATCCAAGCCGGGCGAGAAGTGCGCATTATCGTGCGCCCAGAAGAAGTCGATGACCTGGCAGCCTACGAAATTGCCAAGGATATCGCCAACGAAATCGAAACTACGATGCAGTACCCCGGTCAGATTCAGGTGACCGTCATTCGGGAGACGCGCGCGGTTTCTTACGCTAAATAAGGACTAAACCGTTTTTCGTGAGCGACACTGCTCTCTGGTCCATGACCGGGGAGCAGTGTGGTTTCATCCGGCAAGGTAAGTACTTGCGCACGGATGCTTTTGAGCAGCAAGAGGTAATCGCCACCGGGGAAATCCGTGCGCCCGATGCTCTCTCGAAAGATAGCATCTCCCGTAAAAGCTGCCTTTAAGGATTCACAATAGAAAAGTACTGAGCCCGGAGCATGCCCCGGTACTTCCCGCACTTCTACGATCTTTGGCTCTCCAGCAGCATTAATCGCTAAGCGCTGGTCTTGCTCAAGGGGGATATCTACTTGCGGCACCATGTCAATCGGCACGCCGAAGCTTACTGGGGTGTTTTGAGCCTTAGCCCAAGCATAAGCCTCCGGGTGCATCCCAATAAGCGGTGCAGGCACTAAGGCTTTGTGCAGGGTGGCTGCACCCAAAAAGTGGTCAAAATGCCCGTGTGTCAACCAGATTTGGGTCAGGTTCCAGCCGCGGCGCCTAATTTCTTCTAGCTGACGTTCTGGCTCAAAGGATGGGTCAATGATGACAGCTTCCCCGCTGTCTTGATCTGCCAGCAAGTAAACATTATTTTGCAGAGGTCCTAAGACCATGCGCACAATCTCTAATTTCATTAATGCTCCACAAATTGACTATTCAAACGGCGTGTTATAAGGTACAACCTCGCGCGGCAGATCCGTCAGGCTGCGCAATCCGCTCTCGGTGATGACCACATCATCCTCGATGCGCACACCGCCGCGCCCTGGCAAGTAGATACCGGGCTCGATGGTGAAGACCATCCCCGGCGCAAGCCGCTGCGGGTTAGTTGCAAAAATATAGGGGGCTTCATGCGCTTCCATGCCCAAGCCGTGCCCAGTGCGATGTGTAAAATACGCTCCATAGCCTTCTGCTTCAATAACCGCGCGCACAGCTTGGTCCACCGCGCCCGCCGGCATGCCATGTCTAGCAATTTCACGTCCTTTGGTATTCGCAGCAAAGACAATCTCGCCAATGCGCAGCAGCTCAGGTTCCACTGCACCCACCGTAAAAGTGCGGGTGATATCCGAAAAGTAACCGTCTTTGCCAGCGCCCCAATCGAAAAGCAGCAAGTCGCCTTCCCTCAAAATGCGCTCGGTGGGCACAGCATGTGGGCTGGCGGTGTTGGGTCCACTGCTGACGATGGGCTCAAAGGGCAGTGCCACATCCGATCCTGCGCGGTAGAGCGCAATGACCAGCTCCGCGGCAATTTGTTTCTCACTCATGCCTGCGAGATTAAGCTTAAGGGTCTGGATTAATGCTTTTTGGGCAATTAAAGCTGCCTCACGCATTTTAGCCAATTCCTGTGCGTCTTTCCGCAAGCGCAAGCCTTCCAGGATTGGGCTGCCGTCGATAATTTCGGCTTGGGGCGCCGCAGCCTGAATGAACTGCAGCTCCAGCATGCGTAAGCGGCTCGGTTCCGCCGCCAGCTTGGCTTGCGCCAAGCCCAGCGCAGTTATTGCCTGGCTGAATGCCCCCGCCCATGTGCTGGGGTCATCCTCGTAAGTGAAGGCTTGCAGCTCAAGCTTAAGCCCAGCCAGCTTTTCTTTCTCCAGATAAGGCAGTACCAGCCCCGCTTGCCCAGTGCGGGTGATAAAGAGTACCGTCGGGCGTTCCATCAAGTGCATCTGTAAGCCGGTGAGGTAAGTAAAAGTTGGCCCTGGGTTGAGCGCCAAAGCATCAATTTGAAGTTGCTGGAGGAGTTCCACAAGGCGAGAAAGGCGAGTGTTCATAGCAATTCCTGAAATTTCAATTTGATATCCAGCCAATATTATACCTGCAGTAAAAGTGGCTGACAGTTTTACCGTCGTTCTCGCCGGTCTCCTTATTTTTGTTCTCGCCGGTCTCCTGAGTGCGCAGCCTGCCCGTATGGTACCGAGCGAGTGGTTTTGACCGTAGGTCTCCTGGGTTTTTTTAGCTTTGATCGACGATTATGATAATATAGTCATCAGTTTTTTGAGACCTGAAGTTCAAATGCCAAACCTTGCACAAGGAGAGGATTGACACATGCTTGGGCAGCGCTATAATCTGGGTATGATTTTCGATAGGGAAGCAACAAGCATTATTGGCATGCAAAGCACGTGCATGTGTCTGGGGCGGGGTAGTTAACCGCCCGTCTCTTCCCGTTTTATAACTTTCAACCAGTCAAGAGCAGGCGGCACTCCCCCGCGCAAGCCCTGCTGTGGATGAAAATCATCCACTCTGACTGGTTGTTTTATATTAAAGAAAAAATTTATTGCAATTTATAGAGGAGTTTATAATGAATATTTACGATAACCTCACCCAGCTCACTGGCCATACGCCCTTAGTCCGCCTGCGCCGATTGGTTCCGCAAGATGGCGCCGAAATCTTAGCCAAATTGGAGTTTTTCAACCCCACCCATAGTGTCAAGGACCGTATCGCCGTCGCCATGGTAAACCAGGCTGAGCAGGATGGTCTCCTGAACCCGGATTCCATCATCCTGGAAGCCACCAGCGGAAATACCGGCATCGGTTTAGCGTTCACCGCCTCAGCGCGCGCGATAAAGCAGAAAGCTTGCACGCATCCGACAGCCGCTATTGGCTTGCCGACCAATTTAATAACCCAGCCAATCCCGAAATTCACCGCCGCACCACAGCCGAAGAAATCTGGCGGGATACAGATGGTAAAGTTGACATCTTGATTGCAGGCGTGGGCACTGGCGGCACGATTACTGGCGCTGGCAGCCGCCTGCGCGAATATAACCCGAACTTGCGCGTCATAGCGGTAGAGCCAGCGGCTTCACCAGTGCTTTCTGGCGGAAAAAAGGGTCCCCACCCCTTGCAAGGCATTGGCGCTGGATTTATTCCTTCAATCTTAGATACCAACCTTCTCGATGAAATCATTACCGTGGAAGCAGAAGACGCATTTGCTATCGCCCGAAAAATGTCCACAGCAGAAGGCGTCCCGGTCGGCATTTCTTCAGGCGCTGCCACTTGGGCTGCTCTGCAAGTAGCAGCTCGCCCAGAAAACCGTGGAAAGCGCATTGTGGTGATTATCCCCAGCTTTGCGGAGCGCTACCTCAGCACCGAGCTGTTTGCCAATTTACGGGAGGAGTTCAATGGAAAAAACTAATTCGGTAAAACTTCCAGCTCAAACTAAGCAGACGCAATCCAAGATGGAGCACTTGAATTTCTTCCAGTTGATGGCGGAGGATATCCGCACCGCCTTGGAGCGCGACCCAGCAGCACGCTCAGGCTTTGAAGTTTTCACCGTTTACGCTGGCGTACACGCCCTCTGGGCACACCGCATTTCGCATTGGCTCTGGAAGCACAAACTATATTGGCTGGCACGCGCGAATGCGCAAATTGCCCGCTTTTTCACCGGCATCGAAATTCACCCGGGTGCCCGAATCGGCAGGCGCTTGTTCATTGACCATGGCATGGGTGTGGTGATTGGTGAGACCGCCGAGATTGCCGATGATGTCACGCTTTACCACGGCGTAACGCTCGGTGGAGTGAGCTTGGAAAAAGTCAAGCGGCACCCTACCATCGAAGAAGATGTTGTCATTGGAGCGGGCGCTAAGGTGCTGGGTAACATTACCATTGGCAGCCACAGCCGCATCGGCGCTAACGCTGTGGTGGTAAAGTCGGTGCCAACCCAATCGGTCGTTGTCGGCGTGCCTGGTCAAATTATCAGGCGCATGCATGAAGTGCGAGAGAACATCCCAGATCTTGAGCATGCAGACTTGCCGGATGCAATCAGCCGCTATCTGCAAAGCATCAATGCACGCATGAGCTCGTTAGAAGCAAAGTTAGATGTGCACCCTAAGGAAAAAGCAATATTGCACCAAGAAGCTGATGGTACCTGGGAAATCGATTGGGACGGCGATTATGTCATCTAAATGGGCAGAAACTTGCGCAAACTTAAGAGTGCTGCTTGTACCAAAGAATTTCGCGCAAAACTGCCAGCAAGACGATCAGCACTAAGATCCCAACCATGATGATGACTTTATCGATGTTGACCGCTGGCGGTGTTGCAGCTTCAACTTCAGGTGGCAATGGCGTGTCCATTGAGTTTGGTGTCAGCAATGGGGTCGTTTGGGCTGCCTGATCTTGCGCATTAAAGTCTGGTTCCACCACCACAGCCACTACCAAAGCAATCACAACGCAAATCAAAATGACGACCGCGGTAAGGTGTCCGGTCAGGTTGAAAGCTGACTTGGAAGGTTCTGAATTGTTGGGGGCATTCGCGTTCATTGCAGGCTCTCCACAGCTTTTTGGGCAGCTTCCTTCGGGTCGGCATCATCACGTAGCACAGCGATGACGGCATCATGCAATGCTGGGGCAACACTATTGAGCACTTCGGTTCCAGGTGTTAACTTTGCCACCGCAGCTAAGCTATCCAATGCTGTCCGCAGCTGTTCATCCTTCCAACTTTTTAGTGCCGAAGGGCGCATAGGCAGCTGTCCAAACGCTTCGCTCCAGCCCGCCAAAAAACCGGGTTCGACCAGGTTTTCTGCCAATGCCACAGCTAATCGTTGCTGGGCCGGCGAACGCGCTGCTACCGCCCAAACCCAGCCGCTGCCTGTTGTAAGCGAAACCTCATTTAGCGCGGGCGCAATAACAGCTGCCTCATCAACCTGTCCAAGATTGCTAAGCAGCACACGCACAGGAACTACCACACTATCAACATCCCCTTCGGCAAATAATTCCCATGTTTGCAAGCCGTTTTCCAGCTGGAACACATCTGGATGGATGCGCCCAAGATTCTTGGCTTGCTGCAAAAGCGTCAGCGTATCCGTAAGCGGCTTTTCGTCTAACATTGGCCGGCGCTGGCTATCCATAACCGCGCCGCCCATCGCCAAATAGAGCGTTAGTGGAAAAGTTGCCTGCGGATCCTCCGCCGGGAAGGCAAAAGTTACCCCATCCGTAGAGATGCCTGCCCAATCTGGCAACGGCTGAACGGCTTGGCTGCGGTTATACACAAAAGCCAAAGGGTCACCCACAAAAGGAATCCCATACACGACGCTTTGAATCAAGCTCATTTCCGTCGCAAACGGGTACCAATCGGGTCCATCGACTATGGTAGTTAGTTCGTCCAAGGGGACGATGAGTGACTTCAGAGCTGCAGTTTCCAGGTCCCGCCGGTTGAGTACCAGCAGGTCTGGTAAGGCGTCCGGTGCAGCCACGCTGGCAGCGGTGAGGGACTCTAACATGCCACTGGCTCCGCTCATCGCTTTAAGACGCAACTTAATCTCAATCCCTTGAGATTGAGCAAATGCATCCAAACGGGAGCGCAGCAATACCGCCGCTTGAGTCTCCTCCTCTGGGTTCATCTCCGGCGGCAGCCACACGGTCAATTCTGTGGGGGTTGGTTCAACTGTTTCCGTAGGCAGCCCTTCAGCTTGGGTTGGCTGTGGCGTCTGGTTTTCGGCTGGGATGTTTGGCTGGGTCAACTCCACTGAGGGCTGCACCCACGGCAGCTGGATTTGCTCGAGCACGGTGCAGCCAGTCAGGGTGCTCGCCAAAAGCGTCAAGACAGTCAGGCTCAGCCAAAAGCGGCGTTTGTGTAAATTGTTTGTGTTCATTCTAACCAGGTTATACCACCAAGCCCAAAAGCTGTTTTACCTCAACCCAACTTGACTTCGCGGCTGAGCAACTCCACCAGCAAGCGGATAGCGTCCTCAAAATCTGCCCGCGAGACCATCTCCGAAGGTGTGTGAATATAACGGCAGGGGATCGAGAGGCAGCCAGCCGGCACGCCAGCGCGCGCCAATTGGATCGACCTGCCATCCGTGCCTCCAGCTTCCAATACCTCCATTTGGTAAGGGATATCTGCAGCCTTTGCCGTCGCTATCATCCAATCCACCACACGCGGGTCGGCAATAAATGAAGAGTCGCGCACCTTAATCGCCGGTCCTTTATCCAGCGCCACTTCCATTTTGGTAGTGCGCGGCGTATCACCCGTGCGAGTAACGTCCACGGCTAATCCCACATCCGGGTCGACGCCATAAGCTGCCGTCGCAGATCCGCGCAAGCCGACTTCTTCTTGCACGCTGAAGACAAAATACACCTCATGGGGGCTAGCCTGCAGCGTTCGCAGCGCTGCGATCGCCACGACCACTGATATGCGGTTATCCATGGACTTAGCCACCAAGTGCTTGCCTAAGTCCAAGAAGGGCCGCTCAAAACCGCACACATCTCCGACCTTCACGGGGCAATCCTCACGCGAAGTTGTACCCACATCGATAAAAAGCTTTTCCAGCGTAGGCAAGGCGTTAGGTTCCAGCCGTTCGCAGCCAATCACGCCGCGCTGTCCGTTCATGAAGATCACCCTCCCGCCAATGCACGTGAGCGGTGAGACCCCACCGATGGGGATAAAGCGCGAAAAGCCATTTTCATCCACATGCGTCACCATCAAGCCAATCTCGTCCATATGCGCTGAAATCATGATGCGCAGGCCGTTGGGCTGTTTGCTGCCCTTGCGCGCAATCAGGTTGCCCATGGCGTCCGTGCGGATTTCATCAGCGCTGCCTTGGATTTCCTCTAAAATTGCCGCACGGATCAGCTGTTCCTGGCCTGAAGGCCCAGGCGTTTCTACCATCTTTTTAATCAGTGCCAACAAGGCATCATCTTGCTCGATTTTCTTTGCTTCAATGCTCATCTGTATGCTCCTGCTAACTCAAGATTTCGGGGGTAAGCCGTGTGAGGGCGTGATAGACCAACTTAA
>LDZT01011519.1_pt1 | contig 25755 bp, 19 predicted proteins | sample 615521 | NCBI WGS metagenome assembly LDZT01 (sample SAMN03408292, study PRJNA278302) | terrestrial metagenome | isolation source: oil reservoir sample SB1 | place: USA: Alaska, North Slope, Schrader Bluff formation | collected 2011-09 | reverse complement strand
CGTGGAAACTTTGGTGGCAGATCAGGAGCTTCCAATTTTAATGGACCAGGTCAATTTAATGCCTATCAAGGAGATAATTTCAGAGGGATGATGAATCTGGATCTCTCTGCTGAGCAGTTAGCTCAAGTCAGAGAAATTATGTTGGATTCTCAAAAGGAAACCTTAGAGCTCAGAAACCAGATTCAGGTTAAGCAATTAGAATTAAGAGAACTAAGACTTTCTCAAGAGGCAGATATGGAACAGGTAAGAGCAAAATTGGAAGAAATCTCTGAACTTCAAATAGAGTTAAGAATGAAAGCATTTGAAAGACAGGAGAAAGTAAAAGATCTGTTAACCCCAGAACAGCTTGAGAATTGTAACTTAGGTATGCAGATGCAGAGATTTGGTTATGGTATGGAAAGAAACAATTCGGGCCAGGGATTTAAAGGAAACCAAGAATTTAAGGGAAACCGCTGGTAAGTATTATTCCCGAATAATTCCATAGCAAAATATAAGAGGGAAGAATGTAGTTTCTTCCCTCTTATTGGTATTTATACTAGATGATATCTTTTTCTACTTTAATTTTATGTATAAAACAACCATTTATCTATGAAGTTGTTTTATGTCTCAGCGAATCTATAAAATACAGGCTATATCAAGAGCTCTCCAAATTTATATTCCTACTCTACTTTACCCCATTTTCCTTTATAATTTTTTATTTTTATACCTCTTCTTCTTATAGAATATTCATGGGAATCTTGTTTGGTGGCATATTACCGATATATGCTGGAAATCCATTCTCAATATCCAGAATAAATTAATATTCGAGGAGAGTTCATCTACCTTTTTCCTAGGATTTTTTACCAAGGATTAATATTAATCAGAGCAATATTATCATATAATAGACATAAGGTTTAGCTAACTGATTCTAAAGCTTATTTTGGAGAGGTATGATTATTGAAAATTGGATGTCATGTTTCCGTTTCCGGAGGAATAGAGAAGTCAGTCATTCGTGCAAACAATCTTGGAATCAATACTATGCAAATCTTTTCCAAAAATTCCCTTGCCTGGAAGGAAAAGACTTATACTCCTGAAGAAATCAATGTTTTTCAGAAACATTTGGTAGAATATAATATCCATCCCATTTTTGTGCATGCTTCCTATCTAATTAATCTGGCCTCTCCTGATGAAAAAATTTATCAAAAATCAATTTATGCTTTTATAAAAGAGATAAAAAGAACAGAATCATTATTGAAGAATTTATACCAGCCGTATGTCATTATTCATCCAGGAGCACACCGCGGTACCGGAGAAAAGAATGGTTTAGAAAGAATTATCAATGCCTTGAATGTTGTTTTTGAAGAAATCAATTTTCTGAATCTCAAAACCATGATTTTATTAGAAAATACTTCTGGTTCTGGCACCACTCTCGGTTATCATTTTAGGCAACTCAAGAATATCATTAGAGGTGTTCATAATAACAACAAAGTAGGTATTTGCATAGATACCTGCCATGCCTTTGCAGCTGGCTATAATCTGTCTTCTACAGAAGGATTAAAAAAGATGATAACAGATTTAGAAGATATTATAGGGTTGGAAAAGCTAATGGTTATTCATTTGAATGATTCAAAATATCCCTTAGATTCCAGAAAAGATAGGCATATGCATATCGGACAGGGGTATATTGGAGAAGCAGGTTTTCGAAATATTATAAATCATCCATTTTTTAGAAACCTTCCATTTATTTTAGAAACACCAAAAGAGAGCGATGAAGATGACCGAAAAAATATTCGCCTCATCCGAAAGATGACAATATAATTGTTTAAATTGACAGAAGAGGTAATAAAATTTATAATTTTAGTAAATAGTATAGAGAAATAAAAGGAAAAGTAAATCATTATTGATTTTCCAGAGAGCCGTGGAAGGTGTAAACACGGTATAAATATGATTGAATTCCACCTTGCTATGTTGATATATAGTCATTATAGTTATGCAGAATAGATGCTTTATCTTTAATTAAGGATAGATAATATTCTATTGAATTAGGATGGCACCACGTGAGTTAGCTCTCGTCCCTAAGGTATTACTTACCAAAGGCGGGAGTTTTTTGTTTAAAAGGTAAATAATATGAACAAGGATTATAAAATAATAGAACATATGGCCGATGTTGGGCTAAAGGTGTTCGGTGAAACTAAGAAAAGATTATTTGAAAACGCAGCCCGGGGAATGTTCTTTATTATTACAGGCTCTTCCGGGTTTGACAAACAGGGGAATAAAAAATACTGGAACATAAAATGTGAAGCCTCTAATATGGAGGAATTATTAGTAGAATGGTTAAGTGAATTGTTGTATATTCATAGTACAGATTTCGTATTTTTAAATAATTTTATCATTGAAAGCCTGACTGACAATAATCTTAAAGCGAAATCAAGCGGGATAAAAATTAATGAATCTCCTTTTCAAATCGAAAGAGAGATTAAAGCAGTAACCTATCATGATTTGCAGGTATCAAAAAATGAAAAGGGTTACTGGGAAACAACTGTTATTTTTGATATTTAATAGTTTTAGTGATTTTTGAATTATTTATAATTAATTTAAGACTTTTGATTGGTAATAAGGAACACTTTTCATGAAAAATAATTGGGAAAATATTTTAAAAAGAAAAGATATGTATGTCTGGGAAATTCCAAAAGAATCTTACCCGGGTATGAGAGTCAGTGGACGAATATATTCCTCAGACAGTTTAATAGGGCAGGTAATGACCGATCAATCTCCTAAACAGGTTGCCAATGTTGCTTTTCTGCCGGGGATTGTGGGCTATTCACTGGCAATGCCTGATATTCACTGGGGATATGGTTTCCCTATTGGTGGCGTAGCAGCCACTCGATTAGAAGATGGTGTCATTTCACCTGGAGGAGTAGGTTTTGATATTAACTGTGGGGTAAGGTTGATTCGTTCGAACTTACAATTTCAAGATATTAAAGATAAGATGCCCAAAATTGTTGAAGAGCTATACAGAAAGATACCTTCTGGAGTCGGTTCAGAGGGGATCATTAAATTAAATTCAAAGGAAATTAAGAAAGTAATGTTAGAAGGTGCCCAATGGGCTGTAGGAAAAGGATATGGAGAAAAAGAAGATATTGCCTATACTGAAGAAAATGGCAGGATGGCTCAGGCTAATCCGGACATTATTAGCAAGAAAGCCATTCAGCGGGGTTTGTCACAGCTTGGTACTTTAGGCTCAGGCAACCATTTTTTAGAGGTCCAGGTTGTTGACCATATTTATCAACCGGAAATTGCCCGACAGATGGGTCTGGAAGAGGGTATGGTTACCATATTAATTCATACGGGTTCCAGGGGTTTTGGACATCAGGTATGTACTGATCATTTGTCTGTCATGCAAAGAGCAGTTCAGCATTATAATATTAATCTACCAGATAAGCAGTTAGCCTGTGCACCGGTTAATTCACCTGAAGGTAAAAAATATTATCAGGCTATGTGTTGTGCAGCAAATTTTGCTTGGGCAAATCGCCAATGCATTATGCATTGGACAAGAGAGGTTTTTAATAAAATATTGCATATTCCTCCTGAAGATTTGGGATTGAAATTGGTATATGATGTGGCACATAATATTGCCAAAATAGAGGATCATCATTATAATGGTAAAAGTGTCATGTTATGTGTGCATAGAAAAGGTGCTACCAGGGCTTTTCCTCCACAGCACCCCGAATTGCCTCTCAAATACAAGGAAATCGGTCAACCTGTTTTAATTCCCGGAGATATGGGACGTTATTCATTTTGTTCTGTTGGGACCAAGATAGCTATGGATGAAACCTTTGGATCTACCTGTCATGGAGCAGGTCGAGTTATGAGTCGGGGTGAAGCAAAGAGGGAGGCAAAGAATCGGAATATTGCTGATGAGTTAAGGACAAGAAATATTTTGGTAAAAGCAAGAAGTAAGGCGACTCTGGCTGAGGAAATGTCTAGTGCTTATAAGGATGTTTCAGAAGTTGTAGATATAATGGATAAAAGCGGAATTTCCAAAAAAGTTGCCAGGATGCGACCTTTAGGGGTAATTAAGGGATAATGTTTAGTGGATATCGAAGTTTTATTCTTATAGATTTTAGAGAGGATGGTTAAAAAGCATGTTGGATTTAAAATTCATTCGCTCAGAACCGGATTTGGTTAAAGAAAAGTTAAAAAGAAGGGGATTAGATACTGATATAATCGATTCTATTCTAAGATTAGACGAACAGAGGAGAAAAATTTTATTTGATGTTACCAGTTTAAAAGAGGAAAGAAATAAGGTATCTGATGAAATCGGGCGTCTAAAAAAAGAAAAAAAGGATACCCAGGATAAAATCCTGGCAATGCGAGAAGTATCTACCAAGATTAAAGAAATGGATTCCGAGATTAAAGGTATTGAAGAAAAGGTACAGAAATCATTACTGGAGATTCCCAACATGGTGGATGATAGTGTACCGGTAGGTCCTGATGAAGGAAGCAATGTAGAGATTAAAAAATGGAGGGAACCTAGAGATTTTGATTTTGAACCCCAGGCTCATTGGGATTTAGGTGAGAAACTGAACATACTTGATTTTGAAAGAGGATCCAAGATTGCGGCTGCACGTTTTACAGTATTAAAAAATGTTGGGGCTCGCCTGGAAAGAGCATTAACTAATTTTATGTTGGATATTCATACCAGAGAACATGGATACCAGGAAATATTCCCACCCTTCTTGGTTAATGCAAATACCATGACTGGTACAGGACAATTGCCCAAATTTGAGAATGACTTATTTAAATCCAATGATGAACTCTATCTAATACCCACGGCTGAAGTCCCTTTAACCAATCTTCACCAGGGAGAGATACTATCAGAAGCAGAACTACCTCTTTATTACACTGCTTATACTGCCTGTTTCAGAAGGGAAGCAGGTTCATATGGAAAGGATGTTAGAGGACTAATTCGTCAACATCAATTTAATAAGGTTGAATTAGTCAAGATATGCAAACCAGAAGATTCTTTTCAGGAACTGGAAAAATTAACACAAAATGCGGAATCTATTTTACAGCAGCTAGAGCTTCCTTATCGTATTGTGGTTTTATCTACCGGAGATATTGGCTTTTCTGCCGCCAAAACATATGATTTAGAAGTATGGCTGCCAGCTCAAAACAAGTATCGAGAGATATCCTCTTGTAGTAATTGTACTGATTTCCAGGCTCGTCGTGCCAATATACGTTATCGGATGCAGGAATCGGGTAAGGTAAATTTCGTCCATACATTAAATGGGTCAGGCATTGCAGTAGGTAGAACCATGGTAGCTATCCTGGAAAATTATCAGGAGAAAGATGGGTCAATAGTAATCCCTGATGCGTTACGCCCTTATATGAATGGATTGAAAAAAATTACCAATTAAGGTAAAATTTTGTTGCTGATTAATTTATTTCTGTTACAATAATCAATGTGCAATAAAAAAAATGAGATATTGAGATATAATTATTTATAATTTTTTGCGGAGGGATGTCCGAATGGCAAGGGGCCGGTCTTGAAAACCGGTGTAGGCGTAAGCTGTCTGGGTTCGAATCCCAGTCCCTCCGCCACAATTTTTTTCTTCTTCTATAAATAAATTATTATTTAAAAATCTAAACCATTTCACAATCATCTTCTTTATTTTATTAGACTAAACTCTATCCTTCCTTTATAAATAAATACTACTATGGAATAAAAATTATCTTCCAAAGGTTTCCAAATATAGGTTGTATTTACTTGTAATAACATAAAAAATCGCGCGATGTGAATTAAGAGTAAAGATTAAGATATTCAGACATGCAGACATGTCTTCCTAGTAAACAGGATTGACAAATTTATTAATTATGTAGATATAGGGGATAAATATGTTTAAAAAATTAAATATAATTATATGTCTTTTGTTAATTTTATTATTTACTTTTTCTTCGTTGTCTTTTGCTCAGGAGATTATAGAATCATCTTCTTCTTCGAATGAAGTAGCAATCAATACTATCTGGACTTTAATTGCAGCATTTCTGGTCTTTTTTATGCAACCCGGTTTTGCAATGGTAGAAACTGGATTTACTAGAGCAAAAAACGCTGCCAACATTTTAATGAAAAACCTGATGGATTTTAGTATTGGTTCGATTGCTTTTTGGTTAATTGGCTTTGGAATTATGTTTGGGGTTGATAAGTTTGGATTTCTAGGATTCAGCGGGTTTTTTCTAAATAACGCTGATCCTTTGACATCAGAAGGACTTTGGAATTTTGCATTTTGGATGTTTCAAGCTGTATTTGCAGCCACTGCTGCTACAATTGTATCTGGTGCCTTAGCTGAAAGAACAAAGTTTGTATCTTATTTAATATATTCTTTCTTCATTTGTGCCTTTATCTATCCTGTTGTTGGACACTGGATTTGGGGCGGAGGATGGCTTTCCAGTAAAGGAATTATAGACTTTGCGGGTTCTACGGTTGTTCATTCTGTAGGTGGGTGGACTGGATTAGCTGGAGCTATTGTCCTGGGTCCACGTCTAGGAAAATATAATGATGACGGAAGCTCAAATGCCATACCGGGTCACAATTTGCCTTTGGCAGCTCTAGGAGTATTTATCCTCTGGTTCGGTTGGTTCGGATTCAATCCAGGAAGTACTACTTCTGGTACTAATTTAAGTATAGCTATTATTGCAGTAACTACTAATTTAGCAGCTGCAGCTGGTGCTATATCAGCGATGATAACCTCCTGGTTTCGTTTTAGTAAGCCTGATACTGGAATGTCTTTAAATGGAGCATTAGCTGGTTTAGTTGCAATTACTGCTCCCTGTGCCAGCGTGTCTCCTTTGAGTGCTATAATAATTGGTTTAATTGCCGGCGTCATTGTTGTATTGAGTGTTGAATTTATTGATAAAGTTCTTCATATTGATGATCCGGTCGGTGCTATTTCAGTTCATGGCGTATGTGGTGCCTGGGGAACATTATCGGTAGGTCTTTTTGCACAGGCTTCTTATGGGAATGCAAGTGGTGTTGGGGCTATAAATGGCTTATTTTTTGGGGGAGGATTTAATCAACTTTTTGCTCAATTGACTGGAATAATAGTTGTATTTTTATGGGTGTTCATTTCAGGATATATACTCTTTTACTTGATCGAAAAATTAATAGGATTAAGGGCTTCAGATGAAGAACAGCTGAAAGGATTGGATATCAGTGAACACGGGAATGAATCTTATGGTGGATTCCAGATTTTTACAACAGAGTAAAGGAGATATAGGTATGAAATTAATAATTGTTATGATACAACCATATAAACTCCCAGAAGTTAAGAAAGCATTATATGATGCGAAGGTTTTTAAGATGACTGTTACCAATGCTTTGGGATGTGGGCAGCAGATGGGCTATACTCAGACCTACAGAGGTGTGAAAACAAAGGTAAATTTATTAAAGAAAGTAAGAATAGAAATAGCAGTAAATGAAGATTTTGTTGAACCAACAATAAATGCAATTATAAAAGGGGCTAGAACTGGTGAAATTGGTGACGGGAAAATTTTTGTTCTAGATCTTCCTGAATGTATCAGAATTAGAACAGGGGAGACAGGCGGAATTGCAATTGGATAGGAATATCTTTGAAAGTACAAAAACTAATTAATGGTGCTGCTTTTTACAGACAATTCATGTTGAAAATTAATAAAAAAATTAATTTAATAAAAGATAGTGATCAAGTTAAATTGTTTAGCTAAAATTTTGTTTAGCTAAAATAATGTTGACATTAATTGAAATATTGTATATATTGTTTAGAAATTAATTAAATATGATTTACTAAAAAGCAGAAGTGTGCCTAGGGTTCCTCCCATATATTATTTAGGGTATTTCATCTATTGTTTACAAGGGGAAAGGACCAAGCGGTACAGACATGATAATATGTTACACTTTTAGGATAAAAGCCTAAGAGAGGGGTTCTGTATATGAATCTTCTCTTGGGCTTTTATTTTTTAGATATTCTTATAACATAAGCAAAGGTGGTGTCAGAATTATAGAAATGAAAGAATTAGAAAATTTTGGATTATACCAGAAATCATTCGAACATGACAGTTGTGGTGTTGGTTTTGTGGCATCGGTAAATGGAGAGCAATCACATCAAATCGTTTTGGATGGGATTGAAATTTTAAAGAACCTTGTTCATCGTGGAGCCTTGGGAGGAGACTTAATGACAGGGGATGGAGCAGGAATATTAATTCAGATTCCTCATGAATTTTTTGTTAAAGTTACATCTGATCTTGGTTTTAAAATTGGAGAGAGAGGGACCTATGGAGTAGGTTTCTTATTTCTACCGCAAGAAAAAAATCTACGTATGAAAATTGAGAAAAAAATTAATGCAATAGTAAGAGAAGAAGGCGGCTATATTCTTGGTTGGAGGGATGTTCCGACAAGGGTAGATTGTTTAGGTGATATTGCACGAAACGAAGTTCCTTATATGCAGCAATTATTTGTTAGTTTTCCAGGCTATATTCGACAAAAATTAGAACTTAAACTTTATATTTTAAGAAGACTTATTGAAAAAGAGGTTAAAAAGATAGGTATTTCTAATAGGGTTTTTTATATACCTAGCCTGTCTTCACTAAAAATAGTCTATAAAGGAATGTTTGTAGCTTCTCAATTTGAAGGTTTTTATCCCGATCTTAGTGATAATAATTTTTCCAGTTCTTTTACCCTTGTGCACCAGAGGTATAGTACAAATACATTCCCTTCCTGGTCATTGGCACATCCATTTAGATATATAGCACACAATGGTGAAGTAAATACACTCAAGGGAAATGTTAATCATTTAAATGCCAGATTAGGAACACTATCTTCAAAAGTATTAGGTGAAGAGATCAAAAAAGTGTTGCCTGTGATTATGGAGGAAGGTAGTGATTCAGCAATCTTTGATAATGTTGTTGAACTTCTTGTAATGGCTGGAAGGTCAATAGAACATGTAATGATGATGATGATCCCAGAAGCATTTGGGTACAAATTCCATATTAGTGCTGATAAAAGGGCTTTTTATGAATACCATTCAGCATTTATGGAACCATGGGATGGACCTGCTGCTATTGTCTTTACTGATGGAATTAAAATTGGAGCTGTCTTAGATCGAAATGGCCTAAGGCCATTAAGATATACTATTACCAAGAACGGTAAAGTTATACTCGCATCGGAAATGGGAGTTCTTGATATTTCAGATAAGGAGATTTTAGAGAAGGGACGATTAGCTCCCGGGAAGATGTTTTTGGTAGATACCATTGAAAAAAGGATTAAAAAAGATAATGAAATTAAGGCTTCGATTTCAAGACAAAAGCCTTATCGACGTTGGTTAGAAGAGAATAGAATAGAACTTAAAGGACTACTTCAACCACCTGGTCCAGTAAAAGTACACTCTAATTCACTTGTGATTAGACAAAAGGCTTTCGGATATACTTTTGAAGATTTAAACATGATAATCATTCCAATGGCGGAAAATGCTCAGGAACCAATTGGTTCCATGGGAGATGATCAAGCATTGGCTGTTTTGTCTGATCGCCCACAATTACTTTATCGCTATTTCAAACAATTATTTGCCCAGGTTACCAATCCGCCTATTGACCCCTATCGAGAGAATCTTGTTATGTCATTAATGAGTTTTATTGGTAGAGAACAAAATTTACTTGAAGAGACTCCAAAACATTGTCATCAACTAAAACTAGCCCATCCAATCCTTACCAATGAAGACATGAAAAAGTTACTTAATTTTACTGAATATAATTTTAAGACCTGTGTTGTCCAGGCAATATTTAATATTGATAGTTGCATTAATTTAGAAAAAGCAATAGATGATCTTTGTATTAATGTAGAAAAAAAAGTTGATGAAGGATATTCAATAGTGGTGATCAGTGATAAAGATATCGATAAAAACCATGTGCCTATACCAGCCTTGCTAGCAACATCTGCTGTAAGTAATTACTTAGTAGAAAAAGGTAAGAGACATCTAGTTGGACTAATTATACAATCTGGTGAAGTAAAAGAGGTAATGGATTATGCGGTACTAATTGGTTATGGAGCAAGTGCAGTTAATCCGTACCTTGTTTTTGAAACTATCGCAAATCTTAAAGAAGAAAAGAATTTTTTTAAAGATAAAAAGTTAGAAACAATTATTGACAATTATATAACAGCGGTAAAAAAAGGTCTTTTAAAGATTATGTCTAAGATGGGTGTATCTACTATTAGAAGTTATAAAACTGCTCAATTATTTGAAGCTGTTGGTCTCAATGAAGATTTTGTAAATAAATATTTCAAAGGTACACCTTCCAGAATTGGCGGGATTGGCTTAGATATAATTGAGAAAGAGACACTAATGAGACATGGAACTGCTTATAATGAGAATAATCCTTTACAGATTCTTGAGTCAGGCGGAAAGTACCATTATCGTATATCATCTGAAAAACACTTGTTTATTCCCGAAGCTATTGTAGCTTTACAAAAAGCGGTTAGGAATGGAGATTACTCTTTATATAAGAAATATTCACAATTAATTAATAATCAGAATCATCGTTTTTGTACTTTAAGAAGTATCCTTGATTTTAAAAAGAAGAAACCCATACCTCTTGAAGAAGTAGAAAATGTAGAAACTATTATGAAACGATTTACAACTTCTGCGATGAGTTTTGGCAGTATCAGCAAAGAAGCACATGAAACAATGGCCATTGCTATGAATCGAATCGGAGCTAGCAGTAATTCAGGTGAAGGTGGTGAAGATGAAGAAAGGTTTAATTTATTAGCTAATGGTGATAATAGGACAAGTATGGTCAAACAGGTTGCTTCAGCAAGATTTGGAGTAACCAGTCACTATCTAACTAATGCTAGAGAGTTACAGATCAAGATGGCTCAAGGGGCTAAGCCGGGTGAAGGTGGCCAACTCCCGGGATATAAAGTTAATAAAGTTATAGCAAAAGTTAGGTATTCAACGCCAGGAGTAATGTTAATATCTCCTCCACCTCATCATGATATTTATTCAATCGAGGATCTGGCACAGCTGATTTTTGATTTAAAAAATGCAAATCCAAAAGCACGCATATCCGTAAAATTAGTATCCGAAGTTGGAGTCGGAACTATAGCAGCAGGAGTTGCAAAGGGCAAAGCAGATACAATCCTTATTAGTGGTGGTGATGGGGGTACTGGAGCCTCTCCTCTTTCTTCGATAAAACATGTTGGTATTCCCTGGGAAATTGGCTTGGCAGAGACACAACAGACTCTTGTTCTAAATAATCTTAGAAATCGTGTACGTTTACAGGTTGATGGTCAACTCCGAACGGGAAGAGATATTGTCATCGGAGCATTACTGGGAGCAGAAGAGTTTGGTTTTGGAACTGTGTCACTTGTTACCTTAGGATGTGTGTTAATGCGAAAATGTCATATGAACACTTGTTTGATGGGAATTGCAACCCAGAACGAAATTCTAAGAAAGAATTTCAAAGGCCAGCCAGAACATCTTATTAATTTTATGAGATTTATTGCCCAGGAAGTCAGGGAGATTATGGCTGAATTGGGTTTTAGAAATTTCAACGAGATGGTTGGGCAGCAGGATATAATTGAGTTAAGTAAAGAAGTAACTCATTGGAAGGCAAAAAATCTAGATTTAACCAAGGTTTTTATGAAACCTAAGCTTAAAAAAGGTGAAGCATATTTTTGTAATAAAAACCAGGAAAATAATTTTACCTCGTTTATAGATAATGAGTTAATCAATCAAGCGATTGATGTTTTAGAAGGAAGGAAAGAAAATATAGAATTATTTACTCCCATAAAAAATAATAATAGAAGTGTTGGAGCAAAACTTAGCTATGAAGTATCAAAATGCTTTGGTTCAAAGGGCTTAAAAGATAAAAGTATCTACTGTAGATTTAAGGGTGTTGCTGGAGAAAGTTTCGCTGCTTTTCTGGCACATGGTATAACCTTTGAACTTGAAGGAGATGCGAATAATTTTCTCGGAAAAGGATTATCTGGAGGAAGAATTATTTTATATCAGCCAAAAAATTTTATTTCAAAGTCTCATAATAATATTATTACAGGAAATGTTAACTTGTTTGGAGCTACCTCAGGAGAAGTGTTTATCGGTGGAATGGCAGGAGAACGTTTTGCAGTAAGGAATAGCGGTGCTACGGCAGTAGTTGAAGGATTAGGGGATCATGGTTGCGAGTATATGACAGGTGGTTGTGTAATTATTTTAGGAAGTACGGGAGTAAATTTTGCAGCAGGTATGAGTGGAGGAATAGCATATGTCCTCGATATTGATCAATTATTTGACACACGCTGCAATTTAGAAATGGTAGAGTTAGAATCATTAGCTAGTCAAAGAGATATTAAATTTGTTTATCAGATGATCAAAAAACACATTATGTACACAGGTAGTCCATATGCAAAAATGATTATTGATAATTGGGTTGAAATGTTACCCAAATTTGTGAAAGTGTATCCAATTGATTACAGAAAAGCAATTGAGAGAATTAGGGAAGAAGAGAAGGCAAAAGAATCTGAGGTTCTTACTATAACGGAAGAAGTATATTAGAAGCAAAGGAGATAAAATGGATAGATTAGATGGATTTATGAAATATAATCGGCAGACAGCTCCTTATCGCCCGGTTTCAGAAAGAATTCATGACTATAATGATATAAATACCTATTTAGTAGAAAAGGATGTTTACAAACAGGCAGCTAGGTGTATGGATTGTGGTATTCCTTTTTGTCATAGTTTAGGATGTCCTCTTAATAATATTATACCTGATTTGAACAAATTAGTCTCTCAAGAGCGTTGGGAAGAAGCACTAAGGAGATTAGAGAATACAAATATGTTACCTGAGATAACAGGAAGAATATGTCCGGCACTTTGTGAAGCAGCATGTACCTTGTCAATAAATAACAGCCCGGTAACTATAAAACAGATTGAGCTTGCAATTATTGAAAAAGGATATAAAGAAGGATGGGTCAAACCTATTATTCCAATATTAGAGAATAACAAAAAAATTGCTATTATCGGCTCGGGACCTGCAGGATTAGCTGCAGCTCAGGCATTGAGAATAAAGGGATATGATGTTACAGTTTTTGAAAAATCACTTGGATTGGGAGGAATCCTTAGATATGGTATTCCCAATTATAAATTGGAAAAATGGATAATTGATAGAAGAATTGAACTTATGAGAAAATCAAATATAAAATTTGAAACTGATGTAAACATTGGAGAAGATATTTCCTATCGTTATCTGAAGACACGTTATGATGCAATCTTATTAACCACCGGGGTAGGTAGTCCCAGGGATTTGAAGATTAAAGGTAGGGAAGCAAAAAATATTCATTTTGCCCTGGATTATTTACAAAAATCAAACTGTTTTCTCAGTGATGAAATAAGTTTAGAGGATTCGATTTCTGCTGAGAATAAAAGTGTTGTAGTTATTGGTGGCGGAGACACAGGGTCTGATTGTGTTGGCATTGCCATCAGACAGAAAGCAAAAGAAGTACTGCAAATTGAAATAATGCCTAAACCAAAAGAATGGAATTTTAGCTGGAACCCGGAATGGCCATTGTGGCCAATGATTCTAAGAACATCTTCTTCGCATGAGGAAGGAGCAAATAGAGAATGGTCGATATTAACTAAAGAATTTATTAAAAAGGATAACAACTTATGTGGAATTCAATGCTCCAGGCTTGAATGGAAACAATCAGGGAATTCGCCTTCACTAAAGATGGTTGAGATACCCGGAAGTGATTTTATTATTAAGGCTGATTTAGTGTTCTTGGCGTTAGGTTTTGTAAATTCTGAATATCAGAAGTTAATTGAAGATATTAAGGTTGATCTTGATGAAAAGGGCAATATCCAAATTGATGAAAAATATATGACATCAGTTAATGGAGTTTTTGCAGCTGGTGATGTAAGTACTGGCATTTCTCTAGTAGTAAAAGCAATTTTTCAGGGAAGAGAATCAGCGAAAGCAATAGATGAGTATTTATCAAAAATCTGAATTAAGTTGTTTAAGATAAAATTTTATTATAAACTATATCTGGATATCTTGTTTAATGACTGAAAAAACACCAAACAACATATAAGATAAAAATATAGCTAGATGAATTTTATGAAAGGCTAATTAAAGATAATGAAATATGAACAAAAACCAATAGGTTTATTGGATTCCGGATTAGGTGGACTAAGTGTATTTAGAGAGATAAAAGAACAGTTAACTCGCGAGAACATAATATATATCGGGGATACTGCCCATGCTCCTTATGGTGAGAAAACAGATGTTCAGATAAAAAATTATGTTTTCTCGATTGTAAATTTTTTAGTTCAGAAAGATGTCAAGTTAATAATTATTGCTTGTAATACCGCTACAGCAGTGGCTCTGGAAGAAGTGAAAGAGGGATTTCCTGTTCCGATAATTGGGGTAATTCAGCCAGGAGCATATGAGGCAACTTTACGGACACAAAATAACAGGGTTGGTGTTATTGGAACTGAAGTGACAATCCGCAATAACAGTTATGAGAAAATTATTAAGAGAATTAATCCCTCTATTGCTACTTTTAGCAATTCTTGCAGTAATCTACTTATCAGGGAAATGGAAGAGAATGCTCTAAGAAATGAAGGTACAATAAGGGATTTATTGAAAGAATGTTTGCAACCAATTATAAATAATGATGTTGATACTCTTGTCCTGGGATGTACCCATTATCCTTTTTTAAAGAAATTCATAGAACAGTTAATTAATACAGAAATATGTCTGGTTGATCCAGCCAGGGCTACTATAAGACAGGCAAAAAAATTACTTGAAAAGCACCAGTTAATTAATGACCATAAAAATGAATATAATTCCTTTTTTATTAGTGGTGACCCTGCTTTGTTTGCAGAAATTGCAACGAAATTATTAGGATGTAAGCCCGGTAATTTTGATAGAATAAATTTTAAAAATATTCTTAAAAATCATTGCTAAAATTTAAATTTTATTATATCCTAATACAGGGAACAATATCCTTTAAGTTAGTTCAGAGAAACTAATAAGGAGAGGCAAATATGATTAAGATTAATAAGATGTTTTTATAACCTCTTTTCCAGGATACTTGGATTAGAGGTTTTTTTATGACTCCTTTAAGAGTAGTTCAGTGAGACTGATAAGGAAAACAACTACCCCCTTATTAGCTCACGCTGAAAGGGGGTTTTAATTTAAATAAAACAGTTCACAGCTTAAAATACATTGCTAAAAAATAAAATTAAAGGAGAAAAATATGGATTCACAACACCAACAAGAAGTTGTCGATTACACCAAAGAAGGTTTACTCCAGACAATTATTCTGGGATTACAACATGGTTTTACAATGTTTAGTGCCACAGTGTTAGTACCGATTATAACCGGACTTGATATTTCAGTTGCATTATTAATGGCCGGTGTTGGTACCCTGTTGTTTCATTTGGTAACAAGAAATAAGGTCCCCGCATTTTTGGGTTCTTCTTTCGCATTTATTGCCCCTATTATGTTAGTAGCAGATAAATTTGGTATCCCTTATGCCCTGGGAGGAATTGTTGCTGCCGGTATCATTTATTTACTCTTTTCCTTTTTTGTCAGCCATTTTGGACCTGAAAAAATTATTGCTTTTTTCCCGCCTGTGGTGACTGGTCCGGTAATTATGGTTATAGGCTTAAAATTAGCTCCTACTGCTATAGATATGGCTAGCGAGAACTGGTGGCTTGCACTGGTGGGATTTGTGATAGTTGTTTTGATAACCTCTTATACCCGCGGTTTCTTGAAAGTTATTCCTGTGCTTTTGGGAATAGTGATTGGATACATTGTGGCCATAATATTTGGTCTGGTTGATTTTACCCCGGTTGTTGAGGCAAAATGGTTAGGATTTCCTCAATTTACTTTTGCAAAGTTTAATTGGAATGCCATCATGATTGTGGCGCCAGTTGCACTTGTAACTGTAATCGAACATATTGGAGACGTGCTGGCAATTGGAGCAACAGCTGAAAAAGATTTCGTTAAAGACCCCGGTTTGCACAGAACATTATTGGGTGACGGACTGGCAACTTCAGTATCAGCCTTCTTTGGTGGACCGGCTAATACCACTTACTCAGAAAATACTGGTGTTCTAGCCTTAACCAAAGTTTATAATCCGATTGTAATGCGCATTGCGGCAGTATTTGCTATCATTATAGGATTAGTACCCAAATTAGGAGCAATTATTTCTACAATCCCCGGGGCATTAATTGGTGGTATCTCCATTATTTTATTTGGAATGATTGCAGCTGTAGGTGTTAGGACAGTAGTAGAAAATAAAGTTAATCTAGAAAAATCACGTAATTTGATAATTGCAGCAAGTATTTTGATTTTATCTTTAGGCGGAGTCTCAATACCAATTCCATTGGGAACCGGGCAAATTGAAATTGAAGGAATGGCCTTAGGTGCATTGGTGGGGATTATTCTAAACAAACTAATGCCCAATGATTAGTAATTATAAATATTTATTTTTAAATACTTAAAGTTATTCCTGCTTTTTCTTGACTATTTAGCCAATTCCTTATTATTATAAGGTAAGAGGTATAAATTAGTGAAATTATTAACTTTCCTAATTTATTTATATCAAAAGAGGAAGGAAGGCCAGGGTATGATGGATGAAATAAACAAAAAGAAACTTGAAGCTTTAAATAATCCTTATGTTTCACAAAGAGTGGAAGAGGCAATTATACTATGCCAGCCAGAGAAAGTGACAGTAGTTACTGATGCTCCTGAAGATATTCAATATGTAAGGGAGCTGGCTTTACAGAATAAAGAGGAAGAAAAGTTAAAATTAGAAGGTCACACAATTCATTTTGATGGTTATTATGACCAGGGGAGAGACAAAGAGAATACCCGCTATCTGGTAACAGACAAAGTAGATTGGGGTATTGATGTTAATTCTATTGACAAGGATAAGGGATTAAAAGAAATTAAATCTTATTTTAAGGGGAGCATGAATGGGAAAGAGATGTTGGTACGCTTCTTTTCTTTAGGCCCATCCCGTTCCTTGTTTTCTATTCCTGCCTTGCAGATTACTGATTCTGCCTATGTGGCGCATAGTGAAGACTTGCTTTATAGAAACAATTACGAGGGATTTAAGGACTTACAAGGCTCTAATCAATTTTTCTTCTTTTTGCATTCTGCCGGGAGATTGGAGAATAATGTTAGCATAGATATCGATAAGAGAAGAATATATATAGATCTAGAGGGAAATAGTGTTTATTCTGTGAACAACCAATATGCCGGTAATTCCATAGGTTTAAAAAAACTAGCTTTCCGACTGGCTATTAACAAGGCTTCTGAAGAGGGATGGCTGGCAGAACATATGTTTATTATGGGAGTTCATGGTAAGAAGGATAGAACTACCTATTTTACCGGTGCCTTTCCCAGTGCTTGTGGAAAAACAAGCACTGCCATGTTACCAGGACAAACTATCGTGGGTGATGATATAGCCTATCTCAAAAAAGTCAATGGAGAGGTAAGAGCAGCTAATGTAGAAAAAGGAATCTTTGGCATTATTGCTGATGTGAATCCGGAAGATGACCCGGTAATATATCAGGCATTGACCACTAAACGTGAAATTATTTTTTCTAATGTTTTGATTAAAGGTGGAGTTCCTTACTGGATGGGAATGGGAAAAGATATTCCAGAAGAAGGTGTTAACTATAGTGGGAAATGGTATTCAGGTAAAAAGGATGCTAATGGTAATGTAATTGATCCTTCTCATAAAAATGCACGCTATACTATTCGATTGAGCGAATTAAAGAATATTGATCCAGAGGCGGAAAATTCGGAAGGAGTACCCGTGGACGGTTTTGTTTATGGCGGTAGAGACTCAGATACCTCGATACCAATAGTAGAATCGCTTGATTGGAATCATGGTGTATTTATAGGTGCCACAATTGAATCAGAGACAACTGCTGCAACCCTAGGCAAACAGGGGGTTAGAAAACATAATCCCATGGCTAATCTTGATTTTATTTCAATTCCCTTCGCGAATTATATACAGAATCATTTATCCTTTAAAGAAAATCTCACAAGGGTACCTAAGATATTTGCAACCAATTATTTTTTAAAGGATGAGCAGGGTCATTTCCTGAATGCAAAAATTGATAAAGTGGTATGGATGGTCTGGGCCGAAGGCAGAGTTCATGGTGAATTTGATGCAATTGAAACACCGGTAGGTAAAATTCCTTTTTACGAAGATTTAAAAAGTCTTTTTCTCCAGGAATTGAATAGGGAATATGCCAAAGAAGACTACATTGAGCAGTTTTCCTTGAGAATTGATAAATACCTGGAAAAGATGGAGAGAATGCAGAATGTTTTCTCAAACATCACTATGACTAATACTGATTTTAATAAAGAATTGGAAATGCAAATAGAAAGATTGCACAATGCTAGAAATGAACATGGTAAGGCAGTAGTGTCTCCTTTTGAACTTTATTCCTGATAACATAAAGAATATGTTGAAATTATTATTAATAAATACATTGATGATAAATTATAAAATGTCTTATCAAGAAATTATAGACAATAAAATGTTTTTACTATCCGGACAGAGGAAATAACCAAAAAATAATTTTGATAATTAATATATTTGCTAATGGAGGATGAAGTTATTTTGACTTCTCTCGGAAAAGAGTTCTTAGAAGATGAAAAAATTATTTCTGATGAAACAGAACAATTAATTCTATTTGACCAGACTGATAAGCCATTTTTATTGTTTTATCTGATAATTTTTATTCTAGGAATCATTCTCACCTTTATAGCAATTTAAGAAGAAAGGACATAGTTATCTATGTCAATTCAATTGCTTATTTTGATTATCTATTTTTTCTTCATTATTTTGCTAGGTATTTTAGCTGTACGGAAAGTTAAAGCTTCTGAAGATCTTCTGGTAGCTGGTCGAAATCTTGGGGTCATGTTTGTAGCAGTCTCTGTTGCGGCTGAATATATGGGTGGTCTGGGAACAATTGGAACAGCTGAGGTGGCCTTTAATCAGGGAATGGGCGTTATCTGGTATCATATTGCATCAGCCTGTGGTCTCATGCTTTTTGGTTTTGCCTTTGCCCATTATTATCGCAAATACAATGTCGTGACAGTACCGGAGTATCTGTACTATCTATATGACATTAAGACCTGGAGAGCTGCTTCTGTCCTTAATGTAGTTGGATACTGGTTCTTTACCATTATTCAGATGACTGCCCTGGGTTCTCTAGTAGCTAGTGTAACCGGTTTGAATTTGCAACTCAGTGCATTAATATGTGGTCTGGCTATGACTGTCTATCTTTTAGCTGCTGGTATGTGGTCGGTAGCCTTTACTAGTGTAGCATTTATGTTTACCATTGGAACTGGTATTCCCCTTGCTTTTTGGTGGGTGATGCAAAAGGAAATACCCCTTCTTTCTACTTCAGCAGGTGTTGCGGGTTATACAGGTTTGGCGAATGCGCTGAACGGAGCAGGTCTGGATGCTGTTAGTTTATTTAGTCCCTTTAGTCTTGGAGGCATGGCAGTCCTGGGTTATTTTTTAGGAGGTGTCTTGGGGATACCAGCTGCCCAAGCAACTATTAACTATTCTTTCGGTGCCAAAAACTGGAAGGTAGCCCGCTTGGCTCCAGTGCTGGCAGCCATCCTGATTTTACCTTTGAGTATCTGGACTGGTTCTATGGGTTTATATGCCCGCGCAGCAGGTTTAACTGATAATCCCAAATTGGCCTTAGGGGCAACCCTAATGAATATTCATCCAATTATTGGGGGAATTGGTATTGCCGGTATTTTTGCCGCATTGATTTCTACTGTTGCTGGTATACTTTTTGGCTGTGCATCAATTATGTCTAAAGATATCTGGCAAAGGTGGCTTCATCCAGATACCGATGATCGCTATTTATCTCGTTGGACCCGAATTTGGATTTTAATAATTGGAATCAGTTCAGCTTTTGGAGCAATGACCTTACCCAAAATCCTTCATCAGGCTTTTTTTGTATATTCCATTAGAGGAGCTTTGATGATTTGTGTAGCCTTTGGTTTATGGTGGCGAAGAGCCCATCCTGATGCTGCTTTCTATAGCCTTTGGGTTGCCTTAATCGGTGGAGTTATGTATCAGTTTAATTTTCCAATCAATTTTCAGGAGTTTTTCAAATTACATATTTCTGTTTGGTGTGCCCTGTTAAGTTTGATTACCTTTGTAATAATAAGTTTATATTCTAAATGGACTGCTCAGACTTCAAGTGAGTTACCACCTTTTATCAATTTCAAAAAGAAAGAAGGTAATAAGAATGATTGACAATATCCCGGCATTTCTAAAGTTGGATTTAATTATCTGGGGAATATTAATTATTCTTTTTATTGGGTTTACTATATACATTTATCATAAACCCGCTAATTATATCAACAAGATCAAAGCCCAGGCGATTGAGAATAAGAAGCGCTTGGGAATTAAAATATATCGTTTGCGTTAAGACAAAAGGAGAAAGATGAGTAAGAACGATGGGGTAATTTTTACGGTTAATCCTGGCTCTACAAGCACCAAATGTGCTTTATTTTACCTGCGGAATAATAACAAGATAGAAAGAATAACCGAAGAGACAATTAAACATCCTGATAAAGAGATTAATCAATTTCCCAATATCTGTAATCAAATTGATTATCGAGAAAAACATGTTTGGTCTTTTATTGAGAGAAATTTACCAAAAGATACCAAGATAATTGCCTGTGCCGGTCGCGGAGGAATGTTGACCCCGGTTCCCAGTGGAGCCATTAAAATTAATGAAGAACTGGTAGAATTCTCTTTATATACACCGGTTTATCAGCATGCCTCCAATTTAGGTGCACCATTAGCCTATCGAATTGCCCGGAATTATGGCGTTTCTGCTTATATTGTTGATCCGGTTAGTGTGGATGAGTTTTCATCAATCGCCCGAATATCAGGATCCCCAGATTTTCCCAGGTTTAGTTTTGTTCATGCCTTGAATATAAGGGCTACTGGACACAAATTTGCTGAAAAGATTGGTAAAGATTTTAATGCAATCCGATGTGTTATTGCCCATCTTGGTGGAGGGTTTTCCATCGCAGCTATACAAAACGGGAGAATCGTTGATAATGACAATCGAATGGAAGGTGCTCCTTTTACTCCTGAGAGAGCAGGAGGTGTTTCCCCTATTCCCTTAGTAGAAGCCTGTTTTTCCGGGGAATATACAAGAGAATCCTTATTACTAAAATTATATGGCGAAGGAGGAGTATATGCCTATCTGGGAAGCAAGAATATGCTGGAGTTAGAAAATAGGGCAAAACAGGGAGACCAGGAAGTTCAAAAAATATATTATGCCATGATTTATCAAATTGGAAAAGAAATAGCGGCAATGGCGTCGGTTTTGGATTTTGAAATAGATGGAATCGTCATTACCGGAGGCTTAGCCTATGACCATTTTCTAATTAATGGATTAAAAGAGAAAATTAATAAATTAGGTGATATTTATATATATCCAGGTAGCAACGAAAATGAGGCCCTGGCAGAGACAGTAGTAAGAGTATTGACAGGAAAGGAAGATTATTTGAATTGGCCGGTTAAATTCAGGCAACCTGAGGAGAATAAATAATGACCATAAAGAATTTTTGTCAATTAGAAGAGATTGTGCAAGGACTAGAACCTTCAAGGATTGCAGTTGTTTCAGCTGAAGATGAAAAGGTACTAACAGGCATAAAATTGGCGTTAAGAAAGGGTATTATTTATGATCCAATATTGGTAGGGGACGCACAAAAAATTGAAAAAATACTGCTAGATTTAAAAGAGAGTGCTAAAGATTATCAGATAGAAAACGCGCCAAGCTCTTTTGCTGCTGCCCAAATAGCAATTAAGTTTATAAATGATGGAGCTGCTCATATCTTGGCAAAAGGAAAAATTAAAACAAATATTTTTCTGAAGGCAATTCTGGATAAAGAGCATGGTATCAAAGTATCCCCAATTGTTTCAAATCTTACTCTTTTTGAGCTTGATTCTTATCATAAATTTATCGGGATTACCGATATTGCCATTATCCCGGAACCAGGATTGAAAGAAAAAATTGATATTATTAATAATTCATATCCACTATGGTATGCTTTAGGAGTTGTTAAACCGAAAGTAGCTGTTTTAGCGGCTGTGGAGGTTGTTAATCCGAACATGCAGACAACTGTGGATGCTGCCTGTCTGGCAAAAATGGCTGAACGAGGCCAGATTGAGAATTTTATCATCGATGGTCCGTTATCTTATGATGTGGCTATGAACACAGAATTTGCTAGAGATAAAGGTATTTATGATTCTATGGTAGCTGGAGATCCTGATATGCTGTTGGTTCCAGACCTGGAAGCAGGAAACATATTGGGGAAAAGTCTGAAAATTCATGGAAAAGCAAAATCCGGAGCGATTGTTTTTGGTGCGAAGGTCCCGGTAATGATTAACTCTCGTTCTGATTCTGCTGAAAGAAGATTTTATTCCATTTTATTGGCCAAGGCAATAACAGAAAATAAAAAATTATGTTAAACATTATTTATAAGGAATTATGTTTTAAGAGTATGGGGAAAGTATAAATGGCAAAGATAGAAATTGATCGAGTTTTATGTAAGAAATGTGGAATTTGTGCCTTTGTCTGTCCAAAACAGGTTTTTGAATTTAATGAATTAGAAGGGCCGCAGGTCGTTAGACCTGATGACTGTATCTATTGTGATATGTGTATAATGATGTGCCCGGACATGGCAATTGAAATTAGTAATGAAATAAAAGAAGGGAAGCTTAAGAAATGATGTTTGGCAGGAAAGAAGGTCGTTATTTTTTACAGGGTAATATTGCTGTTGGAGAAGCTGCGATTTTAGCAGGTGCAAGATTTTTTGCCGGTTATCCTATTACTCCTTCTTCAGAAATTGCAGAACATGCCTCTGTTTCTTTACCTGATGTGGGGGGTACTTATATCCAGATGGAAGATGAGATTGGTAGTATAGCCGCTGTAATCGGAGCCAGTATGACTGGTGTTAAAGCTTATACAGCAACCAGCGGACCGGGAATATCTTTAATGAGTGAAAATATTGGATTGGCATGTATGGTGGAAGCACCTTGTGTTATTGTAACTGTACAGCGAGTAGGCCCTAGTACTGGCTTAGCTACAAAGCCTGCCCAGGGAGATTTTCTTCAAATCAGGCATGGCACTCATGGAGATCACATGATTATTGCGCTTTCTCCAGCTTCTGTACAGGAATGTTTTGATTTAACTATCCAGGCTTTTAATTTTTCCGAGCGTTTTCGTTGCCCGGTTTTTCTTGTTTTGGATGGGATTATAGGCAAGATGTATGAAACGGTTGAAATACCAAAGAGAGGTAAAATCAAAATTGTTAACCGGAAAAAGGCGACTGGTCTGCCGGAAAAATTTCAACCATACAAGCCTGATGAAGATCTGGTTCCTCCTTTTGCCCCCTTTGGTAGTTCTTTTATTAACAGGGCAAATGGTTCGGGGCATGGGGTTGATGGCTATCCCTCTGCTGATGCTAATAACCACGAACAGCTGGTTTGCCGGTTAATTAATAAGATTGATAATTATCAGGACGAAATAACTCTTTTTAAAAAATATTATACCGATGATATGGAAGTTTTAATTGTATCCTATGGTTGTAGTACCCGTCCTGCTATGGCTGCTATGAAAAAAGCTAGAGAAGAAGGGATTAAAGTCGGTGTTTTACAGCTACAAACATTATGGCCATTTCCAATAAATTTAGTCAAATCATTTATTTCTAAAGGAAGGCTTGTTTTGATTCCGGAATTATCACTAGGGCAATTTAAATCAGAGATAATCAAATATTCTAAGGACGTCCCGGTTATCGGTATTAATAAATTTGGAGGTGTTAGTATTCAACCAGAAGATATCCTAAATGTTCTCTATAAGGAAAATTTAAAATGAAATATAGTGGTAAAGAATATATAAAGAAAGAATTACTGCCTTTTTTCTGGTGTCCCGGATGTGGGAATGGAATAATTTTTGCCGCAATGACCAGAGCTATGGAAGAAAATAATTTAATGAAAAAGGATATTGTTGCTGTGACCGGAATTGGTTGTTGGGGAAAGGCTGATGATTATTTGACAACTCATGCTTTTCATGGAACACATGGCCGAACGATACCAGTAGCTACAGGGGTTAAATTAGCGAATCCATTGTTAAATATATTTGCCCTGGTAGGGGATGGAGATGGTGCTACTATTGGAGGTAATCATCTAATTCATGCAGCTCGACGTAATATTGATATCATTGTGGTTATGTCCAATAATCTGAATTATGGAATGACCGGTGGTCAGTATTCCGGGACAACTCCGTATAGTTCAATTACCTCGACTTCCAGAACTGGACATATAGAAGATGGTTTTGATGTATCTTCTTTGGTAAAAAGCGCCGGCGCCGGATATGTTGCTAAAGGTACAATTGCTAATCCCCGAATGATCCAGAAGTTTATCAGTAAAGCTATTAAAAAGAAGTACGGCTTTCGTTTTATAGAAGTCATAAGTATTTGTCCGACACATTACGGAAAGTTTAATAAAATGGGTAATCCGATGGATATGATTAAAGATATAAAACAAAGGACAATAAATATTAAGAAAGCAGAACAATTATCTCCAGAAGAGTTGGGAAATAAGATTATAGTCGGCGAATATAATGATCAAAATATTGAAGGGTACATACAGCGTTATCGAAAAAAGATAAATAAATGAACTTGTATATGATTTCTGTTTCGTTCCCAGGATTATTATATATAACTTGAGAAGGAGTTCTAAATGTCGTATAAGGAAAAAGACTATTTCGAGATTATTATTAGCGGTGTCGGCGGACAAGGCAATGTTTCCAGTGGCATCATTCTTGGAGAAGCAGCCAGCTGTTATGAAAGCAAATTTGCCACAATGACTTGCACCTATGGTACTGAAGCAAGGGGAACTTTTGCAAAATCAGATGTTTTGATTGGGAAGGAATTTATTGATTTTTATGAATGCCAGTATCCTGATGTCATATTGGTCTTACATGAAAAGGCATATCCAAAAATTAAAAACAAAATATTTAAAAATACTATTTTGGTTATTAATAAGAATGAAATAAGCCATATTGATGAAGGTATGGGAAGGATATTTTCTTTCCCCCTTTCTGATTTGGCTTTCGAGATTGGTTCTTTACAGACGATTAATATTATTGCTCTGGCTTTTATAGTAGGAAAAACAAAATTTATAAAAAAATCGTCTTTAGTAAATGTTGTGGAAAATAAATATCCCAATAGCAAGATTAAAAAATTGAATATGGCGGCACTAGAATGTGGTTTTCAGTTATTAACTTAATAAGTCAAAGTGAAAAAATTATTCTTATATGAAATATTTTTTGAAAAAAGTCTTCTCCAACGCAAGATGAGCCTGAAATGTGTCTGTAAATGTCAACAAATTTGACCGAACAGACCAAAGAGTCATAATAGCTATATGATGGTGATTATGACAAATGACTATAATTTAAGTAGTATGTCCAAATAAAGGGCTTTTTGACTGAATCAGAGGGTATAGAATTCAACAGGAGATATCGGAAGGAGGCTTATCGTTGGATAGAAGAAACCCTAAAGAGGTTCCAATACATTATCTTGACTTTGACACTTAATCTTCCAAAAACCCTTATTTATCAACAAATAAAAAAATAAAAATGCGCATTTTTGCACTACATTTTTTATCTTACCAGG
>LDZT01012786.1_pt1 | contig 25768 bp, 24 predicted proteins | sample 615521 | NCBI WGS metagenome assembly LDZT01 (sample SAMN03408292, study PRJNA278302) | terrestrial metagenome | isolation source: oil reservoir sample SB1 | place: USA: Alaska, North Slope, Schrader Bluff formation | collected 2011-09 | reverse complement strand
CATGATGCGCTGGGAGGGTTGCCGCCTTATCAATTTGAGGCGATGAAATCTTGAAGTTTTCCACTTCTATATGGTACTAAAATTGGGATGTTGACAGGAGTAAGTTATGATAGGGAAAAGGGTTGTGTTTTCCATTTTATTTTCAACAGCGTTCCTAATAAGTGCCTGCGGGAATCCAGGGCAAATTCCTACTGAAGAGGTAACAACCACATCAGAATCTATTGCTACCATTACAAAAACTGCCCCCACAGCCACCATCCTCCCAACCAGCACCACCACACCCACCATTGCACCAACAGCAACTCCGCAGGTCATCAACCGACTGCACGGGCTCAACCTGGGACCGTATCTGCATGATGACCCAAATTACGGAGCTGTGATCTCTGAAACAGAATTGACAGAACTCATCGAGCGCATCGCTCCGTATACCTATTGGATCAGAATATACAGCGCGCAAAATGGCTTGGAAAATGCGGGGGCTATCGCCCATGCGAATGGACTGCAGATCGCAGCCGGCGCCTGGCTGGGTACTGATCTGGCTGCTAACGAGAAGGAAATGGAATCCCTGATCCGCATGGCAAAGAACGGGGAAGTAGACCTGGCAGTTTTAGGGAATGAAACATTGCTGCGCGGTGATCTCACCGATCAAGAACTGTTAATTTACATCAACCGATTCAAACAAGCGGCGCCCGAGATTCCGGTGACCACCGCGGATAGCTGGGAAGAATTGCAGCAATATCCCGAACTGATCGCTGCACTGGATGTGGTGGGCGTGAATATGTATCCATACTGGGCAGGGCTGGCAGTGGATGAAAGCGCCTCCACCTTGGAGGATTGGTATCTGGAAGCACTCAGCACTGTCAATCAGATTTCCCCTGGAAAGAAGATCATCATCACTGAAACCGGCTGGCCATCCTGTGGAGATAACGGCTCATCCGCCCTGGAATCTTTCTATTTTGGCAGTTTTACCACTTTTGCTACAGCGCTAGATGTGGAGTATTTCTGGTTCGAAGCGTATGACGAACAGTGGAAAAGCGCTTATGAAGGGGAAGCCGGCGCTTGCTGGGGGCTGTGGGATAAATACGGTAGCTTGAAAAATGGGATCGCCAGGGTTTTCGCAGAAGATGTTGAACAGTACATCACCCGAGAACCACAATTAGAGATCGTTTCCCATCCCACTATCGGATCGAGTGGACCTATCACCGGGTTTGTTTCGAATGTTGATCCATCGGCATATCATGTGGTTGTTTACATCTACGTTCCGGATGCTTCCGGGTGGTGGGTGAAGCCCACATTTGACCATCCTTACACAGTTATCGATGATGAAGGAAATTGGTCATGCCAGATCGTGACTGGAGGAATAGATGCACAGGCAACCAAAATTGCTGTTTTTTTGGTACCCGCTGAATATGAACCTCCCCTGGCATCGGGATGGAGCAGTCTTCCTCAGGAGTTATATGATATTGCGCTAAGTTCTGCGGAAATAGTCCGGAATTAGAGAACTATCAAATAAATAGACAGATCGTAATCGAACCGATGATATTTTGGAGATTGAAAACTTACCTGATCAGGCAAAACGATCGTGACCTGTATAAAAGAATACAATAGTCTATCCCGCAGCAAAGAATTTCTTAAATTAGAACGATCTCAATCAGCAGTCGCAAATTGGAAAAATACAAGCGCTCCAACGCCTGCTGGTGCACCTGCACCTTGCGTTTGGCTCCCTGGATTCCCAGTTTCTGGGCTTGCGCATGCGCTTGATCAGCATAATCTGGATTTCCCAGCGGGACCTGTGCCCCGCTACAAATCAGGAGCACGTCGCGCCAGAACGATAACCAGATCTCCAGCATGGTGCGCAGCTCTTCTTTTGCTTCAGCGCGTTCGCCACTTTTATATTTTGTGATGCGATCAGCATACATGAAACGATCACGTAGAGGGCTTTCCATCAATTCGAGCAGTGTATCCAACATCTTCTGGCGCTGTTCCATGATCTCCGGCGTGGTATGCATGCGCAATGCCGCGCCGGCTCTACCCCCAGCTACATGCGCGAGCAAGTCAGCCTCTTTGCTATCCAACCCGCGTTCTTGCAGAGCAATCGCCAATTCGGGTATCGGGCTGGGTCGCAGATGCAATACTTCACAGCGAGAGACAATTGTCGGAAGCAGACGTTCTTCATTCTCAGCCGTTGCAAGGATGACAACGCGCGGATTGGGCTCTTCAAGGGTTTTCAAGAGTGCATTCTGGGTGCTCTCATTGGCTTCTTCAAAGCGCAGCAGCAATGCCACCCGATAGGCGCTTTCGTAAGGAGTGAGGGTCAGATCATGCTGTAGATCGCGGATGTTTTCCACCTTCAGCACTCCACCCTCGATCTCCGCCTGTACCACATGCAGATCCGCCTGCTGCATGGCATCGATCTGCTGGCAGGTGCGGCATTGAAGACAGGGGACACCGGGCGCAACCGGCTGCGGGCAATTAAGCGCCTGGGCAAAACGTATCGCCAACGTGCGCCGCCCGACCCCCTGCGGACCGCACAGTAAATAGGCATGGCGCACCTGGTTAATTTGAATGTGCTGCTGCAGCATTTCCACCGCCCATTCCTGCCCGATCATATCCCAATTTGCCATGCTGTGATTGTAGCGTAAACAGAGATGGATGGCAAACAACTGCTGAAAAGGGAATCATCGCGCTTGCAATTTTCATGGGTTGCAGATAAGATACCCACAGCAATCATCACCCGTGCAAAGGAGACAACCATGAGTTTAAAAGAAAGATTCTTGCGCTATGTGAGCATCAATACCCGCTCCAACGACGAGATCACCGACCGCACCCCTTCCACCGAAGTCCAGTGGGATCTGGCACGCGTGCTGGAAAAAGAATTGAAAGAAATGGGATTGCAGGATGTGCAGCTCAATGAGAAATGTTTTGTGACTGCCACACTGCCTGCCAACACGGATAAGAAGATCCCCGTGATCGGTTTCCTGGCACACGTGGATACCAGCCCTGATTTTAACGGGGAAAATATCCACCCCCAGATCATCGAAAATTACGATGGTAAAGATATCGCACTGGGAAGCACGCTGACGCTTTCGCCAATAGAATTTCCGGACCTGAAGAAGTATGTCGGGCAGACGCTTGTCACCACAGACGGTACCACTCTGCTGGGAGCGGATGACAAAGCCGGCGTGGCTGCTATTATGAGCGCGATGGAATATTTATTAGCCCATCCCGATATCCAACACGGCACCATCAAGGTGGCTTTTACCCCCGATGAGGAGATCGGGGTGGGCATTCGGTCTTTCGATGTGAAGAGCTTCGGCGCTGATTTTGCTTACACGCTGGATGGGGGAGCGTTGGGCGAGATAGAATATGAGAATTTCAACGCCTGCGGCGCTTTCATCACCGTGCACGGTAAATCGGTGCACCCTGGAGATGCCAAGGATGTCATGATCAATTCCCAGCGCGTATTCTTCGAATTCGACAGCATGTTGCCCGAAGACCAGCGCCCGGAACACACCGAAAAACGCGAAGGGTTTTACCACCTCGGAAAAATACTCCTCGGCTCAGTAGAAGAAACAAAAGCCGGATATATCCTGCGCGACCACGATCTGCGCAAGTTTGAGGAAAGGAAAGAGCTCATTCAGGGTGCAGCTGCATTCCTCAACCAGAAATACGGCGCAGGAACCGTGGAAGTGGAGATCAAAGAACAGTACCGCAATATGCGCGAAGTGATCGAACCCGTCATGCATGTGGTGGATACCGCCAAACAAGCTATGCGCGAATTGGACATTACCCCCATTGACCAGCCCATCCGCGGCGGCACCGACGGCGCACAGCTCTCCTATATGGGGCTGCCTACTCCCAACCTGTTCACAGGCGGGCATAATTTCCACGGACCCTATGAATACGTGGTGCTGGAATCCATGCAGAAAGCAGTGGATGTGATCCTCAAGATCATCCAGTTATATGCTCAAAAGTAGGTATGAAAGCGCTGTAAATACAACCTCTTTTTTCTTTTTTAAGGTTGCGTGGTTTTTTCGGGTGTTTTATCCATTAAAATCATCATTCAATCATGAGTGATATTTTAGCCAATCTCAATCCCCAGCAAAAAGAAGCGGTCAGTGCCCCGGATGGGCAGGTGCTGGTGCTTGCCGGACCCGGTTCGGGCAAAACGCGCGTACTCACCCAGCGAGCTGCTTTCTTGATCCACGAACGCGGGGTGGATCCCTACCGCATTTTAGCGGTAACTTTCACCAACAAAGCAGCGCGTGAAATGCAGGAGCGATTACAGCAATCCTTAGCCAGCAATCTGGATGGATTATGGCTGGGTACTTTTCATGCCATCTGTGCGCGCATCCTGCGCCGTGAAGCTGATTATCTACCCTTCACACGTGATTTTGTCATCATGGACGCTGATGACCAGAAAGCGCTGGTCAAAATGAGCTTGAAAGAGTTCAACCTGGATGACAAGCTCTATCCACCCGCCAGCCTGCACGCCGCCATCTCCAATGCGAAAAACAATATGATGCAGGCGCAGGATTTTGTAGCAAGGAATTACCGCGAAGAGGTCGTGCGACGCATTTTTGAACGCTATGAACAGATGCTGCGTGCCAGCAACGCGCTCGATTTCGACGATCTGCTGCTGTATGCCGTACGGCTGCTGCAGGAAAATGACAGCGTGCGCGAGAAGTACGCCCGTCGTTTTCTACATGTGCTGGTGGATGAATTTCAAGATACCAACATGGCACAGTATGAACTGCTGCAATTGTTATCCTCCCATTACCAGAACCTCTTTGTGGTGGGTGATGAGGACCAATCCATCTATCGCTGGCGTGGTGCGGATTACCGTAACGTGTTGCGTTTTCAAAAGGATTATCCCAAACACGTCAAGGTATTGCTGGAGCAGAATTACCGCTCCACTCAGAATGTGCTGGATGCAGCGCGAGCGGTGATCGACCGCAATACCCAGCGTACTCCCAAGAGCCTGTTTTCAAAACGCGGCAGCGGCAGCAAGATCGTGCTGTTCGAAGCCATGGATGATCATGGTGAAGCCATGTTCACGGTGGAAACCATCCGCAGCCTGCTGGAAGCCAAGCAGGCAAAAGGTGGCGAGATCGCCATTATGTACCGCACCAATGCCCAATCCCGCCTTTTGGAAGAAGCTTTCTTTCAAAGTCGCATGCCTTACCGCCTGGTGGGTGCGCAGCGTTTCTATGGACGTCAGGAAGTAAAAGATATGATCGCTTTCCTGCGTACGGTGCAAAATCCCGCGGATGAGGTCAGTTTGCTGCGTGTGATCAATCTACCGCCACGCGGTATTGGAGATAAAACTCTGCAAGACCTGCGCACAGCCGCCGACCAAGCTGGCGTGAGAATGGGAAGTTTGCTATTAGATCTGGGTACCAGGCAAGATTCATCCACATACTGGAATATCCTCAGCGGGCGCGCCGCCAGCGCGCTGGCAGCATTCGGCGCCCTACTGGTGAACTGGCGCGAGCTCAACCAATCCATCCTGCTTCCAGAATTGTTCGAACGTATCCTGAAAGACACCAACTATCAGGAATACATCATGGATGCCAGTGATGTGGGTTACAGCCGCTGGGAGAATGTACAGGAATTGCTGCGTATGGCGTACGAATATTCCCAGGTTGGTCTGGTTGGTTTTTTGGAAAATCTGGCGTTGGTATCTGACCAGGATACATTGCCTGAAAAAAGCGAGGCGCCCACGCTGCTGACCCTGCACGCCGCCAAGGGGTTGGAATACAAGGTGGTGTTCATCGTGGGGTTGGATGAAGGGCTGCTGCCGCACCGCCGTTCCATGGAAGATCCCGAGGAAATGGCGGAAGAACGCAGGTTGTTCTATGTGGGCATCACCCGCGCCAAAGATCATCTGTATCTGGTGCGCGCCGACCAGCGCCGCAATTACGGTAGTTTTGATTACAGTGTTCCCTCCCGCTTTCTGGAGGATATCCCCGAAAAATTGATTCACCGGGCAGGTGTTCAGTATCGCCATTACAGCACCCCCAGCAAACCTTCCTCCATCCCACGCTGGAATTCCGCGCCTGAGAAGAAGAAAAAAGAAACCGCCAAACAGACCGCACAATTCAGCGCCGGTATGCATGTGCACCACGCAGCGCTAGGAAATGGAATCGTGATCCAGAGCAAGCTGCAGGGGGATGATGAGATCGTCACGGTAGCTTTTGATCAAGCCGGCTTGAAAAAACTCTCGGCTGCCATCGCCAAATTAGAGATCGTGTAGTGGGATGGATTGAAAGCACAGTTTTTTGCGACTTGTCCTGTGTTTTCCCGTCATCTCAGCGAGATCCTTCGGTCGCTGCACGCACCGACAAAAAAGAACGGGCTTGCGCCCGTTCTCGTTATAACTTTGCTTCCATCTCCGCGATCTTCTCTTCCATAGTGGCAACCACCTTTCCAAGCGTTTCAGCATCAAAGGCTAGCTTGATCCCAGCCGCCTGGTAGAGCTGCGGGAGGGTGACGGTGCCGCCCAGTTGCATGGCATGGTGATATTTCTCCACCGCCGAAGATTGATCCTTTAGGGCATTCAACCAAACCTGCCCAGCCCCCAGCTGCGCCAGACCGTACTCTATGTAGTAGAAAGGCGCCTGATGAATGTGGTGTTTACGGTGCCAGCCGGTCATCATGACATCCTCGTACCCACTCCAATTCAGATGCGGGCGGAAGCGTTTTTCCAGCTCTCCCCATTTCGCATCACAAGCACGCGGGTCCAAGCCACCTTGCGGGTTCTCATACGCCAAATGCTGGAAGGCATCCACGATCGCCATATAAGGCCAGAAACGCAGGTTATCTTCCAAATGGGAAATGATAGCACGTGCCGCATCCTTTTCTGAATAGAAACCACCCTGATCCGTTGTTAGATAGGGCATGATGAGCATTTCCATCGCCATGGATGCCACCTCGTTAAATTCCATGGGCGTCCAGCGCTGCTGCGCATAGGGCAGGTTGAAGGTTTCAAAAGCATGGAAAGCATGCCCTCCTTCATGCACCAGGGTTTGAACATCATCGTGGATGCCGACCGCATTTCCAAATACAAAAGGACGTTTGATCATGGAATAATCGGTGGTATAGGCGCCATCTGCTTTGTTCTTACGGTTTGCCAGGTCAAGCAGCCCTTCGCGCCGCATGATCTCGAAATATTCGCCAAACTGCGGGTGTACTTGGTGAAAGATCGTGGATGCTTTCTCTTCCAGTTCTGCGGCATCCGTGAAAGGCTTAAGCGGGGGCTCATCATCCACGGCTACAAAAAGATCATAATAGCGTAGATCGCTGATGCCCAAGGCTTTCTTACGTTTTTCGGAAATACGGTTAACTGCTGGCACAACCACTTCTTCGATTGCATCATGGAATCGCAAACAATCGGTTGGAGTATAGTCAAACCGTTTGTAATCTTCCCAGATATATTCGCGAAAACTGGGCTTGCCTGCGTTCTTCGCCACCTGCATGCGCAGCTTGAACATCTTTACCCAGTTTTCATCAATCGCCTGACGATCTTCAAGCTGGCGTTTACGGGTCAATTCCCAGCCCTTGGCACGCCTGGCGCGATCCTTATCACGAAAAACCACTTCCATCTGGCGTGCGGTCTGTTCTTCCCCTTCCCACTGAATGGTTTGAGCACCCAGTATCTTATCCAGTTCCACGCTCAATTGATTTAGCTCCACTTCCAGCGGAATATTCTCTTTCCGGAAGAGGGCGGCTTCCGCGCGCATATTACGCATGGGAACATCAAAGCCATGCGGGACAAGTTTGCTTTCTAGCAATTTTTCTTTTAGCTGCTGGCTTTTCTCCATAACCTGTGGATACGTCTTCTCCATAAAATCCTTCAGGTTCTGTTCCGCTTCTTCATCGGCTGTGTTGACAGAGGTAGCCACATATAACCGCTCGAATAACTCAGAAGATGCTTCAGATACTTGTGTCCATTGTGCCATCCAGGTGGAAATATTCTCTTGGGTGAGATCAACGGAAAGCAGGTCTTCAAAATAAGGTTCAAAATCCTGCCATTTCCATTTCAACAATGTTTCGGGGGTGGGAGTTCTAAATTTCATGGTCTTTCTTTCCTTTCTGAATTGATGACAGAAAAAGCCCACTAATTATACGTTTAAATTAAAAAACCCGGTCATCCCGGGTTCATTGTTCAGGATATTCTTCTTAATCGACAGCAAAGAACACCGAACGCAAGATGATATACACAAAATACATCCCAATGAGATAGAAAGCATGTACTTTCTTTAGCTTGCCTTTAGTTACAATTAAAATGCCCCACAGGATCAAGCCGGTAACGGTCTCCCACGGTAGATCCCAGGCGATCAACGGACGCGGTACCGCATAGGTTGATATGAGAGCGCCGCCACCGATCGCAACCAATGGGTTGGTGATATTGCTGCCAACCAACGTTCCCAATGAAATCCCATTTTCTTTGTGTCGGATGCCAGCGAGAGCTGTGGTGAATTCTGGTAAGGCAGAAGCTACACCCAATGTCAAGACACCAATCAAAGAGCCACCGATGCCGGTTCTTCCAACAATAATTTCGGTAACTGTGAGCACATACGTGGCTGCAAAAACCGTGATAACCAGCATGCCAACCGCTATTGCGCTGTCACGCAGTACCTCTTTTTTATTCTTCGGAATGCCGTTTGCAATCTCTTCGCTTTGAGGTTGATTATCTTCCTTCTTATAATGTTTGCGTTCATCAACATACAAATAATAGCTGTACAGAATAAAAGTGCCGAACAGGATCGCGCCATCGATACGAGAATAAGTACCATCAAAACCCAGCACAATGCACATGATGGTTGTCCCGATCATGGGTAGCATGCTCTTGGTGAGAAAATATTTGCGGAAATACAGGGTGCCTGAAAGCAGCACTACCAACCCCAAGATGAGGGTTTGTTGCACCACATCCGAACCGATATTACTCCCCAACACGATGGCAGATCCGATTTCATAATCCGATGTACCCGCCAGAATTTTCACCGAGGCAGTAAGGTGGGATGTGATCTCGGGGATGCTAGTCGCCAGCGATACAATGGTCACACCCATGAAGGTGGAGGATAGGTTAAAATAGTTGGCGATTCCCACCAGCTTGGTCACCGATATATTTGACGCAATGACCAAAAGAGCAATAGCAGCCAATCCTATTAGAATAAGTAATGATAGAGATAATGTTTCCATATTAAAGCTCCATGTGCCCTCATGGTATCCTTGAAGGCACACGAGGTGTAAGTATACTGAAATGGTCCTGTTTGGTCAATATGAAATTACAGCAGAAACCGAAGCTTAATAGAAAGTTAATAAACGGATCCGTTGCTTTGTTCTCTAATTAAATAGAACAACGTGGTCTTTCCTGTTCTATTAATCGTGTTTTTCCCCACTATCATCCTGTGAGGGGGTGCGTTGTAGCCAACTCTGATGGTCTCGCATATCACGATCCAGGAACAATCGTCTGGCAATCACCACCCAGCGTTCTTTCCCCCCTTGTGGAAGCGGGCGCCCGTTTGCTTCGATACGTTTAATGAGTGTGATGATCGTCATACCAACGGCGATCGTGCTGACAAAGGCTGGACCATCCAATAAACCAACAATTGATGGAAATAACAGCAATAGAATCAGGGTTAATGGTGCGGAGATATCTAAAACAACTCCCAAACCCAACGCCACGATCATAATCAAGAAGCCATAAGGAAAGCCGGCAAATAAAATCCCCAGGAAGGGACTCAATCCCCTGCCGCCGTGGAATTGAAGAAAAATAGGCCAATTGTGCCCAATGACTGCCGATAAACAGATCAGCGCTATGGCAGGTAAACCCATATTGAGATCCATACAAATCCAGGTTGGAATCGCACCTTTCAGGATATCAAAAATACCCACCGGGAAAAGCGCCCATTTGGCAACATGTTCCCAAACCATCGAAGCGCTGACCGTTCCACTGCCATATTCGCGCAGATCAATCTTCTTAATCCATTTGCCTGCCAGGTAAGCAGAGGGGATAGATCCCAGAAGATAGCTCAATACCATCAACAAGATTACCGACAAAATATTTTCCGTCACTTTGATAGCTCCTTTTCTTTTTAGTCATTCATAATAATAAGCCAGCCCGATCACCCCTGGACCCACATGCACTCCCATCATGGGGGTCAGTTCGCAAATATCCACACCGCTGGTTGAAAAAGTATCTTCAACTTTAACCTTCAATTTCATTGCCTGATCCATGGCATCTGCATGCAAGATAGCCAATTGTGTATGCTGACAGCCTTGGATTTTTTCTTTCACCAGGTTCACAAGTGCCGGTAGCACTTTTTTAGATCCGCGTTGCACTGCTACAGGTGTGACCACCCCCTCAATGACGGACAAAAGGGGTTTCATATCCAGCAAGCTGCCTAAAAAACGAGAGGCTTTTCCGATTCTGCCGCCTCTTGCCAGATACTCCAGTGTATCCAGTACAGCCACCAACCCAACACGTGTTTTTGCTTCATCTATCCATCGCAGTATATTCTGCACCTGCCAGCCCGATTGTGCTTTTTCCGCAGCTCCTTTTGCCAAAAACCCCTGCGGTAGGGCGGCAATACCCGAATCCACAACATAAACCATGCTGTCGCTGTAGTTGCTGTTGATCGCCTGTGCAGTGAAAAAAGCACAGTTATAATCACTACTCAAATTGTGAGAAAGGGATAGGTAAATTACATCGTGATAGCCTTGTTCGATCAATTTCTGGAACATGATGAAATAATCCCCGCCGGAGGGGGGTGCGGTGGTGGGGAGCATTTCAGAATCTCGCATAGCCTGATACATTTCGGTTGGAGAAATTTGCACCCCATCATCTATATAAGATTTCCCATCCATGTGGATTGTGAAAGGTAAAACCTTAACCCCCAATTGCTCTTGATCCCGTTTGGATACTTGCGCACAACTACCAGTTACGATTGCTACGGAACTCTGCTGCGATATCATGCTCTTCCTTTCTTCGTTTGTGCATCTCTACCACTATTACTGCACAATTTGAAGAGCAGATTACATGCAAGTTTTTCCTAGAGAATAGATAGGATCCTTAAAATCATTTTAACACCCTCTGTATGTTAAATTACGATTTTGCTTAAATTTACAGCTTTTTTACATCATGAAGATAGGTTTTTATTTCAATCCAGAGGGGATGCGTAAATGCCAATCTGTGAGCTTTTGATAAAAACTGGCAGTGCGGAAAAGAACCTGTTCGGAGAACTGGGGACCCATGAGCTGCATACCGATCGGTAACTGCTTGCTATCAAACCCCACCGGAAACGCTAACCCGGGAACACCTGCTAAATTCGCCGGTAGGGTAAAGACATCCTCCAGGTACATCGCCAACGGATCATCCGTATGCTCCCCCAGCTTGAACGCGGTGGTGGGAGCAATGGGTGCCGCAATGACATCCACATGCTCAAACGCCCTTTCAAAATCCTGTTTGATCAGGGTGCGTACTTTCTGCGCCTGCCCATAATAGGCATCATAATATCCCGCTGAGAGGGCATAGGTACCCAGCATGATGCGCCGTTTCACCTCTGCACCAAACCCTTGTCCGCGTGTTTTGGAGAACATGGAGATCAAGTCTTCATCCCCCACGCGCAGACCATAGCGCACGCCATCAAAACGAGCCAGGTTGGCAGATGCTTCTGCCGGAGCGATCAAATAATAAACCGGTAGCGCATACTGTGTATGGGGCAATGAGACCTGAACCACCGTTGCGCCATGCTCTTCGAGCAGGCGCACTGCATCCTTCACAGCACTTTCTACCTCAGGTTGAATGCCTTCAATGAAATACTCCATGGGCAGTCCGATGCGTACACCCGTTAAATCCACATCCTCATCCGGAACTGATGGGAAGATGGGTAAATCGCTGGTGGTAGCATCCAGCGCGTCATAGCCTGCCATAATGCGCAAGAGGATCTGCGCATCCTGCGCACTGCGTGCCAGTACTCCGGCGGTATCCAAAGAAGAACCGTAGGCGATCAATCCGTAGCGTGATACCCGACCATAGGTGGGTTTGATACCGGTCACGCCACAATACGAAGCGGGTTGCCGTACACTGCCGCCCGTATCCGTCCCCAATGCTGCCGGGATCATGCGGGCTGCCACGGCAGCCGCACTGCCTCCGCTGGACCCTCCGGGAACATGATCCAAATTCCATGGATTATGGGTCGCACCGTACGCGGAATTCTCGGTCGAGGAGCCCATGGCAAATTCATCAGTGTTGGTTTTACCGACCACCACCACACCTGCTTCCAGCAAACGCCGGACGCTGGTGGCAGTGAAGGGAGGTCTGAAGTCCTCGAGGATGCGCGAACCAGCCGTGCATGGAAAACCATCCACGCACAGCACATCCTTCACCGCTATCGGCAAGCCCAACAACGCAGGGATCGTATCGCGTTTACCGCTGCGCCAATCTGCTAGGATAGCATCCGCTTCATCCGCCTTTACCAATGCGCTATCAGGGTCAAGAGCCAAAAAGGCATGAATGCGGCTTTCCATAGTATCAATTCGTTGGAGAAAATAAGTGGTCAGCTCACGGCTGGAAAAATCTCCAGCTCGCAAACCTGCTAACATCTCATTGATCGACCGTTCCAGAAATTCCATCAAGTTATCCTTTACTCAAAAACAGGTGGAACGCGGAACTGGTTCTCTTTGGAATCAGGGGCATTCTGCGTTGCTCTATCCACATCCAGCCCTGGCAGCACTTCATCCGGGCGCAGCCGGCTGCGCGGTGGCAGCACACTGGAAGTGGGGGGGATGTGCTCGGTATCCAATTCCTGCAGGGCAGCAACATGATCGAGGATAGCAGATAGCTGTTCACGATACCGTTCGATCTCTTCTTCACTGAGCTCGAGACGTGCCAAGAACGCGATGTGTTGTACTTCCTTCTTAGTCAAACTCATGGGCGTAATTATAACGAGATTTGGCGATTTCTGCTTTTTTTCTTGTTTTATACGATGAAAGTCAGGGTGAATTCCGCCCCGCCCTGCGGGTGGTTGCGCGCAGTGAGATCACCGCCTAATGCCTGAGCCAGTTTCTTCGAGATCGCCAGCCCCAGACCGGTGCTGTCTTTATCTCTGTTCTGAGAATTACCCTTACTATACCGCTCAAACAAAATCGGCAGCAGATCAGCCGGGATGCCTTCACCCGTATCGCGGATAGTCATATTCACGGTATGCCCATCCTTTCGGGCGCTAAAAAATATTTCGCCTTGCTGTGGGGAATGGGTGACCGCATTTTGCAAGATGTTGGTCAAGATCTGCTCCAGACGCAGCGCATCGGTGACCATTTCAATTTTTACATTCGGGAGATCGGTATTTAAAACAAGTTGTTTGGACTCCAGGCGTGGTTTGAATTTATCCAAAAATGTCCGCAAAAAAACTGTCAGTTCGAGCGGTTTTCGGATCAGGCTTAACTCACCCGCATCCACCAGGGAAAGTAACCGCATGTCCTCCACCAGCAGGCGCAGCGTGCGGTTCTGATCCAGCACCACCTCAATATTCTTTTTATCGAGCGGATAGACGCCATCCAGCATGGCTTCCAGGTTGGCTTGTTGCACCGCCAGTGGCGTGCGCAGTTCATGCGCGATATCGGCGGTCCCCCCGCCATATAATTGAACGCCTTGCCCAGGGTGGCAGTCTCCGCGGGACCAGTTTCACTGACCCGCTGGCTTAGATCTCCCTCTGCCATCTTACCGGCTGCTCCCTGCAGTTCCTGGATCGGTTTGAATAAAAAATAACCCAGGATGACCGCCATCACCAACCCAACCAGGGCGGCGATCGTTGCTGCGGTCACAGATGAAGGAAGCAGTAGATCCACCAGGGCGGCGTTGATGTCAACCGTAGGGAAGATATAGCCGCTTTCAGGCAGAAGGTACCCAATGACCTCATCTTCCAACTCAAGGTTGATCGCTCCCTGTAGATCGACACCAAGGTACGTCCCTACATTCTCAGGGTTCTTCTGGTCAATGACCACATAGCCATCCGCATCCACCAGGCGCAGGCTAAAATTGCGCGATCCCTCCCCTTCCGCCATCATGCCGCGCTGCATCATACCCCTGCCCTGCGGATTGGATGTCAGGATGGAGCCAACACCATCCCAGGATCGATATTCCTCGTAGTATGCTTCCAGCTGCTCCACATTTTTTTCCATGCCCCACAAACCGCCGCTGGTCACAAAGGTAGTTACCTCGCGGGTTGTGGAGCGATAGGCAAAGAATGCCAATGACCCAACTGCGACCAGAATCACGAGTAAAAAGGAGAGAAAAATTCGCCAGCGCATACTCATAGATCAATCTTCCTTAAAACGATAACCCCGCCCAAATACGGTCTCTATATATTTGGGGGCATCTGCCTTATCCTTCAACTTGGAGCGCAGATTCTTGATATGGGCATCAATGGTACGTTCGTAGCCTTCATACGCTACTCCCTGAGCCGCTTCCAGTAGCTGCAAGCGCGAATAGACCTTGCCAGGGTGCTGCGCCATTAAAAAAATAATGGTAAACTCGGTGCGCGTCAGATCCAGTTCAATACCAGCCTGTTTGATCTTGAAGCTCTCTTCATTGATCTCCAGATCTTTCACCACCACTTTTTGCGCGGTTTTTTCCTCCGGGTGGGCACGGCGTAGCACGGCTTTGACACGCGCCACCACCTCGCGCGGGGAGAAGGGTTTAGTGACATAATCATCAGCGCCCAGTTCCAGCCCAACAATGCGGTCGGTGTCTTCTACCCGCGCGGTAAGCATGATGATGGGAGTGTTATCCTGCTTGCGAATGGACTTCGCAATCTCGATACCATCCATGCCCGGCAGGTTGAGATCCAGTAAGACCAGATCCGGTTTTTCATTCTGCCAGGTGGTGAAACCCGTATCCCCGCGCAGGGCGGTGACAACTTCGAAACCGGCGTTATCCAGGTACGAACGCAGCACTTTCACCAATTCCAATTCATCTTCAATAATTAATATCTTTGTCATAGCTTTATTGTATATGCAAGATAACAGGGCTGGAATACTCCAGCCCTGTTGTTTTACCCCTGTATTTCTTTAGAAACACATCCCCGCCGGTGTGTTCCAATCTGCATTCCAATCACTCGGGCTGGTAACACTATCGTCGCTGTTCTCCTCATAGAACTCTTCACAGGGCATTTCAATGCCGAGGGATTCCATGATCTCATCCAGCGATTCCCCATCATCAAGACGCTGCTGTAATTCCTCTTCGGGAATGCCCAGCATATCCGACCAACGCTGCAGGTAGAAATCTTCACTTGCAGCATAATTACGATAACCGCCACGCATACCGTGCGGCATCTCAGACCAGCGATACTCATAATCATCATCGCCCATACGATCACGGGAATCGAAAAAGTTCAATCCCCGATTCACCACATTTCGAGATAAATAGGAAAACGGATACAAAACACCACAAGCAGCCAGGAAAATCCCGCCCACGATGAGTGCAATTACTAAACCTTTCTTCATTTTTCACCTCACAGATTTTCTTCACCTGTTAATATACGGGGGGAATATGAAAATCTTGTGAAGAAAGTGTGCACAGGTTGTAGCCCTCATTTTGTTATTTCGCGGGATTGTTTACGCTCCTTGCAAACGGGAAGCCCTTTTTGCCACAGCCACCAAATACCAGACTGCACCACCCATCATCAGGATGCCCCCGATCCACATCCACATCATGAGCGGATAATACGACACCAGCACTGCGGTTTCACCATCGGCTCTGCCATCCCAATCTACGATAGCTGCATAGGTATCCCCTATTAGATTGGAATGAATGGCAGGCGATGAAACAGTGCTGCCGGTATCCTCATACCACAGGATGTGTGGCTGCAGCAGCACATCCTTTCCGCCAGCTGTGCTGAAGCGGTATTCCTCCGCGTACAGCACCTGCTCATCCTGCGCGGCAGTAACACCGGTAGCAACTTTGGTGATCTGCATGTCACCAAGAGGCGTGCTTTCGTTCTTCTGTAAACTTACCACGCTCGATTCATCCAGCGAGCGGCTGCCGATCACCCCCAGCGCCAGCAGGGCGAATCCCAGATGCAGTAGCATACTCGCCCAGCGTGCAGAGGAAGAATGGGACTGACCTGAAGGAGTTGGATGTTTGATCTGTTCAACCGCAGCGAAAACCAGCGCGGTAATCTGGAAAAATACCACACCCAATCCAAGGAAAGCAGGCAGGTTCATCCTGCCATAGACCAAACCCACCAGGATAGTTAGAACGATCGCTACCAGAATGCAGGTTGTAATACTACCCTTCTTGCGCGGCAGAAAACCCAACCCCGTGATAACAAAGATCACCATTAATACCGGGGCGAAGTTCCATTCGTAGTACAGCTGCGCCGGTTCGGTTGCTGTGCCGGTGATGGCGCGTGAGATAATAGGGAGTGTCACTCCCACCAGGCAGATCACCACCAGAATGGTGGTACATATCGCCAGAATGCGCGCCAAGCCTGCACGGGAGCGGAAGGCAGGCGGATCATCTTCCCTTGGTGTCAGGTCCTTCATGCGAGCGATCAGAGAACCAAGCGAAAGCACCAGCAAGGAGATAAAGAACGCCATGAAAGGTGGACCAATGTTGCTCTGCGTATAAGCGTGCACCGACGAGACCGCCCCTGTGCGTGAAAGATAAATGCCAAAGATGATTAACAACATGGTGGCAATGATCTGGCGGTACGCCCAGCGGCGCATGTGCGGGCTGGTTCGATAGGTATCCATGCTATGCAGCAACCCCAAGGCGCTGATCCAGGGCATCAAGCCCGCCACCTCCACCGGGTCCCAGCTCCAATACCCACCCCAGCCCAGAATATCATATGCCCACCAACAGCCCAGCAGGATGCCGGCGGTGAGGAACACCCATGCCAGCGTGATCCAGCCGCGCGTATTCTGCAGCCAGGTAAAGGAATAATCCCGGCGCCATAACGAGACCAGCGCGAACGCAAAGGGGATGAAGAACAGGATGAACCCCAAGTACAACAGGGGCGGGTGAATGACCATGGCAGTATGTTTCAAGAGCGGGTTCAGCCCCAAGCCTTCACCGGGGTTGAAAACAGCAGCTCCCTGGGGGGCAAATACCGCAGCCACCACATCCCCAGCCGGCATCTGCCACAGGCGTGTGAAAGGGTTGGTGCGGAAGGTGATCAATGCCACAAAGAACAGGTTGAACAAACTCAGCAGCAGCATGACGCCATGAAAGTAAGGTTCTTTCTCCCCCTGCCATTTTCCAAAGGCGGTAATGCTAACACAAATGGAAAGCAAGAAGCTCCAGAAAAGCAACGAGCCGCTCTTATTGCCCCATACCGCAGTGATCTTCTGTAAGGTGTTCATATGCGTGCTGGTCTTTTCATAGACCATCTCGTAGTTGAACTGCCCGCTTACCAGTAAATAGAGCGCCAGTACAAATGCAGCGCTGATCGCCAGGGTGGCAATAGCAGATAATAATTTGACTTCATGGGTGAAGGAGAATTTTTCCTTCAACAAACCCAACAGGCTCAGCACCGCCGCCAGCGCGCTGCATACCACTCCCAGCACCAGCAAGATATATCCGATATTCGCGATCATGAATCCATCCTTTCCTCCCAAGCTTCTGCGTACCAGCGCAGATATTCTTCAACGTGCGCTGCCCAATAATCTTCATTGTGCGTGCCCAGATAGATATGCCATTCATGCGGGATGCGATACTTGGTCAGGCGCATCTCAAAGGTATTGGCAGCATCCAGGTTGACATCCAGCACACCGATATCGATCCAGATGCGCGGCAGCTGCTCTTCGGGAATTTTCTTGAACCAGAAGGGCGCTTCATTGAAATCACCACGGAAGGGAGCCAAGGAATGCGTGCCAATGGTGCCAAAGGTCTCCCAGTAGATCAATCCGGTGCGCATAGCCCAGGCTGCTCCACGAGAGAGACCGCCGATGGCACGGCAGTCACGTTCCGCACAGGTAGCATAATTTTCATCGATCCAAACCGTTAACTCTTCTGCCAGAGCAGGTCCATATTTGGAATCCCACTGGTTGGACATATAGTCTGATTCCTTGGGCATCACAATGATAAAGGGAGCGACCTCTCCTGCCAGGATGAGTTCGTCCAGCTTCTCATCGGCACCCAGGCGATCCCATTGATCTTCCGTAAAACTCTGCCCGTGCAGGAAATACAGCACCGGATATTCATACTCCCCATCCGAATCATAGCAAACCGGCAGGTACACGCGGAAGGAAAGCGGATGGGTCATGAGGGTGGTCTGGATCTCGTGATATTCAAAATGCCCCTGGGTCTCCTGGCAGCCCTGCGGAGTAGGGGTCAGAGTAGGCAGAATTTCAGTAGGGGCAAGAGTTTCTGTTGCTGGTTGGGTAGCACTGGGAGCAGCAGCAATATTCATATTGCACGCCGGGCTGGCGCAGGCAGAAACAGGTAGTATAAAGCAAAATAAAATAATACCGATTTGAGAGAAATGTTTTTGATGCATGGGTTCAATTGGTCTCCTCTAACCAGGGCTGCGTATACCACTCCAGATAAGCCGGTAACTGCTCCGCCCAATATTCCGTATTATGCCTGCCGCTGTTGAGATGCCATTCATGAGCGACCCCCAGTACATTGAGCTCTTCTTCAAAAGCGGATGCATCCTTCACCGCTGGGTCTGTGCTGCCGACATCCACATAGATGCGCGGTATGGATTCCTGCGGGATGGTATCGATCCATTCCGGCAGCGCTTCCAGATCGCCGTTGAACAGCGGCAAACTGTGCGCCCCCAGCGCTGAAAAGACATCCGGGTTTGCAAAAGCCAGGCGCATCGCCCAGGCAGCCCCGCGCGAGACACCTCCGATGGCACGGCAGGCACGCTCGCTGCACAGCGGGAAGTTTTCCTCGACCCATGGCAGCAGTTCTGTCAGGATGGCATCCGGGTAGCGATTGTTTTCGGTTGAGCGGTAATAATGTTCTTCCACCGGCATGATGATCAGAAATGGCTGGCGCTGCCGGTTCAGGATGAGATCATCCGCTGCCGCCTGCAAACCAAGTTCCTGCCAGAAGGTACCATCCTGCTCTTGCCCGTGCAGCAGATAGATGACCGGATAGGGCTCACTGGATTGGGGGTCATAACAGGGCGGAAAATATACGGTATATGAAATCGAATCGTTGAGTAGCTTTGATTCCAGTGTAAAAGATTGGATGGAGCCACCTTCGTCACATGCCGTCAAAGGCGCTTCTGTCATGGGAGTAGAAGCAGGCTGCATGGGTTCTACTGTAGGAATCGGGGTAGTTGTATTCTCTGGGATGGTTTGTTGCACCTCAACCGCAGCAGCCTGGCAGGCATTTAACAGGCAGGTGAGCACCAGCAAGGGGAGAATTATAATGGTTTGCGATAGGTGTGATCGACTGCGCATGCGGACGTTGCACTCCTTGACGGTTCAAGCGTTAACCGATTATACTTCATGCGCCGGGGTGTAGCGCAGCTGGAAGCGCGCTGCGTTTGGGACGCAGAGGTCGGCGGTTCAAGTCCGCCCACCCCGACCTTTGATTATCACAGGAAGATGAAGTCGGATAGAGGATACTTTAACAATGCAATGCCTTATCGAATTTCATGAAATTAGAATCGTGGGTTCAGTTCTTCTGAAAAAAAAGACAGATACTCAAATTTGCTAGTATCTGTCTTTTTTTATTAATAGCTCGTCAGGTCATCAAACCAGTAATCTGGCAATTAAACCTGTTATGATGCCCCACAAAGAAAAGTCCTGACCGCCGTAAACGAGCATCCAATTATTGATGGTATTGCTGAAGAAATAGGATCCAAATCCAACCAGGAAGACCATAATAACACCCGACACGGCTGCTCCGACCACAGCACCACGGACTCCGCCAGTCCCATTACCAATAATAGCGGCAGTACCAATCTCAAAGAAACAAGTAAAAGTGAGAGGGATGATCACGGTGGGGAATGTACCTGCAGTGAGGATGATGGTAATCGTTGAGGTAATCATTGCGACAATAAAGCCAATGATCAATGCATTGGGTGCGTAATTGAAAATCACGGGGCAGTCAAGAGCGGGGATTGCTCCGGGAACAACTTTATCGGCAATACCCTTGAATGCGGGAACAATTTCAGCAATCAACATACGAACACCCAATAGCATAACTGTTACGCCAACACCAAAATAGATCGATTTTGTGAAAATGTAAGTAAATGCACCAGTTGAGCCCCCTGCGTAACCCCATACTTCTCCGGGTACAAAGCCTTGGGCAGTCAGAATAAAACTCATCACGATATAGGTTATGCAAATCACCAGCGACCCGGTGATGGATACTTCACGTAGGAAATCTAAACTCTTAGGTATCTTCAGGCTTTCTGTGGATTTCTCTTTATTTCCAATTAGTTTACCCAGATAGCCTGAAATGACCGATAAAGTGGTAGTTGGATGACCAATCGTGAAGCTATCATTTCCAGTAACTTCTTTCACTAAAGGACGCATCAAGTTAGGTGCCACAACCATATAGATTGAAGTCATTACAGCAGCTAAAGCAACCAATTTAAATCCACTCAACCCAGCATCAACCCCTGCTGCGATGAACACATAAGGGAACCAATATAACATATGCCCTGTCAGAAAAACGGATTTCCATTTGGTGAAACGGGCAACCAGCAAGTTTACTGCGAACGCGATGATCATGACAATGCCAATTTCTGTACCGAATTGAGACATGTCGATATCGGGTTGACCATTGGCAGTGGGCATGATCGTATTGAAGGCAGTAGCCAGACCATCGATCGATTTTCCAGTAATGATTCCTGTCCCTTCGGTAAGGATAAAGAACCCAATCGCTGTCATCACTGTTCCACGCACAATTTCACTGAAGGATTTCTTTTGCAAAAGCAGGCCAATTAATGCAATAAATGCCAAAAAGATAGCACCCTGGCCAAATATCTCATTGGTAATAAAGTTTAATATGTTCATTATGTCACTTCCTTGTTTTATTTTTCAATCAAAGAATTCATAAACTCCATTGTTTTGGCGGTGATTTCTTTTTTGTCCATAAAGTTCTTAATAGGTACGATAGTGACTGTTGTCCGCCCCTCAATTCGGCTGCACAATTCTTCAGAAATAAAGATTGCGTTACAAGGTTGAGACAGACACGTCCCTAAATCACCGCAAAAAATTGTTGCTTTTAGATTATTTTCTTTGAGCACCTCCTCAATATTCATTCGTAATAACAGTGATGAACCACAACCAAATCCGCATACTGTTTGTATTTTGATATCCTCCACCATTACACCTCCTTCAGCGAATCAATGTTTTCTGCTTGACAAGAGCTAACCCAAGAGTTTATTTTGTAAATTCCTTCTTTTCAAGAATATTAAGAATTTCATCCACCTTTTTCGCTTCGATCAATCTGTCAATTGTATTTTCCTGCATTAACACACTTGCAATTTGAGTCAATGAATTCATATGCGATTTACCATCTTTGGAACAGATAGCCATAATGATGTATACCGGATCATGGGGAGAACCAAATAATACTGGTTTGTCGAGTGTAATTAACGCAACATCATCTTTTATTACTTCATCAGATGGTGCAGCATGTGCTAAAGCAAAATTTGGGGTAATAACCATATAAGGTCCCATTTCTTTCACAGCAGTTACCATTGCTTCTGTGTAAAGGTGGGTTACACTTCCGGAATTTTCAAGCAATCGACCAACAATTCGAATCGCTTCACCCCAATCTTTTGCCTTAACTTTAGCTTGAATATTTTCTTTTTTGATCATGGAATTATTGAAAAGTCATTATGATGAAATTATTTATACCACTTGTTATATATTTTGACAAGTGTCAAGAGTTTTAACGATAATATCGGGCTGTTTTTCTTGTTTAATAAACCACTTGTTATTTTTATACGTTTATTATACAAAATATACATAACATCAGGTATAATAAATCATCGCAAAAATGCTGACAAAAACTAATTTCTTTAAACCTAATTAAAAGAACTATGACCACTGAAAATACTGAGAAAAAGAACAAGTCTACCCATGTGAAAGAGTCATTGAGAGAATTAATCAATAAATCTGGTGCTAAACATGGAGATATTCTTCCATCCGAAAGAAAACTGGGGGAACAGTTCAATGTATCCCGTATCACCATCCGCAAAGCGCTGGAGGAATTAGAAAGCGAAGGATTAATCTATCGCATCAGGGGAAAGGGGTCATTTATTTGTGTTGAGAAGATCCCTCAAAAATTAACCCTTTTAACCAGTTATTCTGAAGACATGCTCGAACGGAAATTGACTCCTGATTCACTCATCCTGAACATTGATTCAATCATCGCCAACAGTTATCTCAGCGATAAGCTACAAATTCAGATCAACGACCTTGTCTATGTGCTCCGAAGATTACGCTTGGCTGACGGAGAACCCATGGCAATTGAGAATTGTTATATGCGCGAAGCGATTGGAAAAATCATCGCTGAAACAATCACCAATGGAGCATCTTTATATAAGTTATTCGTCACCAAGTGCGGTATTACCCTCTACCATGCTTATCAAACCATTGAAGTCGCCCGTCTGACAAATTGGGAAAGACAGTTATTAGGCAAAGACAGCCCAACTGCCGCTTTGCTAACAAAGCGGCAAACTTTCGACACAAAAAATCAGGTTGCTGAATATGTGGAATCAAAATACCGCAGCGATCGCTATCTCTTCCATGTAGAATTATTTGCCTACCAACCTTCAAAGTGAGCAAATCATGTTCATAGATGACTATTATAACAATATTGTTGAAATTCTTAATAAAATTTATTTAGAAGAAACCGAAGTAATCAATCAAACAGGGAAAATGCTTGCAAGTGTCTTCAAAAAAGATGGCTTGTTGCATGTTTTTGGCTGCGGTCATTCCCACATGATTGAAGAGGAGCTTTTTTTTCGCGCCGGGGGTTTAGCTCAGGTCAACCCAATCTTCGAGACCAGCACGATGCTGCATGAAGGGGCCGTTAAAAGCAGTCAAATTGAACGTATGAGTGGCTACGCCCATCTGGTATTGGAAAGATATACGGTTAGTCCCAATGATGCTATGCTGATCGTTTCTACGTCAGGAATCAACTCATTTCCGATCGAAATGGCACTAGCCGCAAAGAAAATAGGGGCAACCATTATCGGAATTACTTCTTTCCTATATCGGGATCACCCCTCACGCCAAAGGGATGGATTACATCTTAGTGATACGTGCGACTTTGTCATCAATAATTATGTTCCGGTAGGAGATGCATGTGTTCAGGTAAAATCCGACGGAACCAAATCAGGTCCTTTATCCACGCTGGCAAATACCTTTATTGCAAATTCATTAATACTGGCTGCTTGCGATCAACTGAAAGCCTGGGGAATTGAACCGCAAGTATATCGAAGTGGGAATTGCCAAGGTGGAGACAAATATAATGCAGAGCTGATCGATCAATTACGGTCCCGCATTAAAAATCTTTGAGCATTCATTTTCTCCCTGTTTTCCACGCGAATGGTGGATATCCTCATGCTTGCCGGTCTATCCTCCTTAACTTGGCTAGTCAGGTCCAGTTACGATTCACGCAAATCGAAGAGGCAAATCTGGCGCTGTATCAGTTTTTACATCTAGTTCTTTTTGAAAAGACCGCAATGGTCTGGAATCCACTGCGTTTCACCTAGGAAGAATCAGTACAATAATCCCTGTATTGGATGTCTCCTTCATTCCCTGTATAATTAGTTCTCACTATGAACAAACCCTTCCTCTCCATCATCATCCCCGCCTATAACGAAGAGACGCGCCTGCCTACCAGCCTGGAAAAGATCGCTGCCTTTACTGCGGCGAAGAGAGACTACTTACGATTGTGAAAGCTTTGAAGACCAGGAGCTATTTTATTCATCTGCAAACAGTTGAGAGCTGTGGGATTAAAGAAAAGGCGAATGGGTTCATTCATTCGCCTTTTTAAAATCAGTCCGATCCATCCAAAAGTTGTTCCACCAGTTTTTTCGGTAGAAAATCCTGCTCAAGACTATCATATACCTGCCAGGTCTCGGTAAAACATACCGATTTGCCCGGAGCAAGGCTGGTTAAAGGAGCCAGGCTTTCCAATTCCACAAAATCGCTATCGCAATATGTTTCAGCATTGCAGTTAAAATCCGGATAGGTTAAATCAGTGCAAACCTCAAAAGATTTTCGAAATAGAATGCCATCCAGCCAGTAGGCTATCCACCCCTGCGGGGTGAAAGTTCCAATTTTGAAAGGCGGAAAACCGGGTTTCGCATTCAGTAAGATCCATTCATCTTCTAAATGCAAGCGTGGGTCATTAAGATGACTATAAGCCCAAAGTGAAAAATGGCGATTGGGGAGCAAGCTCCCTTCCTCATGAGCATCGTTTCCACCCTGCATAGGTAAAATGACCGTGCCACCAAGGCGGAACATGGTTAGCGCCCAGGGGGAAAGCTGCACTTCCCATAGCCCCTCGTTGATGAGAGTATGCATCAGAACGACAGTGGGCTGGTCGGGGTTGAGATGAAGCTCAATGCATTTATGAATCCCGGTAGCAGCTTCCGTTTTTCCATCGAGAATCACACCATCCGGTAGGTCAGATATAGTTAACCCATCCTTATCAGGAATGTATGATCTGGGCATCGCTTCCGGCGCATGCCACAGGCGGTGCCCGCCCATATAGTGGAAGTCGCCATACGGGGTAGGAACAGAGATTTCTGGCAGCTCGGCAAACAAATTGGGGGACCCCTTATAGCGAAGGCGCACAACCCGAGGACCGGCTGTCGCCAGGCAGTCTAATTCCAGAAAACGAGAAGATAGATGCCGCGTTGGATAACCGTAAAAATCGCCCATGATAAAAACTCCGTCAAGTTAAGGATTAATTGTAGAGCGCAGTCATACAATCATTTGAGTGCAACCATTTTATAACTATTCTCCGACAATTTGAACCGTTACAATTCTTTCGCGGGCACGAACCTGGTCAAAATCGGCAAAATAGATCCGCCCAAACTCTCCAAGCTGCATTTGCCCATCCACAACAGGGATTGATACAGAACGTCCCATTAGAATTGATCGTAGATGTGCATCGGTATTAAGCGACCAAAACGGTTCTTCATCTCTTTTGCCCGCCTCCCGAATATGTTCAGGTCCGGGATGAAGATAGTCTCCTTCCGTTTTACAAGTCGGGATTATTTTTTCAAGAACATTTACCAGATCTTGCATCAACAATTCGGTACCCCAATAATTGACGTCATCGGAGGCTTCCTGAATCATTACACTACACGTGGTATGCTGCGAAAACACTATTAATATGCCGTTCTTTATTCCTGATTTTTCTACGATCTCCTTTACCTGGTCAGTCACAGGGTGGAAAGTAGGTCTTCTATCCGAAACAATATTAAAAACCGCATGATACACTGGCATTGGTTATCTCCTTTGTTTAAATTAAATGTGCCTTATCCCACGCATCCCTTACCGCTTTGATCATTTTTTCCAGTGTCTGAAATGGATCGCGCGACTTAAAAATGGCGCTTGTAGAACCAGTCCCCTGAGCGCCTTTAAGCACAATATCATAAACATCTTGTTCAGAGTTGATACCTGCTCCATGGAGAACGCGGATGCGCGGATTGATTTTCCAGACAGTTTCATTAATTTTTGTAATAGCTATCTGATCATTTTCATCACGCTTGCCACCTTCAATCAATTGAGGAGATTCAGCTAAAACAATATTGGGTTCCAAATG
>LDZT01000015.1_pt1 | contig 25916 bp, 41 predicted proteins | sample 615521 | NCBI WGS metagenome assembly LDZT01 (sample SAMN03408292, study PRJNA278302) | terrestrial metagenome | isolation source: oil reservoir sample SB1 | place: USA: Alaska, North Slope, Schrader Bluff formation | collected 2011-09 | reverse complement strand
TCGAGCTTGTCACACAAAAAAATACCGTCCCGATAATACACAAAGAGGAATAGTTCATCATAATTTACATCACGCAAAACATCGCCGTCGTAAACCTCTCTTCCATCGGCGTCACAAACGCCCGAGGAGAGTAGATACTGGTAGCGGGCTGTATCCCCGACAAACTCCTCGCAAACCTCTTGTTTTTCCTTGTCTACAACCTTGTATTTAAAGTTCTTCATTTTTCCTCATATCGGCGAGAATGGCATTCCCGCATGTTATCCTGCTGTTGTCTTCTTCTTTTGACGGAACGAAAACTATGACACCGAACCCCTCTTTTTTCAAATCTTCCTCAATTTTTTTGTATGGATAATAATAATCATACCCGCCGTCAGTTAGCAATCCACGAGACACGCATGCTTTTGTTTTGTGCATTGGCGTCAGCTTGCATATAAAATATCTTGGCGAAAACAAGTCTCTAATTTTACTTGCGTCCACCTCTGCATTTGTTAACGCAAAATTTAACGTGATTTTTCTGCCTAACGGGATTGGTCTATAACTCAAAATATCACACATCATGTCCGAGATTTCCTTTAGGCTCATGCTATATGGCATTGTTTTCTTCCGAACGATTTCATCTGTTGTGTTTATTGATAGCTGTAATCCCGCCTCCCCGTTAAAATTATCTTTTAGATCTAACCAACCTTCTAAAAAAGCGAAAAGGTCTTTGTTATTGTTCGGCATCATGGTCGATACTACTGGGTGAAACCCCCACCCAGAACTTTTTAACACAGAGCCAATCCAATACGCACTATCGATAACATCTTTATTCCATGTTGGCTCCCCCATTCTGGCATAATGTAGGTTTATCCTATTCGCATGATGAACTTCTGGGTGCAGTGATATTGCATTTAAGACTTGTGCTACCATATCCGTGAAAGTTGCGTTTATACCAACTCCGACCTTGGGGACATCGCAAAACCCGCACGCCATGGAACAACCATACTGTGAGCTTATTGTAATCACCCATTTTTCCTCCAAAGGCAATATATCACAGTGCTCAACCCCGTTCACTTCGTTTGTATATCCAAGAAAATCTGCTTTTACATTCTTTTCCTTCCCATAATCGCCTATTGATAAAAACTCCAATCTTTTTCCAAGCTCTCCTTCCATAATGCAAATATGTCCAGTCGGGACTTCGAATTTTTCCAAAACCTTCCCTACTCCGCTCTCAAGCCTGAACTTAATCTTGCTCATTTTTCCTCCTTGTCCAGAGACAGCAACATCTCTCTCAACTCTTGCACCTCCGCCTTGAGCTCATCCTCACGGCTTTCTCGCAAGTCCATAAGACGGTCAATAATTTCTGTTACTTCCTTGTAAGGGACTTGATAGACGCCCGACTCAATCAGGTTCAACACCTCGTTCAAAAAACTTTCCTCAATTACTTTTTTCATAATCATACCTCCTTATTCCAATATTCAACCTCTGACAACTTTATTCCATAATCAGCCATTTCCGATAAAATCATCTCTATTCTCGACTCATTTTCAGATATTCCCAAAAACTTGTCTACTGGTTTGGTGTTAAACTTGATTTGGATATACTCTGAATCATCGTCTACATCATTTTTTGTATTATCAAATAAACAGTAATCGTGTATCTCGACCAAGAACCCTCCGCCTTCGTTCCTGTCCGCCGTTATAATTTCTGATTTATCAGAGCATTTTTTAAGTATCAGTGACGTTGTATACAGAGTAAGGTCTGGCAAATATATTGTGGTATAATACCAACCAATATGACAAGAGCATTCATCATAAGAGAGATTCAGCTCATTTATACAAAACGTTTTCATAAGATTGCTTGCTTCCCTAAATGCGTAAACATTCATAATCATACCTCCCTATAAGATTATGATGACGTTAAGCCTGTTTGTCAAGGGGTGATTGTTTTTCTTTCATAATTCTGTCAACTTTTCTCACCGTTGTTATGCTTGCCCCGATAAAACGTGAAATCTCGTGCGGTGTGTGTCCATTTTTAATCAGACGCTCTATTGTTGGAATGGTGTTTTCTAATCGTCCGTATCTCTTTACCATTCTCTTCCAAATCCGTAGCCCGTCTCTGATACGCTTCGCCGTGCATTCCGTTAGCTCCATTTTTTCTGTTATAATCTTGTTGCGGTCGCTCACCCTGATGTCCCGTGGCAATTCGGCATCAAGCTTCTCGAACATCTCCATTCTTTGGTGATGCCTTCTGCTTGCCTCACGCTTGAACTTATTCAGCCTGTTAGATATTTTCATTTTACCGTCGACCCTGTTATATCTTTGTGCCTTGTTGTGCTCAATCCTGCGTTTGTTGGATGCTATCTTTTTGCATATCCCGTCAAGATGTTTATATTTTATGTCATAGTGGTATTCGACACTTTCCAAAAATATCTTCGGCGGTTTAGCACTGTGATTAAGATAGGCTATCACGTCATCAACATCCGTTTCCGTCAGGACTGCTATCTCGCTATACACATCCTCCTTGCATTCAATCTTACGCCCCATGTCCAGAAGCTGTTCCATAATAAACTCACGCAATGTGTAGTTGTCCAAGTCGTTTGTGTAAACATCTATCAATTCCATCACAAAACACTCCTCTCGAAATCTTTTATTGTTCCCCTTGACGGATTGTAATACAGCTTCACCGTTCTGACCGACCCGTGTCTGTGTTTAGCGATATTCACTTCAAGAGTATTATCTGAAATGCTCTCCGTGTAATATGCGTCTCTGTATAAAAGCATAACAATGTCGGCGTCTTGTTCAAGTGAACCGCTGTCTCTCAAGTCAGACAAGCCGGGGCGTCTATCCTTTCGTGCCTCGTTGAGTCTTGACAACTGCGATAAAGCCACGACCGTTACCCCGTGTCGCTTTGCTATATTCTTCAAGCCTTGCGAAATCTGGGTCGTTCGCTCGTAGGCTGACTTAGAACCGTCTCCGGAAATCAATTGAAGATAATCAATGAACACACAACGAACGCCGTATTTTGTTACGTGGCGTTTCACAATGTTATCTATGTGAGCCATTGTTATTCCGCCCTTGTCGTCAATATACATCGGCATTGCATGTATCTTGCTTGCCTTTGCGTGTATGGACTGCAACTGCTCTGCGGTTATGTGACCGTGCTTAGCTTCTGCGAAAGTTACCTTTGTCCCTTCGAGGATAAGTCTGCGGATTAACTCCTTTTTGCTCATCTCTAACGAAAAGAATAAGGTCGGGACTTCGTTCATTGCCATGTTCTGGGCTGTCATTAATGCGAGCTGTGTCTTTCCCATACCTGGGCGTGCACCTATCAGGACAAGCCAGCCACCCTCCATTCCACCTATGGCGTCATCCAGGGACTGGATATGTGTCGAGATAAACTTGCTCTCGTCATAGCCGTTCTTTTTGGCACTCTCTATTTCGTTAACGACTTCAAAGAGAACGTTCTCCGCAGAGTCGGCTTCGTCGGGGTCGCTGGTGTCTATGTCGACAAGCTTCGTCTCAATCTCACCGATGATAGTGCTGATGTCCTCTTGCGAGAGAGCCTTATTCTTTGCACGTTCTGTCAGCTTCACTATCTTGTAGCGTCTTGACATATCCAGTATCATCTTGACGTGTGCTTTAATATTGATGTGTTGTGTCGAAGTAGCCACAAGACGCTTCAGCTGTTCAATATCGCAATGACCCGCTGACGCTATTTCAACGATTGTTACAGGCTTCCCGATGTATCTTGCCGAAGCCTTGTAAATGTTACGCAAGTCTGTGTTCAATATGTCGTCATAGTCTATACTTGCCAGTATATCGGCAGTCTCGTCCTCGCCACCGTCAAGTATGTGCAACAGGAAGAAACCGACAACAGCCTCCTCGCTGTCCCTGGATTTAATTAGAAGGTCTGTCATTGTGCTCACTCTTCCAGTCGTCAACTGTTTGTTCAAACTCGACAGAACCCTCCACATAACCGAGGTCTCTCACGAGGTGTTCCTTAAAGTCTTTGAGTGTGGTATATCTCCTTTCGCTTTTATTTATGAGGTCTGGATAATCATTCTTTAGCCTGTCTATTACCCATTTTCTGAAAGCCCTGTAGTCAGACTTATACTTCTTCCCTTTCTCGGTCTTGTATGCCTCCAGAATATCAAGCCCCTTAATCACGGCGTCTTTCCCTATCAAATCACACAGCTTTTCGAACTCGTTCTGGGTCAGGCTAACGTTATCGTATTCACTTTGAAGTTCAAAAAACTTTGGGTCGTCCCTATCTGTATTACTATCTGTATTATTATCTGTTATATTATTATATATACAAGCGTTCAAATCTGCAGATGGAAGCGTTGAAATTTGCAAATGGAATTGGTAAAATTTGCAAATGGCGTCAACGTTAGCGGTGAACCAATTCACACGGTTGTATCCGCTGAATTGTCTTACTTCGATAAGGTTCTCATCCTGCAACTTCTTCAATGCCCCACGTATTTGTCCGTCAGTGAGATAGGGAAAAGACTGAAGCATCGCATTGACAGATGAATAAGTCCAGACTTTGTTATCAATAATGTGCTTGCCGTTATCCAAGTTTTTCTTTAACCAAAAAACAATGTTCTCGAAGATGACGGCGGCATTCACACCAACTATTTTTGCAACCTCAGTATTAAAAGTATGTGTCATACTCACACCACCTTCTGATAATACTTTACCCATTGCTGATACATCCTCAATTTAAGCTCTTTCCCGAACTCATCAAGGTTTTCCCATACATCGGGCTTATACGGGCGTCCTTTCTCAAGTATATAATTCACGTCTATCACTTCCGCAGACACAAGTTTCCTTACGGTATAAAACGACTGTGTCTTTGTGAGCCCCATAGAACGCCCCACAACGGTTATCTTCCGTTTATCCATAGGATTTACCGCCCAGTCATAGAAAAGCCGTTCTCGTGGTGTCAGGGCGTTATTTAAGACGTATTCCCAAGCAAGCTCGCGTTCCTTAAGCTCAGACATATCTATCTTCTTTTTACGTTTCCTTCTTTTTGTCATTCGCTACCTCCCTGATGAATGTCGTCACTCAAAACGGGATGTCTTCATCGCCGTAATGAAACTCGCTGTCTTTTACATCGGCACTCTCGGGCTTTTTTGTTCCGGACAGGAAGTGAATTCTGTCGCCGACAACCTCATACGTTGACCTTTTCTCCCCGTTTATCTCGTATCGGTTCTGGCTGATACGTCCTTCTACCAAAACAAGAGAACCCTTTCTCAGGTGTTCGTTGCAAAGCTCCGCCGTCTTGTTCCATACAACGATGTTGATGTAATCCACTTCGTCCTTCTTAAAGCCGTTCACGGCGATCGAAAACTTCGCATAAGCTTTCCCGCTTTGTGTGTATTTAAGCTCAATATCCCTTGTGAGATTTCCAGTCAACAGCACTTTGTTTACATTAGCCATAATCAAACCTCCTCGTTAATCTTTAATTGCTTCCAAAAAATCCTTGATGTAAATATCCTCAATCACACGCTTGTTTCCAACACAAGTCAGCCGAACCGTTACCCTTTCCTTTTCGCTACCATTTTCAATTTCAAAAAATGGGCATCTAACTGAACATTTCTGATTACTATATGGGCAAAAAACATTCAGAGCCAAATATTGGCTTCCACCAGTATTTATCAATCTCTTGAGAACACCATAATCTTCTACATCTGAAGCAACTATGAACATTTCCTTGAACAACATAATCAAACCTCCTCGTTAATCTTCTTAAGTTCCTTCTTGAAATCCTGACGTGTTTTGATATTATCGTTCAGGATAAACAAGAGCCAGCCGGGTCGCTTGTTCACTTCACCATACTTTCCAGACGCACAAGCCCAGGGGTTCATAATAGTCATATTGTCGTGGGGCTCTAACAGGAACTTCACAATTTTATCACCGACTTTCAACTGCCCAGCCATATAGCCACCCCAATAGTTGCGTGCCCAACTCTCAGGAATAGGCCTTGACTTCTCCTCGCTGTCTTTATCTGGAGCTGTGAAAATCCCGAAGTCTGGAAGCCAAATGTCAGTTCTCGTGTTTGGGAACATCTTAACCGGCTGATATTTTACACCGTCGATATAGATGCCTTTAGCGAACAGCATATCGCCCATTCCCTTAATCGTATAGTGCCATACAGCCCCGCTCTCTTTCCCGTCCTTTGAACAGCTACGCTCGTAAACGTGAATGTATTCATTGCCGTTCAGCGTCCCGAACTCGTAGACACGTTCTGGGTCAAACGTCCTGATAAACTTTTTCACCTCTCTCTTATTCATACATTAGCCCTCCCTATCAAATCCAGCATCTCTGCGTCTGTCAGCTCACGTTTCCAAGCCTGAAATGAAATCCTTGTGCTGTCTTCAAGTGCAAAGATGTAGGATACTTTTGTGGCAAGGTTTCTCTCCAACCTGCCAGTGCTCCCGACCTTGACCCCAAGCCAGTTGTCAAATTCAGCTTGCGTCATAGCCCTGAATTCCCGATACCGCTTCACGTTGTCGGCTATGTTCCTCATCCTGTCAATCATAACTTCTCCTTTGTCCAGTATTTTATATAATTTACTGGACATTTACTTGTTAAAATAGTGGTGTAGTTTCTCGGCACTCCAACCGTTTGATTGCACCCACATATCCACGGTTTTATCAGACGGGCTACGCCCCAGTATCTTGTGTGCAACGTCTGGGACTTGCTCTTTCGTGTATCCGCTGTCGATGACGAACTGCATAAAACCAGCCTTTGTTCTGGGATACTTCTCTTGCTTAAACTCAACGGTTTCGCTGTCTGGGTCTTTATCCTCAAGACTGGACACAAAGAACAGCTTGAAATAAAAACGCTTACAGGCTTCTGTTAACGCTTGTCCGCACGACTTTCCGCCGAAGTCTTGGTATGCACCAACCCACGGCACTTCCAATGTAAACCCTGTATCAGTGTCCATTAGCAGAAAATTCATCTTGACGATAGACCTCTGGACATTCTTCCCATTCTGTGCAGTGAAATACTCTTCCTTGAAGTCTGTTGCTGACGGGATAATGGCAAGGTTGTGCTCTGGCAAAATCTTCTTTAACTTTGCCAGCATATTCTCGGACGATATGTAGTCATAATTAGACTGCGTGTTCTTCCCGTCCTTCTCCATTGTCCCGATTGCGGACATCACGTCTAAAATCTTCTTTCCCAACGCCATTCTCAAATTCATTTCGTCATTCATAATTCCTCCTTTTTGTAATCGGGATACTTGTAAACATTGTGGAACTTTACTTCCTCATCATACACCTGTAACCAACCGACAAGCCCCGCTCTGCCTTCTTCCGGCAAGCCGACTATCTCATACTGGTAACCTCCAGTCATAAGGTCGGCGATTAGCTCCATTGTGTCAACGAACGCCTCGACATACCCTCGCTCTCTGTCTTTCGGCAGGCTCAGGATAATATCTTCCACCCGCTTTCTCTGAATGTCAAGTTCACTCATCTCGCTCATATCATCACCTCCTATATGATTATACAGACAATTTTCGTATTGTCAATAGTTAGTTTTGCTTATTTCACACTCGATTCATAAAAAGGGCAAAAAACGTTATACGGACAGTAACCGTAGTTTATGCTCACGCCGTTATGGTCAATATATACATCTTGGCAACGTTTGTCTGTCCCCGGCCTGTCTTCAATGTAAAGATTACCGCTGTCTTTTTGTCTTGCTATCCAGTCTTTCGCCTCCACCCATGAGTTAAGAACCCGTTTAGCTGTCTTGTTCCCGTGTTTCATTACAGCGAACTTACGTTCGGTAGTCCAGCGGTTCTCTTCTGAACACGGAGGCAAGTCGCCGTCTTTAACGTCTCGATACTCCAGTATCTCTTCAATACGCTCGTTTATAAACTTCTCCGTGTCTTGCTCTGACATACATGAGAAGTCCAGTATCTCGATGGGTTTCATGTTATACTTACCAGATATAACTGCCGTTGGAGACCAGTCCCTGAACATCTCGATTATATGCTTCCCTTTCACAGGGAAGCCCGCCCGTTTAAGCAGGAAGGCATAGACTGACAATTGTTTCTCCCAGTGGTCTTTCTTTGACTCGTATACGTGAGACCAGACGGTTGTGTATTTATAATCCCACAAGTCGCCGTCAAACCTATCGAATTTTCCGGAGACAGACGCCCGCCCGTTTACCACATGGGACAGCCTAATCTCTTCGAGGGCATCACCGCCCGCCCGTTTCATCAGTTCATGCATAACAGAGCCCTGAAGCGAATACAAGCCCGTTATGGCGTCCCGTTCTGCCTCGTGTCCATGCCGTCTTTTTAGCCAGACATAGGCGGGGCTCTCCAGTATCTCCGTTGCTGAGAACTGCGTATCGTCAGGTTTGAAGTCGTAATAATACCCGTTTACAGCCTCCTCAATGACCTTGTAAAGGAATTCTGGCAAGCCCGTTTTATTAGTTACTATCATACTTACCTCCTTAATCAAAAATTATCATTGCCAACGTCATCAGGTTTAATAACAGCCCGACCAGGAACAGGATAACGCATGCTCGTTTTAAGAATTTAATCATTTTCAACCCCACTTTCAATTGCTATCTCCAGGGTTGCTGGTAACGGTGGGAGATGTAGACGCTCGCCCGTTTTAAGATCCGTTACCTTAAGCCCGACCATAGAGTTATGCAGTATACAGACCACATCAACCCTAACTATTAAATCAGGGGACGCCTTAAAGACATCCCCCGTTTTTAAATCTCTGGCCCTCATAACCTGACCGCCGTCTTGCGTCTCTGTCTTTCAATCCATGCGTTGCGTATCTGCGTTATAAGGACAAAAAGAATTCCGGATCCAAAAAATATTAGCTCAGTCTTATTCATATTTACCTCCTTAAATTTTTGACAGCCCCCAGACTATCAAATAAAAAACCGTCGTCATAGCTCCGAAAAAGAGGAGCTCTTTGAGGACTGTTACAAGCCCCCGCCTGAAATCTCTCCATGCCTTACGCCTTGTCATTCTTGCCCGTCCTCTTCCCAGTCTTCCAACGTGCCAGCTTCTTCCAACTCTTCGATTGCCGCAAGAACTCTTTTCAGCCCCTCGACCGTCCAGCTACTAAGTTCGTCAGGTTTCATTTTTTTACCTCCATTCTGTTACATGGAGGCCCCGCAAGGCCTCCCCATAATAGAACGGCTTCAGGCTTACTCTTGCTTTGCCCAGACTTCATAGTCGTCTAGGCTTTCAAAGACCATCCACCCGCCTGTAACTTCTACGATGACCGCTTGCCACGGGCATAAATCACGGACTTCATCGGGGTCCATCGCAGCCATAAAGTCAGCGTGTGAGGACATCCACCTATCTTTTACAAACTGTTTTCTCATGTTCTTACCTCCTTTTGTTTCCGGCCTCGTAGATGGCCAGGGTCAAGATACTGATTACAATTAGCAGTCCAACGATTAATCCAGTCATTCCTTTACCTCCTCAACATAGTAGCGGCCTCCGTAAAAATAGAGATCACCACCGTTGCGCCCGATATACCACCGGACGTTCTCGAGGCGGTGATCATCATACGGGCGTGATGCCCAAACATAACCGCCGCCGGAGCGTTCGAAGACAACAAAATTCTTCAGGATCCATTTCCTATCGTCGGGTTTTCCACGGTTGACCTCTGCCATTGCTTCCTCGACTTTTGCCTGAGTAGTTCTCATTCCTTTACCTCCTTGTTACTAATATAGTATACGGCCAACTCAACCCCTTGTCAAGGGAAAAATGAGAAAAAAATAAAAAAAGTTTATCCAGGGAGAGTTGGGCCAGTGATAATAATATATATCATAACTAACATTAACATATAGATAAGGCTTGATTTCTGAGAAGGGACGGGGTGAAGGGATCCAGTATTTCCTTCACCACCCCAACGCTCTACGTAAAGCTAACTTTACATTCCTGACAGGGAGAAGAACCCCCAGGGGGGGGCAGGCGGGGGGTAGGGGGTGCGAGGGAGAAGAGAACCCTCCGGACTAAATTTTTCTTACCAAAAACCTGACAGGTTCAGGGCAAGGCTTTATCATCCAGAACCAATACTGAAGGTAAAAATAATCCGTTTCCTATATGGATTATTATCTGTATTATTATCTGTATATATTATATATATATACATGCGGTGAAATTTGCAAATGGAAGGGGTGAAAACTGCAAATGGAAGCGTTGAAATCTGCAAATGGGGAGCCCCTGAACTGTGGACGTCAAAAAGGGGGTAAAAACAGCCCTTTCTATTTTTGGTGACACATTTACCGACTCTGGGCAAGGAATGGATTTTAAGGGGTGTTTGAGCGTTTCTACGGGGTGTTTATCTCTACGGCTAGGTAGCGATGTTGTCTTAATGCGTAGACGGGCATATTTTTTAAGAACGACTGCAACATTTTAAGATTACTACTTGACATTATTTTCATTTGTCATTATAGTTAATTATGGAGGTGGTAACATGGATTTAGGGTGTCCTGAGTGTGGTGGCAGGGGTGTCAAGTATGATGACGGGAAGAAGAACTGGCTTTTATTGACAAAGGCGCTCGCCACTGAGTTGGAGCAGATTGTTGATGTCCTTGAATACGGGGCAAAGAAATATGACGATGATAACTGGAAGTATGTCGGGTTAGAAGATTTGACACGGACAAGATATTGGAAAGCCTTCTGGCGTCATCTTATGGAGATTATGAAGGGCAACGAGGTTGACGAGGACAGCGGTTTTCCGCATTTGGATATGTGTGTTACAAACCTACTATTCGTTATGAATATCCGGAACGAGGACAGGAGGAGCAAATGATTTATAAAGTCTATATCGCTGGCAAGATTTCAGATTATGGGACTGAACACTTAAACAACATGCACAGTTTCTTTATGTATCAAAACGAGTTGATACGGCTTGGATTTGCGCCGTATAATCCGGCGGCTGATTTTCTCCTTGGGATTATGTATGGCGATTACACCTATGATATGTATTTTGAGCCGAACGCAGAATGGCTGAAAATGGCAGACGCCATGATTTTACTGCCAGGTTACGAGGACAGCAAGGGCACGCTAAAGGAGATGAAGATAGCACGAAAAAGAGGCATCCCTATTTTCACCAATATCCCTGACCTTGTAAATTGGGCAGAAATGGAGGACTGACGTGCCTATCGGGAAAGAAAAAATAAAAGAAGTCAAGACACTCGTTGAAGAGTATGGGCTTGAAGAGGCACAGAAAAGGCTTGGGGTTTCCGATGATACAATGTCCAGATATATGCGGTTCGTCAGGAATATGGAAATGCAGGTGTCTATATCGGGACTGAAACCTGTTGACCACGTTGAGGTGGAGGAAGAGATACTCCCATATATGCGTAAGCTGTGTGAGAGAGCGAAGCAGAAGAGTAGTGATGAGAACAGTCAGGTTATAGATTTTGGGAATGCACCATTTGGGATTGTCAATATCTCTGACATTCACTTTGGCGGGAAGATAGACATCGACGCACTTGAAAAAGATATGAACACTATCTTGAATACTCCGAGGCTGTATGTGTTCTTGTCCGGAGATTTGTTCGACAACTTTATCATCGGGAAATTACAGTCTATCCAAACTAATCAACCGACCACACACGCACACGAAATAAAACTTGTGGAATGGTTCCTGAATAAAATGAAAGAACGCATAATCGTATGCGTAACAGGTAACCATGATAACTGGACTTACAAGCTGTCTGGGGTTGATTATATCAAGACGCTTGTGGACGGCTGGAACATTCTGTATGCGAGAGATGAGGCAAGGTTTACCGTGAGGGGCGGTGCTGTCAATCAGAAGTGGATAGTCAGGCATAAGTTCAAATACAAAAGCCTTTACAATCCCACACACGGAGCGGAAGTCAATTGGGAGCGTGGGGATTATGATTACGACGTTGCGGTGGCGGGACACGAGCACAGAGCGTCCTTAATCAGACCGTTTGTCAGACACGGAAAAGTAAGATATGCGGTGTGTCTTGGGACTTATAAAATCAGGGATGAGTATGCAAGAGAAAACGGTTTTGCAAGATGTGTCGGTAATTCATCGGCATTTATCTACAAGCCTGACGGAAGTATGTTGCACACTGACGGAGATGTTCAGCCGTTAGCAGAAGTGCTCAGAGGTTGGGTCGAAGAATGGGAAAACTGATATTCATTAAGGGGAAGCCTATTGGCAAGGGGAGACCACGGTTCACTAAAATCGGCAGGGTCTATACTCCGAAGAAAACAAAAGATTATGAGAAGTCAATAGCAACAGCATATGCGAATGAAGACGGTAAATACTACGAAGAGGGAACACCTGTGCATATTTCTTTGTCGGCATACTTTATGACCCCGAAGTCTTATAGCAAGAAATTGGTTAGAAAATTAGTCAAGGCATTTGCTTGGTTCCTGAATAAGCCTGATATAGACAACATTATAAAGTCTGTTCTTGACGGACTTAACAATGTCGCATATCACGACGACAGTCAGGTGTGCAGTATAGAGGCTTCGAAACACTGGACAGATGACCCAGAGAAGGAAGGGTTAAGCATTATGGTTATCAACGCAGATTGGGGGAGAAATGAGACAGATGATTGAAGTGTTGATGAGACTTATAACAAGACTGAAGATGTATTACGACTCTCTCGAAGAAATGCCTTCCGTGATTTATACAGACCCTGCACAGGCGTGTGAACAGGCATTGGAAGAGCTTGAAGAGATGTTGGAGGAAGGGGAAGGAGGTGAGATAATGGAAAATAAACTCATTGATTTTATTGAGAATAGACAATATTTGCGAGTTGATATTGACGGAGAGACATACAAAATCAATAAAGACGAGTGTTGGCATTCGTCAAATCCTGATATCAAGGATATTGTCGATGGACACGCACTGTTTACAGTAGAACCAATAAATGAATATGGCGTTGCACCGTATTTATTGACGGTTCACGGGAACACGTATCTGGCTAAATAACCATACAGCTACAGGAAGGGCGTTGACAATGAAGAGGGAAATTAAGCGACTTTATAAGATAACCGTATCCAGAGAAGAGCTGTTCAATATGATTATGGAGAATATGCTTGTAACTGAATACGATTATGAGATGATGAACGATGTCGTTCTCGTAGACTTAAAGTTCGACACAGACGGTGACCTCATCCTGAGACTGGAAACAGACTGATACACGAGCCCATCGGTTCTCGGTGGGCTTTCCCCTTCACTCAAAGTGTAACCAATAGACACAACTGTTACCATTGGTAACATATCACTTGACAACCTTGCGTTTTTATGTTATAATTATGCTAACAATAATAGATTTCGGGGTGATATATGAATAAGGCTGAAAAGGACAGGATACTTAAAGGAATGCTTGAATGGTATGAGGGCAATCCTGACGCTGTTTATTATGAGGAGTATCTCTTATCGGAGAAGATAGGGAAAGACGAATGGGACAGAGCCTTAGACAGCCTCACGAAAGAGCAGTTCAGACAATGGGATTTAATCAGGAATTATTATAAATATCGGTTAGAGAACCTTGGTATCACGAAAGAGGGGTCTGCTAACTTCATCAGAGACAAATTGAAACAGGAAGGTTTGTGGAAGAACACTATTGAGGATAAGCTGGAAGAGCACGAGCTTGAATTATGTCTTGACGAGGTGTCTAAGCTGTTGCAGAAGCCAGTGAAGAAGTTGTCAGACAAAGACGAGGACATTATACGTGAGAATACCGAGGATATTTTGGGGGAATAAGGCTTGAAATATTCACATGAGGACATAAAAAATCTATATTTAGAGTTTTACAAAGACGAAAACTTCGAAAAATTCTTTCCTCATGCCTTTGAATTGCCCTCACAACCGTTCCACCAACAGATAAACGACTTTTTTAACGAAAACCCGCAGTTAGCGGTCGCAATTGCACCACGTGATGTTGGCAAAACAACGAATGTTACCCTGTATAAGCAGGTTTTGAAGCGTATCGCATACAGACAAGAGCGATGTATTGTCGTATTCTCAAAGAAAAAAGACGATGCCGCCAATTTTCTTGCCACAATACGTAAAGAAATCAAGGATAACAGGCTTTTCTCTAAATTTTACCACCTGTCTATCCCAACTGGCTGGACTGATAACGCCTATCAGGTGCATATTAAGACTGGTTCTGGCGACAGGGACTTTATTGTCGTTATTGCGATAGGTGCAGACCAAGACCCGAGGGGATTGAACATTGCGAGTATCCGCCCGACACTGATTATCCACGATGACTACGAGGGAAAGGAAGTCAGGGAGAGCGAGACTATCAGAAAAAAGATTTATAAGACCTTTTGGTCAGAAGTCTATTATTCAAAAGACGCCATACTTGGAAAGATTTGGTTTATCGGGACACCGCCACACGAAGACAGCCTGATATGGCGGTTGCACAAAGACCCGAATGTCCCGTCAATCTTCTTTTCAAGTATTAAGGATGACGGCACGGCATTATGGGAAGCAAGACGCCCGTTTCGGGAGATTGAGCTTGACAGAGAGCGGGCTGAACGAGAAGGTTCTACGGCACTTGCGATGTTTTATGCGGAGATTATGTGCGACCCTTCACCAATTGCTATGCAAGTCCTTAATCCGGAGAAGTTACGCAAGTTTAATCGCAACGAGGTTATGAAAAAGCTGGCAAGAGCAAGGGTTTACACACCGGTAGACCTGCAGTCTGGCGGTAAAGAGGGCAATGACTACGATGTTATGACCACTGTTGCTGTTACAAGGGATATGCACAATGAAACGATTGTCGAGCGGTGGTATATTCTGGATATACGGCACGGCAGGTGGTCGGAGCCGAGGAAGCTGGAGATTTTGGAAGAGATTGCTAGAATGTATGACCCGATTGTGGGTATAGAGGATGTCGGATACCAGCGGACTTTTCTTGAGGCTGCCGAAAGATACCGATATGAGCACGGTATCTTTTACAAGATAGAAGCATTGAAGCCGAGAGGGGTAAGAAAAACAGAGCGTATCATCGGATTGGAAACACCACTAAATACCGGTGTTGTTTTTGTCCCTGATGATAATCCAAAATGGCTGGCAGACCTTACGCACGAGATGTCTGTATGGTCGCCGACAAAAGACAATACGCACGACGATATTCTGGACACACTTGCATATATACCGCAGTTAATCAGGCTGTATGGTGGTGGTTCTTTTATGGAAGATACCGGTAAGATAAAGTGGGGACATTACGATGACCAGTATAATCAAGTTGCTAATGTCTACATAAATATTTAAGGAGGGAAATGAAAGAAATCAATGAAAATGTGAAAGAGTATAACGAGGAGCAGAAATATCTCCAAGATTTCACGACCCTGATAGACGATGCCGAGACCAACATGAACCCATACTATACTGCACTTGACGAGGCTATCAAGATATACAAAGCTGATTATGTGAAACCTAAAAACAGAAGCCAAGTCGTAGTCAGACATGCCAAGCAAATGGCTGATAATATGATTGCAGAGCTTGTCAACGACTTTGTCGGTGAGGATGAACCCGCACATTTCTACCCAAGGAATACTTCAAGTGATGAGCAGGCACGGTTAATGGGCAAGTATATGAACTATGTCTGGTCAAGGCAGTTCAACAGGCACGAGTTTTCCGAGGAAGTAGTCCGTTCTGCTGTCATTGAGGGTATGGTATGTGTTAAAACGGGCTGGCGTTTTGATTTTGATATTGAGCGTGAGAAGCTCGATATTCCGCAGGAAAAGTATCCTGAATTTGTAGAAGAGATGACTAATCTGGGAGTTGAAATAGAAGGCGGGACACTTAATGAAGAGACGGGTGTTATAGAAAACATAAATGTTACCAAGACGATAATCATTGAAGACAGACCAGACGCAACGGTTCTGGATATAAGGGATGTATTTTTTGATATTACAGCCAAGAGACCGAGTGATATACGGTGGTGGGCGGAAAAGATGAGGATGACTTTATCTGATGTTCGCAAGCAGGATATTAAGTATAACAAGAAGTCGCAGTTACAGTTAAAGAATGTCGACAAATGGATTGAGAAATTATATTTTGAAAAACTGGAAAACAACAGAGACGTTAACACGACTGCTGACTGGGACACTACCGATATTTACTATGTGATAGATGACTATGCGAATAAGCACGCACGTGAAGAGTTCGATGTCTATCGCTGGATAGGTGAATATGACCTTGACGGCGACGGGATGACTGAAATGGTGGAGGCTATTTTTACGAGAGACTACCTGTTATCTATCAGACCTTACGATAAAATCAGGGGTGTAAAGTTTCCCTATATTCTTGCCTATTATATCAAGCACAACCGTGAAAAGGGTGGCGAGGGTATGATGACCACTATCGGTGATTTCCCGAAAATCGTAACTACTCTGTGGCGGTCGCTTATAGATTATGTTTCACGTGTAAACCTCGGTGAGAAGGTCGTCAATAGAATGCAGATAACAGACCCGTTTGAATACAGCAAGCTACAGGAGAACCTGCCTGGCACTGTTTACAAGGTAGACGGTGACGCACGTTCCGCCATAAGCGTCTTACAGCCTAATCCCTATCCGTTTGGTGTTCAGCAGGTATTACAGATAGCGGATATTGAGGAGCAGAGAGCGTCAAGGGTATCTGTAAATACGGCTGGTGTTTTCAATTCGCCGACTTCTGCAAAGACTGCTACCGCAGCCGCCATAGCAGCACAGGGGCTTAACAATTTCAGGATGTTTATTTTTGAGAAGTTGCGTGAGTCTGTTTTTAAGCAGGTATTTGCTCACTGGCTGGCATATATAAATCATTACATAGACCCGCAACAGGATGTTATGTTCAACGACATTATCGGCGAGGGACAGGCAATGGAAATAAAGGGCGAGGATATACTCGGATTTTATGATGTCGGTGTCAATTTCCATACGCAAGCGATGTCAGACCTGAAGATACACCAGATGAATATTATGTTCCAAAACATACAGCCCGCTATCCAGTCTGGTGCTATCACGACAAGAGAAATGCGTCTTTTATTCAGGCGTTGGTTCACGCTTATGGGCGACAAGGCACTGGCTCAAGAAGTCAGCCATAGGGATAAGATGTATGAGACTGATGAGTTCAAAGAGGCTGTTCGGACAGAGGCTTCCAAAATGGTTGAACAGTTACAGAACTCACCCGACTTTATGAACCTTGTTTATGAGAAGGCGAGAGAGATGTCAGAGTTTATGTCCGAAGTGAAAGCACAGCAGAAAATAAAGAGTGCGATGAATGCTTTTGATACAGGAGAGGAGCGGTATGTTTAATCCTTTTATGACAAAAGAGCAGAAGGAAAGACTCAAGGCGATTGCTTTAGAGAAACGCAATATGGGATTTGCGATGAAAACACTTGCGAATAACGAGGACTTCAAGAAAGTCTTTTATGATTTCAGGGGCAAGTTCATCAAGACAAGCCGAGAGGCGTTGGACTTGGCGATGATTGAGGAAGATAGCGAGGCTGTGGAAAACGCATTGCGAAACTTGAAACGGTTGAAAGCGATTGATTGGTTTATCAAGTATGTTGCCGACTACTACGAGATTGGTGAAAGCGAGTTGTTGGCATTAGACGAAGGAGATGAGTATGCCGAAGTATAAGCTGGAGGACATTAACCAAAACCCCGAACTTATGGACAAGATAACAGACACGCCTACGTATTGGAACAAATTCAAAGAAGCGTTGAATGGCGGTTTACCCGAAGTAGAATTGGAGGGATTGGAATATGAAGCCGAGCAAGTTGAAGTCGGGGGAGATGTCAAAGAAGAAACAGAGGTCGTTCAAGACGTGGCGGAAGAAGAGCGAGGAGCAGAAGAAGTCAAGAGTGAAGAAACAGCACCACAGGAACAAGAAGAGCAAGAAGTGGGTGGAGAGCCCGCAGAAGGAACGGACGAACGAATAGACGAAGAGCCTGCTGAGACCGAGGAAAAGACAGAGGTTGAAGCGGAGACGGAAGAAAAAAACAAGTTTAAGATTAAGTATAAATTTTATGGAAAAGAATATGAGCGTGAGGTAACAGAAGAAGACATAAGAATGGCTTGGCAGAAGTCTCTTAAATTTCCTGAACTGGAAAAAGAGATTGAAGCGTTAAGACCGAGAGCTGAACTGTTGGAGAAGTATGGAATGACGGAAGAGCAGTTGGAATTCGCAAAGAAGTTGTATGACGGAGACCAGACCGCCATTAAACAGCTTCTAAAAACAACGAATACAGACCCGTATACGTTGGACATCGAAGATGTAGAGGCGATGAAATTCAGTGAAAACACTGGGACTGTTGAGTTTCCCAAAGAGGTCGTTGAAAAGATTTCAAGTTTAAGAAAAACAGACCCAGACGCTATGAAAAGAATCGCCGATTTGTCTGAGCGAATATTCCCGACTTGTCTCGTTGAAGCCATAAATTCTGACGCAACAGTAGTTCAGGGAATATACGAAGCTTATGTTGGTGGTGAATTGGAAAAGGTTTTGCTGAAAGTCCATGAGCGTGTCATTGGAGACGATGATTTACGCCGAAGAGTTGACCGCAACTTTTCAGACTTTTTCAAAATCTATGTCGAAGAAGCCCAAAGACTTGGGGCTGTTCCAAGTGCAGGAGGCTCACAAGGTAGTCCTGCCAACCAGACGTCGCCGTCAAAAACGGCTAATGTAAACCAGTCGGCGGAGAAGTTAAAAGCTTCTGCTACCGTCAGGGGAGCAACGGCTGGCGGAACAAGGAAGAAGGCATTTGATGATATGACGCCTGCCGAACAAGCGGCGTATCTTGACAGCCTTGACTTCCGAAGCAAAGAGTTTCAGGAACTAAAAAACAAATACCGTAACAAAGTTTACGGAAGATAATCAGGAGGTGATTATATGGCTTATGGAACAACGACTACTGCTAATGTTACATCGGTAGTCGACCAGTTTTATACCAAGGATTTGCTGGACGTCCTATACAATAACAGTCCGCTTTACCAGTTCGCATATAAAGTAAACCTGCCTTCACACAACAGTAAGACTGTTGCTTTCCGCAGGTATGATAAGACCACCACTTGGCAGTCTATCACTGACGGTGTTCAGCCTCCGTTCAGTCAGGCTGCTGCTACCGACACCACGGTATCAATCGGGTGGTATGGTGCTGGACACAAGATTACCGACCAGGTAACACTGACCATTGAAGACCCGATTATTCGGGAACATCAGATGATGATACAGGAGACTGCAAAGGAGAAGGTGGGCTCTCTTATCCTGACTTCTCTTTATGCGACTAATTCTGTGTGGGCTTGTTACTCATCTGCAACGCCTTATACCAATATCAAAGTAGATTTCGACGGTTCGACATTTACACAGTGTGATATTCCTATCACAACCACAATTCTGGAGACCGCCGCACAGATTATGAGGAGTAACCTGATTAAGCCTGTTACAAAGCAGATTATGAACTCTACCCGTTACGGGTCAAGTTCTCTGCCTGCTTCGTATCTCCTGTTTGCCCCGACGGCTACACAGTCGTTCTGGCGGACACTTACAGGTTTCATTCCCAAGAATGAGTATTCTTTCGATAACTTTATTCTTGATGATGAGATTGGTGCTGCGGGCCCTTTCAGGATTATCCTTGATGATAATATGACTGTTGCTTCGGCTACAGGCGGTGGAAACAGCAGGGCTGTATATCCGTTCCTGCTGATTGGTATGGACGGGTCAAGAATGCCTTATGGTGTTGTCGAACTCGACAAGAAGTCTGTTGAAGTCCGCACTTATGCACGAGGGACTTCTCCTGACTACTGGGCACAGTTTGACATCGTAACCGGCAAGTTCGCTCACGCTTCTGTCGTTCTCAATGACGACGCCGTGGTCGTTCTTTATGCCGAGATGCCTGCGTAAGGAGGTGAATTATGGCTTTTTATTCTACTAAAGACCAGAAAGTTAAAATGCTGTCTGCGAAGGCTTTTGTCGGGCTCGACCTTGACGGAACAGCCACGTGGACACTTGCAAAGTCGAGCGACATCCTGTCATATAATAAGACTCCCGGGGATAGTGCGCCTGCATTTGAAATCCCATTGACTGATTACTTCTCACAGGATGAGCTTGTTGGGACTACTATCGACAAGGTAGTTATCCACTACAACGTAACTGTTGCCGATATTACTACCGCAACAGCTGAGTTCCACACTGTCGCTTATAATGCGACAACGAATGTTCCTGCTGCGACTACCGTTGCTGCGACCGGGACACTTACAAAAACTGCGGCTGCGACATACGCCATTGAACTGACTCCTGCCTCGACAATCAAGGTAGACCAGGATACTTTGGTGTCTCTGGAGGTTGTGTTCACTGGTGCCGCCACCACGGCGATTAAGCTCTACGGGCTTGATATTTATTATACGCCCGCTGGTGAGTAAGGTAAATGCTAACAGGGGGGCTTAATGCCCCCCACTAAACCAATGGAGGTTGAAATGGCTACAAAGACTACTGCTAAAACAGAAGGCGAAGGAATTAAACCTGTTAAAGAGACTGATGACAGGTATGAAATGGTGAGATGTATTGTCAGGGATGTCTGGGGTTCTAAATCCCAGAAATATTTCGACAAGGAGAAGGGCGAGTGGGTTCGCTATCCTATCGGACAGTGGACAGAGCTTCCCAAAAATGAAATCAGGAAACTCCGCAGGGTCATCAAGAATATGCCGAAACGGTTTAATCCTGAAAAAGGCATTGAAGAATTCTTTAATGAAGGATACGAGGAATTCCAGCGGTTTACTGTTGAAGTAGAAATTTAAGGTGATGTGGTATGACAGTAGCCGAGTTAATGGAAAGTGCACTGATAGAATTAAACGAAGACGCCACAGACGTAACGTCTGCGGGCTGGACACCTAAATATTGGGATTACTCAACATTTAGGAATTACACGTTAAAGGCTATCAGGAATACGGCGAGAGACACTAATATCCAGTTACAGGATGTTTCATTGACAGGCACTGTCTTCTATGACACCGAAATAGATGAGATGCCTGCATTCGGTTCGGACATTATCACATACAGGCTTTATCCCTTACCAACGGCGGCGGACGATGATGGCGCTTCTGCCGCCTACTTCTATATCAACAGTGATACGTATGAACCGAAAACATTCTATTATGACGACACAATCCTTGAAGTCCGTGATGTGAGTTATATGGACACAAACTATGATAACTGGCGTGAGACTGTCGGGACACCGACAATAGCTGTTATCTACAAGGTTGAGCAGTCGTCTACTGGTTCTACCACACCAGACCATAGTGCCGACTATACAATCGTTGCGAATGTCCAGAAATATGGGACGTATGCTACTGACGCCGTTGAGATAGAATTGCCAGAGAAACTGGAAGACGCCCTTGTGTTCAATATCTGCTCGCAGGCATTACGCAAGATAGGGATAGAAGAAGACCAGAACAGGGCACAATCGTATGTGTATCGCTATCGTGAAGAAGTCGGCAGGTTTGACATCGATAATCTTGCAGGTCGGATACCTACCGTAAAACCTGTTCCGGGGATGCCATGAAAATAAGCGGTCGCAAGAGTATTCTCGCAGAAACCAACAAAGTCACAAATATCAAGCAGAAGAGCGGTAAGCACGAGGTATATACCGACTTAGATATTTACGATGAGAACGGGAAGTTAAAGACTGAGTTATTGCCGACTGTAAGTATCGGTGGTGACTATGACAGGCTACCGCTTGACTACGCCATTCAGCAGTTATTTCAGGAGCTGATACGCACGGATAACTTCTGGACATACTTTTTAAAAATGTGGAACGAACGCCTGTTATATGATACTTCTGGCGAAGCATTTACTTCAGAGGATGGCGAAGTGTATTGGATTGGGGGGTGAGATAAATGCCTATTCATAAAGACGCACCGTATTCAGAGCTACATAGTTCTAAAGTCGTGGGAACTAATGATAATATCGTGTCTATCACCGACAACATTGCCGTTGACAGTGGTATAGCTATGGGTGATTTAGATGTCGGGATATTCACAAGAGATGCCCCCACAACGACTGTTTCGTTGTTCAATTCAGGAGATACTGTTGATTTAGACGGTGTCTTAAAGGTTGACACGATTAATGAGCATACAGCTGACACTGGCGTTACCGTTGACGGCGTTCTGCTTAAAGACGGTGGAGCTGATTTCAGTGGAACGGTTAAGACCGACACGCTTGAAGCTCATGGGACTGGGTGTATAACATCAAATGACTGTATCGCACTTGGAACAAACACGATAGGGTATAGTGGGGCGACATATGGACTATCCTTTGACAGCACCAATAAGTTTTCGATAAAAAGCAATGTTGTTGTCCAGGGTCTTTTTGACGGAGAAAATTCTTCTGGCAGTCTTGTTGACGTGAACGGAACATCTGACGCTGATTATATTGGATATAGAATAACACAGACTGGGAACACAAAGTTGGTAATGTTGTATAATGGAGCACCATACTACAAAGGTAGGATATCTGCCGCACAACACGATGGCTCGTCTACTACGCAAGACTATATAATATTTAATGGCTCTGATAAAAGCATATCATTACCAAATGGTGGAATAAAAACTAATTCTTTACAAGAATACTCCGCCAGCAATGGTATAGACATCGGAGACGGCGGAACAACTGATTATCTCAACATCGCCAATGACGGCAGTGTTACCCTGTATGGAGACGCACGGTATGACTGCGACATACAGATACCTGTCGGTGCGGTTTCAGCCTCAGGGGCAAGTGCCGCCTCGCAGGTTGCACGTGGTCTTGATACGGCGTGGGAATATGCCGACAACCTTGTCCGCCAGACATCTTTTACTACACCGTTAAGACCGAATATGGACAGGAGCGTTGCCCCGACATTGAGAGTTTTTTGGGAAAGTCCTACCACATCGGCGACCTGTAAATGGCAGTTAGATTATATCTACCGCAAGGCTAACGAGGATATGTCAACGACATCCGGAACGACTGTCAGTGTTGACGGGACTTCTTCTGCTACGGCAAACGGGCTTACATACACGGACTTCACGTTAGCGACACCTGACAGCGACGACCAAGAGCTTGTTATGAGGCTGACACGCAATGGAGATGTCGCAGGCGATACTTTGGGTGCTTCCGCTTATATGCACGGTGGAAAAGTTATGTATAAAGCGAACAAGCTTTAAGGGGATAGGGATTGCTGATGACGAAAACTGAAAACGAAAGGTTGGCGGTAGTGGAAGAACAGATTACCGGTATTAAGTCTGATATTTCGGACATTAAAAACGACTTAAAGACCCTGTTGTCCAATATGCCTTCTTTGTGCAATGATATGGAGCGGTTGAAACGGGACGTTGAGAAACACGACGCAAAGATTAACTCTGCATTATGGATGACGTTAACGGCTATCGTAGCCTTCATCGGGTCGGCATTGGCTTGGTTTTTGAAAGGATTAAGATGAACCGTATCAAGGAGTTTTTATCGAAGCTGTTGTCTATTAAGGTCTGGGCGTTCACGGGGCTTTTTATATTCACGGCGTATCTTATACTTAACGGTAAAATATCAGGCGGCGAATATGTGGCAATCACCTTGGGATTGTATGGTATGCTCATCGGGGCGAGGGAATATTCCAAACAGCAGTATCGGGCATTTGATTATGCCATGAAGTCTGGGGCAGAAGAACCCGAACCAGAACGTGTCTGTGGGTTCAGGGGAGAGGGTGAGAAATGATATTTCTTCTTTGTGTTATGCTTTACTTCTGCACAAGGGCTATCATTGAGAGTATCCATTTTGACGGAGACGACGGATACAACAGGTTCTTTTTGGGAATAGATGAATATCACATTTACAGGGCAATGGAAACCGTCCTTGTCTTTCTGATGATACTCACCTATAACGGCTTTGGGATAATCTATCTGGCAGGTGCTTTCCTTGTTGGTGATTTTTGTTTTGAACGTATCTACAATCTCGTGTTCGGGCGGTGGATTTCACCGTATCCGTTCAAGTTTTACAAGTGGACGATTAAAAAACGGTGGTGGTATCCGCTTGCGGAGTTGGTGGCAGGAATATGGTTATTGATGATAGGTTAATACACAAAAACAAATATTCAAGACCTGCGATAAAGAATATGGGTGTCCGTGGGCTTGTCGTCCATTGGACTGGTGTGCCGGGTCAGGACGCCGAGACTGTCAGGAGATACTTTGACAAATACGCCCCGAAGGAAAAGAAGTTTGTGTCGGCACACTTCGTCATAGACTTTGACGGCTCTATCCTGCAGATGATACCCGATGACGAGATAGCTTATCACGCCTCATACAAGGACACGCCTGATAGCTTGCTGATAACACACGGGTTTCCCAACGATTGTATGCTGGGTATAGAATGCTGTGTGCTTAATGATGACGGTGAGATGACAGAGCAGACGAGATACGCCTTGCTGTGGCTTCTTGCAGTAAAGTCTGGTGAGTATAACCTGTTCGGTAAAGATATATTCAGGCACTACGATGTTACTGTCAGGAAAAAGGATTGCCATAGGTGGTATGTCAATAATCCCGATGAATGGCTTATGCTTAAAAATCAGGTTACCATAAGCAAAGAGTTTTTGAGCAACCTGAAAGAAGGGACGCTGTTTTCGTGAAAAAGAAGATTGAGACCTTTTTGTTATTTATCCTTGTCGTTATCCTGACCGTCCTTGTGGTGCGTAACTTCTTCCCGAAGGTAATTGATAACGTCATAATCAAAGAGAAAGAAGTCATCAAGGTTGAGGGTCAAATACAGTATGTTGACGGAACGTCCACAATTGTGAAGCCATATGCTATTGTTTTAGAAAAAATCAACGATGACTGGCGTCTGGACAGCGAGCTTACGTTCTTGCCAGACGAGATGACCGTGGACACCGTGAGTTTTAAGAAAGAGTTTGACTGGCTTTCACCTGTGAGGGTTGGAATAACCTTTGACAAAAAGCCCGTTTTATGTTATAATATAGCTAACATTAAGAACGTTGAATTTGGTGTATTTACAGACTTTGACAGTATCGGGGCTGACGTAGGATACAGGTGGCGAAACATTGTGCCATTTGTTGGGTATACACTTGACGGGGATGTCCATTTTGGCGTTTCTTTCAAGATATTTTAAGGAGGGATATGCAGGCAGTATTCGGGTATCTTGACAAAAGCGTTGAGAGTTCTCTTGCGAAAGAGGGTTCTTCAAAGGTGTGCAAGAACGTAGATGTTACCGAAGGTTACATTAAGCCTTATTTTGAGAGCAGGAATGCTACTGAATACCTGCAAGCCTGCACTATGTTCAAGCGTGAATATTCTATTGATGATAACGCTGACATTGTTAGGTCTGACGGGACTACTGTCGGGGCGGAAGTCTTTGAATTCCCGCTGGAGTTATCGAAGGCTGCCGGTGGAAGTTCTGGTGCAGGATTGATAGACCCGTGGGAAGCGTTAAAGATACCGTTGACACGGCTTATGTATTATGAAGATTACGGTGGTTACCCTTCTGAAAATTGGCTTAAAGCTTTTTTGCCAAATACAAAAAAGACTAGGTTGTTTTTATACCCGATTTACCATATCACATTTGTGGACGGAGTAACGGAATATGACTCTATCATATCATTCGGTGATGAGGTTGAAGGCACGAAGATAGCGTTGCCAGATAATTTTTGGTATCGGTCTGATGTTAGTGTAACGGGGTATCCGTCATACGCAACACTGATTGAGTTCATTACAAACAATACGCTTGGAAAATATATCTCGGCAGGTGCAACTGATTATGCACTTGATATGACTAACGCAAACCTTTCCATAAAATCAAATGGGTGGCTTGACGGAAACGGAAGTTTCACTGTTACTGATTTACCCGCAGGAGTTATGGCAAGTTCAACAAAGAAGATAACGAAGATAGAATTATGGGTAGAACAACAGTATAAGACCAGATTCT
>LDZT01004655.1_pt1 | contig 25932 bp, 25 predicted proteins | sample 615521 | NCBI WGS metagenome assembly LDZT01 (sample SAMN03408292, study PRJNA278302) | terrestrial metagenome | isolation source: oil reservoir sample SB1 | place: USA: Alaska, North Slope, Schrader Bluff formation | collected 2011-09 | reverse complement strand
ATAGGGGTTTCGGGGCTGCTCGTCCGGTAAAAAAATTGAAAATTTTCAGGCCTCGATCCGCTGGTAGATCTTACCATAGATCATCTGACCCTTACGTTTTCGGTGACGCTCCCCAAGGTCACCCTCGTAAAGAGCGAACCGACCTTTGATACCGTCTATATCGATATCGACATCCTGCCGATAGGCAAATCCCGGCATCATGACGTCAATGGTGCCAAAGACGTAGATCTCGCCTTCCACCATCTGACCACCAAGACGGCTCTTTGCATTGCCCTTGATGACGATCCTGCCGCCCTCGGCATGGGTCGCCACGTGGACATCGACATCTCCACCGATGATAATCTCACCGCCGGTCATGAAGGTGCCGATATCACTTCCAGCATTACCCGCAACAATGATCTTCCCGCCGGACATGCCGCGCCAGTCACCACGGTATGCGGCGCCAAGGTAGTTCCCGGCATTGCCGTTGATTACGAGTTCTCCACCCTTCATGCCGGTTCCGGCAAAGGCATCAACGTTCCCGTTTACCGTGATCCTGCCGCCCTGCATCCAGGCCCCTACATACATGTCGGCGTTGCCGTTGACGACGATCTCGCCTCCGGTCATCTTCATGCCGATGTACTTAACCCGTGAAAGATCACCGTTGACGACGATCTTTGTCGTCTCAGGCGTCGACCCCGCCTTGCCGGAGACTTCAAAGAAGTCCCCGAGCCGGTGCTGCTCGCGACCCACGTAGACATGGAGATCAGCGATCTCTTCTGCCTTCTTCCCTGCAAACGCATCCGGGGTGATGTTGTCCGCCTCGAGGTAGAGATCGGGCTGTTTCTTCATGGTGAGTGTAACGGTTTCCATGCTTCTTCTCACCTCACTGTGTGGCGTCAACCTCGATCACGTAGGGATTCGGAAGGTAGTGGCGCCCCGAAACCTCGTAATTGTTCAGCGTGACGGTGTAGTAGCGGAGGAACTTCTCCCTGACGTCCCGCATCACCTGCGGGTTCTCGTTCACCTTCGCGTTCACCCAGAGCGTCCGCTTGTTCCCGTTGCTCACGATCTCATGGTCACGGATGACCTGGATACCGGTCTTGAAGAGGTGCTCCGCGCTGGAGAACGCCTTCTCGATATCATCCGGTGCATGGGGTTCGTTCGGGTTGAAGTCGTAGACCGCAACATCCGCATCGAGACCCGGGGCAAGCCCGCCGTAGATCTGCGACAGTCCGAGCGCCTTTGCAGGTCCGGCCCGCGTCATCTGCGCGATCTCATAGAGATCGAGTTCGCGATCGATCCCGGCGAGGTTGGTCGCCTCGATGACCTTGTCCCTGTGCTTGAAGGAGTCAATCTGCTGTCTGCGTGCCTCCTCACTCATGAGCCACTTCATGATCCGCGGGTAGCGGGTGAACGGCCCTGCGTTCGGGTGATCGGTGGAAAGGAAGACCCGCATGGGATCTTTGGCGAGCAGCGCAAGTTCAAGGCCTATACACCACTGGATGGCGCAGACCTTGATGCTCGGGCTGTAGACGTAGGGCACGACCCCCGAACCGGTCTCGAGTTCGACATCGGTGTTCGCCCATTTTAAGTGGTTCAGCTCGGTGAGGTGATGCTCGAACGGCCCATCTGCGGTCATGGTGGTGGTCTCATCGAGCGTCACAGCACCCAGGTCGATGGTGATGTTGTCGTGCGAGTTCACGTAATCGATGACCTCGGGTGCCTTGGACTCAAAGTTCCCCCAGGAGTCGCCGCCATAGGAGTGGAACTGAACGTGGGTGTGGTGCATCACCTGAGCGCGACCGAACTTGCTCCTGGGCTTGATGCCCTCCGAGAGCCTGAACGTATCAAGCGTCGTCGTGTAGTTGCCTGGATTCCCAAGGTTGTTTGCGTGAATATGCATCGAGTGCGGGAGACCGAGATACTCGTTTGCTTCTATGAGCCCCTTCACAATCTGCGCCGGGGTGATGTTGAAGTAGGGAACTGGATCATGGATGTTCTCACAGTTCAGACCCCAGCCCCAGGCTTCGGTGCCGCCCGGGTTGACAACCTTGACCGCGTAGCCCTTTGTGGCCCGCAGAAGCCAGGCGACGTAGGCGGCGGTGTTCTCGATCTCGTTGTTCTTGAGGTACTCGAGCACAAACCAGTTGTTCCCAAAGACAGGATAGGCACCCTGGTCGAGGATCGGGGTGTCCCTGATCTCCTCATGGGTGTGCCGCGCATATAGAGGCGGCATGGCCGCCTCCATCACGGTCGTGTAACCCATACGGGCGTAGTTGTAGCCTGTCCGGATGGTTGTCGGGACAGAGAATCCACCCTGCATCCGCTCGATACCGCTCCTCGGTTTGTAGGTGAAGAGTTTGTCCTCTGGACGGAAGTTCCGGCCGACATTAACCTTCGGTCCGGCAACGTGGGCATGAACATCAACACCCCCCGCCATGACGGTCCTGCCGGCCGCATCGATGACCTTCGGATCTTTGACCTCCGTTGTCTCGACAATCTTGCCGTCCTTGATGGCGACATCAACCACATCCCCCTTGATCCCGAGGACAGGATCGAAGACAAACCCGTTCTTGATAAGATACTCTGCCATCGCTTAAACCCCCTGTAGTTCCTTGATACGCGCAAGTACACGACCGAGGAACTCCTCATCTGTCATCATACCATCCGGCGGCTCGACGACCTTCCTGGTCTCGATCGGCACGTTGTCCATCCTGTATGCGCACCCGCCGACCTCGATGCCGACAAAGGCGACGGGGACGTGGACCTTGCAGACCTCGGTGGTCGGGGTCTCGTGCGGGTCGATCGCGACCGACGGGCGGTCATAGATCTTTTTGACCGAACTGAACGGGAAGTGCGCGCCTGGGTCGCTGGCGATAACCAGGACGGCATCTACCTCATCTCTCCAGAGCAGGTCGTTTGCCGTCGTCTCACCGGGGTTGTAGCGGGCAAATCCACGGGAGAGGTCCACGGCGTAGGGGAAGCCGAACAGCCAGCCCCAGACCTGACCGGAACCGGTGACGTTGTAGTGCCCGCGCATCGGCATGATGGCAGCTTTCGTGTACTCGTTTAAGTCACGGGTGACCGCGATGGCCGCATCGATGTTATGGTTCTTTCCAAGCGACTGGGTCACGCCCATACCGAAGAAGATGATCGCAAACCGGCCGCTCTTGAGCGTCTCGGCGGCCTCGTAGATCTTCTCTTTCGGGATTCCAGCAACCACGTCCGGGAGGTGTTCACCCTTTAAAGCAACGCGGAATGCGTCGAAGAGCTCGTAGTCGCGTCCCTGCTCGACCTGCAGGTGGATGTCTGCAATTTTCGCGGTGTCGGTACGCCGCGGGTCGACCACGATCACCTTCCGGCCGGTGTGACCTTTGCCTGTGAAGAATCCACGGGGAAAGATCGAGTAGCGGGACATGTGGCGTGGATGGGCGTGGGCCGGGTTGCATCCCCAGAAGAGGATCCGGTCGGCGCGGTTCTTGACCTCGCCGAGAGTGCAGCTCGGGATACCGATATCCTGGACCGCAATAAGCGACGTTCCGTGACAGACGGTTGCCGTGTTGTCCACGACCGCCCCGACCAGCTCACCGATCTCTGATCCGATAGCCTGGGCTTCACAGTTTGTGGAACTCCAGCCATACATCAGCGGCTTTTTTGCGTTGACAAGCATCCTGGCGGTGTAGTCGATAGCCTCATCGTATGTGATCTCTTTCCAGGATCCGTCCTCCTGCCGCATTCGCGGCCGGGTGATACGGTCCTTTGCCTGGGAGTGGAGGAACTTCTCGGCGCCGATGGCGCAGGCGTTGTAAACCTCATGGAGTTCCTTCCCATCGTCGCTGACGACGACCTCGATGTCGTCACAGAGCGTTCCGCAGAACGGGCATATCACATCAGTTACGGTCCTGCTCATGCCAGTTCACCCCTGCACCCCTTGCGAACCAGTTCAAGCGAGTTCAGGACGGGTTCATTCTTGGCAGCCTCCACTGTAACGGGGGTGCCTTTGAATGTCGGCATCCCGGTGGAGTAGGTGTTCGGGTTGACCACCCTGTTTGCCCATGGACCCATCGGGATAAATGCTATGCCGGGGTGAGGACCCTGGGTTGCCTCGACCGCCTTCACGACCACACTGCCGTAGTCGCTCGTGACGCGTACGTTTGTGCCACGGAAAGCTCCAAGTTTTCTGAAATCTGTCGGATCGAGCTCGATGATCCCGCAGGCGGCGGTGTAGGCGGATTTTTCCTTACCCGCCTCCATCGACACCCCCTGCTGGATGGTGCGACCCGTGATCAAATTCACTCTGATTGCCATTGTATTCATCCCCTGTCTGTTATTGGTATATTATTATCTGGCAATTAGGTTATCCGGCAATCTCCTTGTTGAGCGGACTGGGACCAAGGTCTTTGATGGTCTTGACGACATCTTCGATAACCGTGGCCCACTTTGCACCCTCGGATGCAGAGACAAAGGTCATCCTGAGACGTTTGTCGTCAAAACCAATGTTTTTGAGGACTGCCTTGAGGAGGAACATCCTCTTTGCCGCCTTGTAGTTGCCCTCAAGGTAGTGGCAGTCACCAAAGTGACACCCGGAGACCAGCACCCCATCCGCTCCATCCTGGAATGCCTTCAGGATGAAGAGAGGATCGATCCGGCCGGTGCACATAACACGGATGGCGCGGATGTCGGGAGGATACTGAATACGGGAGCCGCCTGCAAGGTCCGCACCGGCGTAGGAGCACCAGTTGCAGATGATGGCGAGGATCTTTGGCTTCCAGTTCTCGTCTGCCATTTACTCTTCACCCCCAAGGAGGAACGCGTCGATCTGTGCAATGATCTGGGGTGTAGCAAAGTGCTGCATCCAGATTGCACCGCCGGGGCAGAACCCGCCGCATGTCCCGCAGCCCTTGCACTTGGCCTCGGTGACCTGCATGACCCTGCGCCCATCCTTCTCGACAAGTGCGAGGGCACTGTAGGGGCAGAGGTTAACGCACAGCCCGCATCCGGCGCACTTCTCCTCGATACACTGGGCAAAGTAGGGCTCAAGCTCCACCTCTCCAAGGTGAATCGGGATGGATGCCGCGGATGCCGCGCCCTCGGCCTGGGCAACCGTGTCCGGTATATCCTTCGGCCCCTGGCAGACACCGGCGAGGTAGACACCGGCGGTTGTGGTGCCGCAGGGGTTGAGCTTCGGGTGAGCCTCAAGGAGCCAGCCGTCCTGCGAACAGGATACGCCGAAGAGCCTCCTGGTCTTCTCGGTCTCTGCGCTGGGCTGGATTGCGGCCGCAAGCACAACCAGATCGACTTCAACGTCCACCGGCCGGCCAAGGAGCGTGTCTTCAGCGTTGACGTGGAGGTTCTTTGTGACCGGATCTTCGAGGATGTTTGCAACCCTGCCGCGGATGAACTTTGCGCCCTCATTCTGGATGCGGTAGTAAAACTCCTCGTACATCTTGCCGAATGAACGGATATCCATGTAGAAGATGTAGGGCACTGCGCCCGGGATCTTCTCGATGATCTGGTGGGCGTGCTTGAGGGAGTACATGCAGCAGAACCGCGAGCAGTAAGGCTTACCAACGCCGGTGTTGTCACGAGATCCTGCACAGAGCACGAACCCGATCCTCTTTGGAGTCTCGCCGTCGCTTGGGCGGACGAGGTGGCCGCCGGTAGGACCGGAAGCGCAGATCAACCGCTCGAACTCAAGGCTTGTGATGACGTTGTCATACCTCTTGTAGCCCCACTCGGTCTTCTCCTCGATCGGGAAGATGTCGTAGCCTGTTGCAAGGATGACGGTACCGACCTTGACGTTCATGAACTCGTCCGTTGCATTAAGGTCAATCGCCTTCTTATCCCCGCAGATATCGACACAGAGACCGCACTTGACACAGGCATCGAAATCGACGGTGTAAAGCAGCGGGGAGACCTGCGGGTGGTAGATGTAGATCGCTTTACGCGGGGCCATGCCAACCTCGAAGGGGTTTGGCTTGATGACAGGGCAGACACCCTCGCAGTCGCCGCAGCCGTTGCAGCCGCCGCCAACGTAACCGCGGGCTTCCGCCTCTTCCGTTGTAAGGACACCGCGCGCCTTCTTCCTGAGGGTCACGTCGAAGTTGCCGATGTAACCCTCGACCGACTCAACCTCGGTATAGGTCAGGAGTTCTATGTTCTCGTTACGGTAGACGTCCACCATCTTTGGGGTCAGGATGCACTGCGAACAGTCCAGCGTCGGGAAGGTCTTGTCGAGCTGCGACATCCTGCCGCCAATGGTGGGGTTCTTCTCCACAAGATAGGTCTTGATGCCTGCGTTTGCAAGGTCAAGCGCCGCCTGCATGCCACCGACACCGCCGCCGACGACCATCGCGGCCTTCTCAACCGGGACGCTCTTTGGAACGAGGTCCTCGAGAAGGGCCGCTTTTGCCACGGCGATCCGGACTGCATCCTTTGCCTTCGCGGTGGCCTCTTCTGGCTGGTGCATGTGCACCCACGAGTTCTGCTCGCGGATGTTTGCCATCTCAAACCGGAAGGGGTTCAAGCCACCCATCTTGGTTGATCCACGGAACGTGGGCTCGTGCAGACGGGGTGAACATGCCGCCACGACTACCCCGGTAAGATTATGCTCTTTTATGGCATCTACGATCTTGTTCTGGCCGGGAGTCGAGCACATGTACTGGTAATCGTCTGCTACGGCAACGTTCGGGAGTGTCCTGGCGTATTCCACAACCGACTTTATGTCGACGGAACCCGCGATATTGGTACCACAGTGGCACACAAAAACGCCAATTCTTGGCTCTTCTTTCGTTTTGACTTCTGCCATGTATTTGCACCTCACAGGATCTTCTTCAGGAACGGCTCAACGTCGACTGCATGCAGGTCGAGTGCCAGTTCATCCGGGCTCATGCCCTGCGCCAGTCCAAGGAGCTCGTTGTAGTGCAGGACCGGGAGCCCCCAGCCAATTCCAAACTTGTCCTGGATCTCGAGCTGACCCCTGTCAAACTGTAACTGGCAGAACGGACAGACCTCGGTCAACGCATCCGCGCCCACTTCCTGCAGGTTGATCATCTTCTCGTTCGTGATGTCGAGTGCGTGTGTCAGGTCATAGCCACGGACACCGCCACCGGCACCACAGCACTGCATCTTGTTGCGGTACTGGACCGGCTCGGCACCTAGCGCAGCGACCAATTCATCCAGCCACATCGGGTTCTCGGTGTCGCCGAAGTGCCGATCTTTCTGGGGCTTCATCAGGTGGCAGCCGTAGTGGACGCCGACTTTTACACCCGTCAGAGGGCGGGTGACGCTCTCGGCGATCTTATCGATGCCCACGATCTCGGGGTCGTAGTACAACTCTGCAAGGTGCCAGACGTCGATCGAGCCTTTGAACTCCATATCGATCTCTGCAAGCACCCCGTTGACACCGTCACGGAGTTCGTCGTTGTGCTTCAGCTTGTGGTTGACTTCCCAGATCGACTTGTAGCAGCCGTTGCAGATCAGGGCGATGTCCATGCCCATCTGCTCGGCAAGAACCAGGTTTCGGGCCGCCATCGCGTACCAGATGTTTAAGTCGATCGAACCGAACGCACCCGGTGCCGGGCAGCAGCTTGCGCCCTTCAGGGGCAGGAGTTCGATGCCGACCTTCTCACTGGTCTTTATGGCCGCCGCCTCGATGCCGGGGTAGCGGTTCGGGGCGACACACCCGAGGAAGAATGCATACTGACGCTTGTTCTCGCTCATGGTTTCACTCACCCTCCGCCAGGATCTTGTCGGCACGTTCCTTAAGCCCGTAGTGGTCCAGGATCTTCCTGACACCAGGGAGATACTCGGGGTATTTGTGCGTTGTCTCCGGATCCGCGTCGAGACCGAGCTTCTGTCTGGCAGCGCGGTTTGCGTCGTTGTTCGGGACGCCGTGACCCGTCTTGTAGATGAGTTGTACGGTCTGGAGGAAGTTGCGCGGTATTATGTCACGACGGGCGGCAATGTTCCTCATCGCCATGATAGCATCGGTCGGTGCGAGATCACGCGGACACCGGTCGGTGCAGGTGTAGCAGGTTGTGCAGAGCCAGAGGTCCGGGTCGGTCAGGGCCTCCTCCTCGAGACCGAGGACTGCCTTGCGCATGAACAGCCTGATACGGTAGGAACTCCGCGGTGCTGAGGGGCACGATCCTGTGCAGGTGCCGCACTGGAAGCACATGTGGGCGGCCGTCTGCCCGATCTTCTCAACCTCATTGAGAAACTCAGGATTGGTGTCAGAAACGTAGTACTTGCGGTCCCGGAGTTTCTCAGCGAGTTTCTGGTCTTTATAGTCTTTCTTTACTGCCATTGACTATCCCTCACGCCTCTTCTGCTTCTTTCAGAACCTTGATCTCAACCGCTCCAGGGGTGGTCTCTTTGACCTTTGATGTCCTGGTGGTGAGCAGTTTCTCCTTGATCTGCTTGAAGAGATCCGTATCCTTCTCCTGCATCCGGATACCCGTCCGCTTAAGGACAATTGCACCCTCGCTCGGGCAGGCATTGACACATGCGCCGCAGAAGATACAGAAATCCTTGTTGATGGCTATATTGGACTCAATCTGCCCCTTCATCAGCTTTGCCGGGAGAGGGGTTGGCAGGTAAAGCGCATTGCAGGGGCAGACCTCAACACAGGTCGAACAGCCACCTGGGCACTTCTCTGGGTAGATCTCGATATCCCCTTCAAAGATCTTCTCGACGGTGATCGCCTCTTCGGGACAGGTGTGTACGCACCAGGTGCAGGTGCAGCAGTTGTCCTGCTCGATCTCGACCTTGCCGGGCAGCGTGTCGCTGACGAACTCACGTTCCAGGGTGATCGCCTCCTTGGGGCAGGCCTCGACACAGATCATGCAGCCGTCGCAGGTGCTCTCTTCCCACTCGACCTCGCCTTCGATCTTGGCGGTCTCGGGGGTCGTGGGTTTACGAACAACGGTGATGCTCGGGCAGAGCGCGCCGCAGATCCCGCAGTAATCGCACTTCTCGGTGTCGACGGTAAACGTCGTCCTGGTCTCAAGTGCCGACTGGCGGGGTTTGCCGGCTTCGTCAGCGCCTTCAAAGGCCGGGACGTCCCGGTTGATGGCATCCCGCGGGCAGACCTCCTCACAGATGGTGCAGCGGTTGCACTTCTCTTCGTCAATCTCGGTGACCATGTCGTATGTGGGGAATCCCTCCTTCTCGATGATCGGGAGCCTCTCCTCTCCATCGATCTTGAGCGTCATCGCATTGAAGGGGCACATGATGACGCAGACACCGCAGTAGGAACACTTCTCGGGATCGACGTCTACGGGTTCAGCATAGTCGATCGCACCACGGCGTGTTGCACCAACCGGGCCGAGCGCGATTGCTTCTTCCGGACAGGCGTCAACACAGATGCCGCAGCCCGTACAGGTCTCAGCGTTCAGGATCAGGTTGTTGACCGCTTTCAGGAGCCTCTGCTCCATAATGACGTTCTGTCCTTCCCGCGTTTTGGAATACTTTGGAAACAATGCCATACTCTTGTATCACTCCTAGGCTTCCACTTTTCGGGCTCTTGCCCGGCTTTCCCAGGGTCCTGCAAGTCTTATAACTCCGTAGGGGCAGGCCTCGACGCAAACGCCGCAACCGGCGCAGAGCTCCGCGTTGAAATCAAGGATAACGGCCTTGCCGTTTACGACCTTGTAGATCTTATCCTTGGCTACCGGACCTTCGGTATAGAGCTCCAGAGCATCGACGGGACATGCCACCACGCAGTTGTTGCAGCCAGTACATTTCTCCATATTGACGTGCAATGCAAATGCCATGGTTTCACGCACCAGATCTGATCGATTAAAAATCGATATGAAAATAGTTGTCAAAGAATATACATAAACTTTCTGAAATTCGGCAGCCTTATATTCGGGCAGCACAGTTATTCACAGGATTTTATAAATCAAACAGATTGCCATGTTGACCAATTCCACCCGGTCTCACCATTAAACCCGTTTCCAGCACAGGAGAAGAGAAATAAAACATAAATATCAGCCCGGTGTTGCTGGTGAAAATTGGTGGGTAAACGTCGAAGTTAACACGATGCCAGAGAACACGCCATACCGTGGTGGTGGAGGGACTGTCAATTCACCACCGGGGGATGAGATACACCGCGCGGTGAGAGCAGCATCCATTTCCCGTACCCGTCGATTCTTCGCCCCCAAGAACAAGGTTGCACAGCAACCCCGCCCTTAAAAAACCGGGCCCCTGCGCCCATACCGCTCTACTGAGTCCGGGTGTCACTGATTGTTCAGGAGTGTACAACCCGGATCGCTCCATTTTGCCCTTTTCGGTGACGCTGCATCGTCACGTAAAAAAGAAACCTTATTCTGTCCATATCGTAACATTGTAGCAAACGAGGTGTAATTTATGGAACTGAATGGCGTTACCATCGATGATACCTATGCGGAGGGTTTCCCTACCTGGGTGGCACGGCCGATCATCACCGCTGTCACGGAAGAGTGGGCTTACAAGGCCGCTCTGGAAGCGGTAGGGTTTGCCACCTCGACCATAGGGTGTCCTGCCGAGGCGGGTATCGACTGCTTTGTCTCCCCTGACGAGACGCCCGACGGACGGCCCGGCTATGCTATCCTGATCTGTGCAAGCAAGAAGAAACTCAAAGAACAGGTCGTGGAGCGCCTCTCCGAGTGCGTTCTCACCGCACCGACGACAGCGGTCTTTGACGGCCTTCCGGATCTCATTGACGATGTCCCGGAGAAGATCCCGGTCAAACTCCACTTCTTCGGCGACGGATACGAAGAGAAGCGTGAGGTCGGCGGCAGAACGGTATGGGCCATACCGATCATGGAGGGGGAGTACATCGGTGAAGAGGAGTTCGGTATCGTCAAGGGTGTTGCAGGCGGCAACTTCTTCATCATGGGCGAGAACCAGATGGCCGCCCTCGTGGCCGCACAGGCGGCGGTCGACGCCATCAGCGGTGTCTGCGGTGTCATCACGCCGTTCCCCGGCGGCATCGTCGCGAGCGGTTCGAAGGTCGGGAGCAAGAAGTACAAATTCATGAACGCGAGCACGAACGAGGCCTACTGCCCGACGCTCCGCGAGAAAGTTGCGGGAAGCAAAGTTCCCGAGGGTGTCGGAGCGATATACGAGATCGTCATCGACGGTGTCGCCGAGGAAGCGGTAAAGACCGCAATGGCAGAGGGTATCCGCGCCGCAACGAAGGTGCCGGGCGTGAAGTACATCAGCGCCGGGAACTTCGGCGGCAGCCTGGGGCCGTTCAAGCTCGAGTTGAAGGACGTTCTGGCCGATTACCTATAAACTTTTTTTTCTCTTGCGCCCGGGGACTATTGCAGGATGACCGTCAAATCGCCCGCGTGAGGGGGCGCGTGTAAACGCCTTTCTTCCACGCTTATCAACTCGCGGAGCCCGTTTCCCACCTGTCGCCCCCTCACGATCGATCCCCTTAAATATCAATATCAACGACATTCTTGTTAACGATAATTTCGGTGACAATCATGATCACTCTCACACCCGATGAGACCAGGAAACAGTTCGGGCCGATGTTCTCGATGAAGTTCCTCGTAATGGTCGACCAGAAGACCGGTCTTGCGGAGATCCGCGAGCAATGCCGGGCCAGGGGAACTATCGAGTGGGATGCGGCAAACCGGATGCGGGCAAAAGGTGCTGCCATCTCCTGTGATGTTGAAGGGACGACGATGACGATGCTCGCCCGCCTGGGCACCACCCTGGCGAAGTTCGGGGCCGCAGACCGGGAGATCGGCGGCCAGGCACTTGAGGGTGTCGAGGTTATCGGGGATGAGGTGGTGACCACCTGGGCCGGGATCGCCGGTGCGGGAGTCGGGGTCGCGGCCTGCCTGCCGCAGGCGCCGGGGGTGATCCGGGCGGAGTACCCGGCCGAGGAGGATCTCAAGATCGGCGGCGCGCGGGTCAACCGGGTTCGGATCGTATCGCCTCTCTACGAGAAGGTGACGATAGGGATCGACGACACCGACACCCGTGAGGAGGGGGCCACGTGGGTCCTTGCACTCCGCTGCGCCGAGAACTGCAAAATCCCGGGGGTCGAGTATCTTGACATGCGCCTCGTGCAGCTCAACCCCGCCGTCCCGAAGAAGACCACCAACTGTGTCGGGTCGGCCCTGAACTTCGCTGTCCGGCCAGGGCAGGTGGACACGCTCCTTGACTACGTCCGCGACTTCATCGAATCGGGGAGTGTCAGCAACGATACAGGCATCGCCGTATACCGCGGGATCACGTTTGAGAAGGAGTCCTCCTATCTCAAGAGGGTCAAGACCGATATCCTGGCACTCGAAGATGCAGAAGCCGAGGCCGCACGGATGGGTGTCAGGTTTATCGACTCGAACGGGCGGAAAGGCCGGATTGGCGCACTGGGCGCAGTCCTCTGGGGCAACAAAGGTGCGGAAGCGGCAGGACTGTATGGAGAGACTCTCTGATCCGTACACGATACGGTATCCACAGATAGTGGCGGTGACCGACGAGACCGGTGAAGAGGTTGAACTCATCGAGTTCTTCGACTGCATCGGCGGTGCGATGTGGGTGAAACAGCACTACGCCAGGAGCCCGCTCGTCCGCTCCGTCCGCACCGTGGGAGCGACCACCCGCTACATCCTATCAACCGGCAGCGCCGATCTCGCCCTCAAAGGTTCGACCTTCCCGGCAGGTATTGCCGCCGTCAGCGTTGAAGACGATGAGATCTCCATCACCTACCGCGGCCTCGGCGGTGGGGGCGTCGGAGCATCCATCTGCCGCGCCGGAGCAGGCGGGGTCATCCGCTGCGTGAGCGACCCTGCCGGCGGCGGCCGCCTTGCGGGTTCGACCATCTGGCTCCCCCGGCGTGAACGGCTGATCATAGGTATAGACGACACCGACACCGCTGAAGAGGGGGCCACCTGGACGCTGGCCCACAACATCGCCCGTGCCGTGGAGGACGAGCGTTCCCGCTACCTCTCACACACCATAGTACAGCTCTACCCTGTCCCCTACCGGACCAAGAATTGTGTCGCTATCGCCTGCGAGTTTGCAACCTCCGAGCCCGCAGGACTCATCAGGTGTTACCGCGATTACCTGGAAGACTACACCCTCTCCGATGAGACCGGAATGGCGGTCTGGCTCGGGTTTGACACTTCACCGCTTGAGGAGTTCGGTTGCCGGGTAAAACGCGGCGAGGTCTCTCCCGATGACCTTGCCGCCATCGATGACAGGCGCCTCTCAATCGTCATGGACGGCCGGGGCGCGATCGGGGCGGCGGCGGCGATCCCGTTTGCAACACGATACGAGGAGGCGCTGGCGCTATGGAATGGAAGCACCTGAAAGCCCGGGTGCTTGAGACGGGCGCCGTCCGCCTCTCCGGCGAACCCGCGGATGAATACATCTCCCGATCCGCTGCCGGCCCTTCGGCAGGGTCGCCAGGGTCGATCTTCTTTACAGCCGGCGGTGGCCGGAGGGTAAGGGCAGGAATGGATGATGCAAGCCCCATCGAGGTTGTTCACCGTGGAGGCGGGGAGGCCGACCTCATCATAGACGGCGAGGTCATCTCCGGCCGGCTCGAACCCCCTGCCCTCCACTGCCCCCGCCAGGCCTACATCACGGTCAGCGGGACGTGCATATTCCATTGCCGCTACTGCACGGTGCCAGGTCTCCCGGGACGGCGAAAGACCATCGATGAGATCGTCCGGATGGTAAAAGATGTCTCGGACCGGATCGACGCCATCGCCATCACAAGCGGCGTCGCCTCCTCTATCGAGGAGGAGGAGGCCTACATCCTGGAGGTCGTCGCGGCGCTCCGCTCGTCTGGCCTCCCCATCGGGGTCTCGATCTACCCGACCCTGAGAACCCCGGCACGCCTCCATGCCCTGGGCGTCGCCGAGGTGAAGTTCAACCTGGAGGCGGCAACCCCCGAACTCTTCGCGAAGATGTGCCCGGGGCTCTCCTGGGAGACGATCCGGGAGGCGCTCAGATCTTCTGTGGCGCTCTTCGGGCACGGCAGGGTCTACTCGAACATCATCGTTGGGCTCGGCGAGACCGACGACGACCTGGAGCGGTTGATGGAGTACCTCGCCGGGAGCGGGGTCATTCCGATCCTCCGGCCGCTCACCCCGGCGGCATCTCTTGCCGACCGGTCCCGCCCATCCGCTGAGCGGCTGCTCTCGCTTGCCCGCGTTCACGAGAGGATCCTCCGGGAGGCCGGGCTCGACCCCCGCCATGCTCTAACCATGTGCGCGGCGTGCACGGGGTGCGACCTTGTGCCGGGGAGGGATGCATGAAGGGTGCAAAAGCGCTTGCCCGCGCTGTCTGCCGGGCCGCCGACCGGTTTTACACCGTCCCGGGCTACCCGGTATCTGAGGTCGCCGCCCTGACGGGAGCGGTCATCACAACCAACGAGAAGGTTGCGCTCGAGTGCGCCCTGGGCGACTCACTCTCCGGGAGGAGGGCTGCTGTGATCGTCAAACACGTCGGGCTCAATGCCTGCGCCGACCCGCTGGTGCACGCAACCGCCCAGGGGCTCCTGGCAGGTGTCGTGATCGTCGTCGGCGACGATATCCGTGTCACCGGGTCCGACGTCGCTGGAGACTCCCGGTATTACGGAGAGGTGGCGTGGGCTCCGGTGTTCGAACCTGACGGCAAGACGCTAGGACCTGCCGTGGAGGCGGCGTTTGAGGCATCGGAGACCTTCTCCAGGGTGGCCATACTCAGGGTCACCCCCGATCTTCTGGACGCAGACGTCCCAGAGCCCTCCATCCAGCGGAATGACCTGAAGGGGAGCCTGGCTGACCCTGATCTCACCATGGCCGGCCGGGCAGTGGCCGCTGACCGGCGGACCGCCGCGATGTTTGCCTGGGCCCGGTCGTCGCCGCTGAACAGGTTCCACCCTGTCATCGCCTACCCACCGCCGGCGGACGCAGGGGTGCTCGCCTCACTCCCCGAAGAGAGGGGTCGCCCCTTCCTCCGGGAGCACCGTTTCCTCGCCCCTCCAGACGCCGCCATGGAGCCGCAGCGGTTCTCCACACGCGGTTTCTCGCGAACTTTCTGCAGAGACTGTCCGTTTCATCCGGCCCTCCGGATCCTTCAAGAGCGCGGGATGCAGGCGGCCTGCGACGCTGGATGCAGCATCCTGGCGATGAACCCGCCCTACCGCATCGGTGTTGCCGCGTATGGTCTCGGTTCGTCGGTAGCCGTCGCGGCGACCGGGCCGCGGGTCGCCCTCATCGGGGACTACGCACTCCTGCATTCTGGGCTAAACGCCCTCATCGACGTCTACGAACGTGGACTTCCGCTTCTATGTATCGTCTTTGCGAACAGACGGATGGGGATGACCGGCGGTCACCCCGTCCCCGAGATCCTTCGCTACATCACCTGGGCTGACCCGGTTGTCTGCGCTGCCGACGACGCAACGGCGCTTCGCCATGCGCTTGTCCTCCCGGAGGACGGCCCACGAACGGTGGTGATCGAAGGTGTCTGCCCGGAGGGTGGACGACATGTTGCCATGGAATATCGAGATCTGTGATGTGACGCTGCGAGACGGGGAACAGACCCCTGGTGTCTCGTTTACCTGTGATGAGAAGATGGCGATCGCGCAATCGCTCGACGAGATCGGCGTGGAGGTGATCGAGGCCGGGTTCCCCGTGGTCTCCAGGGCCGAGAAAGAATGTGTCGCGACCATCGCCAGAAGCGGCCTGGATGCCAGGACCTGCTGCCTGGCACGGGCGCTCAAACCCGATATCGAGGCGGCGCTTGACTGTGACGTGGATATAATCAGCATCTTCGTCGCGATCTCCGACCTCCATGTTCGGCACAAGTACCGCAAACCGCGGGAGGAGGTGATCGAGGACGCCCTCGGTATGGTGGAGTTCGCCGCCGACCACGGCGTGGGGATCCGACTTGCCGCCGAGGACGCCTCACGGACAGACCCGGCGGTTCTCATCGATATGTACCGCAGGGGGATCGAGTGCGGCGCCGACCTTGTCAGTTTCGCCGATACCGTCGGCTGTCTCACCCCGCTCGAGATCCATTCCGCTGTCTCCAGGATCCTTGACGCCGGGCCCTTCCCGCTCTGCGTCCACTGCCACAACGACCTCGGGTTTGCAGCGGCAAACACCATCACCGCCGCGGCCGCCGGAGCGTTCCAGCTCCACACCACCGTGAACGGCATAGGCGAACGTGCCGGGAACGCAGCGCTCGAACAGGTGCTCGTTGCCCTGCGCTTTAAAGGTGGGGTCGAACGCTACGACCTCTCCCGGTTGCAGGAGATCTCCAGACTGGTTGCCCGATGCTCTGGCATAACCCCGGAGCGGATGCATCCCATCGTCGGCGAGAACGCCTTCGCCCATGAGAGCGGGATCCACATCGCCGCGATCCTCTGTGACCCGGCGACATACGAGTATATCCCCCCCGAACTGGTTGGCAGCGAACGCCGGTTTGTGCTCGGGAAGCATACCGGGAGAAAGGCGCTCGAACACGTTGCAAAGGCCTACGGCTTCGAACTCTCCGACGAGGAGGCGAGCTGGGTTCTCGAGCAGGTCAAGCAGAAGAGTGAGGGGAAATGCTGTGTCACACGCGAGGTTCTCTGCGACCTCCTGCGGAAGGCAAGGGAGGGGGGCGCCCGGTGAGCACGCTATCAGAGCGGATACTTGGCGCACCGGCTGGGGCATACGTCGACCGCGATGTCGATATAGCCTTCGCCCACGACGGCACCGGCGTTCTCACGCTGGAAGCGCTCCGCGAGATGGGGGTGGAACGACTCCCTCGCCCCGAACGTCTCCGCCTGATCTTCGACCACATCGTCCCGGCAAACACCGGGACTACAGCGACGCTCCAGGCCGAACTTCGGGCGTTTGCCCGGGTTTCCGGGATACCACTCTCGGATGCCGGATGCGGGATCTGCCACCAGGTGATGAGCGAAGGTCTCGTCCGGCCGGGGATGATCGTCGTCGGGGCCGACTCCCACACCTGCACCGCTGGCGCATTTGGAACGTTCGCCACAGGGGTTGGCGCGACCGATATGGCGGCGATCTGGGCGTCGGGCGGCACCTGGTTCCGTGTCCCAGAGACGATCGCGGTAAACCTCTCCGGCAATCTCTCCGGCGCCGCAGAGCCAAAAGATGTCGCACTCACCTACGTCGCCCGCCTGGGAATGGAGGGCGCGACCTACCGGGCGCTGGAGTTCGCCGGCGAGGGGGTTAGGGGGATCTCCATGGACGGGCGGTTGACCCTCTGCAACATGGCGGTCGAGACAGGGGCAAAGGCCGGGATCTTCTACGCCGACGATCTCACACTCAGTTACCTTGCGGACTACGGGGTTAAAGCCTCGCCGCAGGTGCCGGAGGAATGCCGCTACGAGCGGACTCTCGATATCGATCTCGATGATATAGTGCCCCTCGTCGCCGTCCCCCACCGGGTGGACACCGTCCGGGAGGCTGAAGAGATCGCGGGGACACGCCTCGACCAGGTCTTCGTCGGTACATGCACAAACGGCCGCTACGAGGATCTGGAACGGTTCGCCCGTATCGTCCGCGGAAAGAAGGTGGCCGTCCGCACCCTGGTCTTCCCCGCATCGCGTGCGGTGCTCTCCCGGGCGATCAAGACCGGCATCCTCGCTGACATAGTGGATGCTGGATGTGTGGTCGGACCCCCGGGGTGCGGGCCGTGCCTCGGGGCGCATGCCGGGGTGCTCGGGGAGGGGGAGGTCTGTCTCTCCACGGCCAACAGGAACTTCAAGAACCGGATGGGCGTGGGCGGCGAGATCTACCTCTCTTCGGTCTCCACGGCCGCCGCAAGCGCTCTTGCCGGGGAGATTGCCGTCCCGGAGGTGGCATGATGGAGGGAGCAGGGCCCGCGGTCTGCCTCGGGAACGATATCGACACCGACCTCATCATCGCGGGCCGCTACCTCCGGACGAAAGACCGTTCGGTCTGGGCGGAACATGTCTTTGAGGACCTTGATCCTGCGCTTGCAGCCCGTCTCCCCGGTTCGGTCATCGTCGCCGGGCGGAACATGGGCTGCGGCTCGTCCAGGGAGCAGGCGGTGATCGCCCTCCGCGAGGCCGGGGTGGTCGGGGTCGTAGCGGAATCGTTTGCCCGCATATTCTTTCGTAATGCCATCAACGTCGGTCTGCCGGTGATCGAGGCCACGGTTCCCTGCACCGATGGTGCCCGCATCGCCTTCGACCTGGAAGAGGGGTGGGTGGAGGTGGACGGCAAACGCTACCCCGCCCGCCCCCTCTCGGAGAGGATGCTTGCCATCCTCCGGGCCGGCGGGCTTGCAGCCTGCTGGAGGGCATCCCGATGATATTTCCACCACACTGCAAGTTTGTCGGGGTTGCAAACGGCACCCCCTGCGGGAGGGGTAAGGCCTACTTCCTCACACGCTACATAGTCCGGGAGACCCCGGGGGGCACAGAGGTCATCGAGGTTAAAACAGATCCGGAAGAGACCGGACTCCTCCGGACGGTGCTCTCCACCCGTGTGCTTGCCGCCGGAGATGAGGTCTACCACTACCCCGAGCCCGTGAACGTCCAGGACAGAACTTTCCTGGTAACCGAGGCCATGAGGTCAGGCTACCGGTGTACCATATTCTCAGGCTACGGCGAGCAGACCACGTTTGTCATCGACCCCGACCTCTCGGGTTTCCTTCGCATCCACGTCTACGACATAACACCGCCCCGGCCACACCTCTCGGCCACGCTCACCGACCTCGAGAGAACAGGGGTCTTCGGCGACCTCGAAGTGGTCTTTGAGCACCATCTCCGTGACATCAGGGAGATCGGTGCCGACGTCTACCCCTGCCGCGCGGCCGGGTTCCCGCGCACCATTGATGCCGACCGGCTCCGCCCCGGCGACCGCGTCGCAGCGTGTATGACGGGGCGTGAACTGATAAAGGAGTGTTACGGCGACTCTGTTACCGTGGTGAATAACATCTGCCCGCTCGAGGCTGTGAGGGCCGAACCCTTCATCGCTCGGTGTTGCAGGAGCGAGCGGGCGGGTGTCGGCCTCCGGAACGGCCTTCTCGGTGCAGTTGTCCACTGGGGTGCGTCGGCATGGGATATGGTTGAGGCCGTGAGACTGGTTGCAACCACATGGAGGAGAGGATATGACAGGGATAGCGGTTGTTGAGGGCGACGGTATAGGGCACGAGGTCGTCCCGGTCGCCCGCGAGATCCTCGCAGCCGTGCGCCCGGATCTCGAGTTCTTCGAGGTCGAGGTGGGATACGGCCGCTGGGAGCGGACGGGGAGCGCCTGCGACGAGGAGACGATCGCCGACCTGAAGTCGGCGGACGCAATCCTCTTTGGCGCCGTCACAACGCCGCCCGATCCGGGGTACAGAAGCGTTCTTCTGCAGATCCGACAGGCTCTCGACCTCTACGCAAACGTCCGCCCTATACGTGGTGAAGGGGTCGATATCGTCATAGTGCGGGAGAATACCGAGGGGCTTTACTCGGGCATCGAGTGGACCGAACCCGATCGTGCCTGCACCGTCCGGGTCGTATCCCGCCGGGGAAGCGAGCGGATTGCCCGCTGCGCCTGCAGCCTTGCTGCGGCCCGCCGCCACCTCACCATCGGGAACAAGGCAAACGTCCTGAAGTCGGACTGTCTGTTTGTCGATATCTGCAGAAGGGAGGCCGCCAGGGCAGGGGTTCCCTGCACGGCGCGTTTCATCGACGCACTCTCTCTTGACATCCTGATGCACCCCGCGCGCTACGACGTGATTGTGACGACCAACATCTTCGGCGACATCCTCTCCGATACCGCAGCCTACCTGGTGGGGGGGCTCGGTATGCTCCCGAGCGGCAATATAGGGGAGCGGCATGCGCTCTTTGAACCCGTCCACGGGAGCGCCCCCGATATCGCAGGACAGGGTATAGCAAACCCCATCGCAGCGATCAGGAGCGCAGCGATGCTCCTTGCCCATACAGGCGACCCTGAATCCGCGGCGGTCATCGAGGAGGCCATTGACCGGGTGCTCAATGCAGGCATCCGGACGCGCGACCTGGGCGGCAACGCCGCTACCCGGGAGTTCGGGGCGGCGGTGCTCCGGGAAGTTCTGCGGGGGAAGGCCTAAACACTCGAGGGTCGAGAGACTACGGTATGGTGAGGGTTGGATGCCACATCTCCATCGCCGGGTCGATCGACCGTGCGGTTGACCGTGCCCGCGATGCTGGTTGCGACACGTTTCAGATCTTCTCCCGGAACCCGAGAGGCTGGAGGGCGAGGGACCTGGACGCCGAGGTGATCGAGGCTTTCCGAGCGGCGGTGAGGTCGTCGGGGCTCGGCCCGGTCTTTGATCACATGCCCTACCTCCCGAACCTGGCCTCGCCCGACGATGCCATCTATGAGAGATCGGCCGCTGCGCTTGCAGATGAGCTCAGGCGATGCGCCCTTCTCGGTATACCCTATCTTGTGACCCACCTCGGACACCACCGCGGCGCCGGGATCGAGGAGGGGCGGAAACGGGTCATCGCCGCGATCAACCGTGCGTTTGATGAAACAGGGGATACGGGGGTGATGCTCCTCCTCGAGAACACCGCCGGGGAGAAGAACAGCGTTGGGACGAGGATCGAGGATCTCGCGCTGATATATGACGGGCTGGACGATAGGGGGGAGTTCGGGATCTGTTTTGATACCTGCCACGCGTTTGGCGCAGGCTACGACCTCCGGACGGCGGAGGGGATCGATGCTGTCGTTGCGGAGATCGATGAACGGATCGGCGCTGACAGCCTCCATCTCATCCACCTCAACGACAGCAAGGGTGACCTGGGGAGCGGGCTTGACCGGCACGAGCATATCGGCCTTGGATCCATAGGAGAGGATGGGTTTCGGGAGATCCTCCGCAACCCGCAGATCCGGCGTCTCCCCCTGATCTGCGAGACGCCGGTCGACGCCCGGCGGGACGATGCCGGGAATATCGCGAAGGTCCGCGAACTTGCCGGGAATTGAGCAACAGTAGAGAGCCCCCCCTATGAAGATAGAGAGCGATTCGGCCGATGCGGATGCGCCACCCTCCCGCTGGAGGGTGCACGGGAGGCGACAGGCAGACCTCTGCATCGTCTGGTTCTGCATCCTGGGTGCGGTTCTTGTGGGGCTCACGGTTCTTGCGCTCGCAAACATCACAATAACTGAACTTGCAGACCCGCTCCACCTCATCGAGGTTGCGGCTTCGTCAGGGGTGCTCGGAGCGATCCTCCTCACCTTCTCTGCGGGGGCAAACGCTGTCCTCCTCCTCATACTCTTTGGAACACCGCTTGCATACGTCCTCGCGCGGGCCCCCCCATCCAGGGTTAAGGGGGTTGTCGAGAGCATCGTCGACCTGCCGCTCATCCTGCCCCACACCGTTGCCGGGCTGCTCGTCTACCTCCTCTTCATGCGGAGGGGATGGCTCGGCGCGCCGCTCGCCGAGATCGGGCTTGCATTTGAGGATGCCTACCCCGGCACAGTCGTCGCGATGCTCTTCGTCGCCTCGCCGTTCTTTGTAAACACGATGCGGGAAGGGTTTGAGAAGGTCCCCCTCCACCTTGAGAACGTCGCCCGCACCCTCGGCGCCGGGACGTTTACCACCTTCCGTACGGTCACCCTCCCTCTTAGCCTGCGGCATCTGTTTAACGGGGCAATCCTTGCCTGGGGAAGGGCAATAGGGGAGTTTGCCGCTGTGGTCATGATCGCATACTATCCGTTCATCATATCGACGCTGATCTACTACTCGTTTACCACATCCGGCATCCGCACGAGCAGGAGCATAGCTTTTGTGGTCATAGTGGTCAGTCTCGGGGTGTTCTACCTGCTGCGGAGGTTGACCGGATACCTGGGGAGGTACGATGATCGCGTTTGAACGGGTATCGCTCAGGCTGGGGTCGTTCTCCCTGAAGGATGTCAGTCTCTCGATCAACCGGGGCGACTACTACTTCATCATCGGCCCCTCTGGCGCGGGAAAGACGGTGCTCCTCGAGGCGATTGCCGGTCTCCACAGGCCGGATAGCGGCCGTATCCTCCTCCGGGGGAAGGAGATCACCGATCTGCCCCCGGAGCGAAGGGGGATCGGCCTCGTATACCAGGACTACTCGCTCTTTCCGAACATGACCGTCATCGATAACGTCTCTTACGGTCTTCGCGTCCGGGGGGTGCGCAGGCAGGAGGGACGCGAGAGAGTCGCCGGCCTCCTTGAAAGGTTCGGTGTCGAACACCTGGCGGACCGCTACCCCGGAACCCTCTCGGGCGGTGAGCAGCAGCGGGTGGCGCTCGCAAGAGCCATCGCTGTGAAACCCGATATCCTCCTGCTGGACGAGCCGCTCTCAGCGCTTGATCCGGTCACGCAGGAGAGGTTAATCGCCGACCTCCGGCAACTCCACCGGGATGAGGGGTTCACGATCGTGCACGTGAGCCATTCCCGCCGTGAGGCGCACATGCTTGCAACCCGGATGGCGGTTATCATCGACGGTCGCCTCGTCGACGAGGGCGATGCCGATGTTGTGCTGAACGCTCCGGGGAGCCGGGAGGTTGCATCTTTCATCGGGGTTGAGAACATCCTGGATGGAGTGGTGATGGCAAACGACGGTGGACGTGCAACTGTGGATGCATGTGGGTTGAGGTTTGAGGCGCAGACAGACGCTGCAGTGGGGGAGGCGGTCTGCCTCTGCATCCGTGCCGATGACCTCATCATCGCTGTGGACGACGGCCGGCGGCCAGACGCCCCGAACACGATGACCGGAACGGTCTTTCAGATCATCGAGAACGGCCCTGTGGCCGAGATCCTGGTGGATGCGGGGATGGACATGACGGCGGTAATGACCCGCCGGTCGGTGCGGGACCTCGGGATTGCGCCCGGGGTTCGGGTCAGCCTCCGTGTAAGAGAGGACGCGATCCACGTCATCCGTTCTGCGCCTTCAGCGCGAGAGTGAAGGCGACGAGGACGGCGGTGGCACCGTTCGCAACGATTATGGCGAGATCGCCCCTCGCCACCCCGTAGACGAACCAGAGCAGGACTCCGGCCAGGAGGAGAAGAAGCATCGCGAACGAGAGGTCGGCGGTCGAGCGGCTGCGCCATGCCTTTATGGCCTGCGGGGCAAACGAGAGCGTCGTAAGCGCTCCGGCAAAAAGACCAAGAATTGTGACTGTATCCATGTGCGGATCGATCATCTTCCCGCCTGAGGTGATGAAACTTCAGCCTTCAGGACGTAGGCCATGATCATCCCTATAATGAACGCAAAAGTAAGCCCGATCACCAGGGTGAGGACGGCTATGGCCCCGGTGACGGCATACGACTCGGTCTTTATGCTGTGTTTTCCAAGTTCTATCGCCACGAAGACAAGGAGCGCGCCAAAGACCCCGAGAGGGATCAGGGTCAGCACCTCCGGCGGGGCGAATGCGACGGCAAAGATGAGGATAAAAACGCCGGCGATGATGTTTGCCCCGCCGGTTCGCGCACCGAAGCGATACATGGCGGCAAGCCCCCCGGCGCCGTGACACATCGGGAACCCTCCAAGCGGCGTCGAGATGAGGTTCATGGCACCGATCGTCCGGGAGAGACGGTCGGGGTCCACGCCCCTCTTCGGGAAGAGGTCGTTTGTGAGGAGGGATGTGGCAAGGATGGCATTTGTCAGGGTGAGCGGGATCTGTGGTATGGCAAGTTCCCAGGTGCCGGCTATGAAGTCTGAGGGAAGCGGGATGATGAGGGAGGGGAGGGGTATCAACCGGAGCGGCGGCATCCCCTGTGTGATGATACCCACACAAAGTCCGATCAGTATAACAATCAGAGCGGAGATGTCCGGGATCCGGGTGCGCTGTGAAGCGACAAAGAATGCCAGGATGATCCCGATGGAGAGAGACGCAAACAGGGCGTCGTTGAGGATGTAGTCAAGCGACGTCCGGAGAAGGAGGAGCGCGAGACCCGCCTGGACGCCCCGGATGACACTTCTCGGGATCCGATCCGCAAGCCAGGTCATGCCGCCGAGAAGCCCGAGCAGCAGGAAGAGCGCGCCGACGACGATGCCCGATGCCACGATCTCTCCACCGGAAAGCCCTCCGGCGATGACGATGGCACCGATGGCCTTCATGGGCTCGATCGGGATCGGGAGGCGGTAGTAGAACCCGGCTATGATGTACCAGGCGGCTATGAAGAGGAAGAAATGGCTTACGTTCACGTCAGGGCAGACGATGGCAACACCAAGGAAGATGGGAAAGATCGTCCCGAAATCACCGACTGCGCCGGCAACCTCCTCCAGCGTGAACCTGATACCCCTCTCTTCCGCCCCGGTGCTCTCCGCCATGGTGCTCCTTCTTCTATCTGGTCAGATGGGTCTTTGAAGTTATGGATTATCCCGGCCGCCCATACGAAGTCCGGGTGACCAACGATCTGAACTACAAACACTCCACCTTTTCCATGAAAAATGGGGCACCTGACACCGGATCCGGGGGGAAAAAACCCACTGAAGATCCATGATCTTCTGCTACCTGACCGGTCAGCATATCCCGGCCCGCTGCCGCAGCACCGCGAAGGTATCCCGGCCAAGTACCTCTTCTGCACGCTCGCTGTATCGCTCCGCCATGATAGAGAGGAGACGCTGCGTCCCCGCTGCTGTGGTGGAGATACCAACCCGCTCCACCCGGCGTATAAGGCCGTCTCGCTCCATCTCCCCGAACCTTGGAAGGACGTAGTAATGCGGGATCCCCAGGAACTCTGCAAGTTTACGGGTCGTGGGAAAACGTATGGAGATGCCGTCCGGGGAAAACCCGACGGTTATGCAGCGATCCTCCTCAAGAAGGATCCTTATGGCCGCATCGATGATATCGTTCTGTTCGTCTGGTCTCATCCGATCGCACCATTGTCTATCATGGCCCTGCAAAAAAAGATGACGGCCGGAGAGTTACGCCGCCTCTGCTTTCTTCATCTCCCCGCGTTCTTCTTCGGGCATCGTCTCAAGGTATACAACCTCCGCCCCCACATCTTCTGCAATCTGCTCTATCTCAACCTTCCGGAAGTGTGTCCCCTCAACCTTCAGGTGCTTCTGCTCGCCCTGCTCTTCAAGGATAGCAACGATGCGGAACCTTGGTTGTTTCACACCGGTGCCAACCTTCTGGCGTTCACGTACATAGATCTTCATCACTCTCACCTCATACCAATTGGTATAGCAGTAGATATACGCCAAAGATACTTAACCTTTTCCCATCATACAGATAGGAGGAAAGACCATGGCGGAACGGTTTGAGATTGAATCAAGGCTGCGCGGCGAAAGTCTGGTCAGGCGAGGAATGCTCCGCAGGACAGGCGTTTCCACGATACGGATCATGCCCGACCTGAACGTGATCAAGATCGGCGGCCACGGAGTCATCGATTACGGCCGGGAGGTTGTATACCCGCTGATCGAGGAGATCGGAGAACTTTCCAGGCGCCAGAAGATCCTTGTAGCCACCGGAGGAGGCGCCCGCGTCCGCCACATCCTCGACGTCGGCATCGACCTCGGTATGCCCACGGGGGTGCTTGCGGAACTTGCGGGCAAGATCAGCGAGCAGAATGCGATCATGATCTCCATCCTCTTCTCGAAATACAACGGCGTTCGGATCCATACCGAAGACCTCCTGAGTCTGCCCTCACTGATCTCGCTCGGGATGCTCCCGGTCGTTCAGGGCACACCGCCATACGGGCTCTACGAACACCCCCCAAAACTTGGAACCATCCCGCCGCACCGGACGGATACCGGCGCCTTCCTTATGGCGGAGGTGGTCGGCGCGAAGAACTGCATCCTTGGAAAGAACGTGGACGGCCTCTACACCGAGAACCCCGTCGAGAATCCTGATGCCGAACTCATCCCGGAGATCACGGCCGAAGAACTCCTGGAGATGGAGATGGAGGATATGGTGCTCGAACCGATGGCGGTCGAACTTCTCCAGGACGCCGTTTACGTCAGAGAGATCAAAGTGGTGAACGCACATACCCCCGGCAACATCACAAAGGCCGTGAACGGGG
>LDZT01011777.1_pt1 | contig 25972 bp, 24 predicted proteins | sample 615521 | NCBI WGS metagenome assembly LDZT01 (sample SAMN03408292, study PRJNA278302) | terrestrial metagenome | isolation source: oil reservoir sample SB1 | place: USA: Alaska, North Slope, Schrader Bluff formation | collected 2011-09 | reverse complement strand
TGGGTATCTTAAGCGTTTCAGGGAGAGCTTTGGCAGTCCGGCGCATGCCATCTTGTTTTTTGATCTCTGCCGCGGCATAGAATTGGTTTACGCGATGGAACGGACAATCGAGCTGCTTATGGAAGACTTGAGCAGTGGCGACACAGTGGTTGGCTATCAAGTGAAGGATGGGGTTGGCTATGGTTTGGTGGAAGCCCCGCGCGGACCGCTCATTCACCGCTATGTGGTGGAAAATGGCGTGATTGCCGATGCCCAGTTCATCATCCCGACGGTGCATAACATGCGGGCGATCGAACGCGCCTTGATGGTGGCGGGCAATCGCTATATCCACCCCGATGGCATCAACTTGGAGTTGGAAAAAGCCGTGGGCAGGGTCGTGCGGGCGTTTGATCCCTGCATTGCTTGCGCGACGCAGTAAAATAAACGATGTATCCTATACGCTAGGAGAACCCGAAAGACTAAAATTCGCGCCTTAGATTTTTGCGAAGTCGATTTTATCAAACGGGTTCGGGTCGTTCTTAAGCTCTTCCCATCTAAAACTATACCTTTCATTAATTGGAATAGCTTTTGGAAGTTTTACCCGAAGATATCCACCAATAGAGTTTTCAAATCCATCTTCGGAACCCTCAAGAGCTAATACGGCAGGGCCTGGCGAAAAATCGTTTAGTCCAAACTGTGCGGTCAGGAGCACTAACAATCCAGTATATGCGTCAATTAAATTTGAAAAGTTGGCCTGGTAAAACTTGTGTCTTCTGTCGTGCTTGGAATCGTTATAAGCTTCAAACCACCCAAGGGAATCTTTTCCATCTTTCCAGTCTTCAAATGGTAACCGATCAGCATGATATCCTGACCAGTTAGGAAGCCTTACTTCGTATGATGAAAGAAAATGTGTGGATTCGAGCTTTTTATAATCAAGAATATTCATCCTGATGCGTTTTCCGGATTTATCAAGTTTGGTAAATCCATTTTCTTGAAGGATTGCTTTAGCATTATCTTCAAACTCAACGCATAACCGTAGAATCAAGGAATGTATACGAAAAGAAAAGCAATTCTCATTAGTATCTGCTGGCTCTACATAATCAAAAAGATCAATGATGTCTTTCTGTATTAGTTTAAATGCTCGAATATGTTGGAAGGGCTCATCTGCAAACCCAGGGTGATAAATATATCTATCTTCCCCACCATTTGAATAAGTCCCATCTTCAAACATTCTGTAAGTCCGGGGAAATGGCTTTGATACGGTCATTATTATCTTTACATTATACTTTCTACCTATGGGTTGCGTCAAGTTGTGCAATATTCAACATTAACTTGATTCCACAATCCTTATTTCTTCCTCATTAAGGCCGTAAAACTCATAAACCGAGCCAACGATATCTCCAACGATAGCACCAAGCATATTGTTACCTCTCTCCGCGGCACTCCGCCTGCAGCTGCTCAAAAAAAGTTGTCAAGAAAGCATCCCGCTGGGCGGCTAAGCTCTTGCCGGTGGATGTGTAAAGCGCATCTTTTACCTTGCGCAATTTAAAGAGATATTCGTGGTAGGCGCTATGCTGCTCTCCTGGCACCTCTTTGCGTTCGCGCAAGAACTGCTCCGAAGGCTCGGCATACGCTGGCTGACCAGCCAATGTGGCAAAGGCAATCGTGCGCGCGGCACCGATGGCACCCAGCACGTCCAGCTTATCGGCGTCAAAGAGGCACATTGCCTCCAGCGTTTGCGGGCGCTCACTCTGATGGCGGAAGCGGTGCGCGCGAATGCAGTGCTGCACGGCTTGGATGCGTTCTTCCGTCCAGCCCTCGGCGCTGAGCACCTCGCCGGCAAACTGCGCTGAAGCTAAGTGATGCTCCAAGCGTTCCTTGCCATCCCCGCCAGGGGCTGCGCCGGCTGCATCGTGCAGCAGTGCTGCGGCATGCACGATTTCCAGGTCGGCGCCCTCAGCCAGGGCGATTTTTTCGGCAATTCGATAAACGCGCAGCACATGCGCAAAATCATGCACCGGGTCAGCAGATTGATACCAGGTGCGGGCTTGAGCGATGGTAATGGGCATGCGGGTATTATAAGGGATTAATTGAAGGTGATGTGAATATATCCAAACAACCAGCCGACGAAGATCAGTACTGCAGCCAAGATCAAAATGACCTTGATCACGCGCCAAGCCACTTTGAATACCCCGCGCAGCACTAGCACGATTGCGGCTGCGCCCAGTACCAAAATTACCAAGTTATTTGCCTGGCGGATAAATTCCCAATTTGTCGAAATTGTCATCGCTCAGCTTAGCGGATAAACCACGCCTTTCTTAATCACTGTGGATACAAGATTCGTGCCGTAACGGTAGCTGAGCATGCGGTAATCGGGGATTTTGAGGATAATCAAGTCGGCTTGCTTGCCGGGGGTGAGCGAGCCTAATCTCTCAGATACGCCAAGCGCTGCAGCCGCGTTAATTGTGCTGGCGGCTAAGGCTTCAGCTGGCGTGAGCTTGAGGTAGCGGCAAGCTAATGCCTGGATGAATTGCATGGATTCATTCCAACTCGTGCCCGGGTTCAGGTCAGTAGCGAGTGCTAGCAGCCCGCCCGCCGCAATAATTTCCCGTGCGGGCGTGTATTCGCTCTGGGCTAAGCCAAAGGGCGTGCCAGGCAGCGAAACAGCCACTGTGTTGCTTGCGGCTAACTTGTGGATATCCTCTGCCGAGGTCTTGACCAGATGGTCCGCGGAGATGGCGCCCAGCTCTGCTGCCAAGCTTGCTCCGCCCAGGTTGGCAAACTCATCGGCGTGCAGTTTGAGCGGGAAGCCCAACTCCTGTGCACGCAGCAAAATACGGCGGGTCTGCGCTAGGTCGAAGGCGCCCTCCTCACAAAAGACGTCCACAAATGGTAAGTGCCGCGCATTAGCATGCTCTTGCCACCAGGCTTGCACCGCGGGCAAGGCTTCGCTGCAAAGGATGTCAGTGTAACCTTCGGCATTGCCAGCAAATTCCGGCGGGATGGCGTGCGCACCTAAGTAGGTTGGGATAAGTTCGAGCGGTCCCTCTTCATCAAGCCTGAGGATAACCTCGAGCTGCCGAAGTTCAGTCTCGATGTCTAGTCCGTAGCCGGTTTTAGCTTCCAGGGTGGTGGTGCCATGGGCAAAAGCCGTGCGGGCGCGCTCGCGGGATTGAACGAGCAGCTCCTTGAAGCTGGCTGCGCGCGTGGCTTGCAGCGTAGCGGCGATCCCGCCGCCGGCTGCCATGATTTCCATGTAGGACTTGCTCTGCAGGCGCATCTCAAACTCGTCCACGCGGTCACCCGCCCAGACTAAGTGGGTGTGGGGATCGACCAGACCGGGCAGCACCGCCTTGCCGCCGGCATCCAGTAAGTCTGCTTCAGGATGCGCTAGCAGCAGCTCTGCCGGCTCGCCCACCGCGAGGATGTTTTCGCCATCGATCAGCACCGCGCCATGCGGCAGAATGTTGAGCGTGCCTAATTCCGCGCCGCGCTGTGGCTCGGGGGTGAGCTGAATAACCTGGGAAGTATTATGAATGAGTAGCATGCCTGTATTGTAACGGAAAATAGGAACATGTGAGCTCAAACTTGAGTCCGGAGCCTCATTCCCAATGTCCATTGACCAGTGTCCGATGTCGAATAATACAACCTAAAGCTTAATGCTTTTCAACCGTGATAAACTTTCCTCATTCATGGACCCCAAAAGTTTATACCTGCTGGAATACCCCAAAATCCTGGCGCGGTTGAAGGATTATGCCGCTTTTAGTGCTTCCGCAGCACTCGCCGGCTCTTTGCGCCCGACGGCGAACCTGGAAAAAGCACGCACTTTGCAGCAGCAGACGCGCGAAGCGCGCTATCTGCTCACGCTGAGTGACTCTCTCTCCTTCCAAGGTGCGGAAGACCTGCACCCGCTGGTGGAACGCGCTAACCATGGCGAGACGTTAGAAGCCAGCGAGCTGCTCGCCCTGCGCAGCACGCTGGTGATTTCGCGGGAAGCCCGCCGCATTCTGGAGGCGCATGCCCAAGAGGTACCGCTGCTTTCGGACTTAGGCGAGAGTCTCTCGGAAGGCTTGGGGTTGGTGGATGCCATCAACAAGTCCATTTCTGAACGCGGGGAGGTGCTGGATAGCGCCTCAGAGGCTCTCGGGCACATCCGCAGCGAGATAAAAGTAACGCATTCTCGGCTGATGGAGCGCATGAACCACTACCTCAATGATCCAGCAACCACTTCCATGCTGCAAGAAGCGCTTATCACCCAGCGCAGCGGGCGCTACGTGCTGCCTTTGCGCGCTGAGTTTAAGGGTCGCATTCCCGCCATCATTCACGATCAATCCGCTTCGGGTGCCACGCTTTTCATCGAGCCGTTGGCGGTGGTGGATTGGAATAATAAGATGCGTGAATTGGAGCTGGCTGAACGCGATGAAGTACTGCGCGTGCTGCGCAGGCTCAGCGAGCGTGTGGCGGAGCAGGGTGAAAGCCTAAAAGCCAGCACAGAGGCTATGGCTGCGCTCGACTTTGCGCTCATGAAGGCACGCTATGCGGATGATTTGCACGCCACAGAGCCTGAGCTGGTACCTTTCGCCCAGGATGTGCCGGATTTTCACCCGGGCAGCGTGATTGAACTGCGCCTTGCCCGGCACCCGCTGCTGGACCCGGAAAAAGCGGTGCCGATAGACGTCGTTTTTGACCGCGAGACCTTTGCGGTGGTGCTCACCGGGCCCAATACCGGTGGCAAGACCGTCACGCTCAAGACGGTTGGCTTGCTGGTGCTCATGGCTCAGTCCGGCTTGCACATTCCGGCACAATCTGGCTCGCGCTTGAGTGTCTTCAAGGATGTATTTGCCGATATTGGTGATGAGCAATCCATTGAGCAATCCCTCTCCACGTTTTCCGGGCATATCACGCAGATTGTGCGCATTCTCAAGCGGGCAAATCAACGCAGCTTGGTGCTGTTGGATGAGCTCGGCGCTGGTACCGACCCGCAGGAAGGCTCGGCGTTAGCCCGGGCGGTGCTCAGCGCACTGCTCAACCGCAAAATTACCTGCATGATCGCCACGCACTACCCCGAGCTGAAGACTTTTGCGCATGCCACCCAAGGGGTGCTCAATGCCAGCCTGGAATTCGACCTGGAGACGCTCAAGCCCACCTATCATCTTACGATGGGCTTGCCCGGGCGTTCTAATGCCTTGGCGATTGCCGAACGCTTAGGCTTGGACCGGGATATCATCGAGGATGCCCGCCAGGAGCTCAACCCGACGGATTTGCGCGCAGAAGATCTCTTGGAAGAGATCCATCGCCAGCGCGAGCTGACCCAAGCGAATTATGCTGAATCTGAGAAGCTGCGCCGCGAGCTGGAAGCAAAGCAAAAAATTCTCAACGCCCGGTTAGAAGAGCTCGAAGCTGAAAAGAGCCAAATTTTAGAGCGTGCCCAGGACCAAGCTGAGCGGGAGCTTGAGCAGGTGCGCCAGGAACTCGCCGAGCTGCGCCGGGAGATGAACAAGCAGCGTACCAAACCGGCTGAGCTTGCCCCCTTGGTGGAGAAACTTGCCGAGATTACAGAAAATCAGGAAAGGTCAGCGCGTAAGCAGCGCCAGCCGCGCAAGGCGCCGCCCAGCGGCCCGTTGCGCGTAGGTGAGAAGGTCCTGGTACGCCGGCTCAAGACCGAAGGCGTGATCACCGCGCTTGATGGGGACGAAGTGGAGGTGCAGGCTGGTGTGCTGCGCATGCGCCTGCGCCCGGAGGAGATCTCCCGCCGCGTGCAAATAGATGAGGAAGCGCTCGAAGAGCCTGCTAAACCCGTCATCGGGCGGACGCAGCTGCCCGAAGTAGTCTCGCCCGGGATGGAGCTGGACCTGCGCGGGCAGCGCGTTGAGGATGCACTTGATCGATTAGATGCGTATTTAGAGAGAGCCTCTCAGGCTGGGCTGCCCTTTAGCCGTATTATCCACGGCAAGGGCACTGGTGCGTTGCGCCAAGCGGTGCGCGAGGTGCTGCAAACTTCGCGTTACGTGAATCACTGGGAACCAGGCGGAGAAAAAGAAGGCGGCGATGGCGTTAGCGTGGTCTTCTTCGAAGGGCACTAATCTAAAAAAATTGCCCTGGTTTATTTAGCATTTTCCATCTGCTTTTTACGACGGTGCATCAAGAGAGGCGCAGCTAACTTGCGCAGCCAATACTTGAACACAATCGGAGAAAGCGCCTTACCCCCATCGCGGTAGTGCACGCGCAGCATCTCCGGCCAGCAGCGGTCGTCGGCAGCGATGGATTTAGCCTCTCCATGCAGTCGGAAAGCCGCCCAAAGCTGGGGCACATACACCAGAGGAGCAAGCGCGGCCAAGCGCACCCACAAGTCGTAATCCATAGCAAAGTAAAAGCTCACATCCAGCGGACCCACCTGCCGCCAGAGATCGGCGCGGAAAAAGCTAGCCTGCTGCGGGATGTGCACATAACCGCGGCGCAGCTTGCGGTAGTCGGTTTGCGCCGCTGGGAACTTGCCGATGGTTTTCCCCTCACCATTGATGAGCAGCGCGTCCCCATAGACCATCGCTGCTTCGGGGTGTTCTTGCAGTGCCTTCACTGCAGCGGTCACTGCGCCGGGCAGCAGCAGGTCATCGGAGTTGAGCCAGGCGAAGATTTCGCCACTGGCGTGTGCAAAGCCCTGGTTGATAGCATCCGTCTGGCCTTGGTCGGGTTGGGATTGCCAATAAGAGAGCTGATCGGCATATTTTTGGATAATCTCAAGGCTGCCATCGCGCGAGCCGCCATCGATGACGATGTATTCCAGGTTGGGGTAATCCTGCTCCAGCACCGAGCGCAGCGTCTGCTCGAGGAATGGCGCCTGGTTGAAGGAGGGTGTCACGATGCTGACTTGAGGTAAAGGTTTTTGGGTCATCCTGGTTCTATTTTACTTGCGATGCGCCTGTTGGTAACGCTGGCGCGTTGCGCTGCGCAAGCTTTCAGCTAAGCCTCGCAAGCCAAGTACACTCGCGAAGACGGAGAGGATGCGCTTCCAATCTTGCAGGGCGATGCCCGGAGCACGCCAAAAGCTACGCGCATAGGCACTCAGCGCTTTACCCGCTTGCCCGCTTTCCATCAGGTAAAAGCCGGCTAAGCGGTAAGCCCCCGCCCAAATCTGGCGCTCCATCTGGCTGGCCAGGGGCTCAAAACGCGGATCTTGCAGGATCCATTCAGCTAATTGCAACGCTTCTGGGGCAAAACCAGCCGCCTGAGCCATATTTTTAGCGCCGGCATGCATGCGCGCCGCCGCCCAAGGTTCCCCCGGCACGTAAACCGGCTCAGCTAAGGCTGCCAACCGCAGCCAGAGGTGATGGTCGAGCAGATAGTGATAACCTGGGTCGAGCAAGCCGGTTTGCGCGAGGTACGCGCGGCGGATAAACACTGCTGGCTGCCCGATGATGCGAAAGCGCATTAAGTCAGGCAAGCCCCAATGCCCGTAGCGCATACGGTGAAAAGGTTTGCCAGCCTCATCGATGGACTCAACATCGCTAAACACGAATGATGCTTGCGGGTTGGCGGCTAAGGCGTCAACTGCTGCCCCAACAGCGTCAGGGTAATACAGATCATCTGAATTGAGCCAGGCTACCACCTCGCCGGTGGCGCGCGCCAGACCCTTGTTGATCCCCTCAGCTTGGCCTTGGTCAGGCTCCGAGACCCACCCAGTCAGCTGCCCGGCATATTTCTGGATAATCTCCACGCTGCCATCCGTCGAGCCGCCATCGATCACCCAATATTCGAGGTTGGGATAATCCTGCGTCAGCACAGAGCATAGCGTCTGCTCGAGGAACTCGGCTTGGTTATAAGAGGGCGTAATGATGGAGACGCGCGGTAAATCCATAGAGCTGATTCTACCTGATAATCGCGATGAAGCTGGCGTAAGCTTTTCTGGGCCTGCTCAAGCTGCTCAGGCTTGCTTTAGAACGGGTGCTGGGCTTGGCAGCCCTGCACCAAGGCTTGGTAAAGGGCCGGCTCTTGCACGGCAAAGATGTTGCCCCAGGCGTGCGGGCTCTTCAGCCGGCAAGGATACTCGGCGAAGCGCCGCCAGCTATGAATTACCCCGTATTTCTCAATCGGATACCACTCAGAGATCAATAAGCTGTAGCCTTTATCAGTTAGGAACTGTGCCAGTGCCTGAAAATCATAGCCCAGCGGCAGGGTCTTGAAATCATCAAATTCACACAAGATCAGGTGCGGCTGCCCTGCTGTCCAAGGCCAACCTCGCAGCACCATCAAGTCGTAGCCTTCGGTATCGACTTTGAGGAAGTCAACCGTCTCTGCCTGCAAACCGGCTTCAGCGAGGAAGTTTTCCAACGTGGTAACGTCCACGCTTGCGCTGGCCTGATGGCTGGGCAAAAAGCCCTTCAGGGAGCTCACACCACTCGATTGGCTGCTCTGGAAGAAAGCCGCGCCCTGTTCGGCATGGTCGGAGAGCGCGCGCGGATCAATATGCACATTGGGCAGGTCTGCGTTGTTGGCCTCCAGCAATGCGCGGTTTTGCGGATCGGGCTCAAAAGCATAAACCTGCCAGCCAGCCCGGGCAAAAGGCAGCAGCGAGGTGCCGTGGTGCGCTCCTACATCGAGCATAATACCGGTTTGAGCGAGCTTCGTAAAAGCACTCAGGACCAGCGCTGGCTCATCTGGCGCGAAAGGGTGCAAGAGCCGTGAACGGGCGGTAAGCAGGGCATCGCCCAAACCCTTTTCGGCGCTAATCTTGGTAAACGTGTGCATTTTGCTCTTCAAGCCCATTTTGATCTCACTTGGGGTGAAATATGAGGAAATCTAAAGATATTTTATCCTGTTTATAGGATAAATGGTGAGCATAAATGCTTGGAAGGAGGGAGACTTGTTCTTTCATGGTCTCCTGACCATGAAAGACCTTTGACCTTTAGGTCTCAAAGAGGGAGACCTGCGGTCAAATTCCTCGCTCGGTCTAGAGACCGGCGAGAGCGTGAGATCCTCGCTCGGTACCCTATGGGCAGGCTTCGCACTCTGGAGACCAGCGAGAATGGATAATCTTGTTCTTTCATGGTCTCCTGACCATGAAAGACCTTTGACCTTTAGGTCTCAAAGAGGGAGACCTGCGGTCAAGATCCTCGCTCGGTACCCTACGGGCAGGCTTCGCACTCTGGAGACCGGCGAGAACAGACAACCCCTGTTCTTTCATGGTACCCTACGGGCAGGCTACGCACTCAGAGACCGGCGAAAACAAAAATTAACTGAAGACTAAATCAATGAAACAGGCTGGTGTACTCAACTTTAGGGAAAACGGTCAGCTTGCCGCCGATGGTAGCATCCAACACTTGCCGGCCAGCACGCGCGTAAGCTTGCCGCGCCATGCGGTAAGCTAACTCCGAGGTCTCCAGGTCAGGCAGCTGCCAGCGGAAGCCTTTGCCAAAGTAGGCACTGGAAAAATGGTTGGGGTCATCGCCCTCGGATTGCACCGTGGTATTGGGCTTGCCTTGGGTCACGAAGCTGTGATCCACGCCCACCAGGACGACCGTGGAAAAGCCCAGGTGATAAGCCAATTGCAGTGCCACATAAGTGACCGTGGCGCCTTCCCACACTCTACCGCGCACGTCAGTGGCGAACTTGGGCGAAGTATAGGTGGTGTAGAGGTAAGTGATGTCCTCCGCCATGCCTAGGTAACGCTTGGCACGCCAGGAGAAGAACTTGGGCAGTTGCAGGGCGCGGAATTCCTGAGCGGACTGCTCGATCACGAGATCGTTGATGGAAACCAAGCACGAAGGGGTGAAGTTCAGCTCGTCCGCCGCCAGAAAAATGCGGTTGAAACCGAAGGTGAATTCGTTTTTGAGCAGTGCGAGATCCGTTTGGCGCAGGCTGGGTCCGTTACCGATCAGAAAGCAGCGCTCGCCCTTATGCGCATCTTTCAGCGCTGCTAATTTGTGCATGGACTCCCGCCGCCAAGGGTGCAAATACGCCGAAGGCAGTTCCGGCAGGCGGCGTAAGCCATCATAAGATTGGCGTGCAAATTTCATCAAGCTTGAATCACGTTGGGGCTGCTTTTCCGCACTCATCATGCCTACTCGGTGCTCAGGCGTGCAGAGGCGCCGCCATCCACCACCACTGACTGACCAGTCATATAGCCCGATTGGGTGCCATCAGCTAGGAAGTAAATCACGCTGGCGATCTCGTGCGGCTGACCAATGCGGCCGAGAACTGTCTTGCGTGCCAGCTCCGCTTTCTGCTGCTCGATGCTGCCCCGGGCTAAGTGCTCCCGGTTGAAGCCCGCCGCGAGCATAGGGGTATCCACCGCGCCGGGCAGCACCGCATTGACGCGAATATTTGCGGGGGCAAACTCGATCGCCATAGCCCGCGTGAGCGCGACCAAACCACCTTTGCTGGCAGCATAAGCGGCAATATTAGGTGAAGTTGCCACGGCGTGTACCGAAGCCACATTGACAATGGCACCGCCACCCTCAGCAGCCAGCAGCCCAAAGCTATACTGCGCGCCTAGGAAGGCCGCGCGCAAGTTGACATCGATGACTTGGTCCCACTCCTCCACGGAAGTCTGGCTGATCGGTTTGGTGACCTGAAAGGCAGCGTTATTGACCAAGGCATCCAGCTTGGGAGTAAATTCTGCAGCCTCGCGGTAAACCCGCTCCACCTCTTGTGGCTGGGCAAGATCGGCTTGGATAAAAAAGCCGTCGGCTGGGAAGCCGGCATAGACCTCCTTGCGGTCCACGCCGATCACCTGCCAGCCTTGGGCAGAGAAGTGTGCCACCGTTGCCTGGCCGATGCCGCCGGCCGCTCCGGTAATCAACACTGTTTTTGCTTGATTCTCAGGCATGATCATCCTTTCTTCTCTTATGGCCTAGCCATAGCCTGCAGTTTAGGTAAGTCCTCAACCGGCAGCTTGAGGCCCAGCAGCAGGTTGCGAATGCTATTCCAGTGCACGCGTTCCCAAAAGAAGGGGCTGGAATTGGAATTATGCGGGGCTAACATCACGTTGGGCATGCTGCGCAGCGGGCTCTCGGCAGGTAAAGGTTCCTGCTCAAAGACGTCCAGCGCTGCGCCTGCCAGGCGGCCAGAGAGCAAAGCCTCGACCAGCGCCGGCTCTTCCACCACCGGACCGCGGCTGGTATTGATCAGAACCGCTCCGGGTTTTACCCAATCTAAACTTTTAGCGTTGATGAGATGATACGAAGTCGGGTTGAGGGAGCAGTTGAGGCTGATGAAATCTGCCCGCGCAAGCAGATCCGCAAGCGAGGTCATTTCAATGCCATTTTCTATCAGAAAGTCTGGCGCAATCTCAACGATATCGTTGCCGAGCAGCTTCATTCCAAAGGCGCGAGCGCGGCGCAGCACTGCCTTACCTACGTTGCCCACGCCGACCACACCCAAAGTGCATTCACTAAGGGTGATACCAGGGATCTTTTCCCATTGGCCGGCTTTCATGGCATCATCCATCCAAGGCTGACGGCGCGCAAAAGCGAGCATGTAGCCCAAAACGCTCTCAGCCACTGGCACGGTAAAAGCATTGGGGGTGTTGCCAACAATCACGCCCAGCTCAGCGGCGGCTGCCAGGTCGATCGAATCGATGCCGGTGCCCCACTTGGAGATGACCTTGAGGCGCGGTGTGCAAGCCGCCAGCACGCGGCGCGTGTAGCGGTCGTCCCCGCAAATCGTGCCATCAAATTTGCCGGCATAAGCTAACAGTTCCTCCTCAGAGAGGCGCTCATGCACCTCAGGGATGATCAGGTCGAGATTGTAATGTTGAAATACCGGGCGAAAACGTTCGATAAAAGGCAGCATATAAGGTGCAGAGATAAGGACAGTAGCCACGTTTCCTCTACTTTTCTTTTTTTTCAGAGCGCGCTCTGAGCAGGGTTTCGGCAATGGTGAAATCAAGCTCCTCATCAATATCCCAAGCTTCATCCGCGGGAATTTCAAACATCAGCGGGCGCTCGCCCAGGCGGTTGCGCCGGCTGATGAGCGTCTGGCGTGTGAAGAGGTATAAACAAGAGTTCTCTTCAAAAACTGGCGGCAAATCTTGGGTACGCAGCAAAATCGCGGGGTTGTGGTTGAGCGCGCGCCCAAGCTCATCCCACAAGCGGGTTTGCAAGCGGGTGACGCTGAAGAGCGAGTCGTAAGCCGGGTAAACAGCCCTTAGGGCTGCGATGGCACGCGAAACGGACTGCGGTAAGAGCAGCGGGTTGGTGCTGTGGGTCTGCAGGTACAGGTCCGCCGGCACGAGCGCAGTATCGTGCACCAAAATTTCATTGGTAGGAATGGTATCGGCGCGCAGGTCCTGCGGGCGCTCGAGTGCCACCACCTGCGGGAAATCTTGTGCTAAGCCCGCCAGGATCACCGGGCTGTCGGTATCGACCACCACTTGGGAAATCTCCGGGCAAGCCAAGAGTGTCCCTAAGATGTAGTGATACAGCGGCTTGCCTGCCATAGGGCGGTAATTTTTCCCCGGCACGCGCACGGATTCGTGGCGCATCGGTACCAGGGCAACGATTTTTTCCAAGCTCATGCTTCCTCCTTCAACATAAAGTTGCCGCGACCAGCCAACCCCTCGGCAATCGCGTGCAGAGCAGGCGAATTTTCTGGCAAGAGCTGCTGCCACTCGAAATCCTTCAGGCGCACGTAGCCGGGCCAGATGCCATCCCCTTCCAGGTAAGCATCAAAAGGCAGCGAAGAGTAGTATAGCTGATAGTAGAGGAAGCGGCGGGCGTTATGGCTATAGCGCGGCGGGGCTTGTACCTCAGGGGCTGCCAGGAATTCTTCGAACTGCTGCAAATACTCTTCTCGGCTCCTGGGCAGCAAGACGGTCTCGGCTTGGCTGAAGCGCGAGCGCCCGGCTGAGAGAACCATGGCGCCCATAATGGCGGCTTCTAAGCCGATGGTGGAGTTGTAGATGGTCACGAACTTCGCCATGCGGATCAGGTCGTAAGAGCTGATGTACTCCTCCGGCGGAATGAATTTAATATTGGGCAGGTTGGCTACGCCGCGTTGCTCTGCCCATTCCGCCACCGATTCTTCGCTGGCTTTGCCTTTACGGGCTTCATCGGGATGCGCGCGGATGACGAAGAGCGTCTCCGGGTGCCGGCGGGCAATAGAGAGTAGGTCATCCAGCCAAGCAAACATGTCCTCAAAAATCACATTGGCATGCGGCTGGCTGGTATCGAATATCACGTTAGTGAAGATGGGCACCACTTGCTGGAAGTGACTCGCCAGCTCGAGGAAGTCTTTATCCAGACGGCTCATCTCTGGCCAGAATTTCACCCCAGCCATGATAAAGTTGCCCTCAAAGCGCTGTTGTAAGTAAGCATCTAAGCGCGCGTTTTGCTCCGCGCTGAGCTCAAAACCTGCCGGCAGCTCGAGCGGGTAAGCCGTGGCATCGCCGCTCGTGAAGAAGGCGCTCAACGGGCGCAAGCCGACCTCGTAGCTATAAACGGGCAAGCCTTTTTGGCGACCCACCCAGCGCGCTACAGCCTCCGGGTACATCATGCCGTTATAGACCGCGGCGGCAGAAGGTTTGACCGCATCCAGCAGCGCCTCGAACTGCTTTTTGAGCGACCAAGCCGAGCGGATGTAATCGCGCAGGATGCGCCGGGTGACAGCGTCATCCTGCAGATGATGCCGGCGCAAAATCCAACGCGTGGCTGGCAGCACCAGCTCGCCTAAAGGCACTCCTTGATAAGCAAAACCCGAGAGCTGCTCCAAGTTGAGGTGAGCCAGCTCCCCATCTAGCTTAATGTCCGCCTCAAAGTTGAAGGGGCTTACGTCCGCGTTGCTGTAGATGGCTTGGGATTGCTTGATGCAGCTGCGGCAGGGCGGAGCTTTAGGCGGGTCATGCCGGTCGGTACCTAAAACGCACTGGGTCAGCCCGCGTTGGCAGACGAAATTCACCACCGGAATGCCCTGCAAGCGCAATGACCAAGTGGTCACCAAGCTAAAGCCGGCATTGAGGCTGAGTCCGGTGAGGCGCGTGCTGGCGTTGAAAAATACCAGCGGTGCTTGCTTGGGCGGCGGGCAATGCGCCGCCACGATTTTTGCCATCTGGCGAATGCGGCGGTTGTTCGCGGCGTGTGCGCTCTGGATGGCGAAGTGGGTGCGTACGCGTTGCGGGAGGGTTTGCAGATCCATCTTATTGACTGAACCGCCGCAGTTTGGAGAGTGAGGACTTCTCACTCTCGTAGACTTTTTTCACGCCATCGCCAAGCGATCGCTCAGTTACACGGATATATTTGACCAGGTGTTCGAAGCCCTGCGGCTCCACCGAAGCGGATTGGTCACTGCCCCACATGGCGCGATCCAGGGTGATGTGGCGCTCGACTAAGCAGGCGCCCAGCGCCACAGCTACCGCCGTGGGGACTAAGCCCACTTCATGCCCAGAGTAGCCAATCGGGCAGGAAAAGTGCTCCTTGAGCGTCTGGATCATGCGCAGGTTGAGCTCATCGGGTGGGCAGGGGTAACTGCTAGTGCTGTGGCAGAGGATCAGGTTCTCCTCCTCCAGCAATGCTACGGCTGCTTCGATCTCTTCCATAGTGGACATGCCGGTGGATAAGATGATCGGGCGGCCAGTGGCGCGGTAGGCGCGCAGCAGCTCGTGATCAGTAAGCAAGGCGGAGGGGATCTTATGCGCCGGCGGGTTGAATTGCTCCATAAACGCCAGCGAAGGAATATCCCAAGAAGAAGCAAACCAGACTAAGCCCAATTGCTTGCAATAGCGGTCAATTTCTGCATAAGCAGCTTGGTCGAACTCGACCTTGTAGCGGTATTCGAGGTAAGGGATGTAGCCCCAAGGCGTGTCCCGCATTTGGTTGCGCTGATGCTCCGGGACACACAGCTCTGGTGTGCGCTTCTGAAATTTGACCGCATCCACACCGGCATGCTTGGCAGCGGCAATCAACTGCTTGGCAATCTCCAAGCTGCCATTGTGGTTGATGCCAATTTCTGCCACAATGTAGGTTGGGTGTCCCTCACCCACCAATTTTTCCCCTAAAGTAATCTCCCGATTCATACATTACCTCTTTTTTTTATGCTTTACTGGCGAGCAGCTGGTCGGTCAGCTCACGGATAGCACCCCGGCCGCCCTTATGCTTGAGCACCAGATCTGCCTGGCGCAGCACACTCGGCTGGGCATCGGCTGGTGCCACGAAAAACCCAACGAGCGGGTAAACCGGCAGGTCAGTGATGTCATTGCCAACGTAAATGATTTCCGCTGGGTTCAAGCCGCGCTCGGCTATCAGGGCTTTGAGCAATTCATCCTTTTGCCCTACGCCCTGGAAGACTTCCAAGCCAAGTTTGCGGCAGCGAGCGCTCACCACGGGGTTCTCCTCGCGGGAGATGACCAAAGCCTGGATGGTGCTATGCTCACGCAAGAGGCTCAGCCCCAAGCCATCCGCGCGGCTGGTGGTCACAGCGTCACGCCCGTCTTGGTCGGTGTGCACGCGGTCATCCGAGAGCACGCCGTCAAAATCCATGACGAGCAAGCTCACTTTGGCGGGGAATTTGCGGCGCTGCGCGAGCGGATCGACTGCCTGCAAGTTAGGGTCGAGCATCAGGCGCTCATAACGCTCCCAGTCAGAGGGCGTGTCGATATCCACCGTATAGCGCGGGTCAATCACCAGGGGCAGGATAACCTCGCCGGTAAGTGAGCCTTTCTCCAAAATGGTGCGCGTGCGAATAGCGTCGATATGCCCGGTCTGCCAATAGGTAGGGGGCAGCATCTGGCGCGGCGCATTATAAGGTTCCTCAATCCCCCGCAGGCGCAGCAAAGGATGCATCTGCTTGGTGGTTGGGTCGATGGTCCACATTTTATACGGGTTTTGCCCCGCGGGCACCACCCCGCGCACGCAATCGGCTTCAGGGTGGGCGAGCAGCAGGTTCACCGCGTCATCCACGCAGGAAATCGGGCGCACCGGCGAAGTCGGGCGCAGCTGCACCACGATCTCCGGGCGGTAGCCTTCGTGCTCGTCAAGCCACTCCAGCGCTTGGCGGAAAACAGGATAGTCGGGCGTTTCGTCTTCGGCAAGCTCTGCCGGGCGTAAGAACGGAACTTCCGCACCCCATGCGCGTGCTACTTCCGCAATCTCTTCATCATCGGTCGAGACGATCACGCGTGTAACGCTGTTTGCCTGTAAGCCAGCCGCAATGCTATACGCAATCAGCGGTGCGCCGGCAAAATCGCGGATGTTTTTGCGCGGGATGCCCTTAGAGCTGCCCCGCGCGGGGATGAGCGCTAAGACTTCGGGGGTTGCTACCACGCGGTCCAGCCTCCATCGACGATCAAGTTCGCGCCGGTCATATACGAAGACGCATCCGAAGCCAAAAAGAGCATAGCTGCGCTCATCTCATCGATGTTTGCCATGCGTCCGAGAATGGTCTTGGCAGAATACGCTTGGGTGAAGGCTTCATCATGCTGGTTATACACGCCTCCCGGCGTGAGTGCGTTCACGCGGATGTTTTTACCGGCATAGTAAGCAGCCAAGTAGCGCGTAAAGCCGAGCACGCCGGCTTTGGTAACAGAATAATATACGGGCTTGTAAGACTGTGTGCCATCCGGACGGCTATAAATGCGCTGGTCAGGGCCGTTCAGGCCATAAGTGGAGCAAATGTTGATGATCACGCCTTGGCCTTGCGCCAGCATAGGCTGCACGGCTGCCTGGGAAGCCAGGAACATGCCGGTCAGGTTCACGTCCAGAGCTTTGCGCCAAGCCTCGAGCGCATAGGTCTCGAAGGCGTTGGCAGCTTGCTCGCTCTGATGCTGTGGGTCGAACTTAGGGTCTAGCGCGGCGCTGTTGATGAGCACGTCCAGCCGGCCGAAGCGCGCCAAGGTCTGCTGCACCATCTCGCGGGTCGAGTCGGGGTCGACCACATCCACGGCTAAAGCCGCCGCACTCAAGCCTTCTGCGCGGATGACCTCAGCTTGATCGGCTGCTGCCTCGTAAGCCAGGTCTGCGAGCATCACGTCCGCGCCGGCTTGCGCTAACGCCAGGGCAAACTGCCTGCCCAATAAGCCACCCCCGCCAGTCACCAAAACTGTGCGGCCGCTCAGGTTGAATTTATCCAACGCGTTTTGCATGTTAATTTATCCAGTCTAAGTTATGTAGAGTTACGCAAAAATTTTACCACTGCGTCTTTCTTAAGCCAGCAGGACCCTGCGGCTGGCTTGGTCAGCCGATTGGTGTGCGGCTAAGGCGATCTCCAGCGCACGGATGCCGTCTTCCAGCGTGCAGCCAGAGGGCTCCAGCCCTTGGCAGACGCGTACAAAATGTGCCATTTCTGCCAGGAACATGGCGTTGCGCTCAAAGCCGGGCGGCGGGTCGAGCCGCTGCCAGCTGTTGGTGCTGACCGTATAGACCTCCGCCGAGCCGCTGGCATTTACCCAGCGCACAAAACCGTTGGTAGCGATGATTTCCAGCCAGTGCGCAGCCGGCCGCTCAAGGTAATCCAAATGCACATGCCCAGCTGCACCGCTGTGAAAGCCAAGGTTGATCTCTGCATAGTCCTCCACACTTAGCTCCAGCGGACTAATTTGTCCCATCTGGGCGGAGACCGAGTCTACCTCGCCGGCTAACCAGCGCAGATAGTCCAGCGGATGCGAAAGCGTGAGCACCGCGCCGCCGCCCAAGTCCGCCCGGGCAGCATAAGACTGGCGGTAATCCTCCCAGGGGTGCCAATCGGGTAAGTATTCGCCCCAATGGGCAGTGAGGGAAAGCGGCTCGCCCAGCTCTCCAGAAGCCAGGAGAGCTTTGATTTGCTGCAGCACCGGGTGAAAGCGGAAGTGAAAACCGACCAGCACAGGCTTGCCGCTGCGGGCTAAGTTCGCGCGCAGCTCGTGCATGCCGGTCATCGTATGCGAGATGGGCTTTTCAATGAAGAGAGCGCAGCCGACAGCGGAAGCCGGCAGAGCTACGCTCATGTGCGCGGCGGTAGGGTTGGAGATGATCACCGCATCTGGCTTTTGCGCCAAAGCCTCATCCAGGCTGGTGAAGACCGGCAAGCCCGCCAGTTCCTCCTCGGGCAGGGTGGAGTGATGCGTACGGTAAAGCAGAGTATCGCTTTGGCCTAGTGCGCGCAGGTTGCGCAGGTGCCTCCGGCCGATGGAGCCCAATCCACAAATTAGAAATTTCATCCTTCCCTCCCATCCTGATGCAGCCAGCCATAAAGGGTGTTGATTAATCCTTGCAAGCCGTTGCGCACGTGCCGGTTGCTCAGAATGTGGCGGCTCAAACCGCTGCGGACTGGCTTGGGCGTCTCGGCTGCCTTGGCGCTGATGCCATCTCGATGGGCAATTTCAACGACCTCATGGTCCAGGGCGTTACCCAACAGGCGCATGGTCTGCGCGTAGGTGGTTAGGCGTAAGTAGCCTTTCTGGTCCATGCGGTCGTCCATCTCCACCATACGGCCCATCAGTTGGTCACTCCAGCCCTCGGGCAGCATCTCCTCGAGCACTTCGAGCAGCACGGCCTTGGGTGTGAGCACCTCAAAGTGGTGCGCCGAAACCCAAGCCTTGAGCCCGTGATACGAGACAACCACATCTTCCACCCCCGCCACCTCCTGGGCGTAGCGCTCGGGTGTGCGGCCGGAGTTTTGCATATACTCCTCTTCCCATTTGTACGGCATGAGCAGGCCGCGTTCTACAGACTCTGCGCCCTTTTCTGCCCAGGCTAAGGTGCTCTCGGAGCTCATCACAACGCGCTGGCGGATGTAAAAGCCCGTCACTGCGCCGACATTAGGGAAGGTATCCAGCACTTCCAAATGTGCCGGCAGCCAGCCTTTGAGGTGATAAACGTCGTCATCGCTATAGGCGATCACGCTGCCGCTGGCAAGGTGCGCGATGCGGTAGAGCGCGTTGAGCTTGCCGATGTTTTGCCGCGAAAGCACTAAGCGGTCGATCTTGCCCTCGGCGTAAAGCCCTTGCAAGTAGCTGACCATCTCTTCGCAGCTGCCGTTATCGAAGACCAACAGCTCGTAAGGCGGCTCAGTGTTGGCGAGAATGCTTTCCAGGGTCAGGCGGGTGACGTCTAAGCGGTGCTGGAAGTAACCAGCTTGGTGCGGCGCATAAACTAGCACGGCCACGGTCACGCGCGGCGGGCTAAAACTGAGGGTTTGGTTGCGAGAAGGGTTGACGCCGATGCGAGGCATAGAGGTCAAGCTCCAAACGTAGTTTGTTCGAGCTGGCGCTGCCGCTGGGATTCGCGCCAGGCGCGCCTGGGGTGAAAGAGCGCAAAGAGCGCTTGCGTCAGGCTGTAGTTCCCCCAAGCCAAGAGCGGATGAATCTCAACCTCACGCCAGAATTTCTGCCAGCTGCGTGGGAAGGGCAGCAGCTGCCCGTGCACGAGCTGGTGGGTGGCATCATCCAGGTTGAATAGCGCACGCCTTCCGCCAGCTAAGCGGATGTTCTCACCCGTCTCGGGCAGGCGGTAGTGCGGCTGGCCATTGGGCAAGTGGCTGTAATCGTGGTTTTGATGGACGATATCCACATCTGGCGTGGCGTCCACAACCGGCCAGCCTTGCTGACGTGCAAAGTAAATCATCCAGTTATCCCAGCCGGCGCGCCCGATGCTGAAATCGGGAATATGTTCGAAGCAGCTGCGCGGGAAGATGAAGTAGTCGCTGCCAGCGCGTAGATGGCGTTTGCCTTCGCGGTGCAAGCGTTTGCGCAGGGCTGGCTCCCAGCCAGGCTCAAAGCTGAGATCTTGCGTGACTTCTAAGTCCCAGCGCTGCCCAACGATGAGGAAACGCTCGTAGGCTGCACTGACTGCGCGGGCAGCTTGCAAGAACTCAGGGAAGAGGATGATATCGGCATTGACATAAGCCAGTAAGGGGCTATTGCTATAATTGCGGCCCAGCTCGAAAATGGCACTTACCAGCGGCGTCCCGAGCGCGTTGCGCGCCACCTCTGGCATATGCGCAAAGCCTAGCTCGGCGGCGGCCTTGGCTAAACCCTCTTCCTGCCCGATGAGCACTACTTCCACCTCGGAGCCCAAAGCCTGCCACGAGCGCAGGGCGTTGCGCTGGATGCGCGCAATGTGCGGGTTAGTGAAAGGCTTGGGCGCGGTGAAGAGCGTAATCAGAGCCATCCCTACTTTTCCTCCACCGGCAGCCAGCTGCGCTTGGAGTCCAGGCGAGCGCGCAGATCGCGCCAAGCGATGGCGAGGCTGCGCTTAAGCGGGACGGCGTGCTCCGGTTTCACTTGGTAATCCGCCGGCGGGTTGGCGCTAGGTTGAGCTAAGACGTTGAGGTAGAGCTTGAAAAGCTCTGAGCGCGGGTAGCCATGCTGGCGTAAACTGATGATTTCATAGCCGGCTTTGCTGAGCGCTTCTTGCAGCGTGTGCGGCGTGAAGCAGCTGAGGTGGGCTAGCTCGTAACTGTTATGCGCATAGAAATTGGGTACTTCCAGAAGCAACCAGCCCTGCGGAGTAAGCAGCTCTGTGCGGATCTGGTGCAGCACCCCGACTGGGTCGGGCAGGTGCTCGAGCACATGCATTAGGCTCACTAGGTCAAAGCGCTCGGGACGGCTGGCGATGAGCTCCGGCAGGCTGGGCAGCATATGCAGCCCTTGCGCCTCAGCCAAGGCGCGGTAAGCATTGCCGGGCTCCACGCCCACGCCTTCGGCCCGGAATTCTTTCTGCAGAGCTTGCAAGAAGAGACCGCTAGAAGCACCGATATCCAGCACGCGAGATAAGCTCTGCACGCCTTGGGCGCGCAAAAATCGGATTTGGTCCGCGGCGCGTAGCAGCTGTTGGTGCAGGTCTTTGGGTGTGGGGGCTGCGCTCTTCTGGTAAAGCTTGCGGTAATTTTCAGCATAAAAATCGGGCTGGGCAGCCCGGCTTGCGGCAGCATCCTGAAAGACAAAGCCGCAGGCTTGGCAGTGGTAATACACTACGGGGAAACCAAAGGATTGCATCCGGTGCAGCACGCGGGCATTCTGCTGGCCGCACAGCGGGCAGGACGGTACCGCTGGTTCTGGCTGCGGAGCAGGAGTTGCTTTTTCGGTTTTATCCTCCTTAGCGCGGGTATCCACTTCTGTGAGGCTCTTGTGGCGTACGCCCGCTAAGCTCAGCTGCCATTGGGGATGCCGCATGTTTTGCTCGAGCAGCTCGGCTAAGCTAAAATCATCACGGTTATCAAAAACGGCATAGATGGCGCGTGCCACTTGCAGGTCTTCTTCGGTATCGATGGTAAAGCGCAAGTGCCCGAGGCTGGGTTCAGTCTCTACGATCTTCACGCGGAAGCGTCCAGGTGTGTCATAGAGGTAAGGCATCACGTGCTCGCGCTCGTAGGGCTGGGTGGCGTTTTGCCAGGCTTGCGCCAGCGCTGCAAAGCTGCACACCTCGGTATCCATGCCAATCGGGCTGGTGCGCTGGGCGGGCGGCGGCAAGCGGTTAGCGGCAAAGTCGTACTCCCCTTCCAGAAAGGCGGTCACCACGCGGTCAATCTCCTGCGGGTCGATCATCGGGCAATCGGCAGTGATGCGCACGACCACATCAGCCTTGTGTTCACGCGCTGCCTGATAGTAGCGGTCCAAGACGTCGAACTGGCTGCCACGAAAGACCGGCACTGCCTGCTGCTGGCAAAACGCAGCGATAGGGTCATCCGCTGGGTCGGTAGTGGTGGCAACCACAACCCCAGTGACGGTTTGGGCGCGGCGCACGCGGTTGATCACCCGTGCCAGCACAGACTGGCCGCCAAGGTCACGCAGAACTTTGCCCGGCAGCCGGCTGGAGCCCATGCGGGCTTGAATGATGGCGATGATATTATCTTGGCTCATATGCTCCGTCAGCTTCAGGGCTGTGGTGGTGGGGTCGGCGCTTCAATCACCATGGAAGAGACGCTGTAATCAAAATTATCTTGCTGGGCAGCCAAATTGGCTGGCGGTGTGATGAACAACACCACCCAGAGCAAGCCTTGCTCCTTGAAAACATAAGCCGACCAGCCAGTGCTCTCCTTACTATAGGTAAAGCGGGTCACTTCACGCGGGCCAAGGGTGAGGGTGCTGGTCTGTAAGACGTTAGGGTCATTACCCAAAAAAATCTTGACCCCAGAGGTGATGAGGCTGATCGGCAAGCCTTCCAAAGCTTCGTTTTTGACGATCAGCAGTTTCGTTGGCGAAACAGCTGGCGCGGCGGTGTCCTCGCCCCACCAGGCAACATTGCTCTCTAAGTCATCCAGTAATGAAGCTAACGGCGAATCCTGCCCGCCGATGAACTGCTCGAGATAGTTCAATATTCCGCCCAGGTCTTGCATAGCGTCTCGCTGTTCGTAGGTATCCGGCAATAGGATCTGCATGCCGGCGCCCTGGTACCAGACCATACCTAAATCTGGCGTGGGGGTAAGTTCTGGGGTGGGTGGAGTCTGCAACAATCCAGGTAAATTGCAAGCTGAGAGGGTCAATAGCAAGGTGCAGCTCATCAGCCATAAAGTCCATTTCTTTTTCATACTTTCCTCGCTTTTCCGTAAGCAACGGTATCTTGATAACATTTTAAGAGCTTTTGGAAATTCTTGCTCCAGTCAGCGCGCTCCACGGCATCTTGCCGTGCTTGCAGGCTCAGCGCGCGCCAATCCAGTGCTGCTGCTTTCAAGATGGCTTTCGCGAGCGCCTGGTCATCCCCATCTGGGAAGATCCAGCCGTTTTCGCCCTCGCGGATCCATTCTAAATTGGCGGGGATATCAGAGACAATCGCGGGCAGCCCGCAAGCCATGGCTTCCAGCAAGGAAACAGAAGTGCCGTCCACATGTGAGGGGCTGATGTAAAGATCGGCCGCACCAAAAAAAGTGGTGAGTTCAGCATTAGGGATGCGCCCGCCAAAGTAGATGCGATTTTCAACGCCGCCAGCACGGAGGATACTCTGAATTTTTGCCGCCTCGGAGCCTTCATTGAGCAATATAAGCCGCAGGGCAGGGTTTTGCTGCGCCGCCTGCACAAAAGCGCGCGCCAAGACGTCCACGCCGAAGTTTGGCTCCCAGGCGCGCAAGCAAAGCAGCACGATGGCGTCGTTCCAGCCCTGCTGTTGGCGCCAAGCTTTGCCTGGCACTATACTGCTTTGTGGAGAAAACTTCGTCAGGTCTACGCCCCAAGGGAAAACGCAAATGCGTTCACGCGGGAAGCCGAAGCTGATAGCGCGCTCAGCCGTGGCTTGGCAGTCAAGCGTGAGCATGTCGGAATGCGCCAGTGTCCAGCGCGTCTGCCAGCGCTTGAGCGGGGTGAGGTAAGCATCTTTCATCAGGTCAAAGCCCCAACTCATGGTGAGCAGCGGGTGGAAGCCCGCCTGCCCGATTAAATACGCTACATCCTGAATGGGACCGGCATGCACCAGGTCTGGCTCTAAGTTGTGCAGCAGGGTGCGCAAGCGCGCGCTCAGGGCAGGCACTTGCGAGAGCTTGAGCGGTCCCGGGAGGCCCTCCCACGGCACCTCGGTGACACCTGGCGGTGTTTGCGGGGTGCAAGCTTGCAGGCGCAAGGCGTAAACCTCATGCCCACTTTGGCCCAGCGCCGTCAAAAAGCGCTGGTCATGGGGGCTGTCGCCACGGGTGCAGTAAAGGACGCGCATTTTGCTCTCAGGCTCCCAGCATTGTCCAGCGCAGCTCCTGCCCGGCAGCAATCGGCACGAGGGCACGCGTACCAATCACTGCTTCGATTTCATAGGGCATTATGGCGCCAGGGGTGGCGGGGCGCAGTACGTCAATCATCTCGCGGGTGAGAGTCTCGCCAGGTTGGATCGCCCTGGCTGCCCGCAAGCAGCGCCGCTGGATGATGACGGTATCTTTTTCGTTCTCAGCGACTACTTTATTGCCCGAGCCCATGGCGCGCTCGAGCTGCCGCGTGGCAGTCACCATTTGGGCATAGCTTTCCGGGTTCATGGCGAAGGCGTGATCCGGCCCTTCGCGGCGGTTATCATCGGTGAAGTGCTTTTCGATCACGCGGGCGCCCAGGGCAACCGCTCCTAGCACCGTCGCCATCCCTTGGGTGTGGTCCGAGAGGCCCAAAATCAGCTGCGGATACATGTCATGGTAAGTCTTGAGCACATTGAGGTGGATGTGGTCAAAGTTGGCTGGGTCGGCAGTGTAATTGGTGTTGCATTGCATGAGGACTAACTGCGAATTGACAGCTAAGATGGCATCCACGGCGCGCTGCACGTCACCAATATCAGAAGCACCGGTGGCCAGGAGAACCGGTTTGCCCTTGCTTGCGATGCGCAGGCAAGCCTCAATCCAGGTGATATCGCCTGAGCCGATTTTGTAAGCCGGCACGTAGGGGTCGAGCATATCAATGGCGTCAAAGTCATAAGGAGCAGAGAAATAATCAATCCCAGCCTCATCACAGGCTTGCTTGAGGATGGGGGTCCACTCAAAGGGCAGCGAGGCGTCGTTATAGACCTCAACCACGCTCTTGCGCCACTTCGCCTGATGCGAAACCTGGTCTTGCATGTGGGAGAAGCCGTAATCCGAGACAATCTTAGGTCCACGGAAGTTTTGGAACTTGGCGGCATTAGCGCCGGCTTCAGCGCATTGACGGATCAGTTTGAGTGCCCGCTCTAAGCTGCCATCGTGGTTGGCAGCGATATCCGCTACGAAATAGGTAGGGTGATTATCGCCTATAAGCGTGTTTCCGATTTTCAATTCCATAGTTTCTCCTAATCATGCGAGGTAAGCAACCAATTTATCCGGCAAGCCTGCCAAGGCGTCTTCGTAGAGGGCTTGCAGCCCGGCTTGTTCACTGGGCAGCGGCGCGTCGAGCTCCGCCTGCAGCTTGTCCGTGTTCATGCTCAGGTTGAGCGGGCGCGGCGTGCTCAAGCCGGCATCCGCAAAGCTGACTGGATTGATCAGCGACTCATCCAGCTCAAATTGACGCGCTAAGCTCACACCAAAAGCATATTTACTCGTGGCTTGCGGGCTAAAGACGTGATATAGGCCGCTCAAGCCCTTTTCTACCATAAGGAGCAAAAGCTGTGCCAAGTGCCGGGAATAGAGCGGCGAGAAATAGACATCGGTGAAGCCACTCACGGTCTGCTCCGCGCGCAGATGCGTATAGAAAAACTCAGCCAAGCTGCGCTGGCCGCTGGCAGACCAGCCGTAAAAGTTCACGCGCGCCACCAGCGCCTGGGGGTAAGCCGCAGCAACGGCTGCTTCGCCAGCCAACTTGGTGCGGGCATAGGTGTTGATCGGGTTAGGAGCGTCCGTCTCACGGTAGTCGCCCCGCGTGCCATCAAACACCGCATCAGTGGAAATATGCACCAGCTGTGCGCCGCATGCCTTCGCAGCCTGGGCGATCATGCTGGGCACTTGTGCGTTGAGCTTCTCGGCCAGCCCGGGGTGCTGCTCTGCTCGGTCAATATCAGCCAGCGCCGCGCAGTGAATAATTACGTCTGGTGCCAAGGCGGCAATGCGCGCTGGCAAGCCCTCCAGCTCAGTTAGGTCCATCTGCTCTGTCGCAAAGGGTGTTTGCACTAAGGCACGCCGTCCGCTCCAGCCTGTGACGTGGTAGCCGCTCTGGGCTGCCGTGAGGGCTACGTTTAGGCCAAGCAAGCCGCTTGCGCCGGTAATCAACACACGTTTCATGCTATTTTTCACCCTCGAAGTCCTGGGCGATGGGGGCGATCAAGGCGTTAATCTGCTCCACACTCAGCCAATCCGTGTTGGTGTTGCTCGCATAGCGGAAGCCATCCGGCAGCGGTTTACCTATGCTTTCCCAATGGTGCCCAAACCACAGCGCTGAGGGAGGCTGCACCACGAACATATCCGGCAGTTCGACGGTCGTGCGGGCTTCGTCTTCGGAAATCAGGCTTTCATGCAGCTTTTCACCCGGGCGGATGCCGATAATATCAATCTCGGCTTCCGGCGCCATGGCTTTAGCGAGGTCCACCATGCGCATGCTGGGGATCTTGGGCACGAATACCTCGCCGCCTTGCATCTGCTCGATGCAGCGGATGACGAAGCGCACACCTTGCTCGAGGGAAATCCAAAAGCGCGTCATGCGTTCATCAGTGATGGTGAGGTG
>LDZT01010702.1_pt1 | contig 26062 bp, 22 predicted proteins | sample 615521 | NCBI WGS metagenome assembly LDZT01 (sample SAMN03408292, study PRJNA278302) | terrestrial metagenome | isolation source: oil reservoir sample SB1 | place: USA: Alaska, North Slope, Schrader Bluff formation | collected 2011-09 | reverse complement strand
CTACTGGTGATTTGGCTATAATCTTACCAGGCAGGATTTCCACCTGCTAAATATCGCGACCTAATCCTGGCCGCACCAGGCGAGACGCCTGTCCTACAATGATAAGATAAATCATTATTGTATGAGCATAAGCAATACGCCCCCACCTTTGATTCCTGAATACTGATTCCTGGTATCTTGTTGTTTTTTTACCAGATATAAATTTCTTTCTGCGTTTTTTGTTCTTCTCTATCTTAAATAGCTAACCGGGTAACCAACTAACCAGCTAACTAAATATTGAGATACGAGATACGAATTCGGCTTCTAGTTTCTCTTTACATAATCAGATAACACTTCCACTACTCTATCCATCTCCCGCTCTTCTCCGATGGTAAATCTGATAAATTGGTCTCCTAAACCGGAAAACTCATCCTCCCAACCGGGTAAAGCATAAATATCTTTTTCCTTTAGATACTCCCAAACTCTTTCGGTTTCTTCCTTATCTTTGAACTCTACTAAAACAAAATTTGCTTTTGAATCATAAGCAGAAAATCCCATTTCATTTATTTGCCATACGAATTTATCTTTTACTCTCTTCATTTTCTCCCAGACTTCTTGATAATAGTTTAAATATTTTAGGACCTTTGTAGCAGCTTTTTCTGCCATTCTATTTACTCTAAAATTTTGACCGAAAGCAGCTAATTTTTTTATGTTTTTAGGATTAGAAATGGCAAAACCCAAACGCAATCCCGCTAATCCAAAATTTTTAGAAAAGCTTCTGGAGATAACTAAATTTTCATACTTGCCTATCAAATCTATTACCGTTTCTCCCAAATACTCGTAATTGCATTCATCAACTACTACCATCCCCTCTGCCCTTTGTAGAATATCTATAATCTTCTCTCTCGGGACTCTCGTCCCGGTAGGATTATTAGGGTTACAGAGCCAGACTAAAGAAGCACTCTTTAATTGTTGTGTGGAATAATTAACGACGTATTCGCCATCCCGTAAACAATTAACTAAAATCTTGGGCAAACCATTTCTATCTGCGCTTATCTCATATTGAGAAAAAGTTGGAATGGGAATTAAAACTTCTCCCTTGTAAGCTCGGGAAACTATCTCAATAACTTCATCCGAACCATTGGCAGGCAAGATATTCTCTTTATTTACTCCCACATATTCAGCTAAAACCTGTCGAAGCTTAGCATATTCTCCCCCTGAAGGATACCGGTTAATATCCTTCAACTCCTCGGATAATTCCTTTAACATCTCTTCGGGTAGAGGATATTTAAAATAAGATTGGGTTAAAAATATCTTTTCTTTTTCTATTGGTTTCATAACTTTATCTCTTTGTCTAATAAATTAGTCGTTAATTTTAAATACAAGTTTTCGGTTTACGGTCTACTTTATTCTGACTTCTGGCTTCCGAATTCTATTTTCTTAACTAGATAACCGGGTAACTAACTAACCAGCTAACTAAATTTATCCCTCTCCCTTTCAATCTTTCTCAAATCTGCTTCTCCCAAACCAAAATAATGTCCAATCTCATGAATAACCACCTTCCTGACAGATTCTTTTATATCTTCTTTATTCCTACAGCGAATTTCTATGGACTTTTTAAAGATAATAACCTTATCAGGCATGACATTCCTATACCAGATACCTCTTCTGGGATAGGGGACTCCCCGATAAAGACCCAAAAGTCCATAAGGTGATTTGATCTTCATCTCCATCAAGAGTTCCTTAGAAGGTAAATCTTCAATTACAACAGCAATATTTTCCATCTTTTCTTTAAATTTTCCAGGAAGGCTGCTTATTGCCTCTGCTACTAATTCTTCAAATTCCTCTTCGGTTACTTTCATTTTATTTTACTATCTCTTCCTTCAAATTCTTTATAAATTCTTTCACTTTCTGCATATATTGGTCCCTTGCCACTTCTCGTGAGGTCAGCTCAAGTAAAGCAAGTGGGGTCTTTTGACTAAGGTTTTTCATATCATCAAATACTTTCTCAGAATCTGAACCTAATCGGGTACAGAAAAAAGCTACTTTTTTGAATTCTTCTTTATATAAAAAAAGATAGGTTCTGATAGGGGTAGAAATATTAGAGGACCAGATAGGGGTTCCAATAATAACCAAATCATATAAAGAGGGATTATTTTTTATCTCCTTAATTGCGGTTAATCTTCTCAAGTTAGCATCAGTCCCAGCACTTAAAAATCCTGAAACTCCCTGTCTATCTTTTATATCATAAATTTCTTCAATATCACATTTTAAAATATCTGAAATTGCATTCGCTACTTTTTTAGTCCTGCCGCTTCTCGAATAAAATGCTACTAATATTTTCATTAAAACCACCCTCAGCTCTTTATTTTATCTTAAAAAATATTCTTTTAGTGTAAAAATTTTTGTTTATCTTAAGTAATTCCGTTTCGTTTATTATATCCTCGCCAATAATGGCTGAAACCCCATCCCAAATTTACCGAAGGAAGACGATCTAATTTAGAACCCCAATTTTTAACTATGGCTCGGGCTCGGATAAAATATTCATTAATCTGTTTTTGATTTAATATGCTTAAACTGTTTTCGATAGAAGAAATTATTTCTTCCTCATAATTAATTATTAAAGGCTGGATTTCAACTTGTGCAGAATTAAAATTTAGTAAAGCCTTTCGGTGAAAACGCTCACTCTCCCACCAATAAGATTTTGAATCATAATTTTCTCTTCCTTCAGTATACTTGCCAGGAACAGTGGTATCGGGAGAAAAGACGGGGGAAAAAGGACTGATACAAGGGTTGGAAGCTCCAGTAGTATAAAAAAATTGCCCACCCTCACCACTTTTTGCTACCAGGGAACAGACTGTTTGGGTTCGACGAAATAGCTTGTTTGCTGCATGCAGGCATAAAGTGGCGCCAGGACCACGATTGGGAGTCCACTGGGGATTGTCCCTATGATCTCGTAAAATATTTATAAAATCTTTAGTAGTCAATCTCTTTTTCCTCTGTGAAAGCAAAGCCCGGGAACGTTTTTCCCGTTCAGCGCCCTTAGCTGCCCAGGTCATAAGTTTATCAGAATAACATTTTCGAAAATTAAAATCTTCTCTTTTTTTGCAGTAACCTTTTTTAATCGCATTCTCTATTAATCCTTCGGAGCAAGCATCATAATCCTTCTGTAAAGATATTATATTAGATATACTCCAAACATCCTTAATTTTCTTCCAGGCCCACCAGGTTTTCACTGTCTCTAATACATAGGCTTCTTTCTTATCAACAATCAAAAAACTATTCGTATACTTTAATTTAAATCGATAACCGCAATTTCCTCCCTGCCCATGCTTTTCTAATAATTCAATAATTACCTCTAAGGCCTGTCGAGCAGTTCGACTTCTTTCGAGGGCTAAGCGAACTAAATCCATACCGATTAGACCTATCTTATCCGGTTTTTCTTTGGTAAATATCGCTTCATTACCAATAACCACTCCATATTCATTGGCTCCCATCTCTGCACCAAACATCCAGAAAGGTTGACAGAGCAATACCCGGGCGGTTTCTGAAACCTGGGGGATAGTCAAATAGGAACATTGAACAGTTTCGTTTAAATCATGCTTCTCGCGGGGGATTATAAGGATATTTTGGGCTTCATCATGTTCTTGATCACTATTTTTACCAAAAAGGGTAAAACCTTCTTCAGTGGCAGAACCCAAAGCTACTATAGTATCGCACATAATTACACTCCCTTTCTATTTAGAATGTTGAAGAGAGTAACTAACTAACGAATCAAGAGATTAATTGCATTTAAGCTTTTCTCTTATTTTTTCTTTTTTACATTTAGTAATATTTTGTAAATCCTGTTTTGGCAATTTTAATTCATCCTTTAAACCCTGAATTATTTTATTATTTTCTATTTCAAGATTTACTGCATAGATAATCCACTTGCCCTCTCGCCGATTAACAACAAGACCTGCTTCTTTTAAAATCCTAACACTGTGTGAAATTCTTGATTGTTCCATATTTAATATATTTACCAATTCGCAAACACACAATTCACCTTGCAGTAGAAGCAGATAAATACGTAAACGAGTTTCATCAGATAAGGCTTTAAACATCTTTATAGTCGCTTCCATTGTTGTATTCTCCTTTATATATGATGATATTCAGATTATCACTTAAAAAATATTTATCCTACAGCCATATCTTTTTCTATAACTTATAATTTTATTAATATTGCTAAAACAATTTACTATTTGTTAATTACAATGGGAATAGCAACAGTTAAATAAAGATATTCCTTTATTTCCCCTTCCTGTATTTTATCTTTAACTTTGTCTCTTAATAACACTACTTGTAGATTTTCTTTTTCTCCTGAGTTTAGTTCAATTTCAGATATTAAGGGGATGAGATAATCTGCTGAAGTTTTTATGGAGGTGATTTTTATCCCTTCTTCTCCTGAATTTTCCAGAATAAACTTTCCTATCGTTTCGCCTTCGGAATCAGTCACTAAATTAAAATATATTCCTACCGGAGAAATACTTACTGTAGGAGCAGGTTTTTCTTTTATATAGCCATTAACACGCAGTGAAAAGGCTTTTCTCCTGGGGTCATTACAGTATATACGCACACTCTCTCTTACTTCACCTAACTCATGTTGGCTGGAATCATAGGTAAAAGTTACTTCCTGTTTTTCTCCCGGAAGAATATTTAAGGGTATTTCTGTATCATATTTAATATATTCAGAGGCGTCTATCTTATCAATTATTAAATCTAATTCTCCTTTATTTTCAACAGTAAAAATAAAGGTGGGTAAATCCCCCTGGGAAACCAGTCCTAAATCCCATTGAGAATTAGAAAGGAAAGCCTTGGGAGAAGGGATAGGTTCTACCTCGGTAGTTATTGTAACTTTGGTCTTGGGGAGCTGGGGGTCATTGGATTCGATATAGATATTTTTTTTAACCAGACCGTTATAACCGGTAGGATTGAAGGTGACCTTAAGTTCAGCTGATTTTCCCGGCTGTATATTATCAGAAGAGAGCATGGTGGCGGCACAGCCGCAGGAGGACCGTACTCGACTGATAATAAGTTCTTCTCTCCCCGTATTTTTTATGGTAAAGATATGAACCGGTCTTTCGTCTTCTTTTATCTTTCCAAAATCCCATTCCTCTTCGGAGAGAGAAATAGTGGGTGGCTGGGAAGACTTGTTTTGAATATTATAAAATATTAAAAAAGCTCCTACTATAATTACCATACTTATTAAGATAATAATAATTTTGTTTTTACGAACCATAACTTTCTCCTTTGCTATATACGATATACGATATACTAATTTTATTCCACATAAACTGCCTGTAAAATCTCCTTAGTTGAGCTATTCGGTGCCTGAACAAAGATAACTCCGTGTACATTATCGGTTTCCCAATTAAAACCTTCAAGAGTGAAAGAAAATTCAACAATATTTCCAGGGATAAGAGAAGCCACTGGGACTTTTTGTTCTTCAAAAATATCAAATACTGAATATTTTAAATTTACTGTCTGCCGTTCTTTAAAAACCATCCCGCTTATTTCTAAATTATTTAAATCGGAAGAACTTACATTTTCTATAGTCCCGGTAATAGTTGTTGTATTTGCATAACTATTCCTGGAATCTACAGTAATAACGATTTTTGAACCTTTGGCTAGTTCGGCATCAATTATACCTTTTACTTCTGTTATAAAAGCTTCAGGATTATCGGGATTACTAGAAGAATAACCCTGAACCCTATCATTTAATCCGTTAAATAAGATATTGGGTATACCCCAATCAGCAGAATTAGGAAAATAAAATTCCTTATATCTTTCAGAAATTTCTGTAGTTGAATAGTCTCCCCCAACAGCTTCTTCTACTAATATCATCTGACTATAACCATATTCCTGTGCTATCTCCTCTAATATTGGTTTAACATCTTCACAATGAGAACAGCCCACAGCCATATAAAGTTCTACCATTACCACTCGATCAGCTGGCTCTGGTTCTCCTTCTGCTGGCGCAGTAGGGAGACAACCGGTAAATAAACATACCGTTAGCCCTATTATTAATCCTAATAATAATTTCTTCATATTATTCTTCTCCTTGTCCTTGTTAAAAATTTTTTTATTACCTATTTAATATCCGGGTGGCGGCGGACATACTCCACCATTACAACCATCATCCTCTTTGTTCTCTTTTTTAGGAGCCCCCTTTTCTTTAGCTCCTAAGAAATAACTAATATATTGGAACATTAAATTTTGTTGTTTAGATATTAGCCCCGGATAGACTCTCTTTACTACCAAATTTTTAGCTAAAAAGATAGTGGTGGGTAAAATTTCAATATTGTAAAGATTGCTTACTTCTTCCTGGCTGTCTAACAGTATAGTGAAAGATATTTTTTTATCAGTCCAAAACTCTTTAATCTTAGTAATATCTTCTTCTGTCAGGTCTTTACGGGTATTTATCATAATTACCTGGTATTTTTCTTCAATTATATGCTCTTCAAAATACTCGGCCAGCTCTTCTATCCCACATATTGAATCCTCATTCTCATTATTGCAAAAGTAAAGAATAAGGAGTTTCTGTTTTTCTTTGTAATCTGCTAAATTAAAGGTTTCTCCATCTATAGTCTTAAGGGTAAAATTGGGAGCGGGGAAACCTTTTCTAAAAGATGAAGAAAAGGCAGACGAGCAAAAAGAAACCAAAAAAGCAATTATTAATAAAATAGTTAAAAGATTATTCTTTTTGTTTCTTAACCAAAAAATATTTTAAAACACCTCCTTTTGTAAATCGACCCATTAGCCAATGCACCAATTCTCCAATTTATCTATTTAATAATACGTTAATATTAAATACAAGTTACAAATTCACAGTTTTTTAGTAAAAAATTCCGCTATATAACAGCAGCCCGGCTAATCCGAAAAACAGCAGGGTCATTGCCATCTTGATTTTCCCAAAATTCTTTTGAGTAAGTGCAGCCCACTGTGCCGAAGTAGTCCCCCAGTAGGTAAAAGAAAAGACCAGTACTAAAGGCACTACAAACATCAGATTATAGAACAAGAGATAAAATAAAGCATTAACCTTTAAATCAGGGATAGTGCTGATAAACATGATAGTAGGAAGATAAATCTGACCCGTACAGGCTAACTCCAAAAGAGAAACTATAAAGCCAGTTACTGCAGCCATTAAGATATAATTACTCAGTCTCACATTCTTACGGATAGCAGAATGAATCATATTCTTTAAAAATGAGGGTAATTGGAGCTTGGCATCTTTAGTGGTCCCTTTTTTCTTGAATTGGAGATAGTCATATAGACTGACCACCCCTAAAATTAAGGCAAGGACGGCAGTAACCAGAACGAATATCTTTCGGACTAAAGGTAAAAAGGATAAAGAAGTAATCATCTTTAAGGCTCCGGTTCCGATTAAGAAATAAGTCAGAAAGACGGATAGAGTAAACATTCCTCCTACCCAGAGAATTTCCCTTCCTTTTCGGTTGATCAGGGTAAGATATGAAATAAAAAAGATGATAGTGGCAAAGGCACAAGGATTTATGCCATCGATTAGACCGCTCACTGCTACTGCAGCCAGACCGAAGGACTGAAAGCGAGCTATTAATCTTTCTTGAGCAGTAAGATCTTTTTCCTTAACTTTTTCCCAGGGAGCGATGGTTTCTGTGATTGAATACTTTTGAATTAATTCGTCTAAATTATCAAAGGTAATAGCACTTCTAAAAAGGTAATCATCTCCTAAAAATATAACCGGAACTAAAAGCCTTTCCTCTTCAGGCATCTGGTATAATTCGCCTAATGCTTCTGCCAATTCTACATTCTCAGACAAAGATATATCAAAACTTTTTATGATTAAATTATCAGGATATTTTGCCGTAATATCTTTTAATACAATTTTGGCTTTATCACAATCATGACACCCCGGTTCGTAAAAATAGGCTAAGTGAACCGGATAATTAACCGAACTGGGAGTGCTGGCGGCAAAAGAATTAATTATATAGGGAGAAGAAAATTGGCTTACAAAAACTATGAAAAATAATGAAAGCAAAATAAAAGTTAAAGTTAAATAAAATTTCTTTCGGTTTGCATTATTTAATTTATTATTTATTGATTTAGCCCTCATTATAATTCTACCTTTCAATTACATTAAAATAATTAAAAATATAATGATTGAGCGAATTACCATAAACCATTATATTTTTTACGAAAACTTCTTTTTAAACTTACAAATTATAGTATACAATACAACATTAAAATTTCAAAATTTACTTACTCCACTCTAACTACCCCACTAAAGTTTACACTAACATTTAAATATACATTTTTTATAATATACTTTTTGCCACAAAATATACAATTAAAATTTTATATGATAAACCTATCATACGTATCTATAATTGTCAAGAATTTAAATTTCGAAACCCGATTAAAAATTTTACCATAAAAAAACTTGACAATAAACATACGTTTATTTTATAATACAGACAAGATAATGAATTGTATTAACAGAATAATTATAGCAAATTATTACTTAAATTTTCTAAAGGAGACCAAATATGTTTAAAAAAGATTCCCTTGACCCAAATCATAAAAAGACTCTCCAGTTGATTCAAGAAAAAATCAGAGAAAACGGTTATCCGCCCACTGTTCGAGAAATCTGCAAAGCCGTGGGAGTAACTTCCTCTGCTACTGCCCATAAATATCTTACTATCCTGGAAAAGAAAGGTTATATCCATCGGGAGAAGGAGAGATCTCGAGCCATTAAAATTATACCTCAGACCAAGAAAGTGCCTGTAGTAGGAAGTGTAGCTGCAGGAGAACCTTTGTGGGCATTAAAAGATATCACCGAAGTTATGCCTATACCGGAACAACTTTCTGACAGTGAAGAAAGCTTTATGGTAAAAGTTGAAGGAGACAGCATGATTGGTGACCATATCCTTGATGGGGATTATGTCATGGTTAAGCCCCAGCGAAATGCAGACAACGGAGATATTGTCATCGCTCTCCTAAATCAGGAAGAAGTCACAGTAAAAAGATTGCGTAAAAAAGATAATCGGATTACCCTGCAGCCTTCCAACCCTCTTTATAAACCTATAAACACCAAAGATGTAATTATCCTGGGTAAAGTTGTCGGAATTTTAAGACGATTTAACGAAGGAAAAAAATAGTAAATATGTTATATATCGGTACTTCTGGTTATAGTTATAAAGATTGGATAGGAACCTTTTATCCCGAAAATACTAATAAAAAGGAGATGCTTAAACTATACGCCCAAAAGTTTAAGGTTTCTGAAATCAATTCTACTTATTATCGCATACCTCATCCGGCATCCTTTTACTATTTACAGCAAAAGGTTCCTGCTGATTTTAAGTTTACGGTAAAAGCCAATCAAGAAATGACTCATAGCCGGGAAGAAAATCCCGCTATTTTTAGAGATTTTAAAGAATCCATAAAGCCCCTGCTGGAGGCGGGTAAATTCGCCTGCGTGTTAGCTCAGTTCCCCTATTCTTTTTATAATACTCCCTCCAATCGGGATTACCTTCTCCGCTTCAAAGAAAGAATGGAGGATATACCCCTGGTGGTAGAATTTAGAAATTCCTATTGGATAAATAACGAAATATTCAGAATTTTAAAAAATAATGACATAGGTTTTTGCTGTGTAGATCAACCCCAGCTCAAAGGTTTAATCCCACCTATAGCTGAAGCTACTTCTAACCTGGGTTATATTAGATTTCACGGTCGCAACAAAGTCAATTGGTGGGAACACGAAAAAGCTTATCAAAGATATGATTATCTCTATAGCAAAGAAGAATTAAAAGAATGGATACCTAAAATAAAAAAGATTGCCGAAAAGACCACCGACCAGTATATTTTTATGAATAATCATTATAAAGGTAAGGCAGTTAAAAATGCCTTAATGTTAATTAAACTCCTTAAAGAAGAAATAAAAGCCGGAGAAATTAAAGAGAAAGAAAAAGAAAAATAATGAACAAGCACAAACAATTATCCATAATTCATCTGGATCTTGATGCCTTCTTTGCTTCCGTAGAACAAAGAGATAATCCGGCCTATCAGGGGAAACCTCTTATTGTAGGAGGAATAAGTGGAGGAGGAGGAGTAAATAATTTGAATCGCGGAGTGGTCTGTGCCGCTTCTTATGAAGCTCGTAAACACGGTGTTCATGCCGGAATGCCTATCTGGGAGGCTCGTCAAAAATGCCATGAAGGAATTTTTATCCCTTCTCAAATGAACAAATACTTAAAGGCATCAAAGAAATTCTTTCAGATATGCAGCAGTTATACGCCTTTAATAGAACTACTAAGTATAGATGAACTTTTTTTAGATGTATCGGGATGTGAATCACTCTTCGGTTCATCAGAATGCATCGGCAGAAAAATTAAAGAAAAAGTTTGGCAGGAATTAGAAATCAAGGTCTCGGTGGGGATAGCAAAAAACAAATTTCTGGCTAAAATAGCTACTAACCTGGGGAAGCCGGATGGTTTCTATATTATTTCTTCAGAGGATATTAAAAAAATTCTTTACCCCCTCCCTGTATCTTCCCTCTGGGGTATAGGAAAAAAGACAGAAGAACTACTAAAAAAATCTGGTATTTATCGGGTAGAACAATTAGCTAATATGCCTGATTCTATATTGGAGAATCTTCTGGGGAAAAACGGGAAAAAGATAAAACTTCTGGCTCAAGGAATAGATGAAAGTCCGGTTACTCCCCCATCAACCGCAAAATCTATTGGCAAAGAAACAACTTTCAGCACTAATATAACCAAAAAGGCAATTCTAATAAAAGAATTGCTTAAAATTTCTCAGATGGTGGGCTATACAGCAAGAAAAAAAGGTTATAAAGGCAGGACCATTACCTTAAAAATAAGATTTCATAATTTTATTACCTTCAATAAGTCAAAGACCTTAGAAAATCCTACCCATCTTGATGATATCATCTTTAAAACAGTCGTGGAACTCCTGGATAAAGTAAGGCATAAAAAAGGCGGAGTTAGACTTTTGGGAATAAAACTCTCTAATCTTACCTCGGGAAATAAGAGAAAGCAATTGAAGTTCTTAAGAGACAAAGAGGATAAATTAGAACAGCTTACTCAGTCTTTAGATAAAATTAGAAAAAAATTTGGCCCTAAAGCCATCACCAGAGCCAGCCTTCTGAAGTAAATCTAGTAAATCTAAGGGGGTCATTCTGATGTAAGGGTTCGATTCATCGAACCCACAAGGAGGAATCGGGTCGGATAAATACGACCCCTACCTCGACAGGCGGGCCTGTCCTCGTGAAAACGGGGAACGCCTGTCCTACGGTTTTATATTGATCATCACCACCGCTATAGACATTGAATTTCTAAGTTTAATTACAATTTAAATCCTTTTTTCTTAAATAATTTTAAGCAAACATCTACCACTTCAGGATCATAGAGGATACCTCTATTTTTAGAGATTTCCTCTAAGGCTTTATCTATGCCACGAGCAGGTCGATAGGGTCGATGAGAGGACATAGCTTCTACCACATCGGTTACGGCGATGACTTTGGCTTCAGTTAGTATCTTATCAGCCTTTAACCCTTGGGGGTATCCTGAACCATCTAAGCGTTCATGGTGTTGAAGGACAATTTCTGCAACCGGCCAGGGGAATTCTATAGAGTTTAATATATCATAACTTATCTGGGAATGAGCTTTAATTAAATTATATTCTATTTCGGTTAATTTTGTGGGTTTATTTAAGATCTCGGCAGGTAAGCTAATTTTTCCTATATCATGAACCAGAGAAGCTATCTTTATACCTTTAATTTTATCTTGAGGAAGTTTCATTTCTTGGGCAATAGAAGCAGCAAGTTGGGAAACCCTATGTTGATGTCCGGCAGTATAGGGGTCTCTGGTTTCTACTATCTTGCCAATAGTATTGATAGTGTCTTCCATAGTTTTTTGTAGTTTCTGGTAACTTTGTTGTAGTTCCACCTCTCCCTGTTTTCCCTCGATAATTTTTCCCAATCTCTCAGTAATAATACTAATCAGGTTTCTTTCTTCCTTCAGGAAAGGTCCTTCATTCTCTTGGGGTCTTTCTTCTAAATAATAGACCTCCATAGTACCAATTAGCTTTTTATATACAATAATATCACTGCTCTGTTTCCAGGTAGTCTCTTTGAAGTTTTTCGTCTTGTATTCTTTACCTTCAAAGATGATTTTAGCACAAGTGATCTCGGGATACTGCCAGGCAGAGGGAAGGAGATTAACTGTCCCTTTAATTATTGTCTCCAGGGAAATGTCTGGCTTTTCAACAAGATTAGAAATTTCCCAAAGACAATTCAATTCCCTGACCCTTTTGTTAAGGTCATAGGTTCGCTTACCCAGATTCTCTCCCAATTCTATATTGTAGAGCCCAAAGGCAATATCAGAAACTACTTCCCTTAAAAGTATTTCCTCCTCTTCCTTAATATGGATATCAGGAGCAAGTGATATGACAAGCAACCCGAAAAGCTTACCATTATGGGTAATACGCATGATTACAGATTCTCTGCCTCTGTAGGTATTCTTTAAGAGACAACCTCCACAGTCTCGGGGTCTTTCCATAACCACAAATGGAACCTTCTGAATAAAAGCTCTTTCGATACAAGGCGGATAATCTCCCCTTAGCACCTGTGCACAGAAACGAGAGACATCTTCCTTAAGAGGGGAACCTACTACAACAGCAAAGGTTTTTTCGTCTTTTAAGAACCCTAACCATGCAGCATCATATCCACGTGCTTTTATCAGAGCATCACAAGTTTTTTGTAAAAGAGCACCTCTGTTCTTCTCTCTTACAATTAACTGATTAACATTTCGGATGGCTCCAAGCACACTGTATAAATACTTGATATGCTTATCGGATTTCTCCAGATCAAGCATCTTCTTCTCAAGCTTCTTTATTAGACGCTCATTGTACATTTTCATGTAAACTTTCTCTTCTAATGGCTTTTCAGTCGGTTTAATTTTTCCTTTACTATATTTATCCCATACTTTATTTATAATTTTAATAAACACATCGGGCTCCTGAGGTTTTATAATATATTCTACTGCCCCAATATCCAAAGCAAGTTTTCGTGATTTTTCATCAGTGTAGGTGGCACTGTAGAATAAAACAGGTATATCTTTCAATCCTTCATCCCTTTTTAACTCCCTGCATAGTTGAAAACCATCCATCTTAGGCATCAGAGTATCAGTAATAATCATATCTGGTAGTCTCTTCCGTGCTACCTCCAGTGCTTCAACTCCATTACTGGCTGTCTCCACAGTATAATTATGTCCTTCTAAGAGTTTCTGGAGGAGATATCTATTCTGTTTTAGGTCATCCACTACTATTATTCTCATTTTTTACCTCCAGGCATTTTTTTATCTCTTCTAAAAATGTTTCCAGATTTATTGGTTTTGAAATATACCCAGTACAGCCAGCTTTTATAGCTTTTTTCCTATCTTCCATCATTGCATAGGAAGTTAAAGCGATAATGGGAATGGATTTATACTTTTTTAATCTTCTAATCCTTTTGGTTGCTTCATAGCCATTCATCTTAGGCATCTTTATATCCATAATAATTAAATCTACCTGCTGCTTCTTGACAGCTTCTATTCCTTCCAAACCATTGGTGGCCACAATCACCTCAAAAGCATTCTTTTCAAGGAGGAAGGAGATGAGGTATCTATTCTTTTTATCGTCATCTACTACTAATATTTTTTTTCTTTCCATTTTTTTATCCTCCATACTTAAGGGGTAGTATAAAGGTGAATGTACTACCTTTTCCATATTCGCTTTCCACCTTAATCTCACCATACAGGAGTTGAGCAAGATTTTTGGCAAGATACAGACCAAGCCCAGTTCCACCTTCCTCCGTAATGATGTATTCCAGTTGTACAAAAGGTTGAAATAATTTGTGGAAGTCTTCTTTCTTTATCCCAATACCAGTATCCTTAACTATGACTTCTATTTTTTCATCTTTTTCAACCGCTTTGACTTCTACCTTACCTTCTTCTGTAAATTTAATGGCATTATTCACCAAGTTCAATAGAACCTGTTCGAAGCGCCGTTTGTCACTAAATATATTTATATCAGGAATATCGCAAATAAATTCGAGCCCTTTCTCTTCTGCCTTTAGCATAAGAGAATCTCTTATCTCTATCCCTGCCTTAGCAATATTAAATTCTTCGATATCAGGCTTTAATTCTCCTGTTTCTATCTTACTGATGTCCAGGAGGTCGTTGATAAGAGAAAGCAGGTGCTTTGCGCTTCCATAAGCCATTTCCAGTTGTTTCTTCTGCTCATCATTTAGTTTCCCAGCAAGTCCCTGTAAAATAATTCCGACAAAACCAATTATAGAATTGAGTGGAGTACGTAATTCATGACTCATACTTGCCAGAAAGATGGATTTCATCTGATTAGCCCGCTCAGCCTCTTCTTTTGCTTTTCGAAGCGCCTCCTCCAACTTCTTGCGTTCGGTAATCTCTCGTTGAAGTTCTTCCCTGCCCTTTTTCTCCACAAAATAAGATGCGCCTAAGGCTAATAGACCCAGGACAATGAAGATGAGGGGCAGGAATTCAGGATAGCCTAACATGGTTGTTGCAGGCTTTTCAGGAGCCGATAATGACTCGGTGGGGAATTCAAGCCTTGTCAACATCCAAACAGCCGCGTAGGTAGAATATATATCTACGCCATACTGACCAGGGTTTATTTCATTATCCATGATATAATGTCCAAGGCGGTAAATGTCTAATTCTTCTTTCCGATCCATATCCTCTAAGAACCAAACCGCCAGATGGGTGCCTTTTATTGACTCTTGAGCCTTATCCTCATATCTGAAGAAAGCACCTGTCTCCGGATTGTAGAGCTTTTCAAAAAGATATTGGACGCTCCTATTTACATCCATATTCTCTTCAACGAAGGTTCTTCTCTCTGATTCGTTGCTACCACCCAACCACCATAGGGAGATAAATGCCCGAAATGTTCCATAAATTTCTGTCGATTCTCCGCCAGGTTTGTTTGCATACCCACCGTCACTTTCATCAACACAACTACTAATGAAACGGGTCACGTTATTTTTAAACTGTTCATCGAATTCTCTTCCCTGGTACTGGTATATCCTGCCAAGTGCTCTTATGGCAATGGGAGTGCATCTGAGCGTCGATTCATTCCCATATGAGCTATAATCCTCGTCCCAGAAACCACCATCTGGGTTCTGATGGGCAAGTATGAAGTTCTCTACCCTAGTCAAATTGAGGCGTGGGTCGTTCAAAGCATCCAGAGATTCAAGAACCATCAAAGCGTCAAGGGTTGTTTTTACCCCTGGACAACTATCAGGGAGGGTTCTGAAAGCCGCATAGCCATCATAACCGAAATCAGCATAATTCACGTGTCCTATATCAGGGTTGTTTGTAAATTGGATGTCGAAGACATAGTTGCTCATGATGTAATCCACCGTCGCATTGCCTTTTATGACATTAATAGAGTTCAATTTGTCAAGGGCAACGACAGAATATCTTGTAGTCTTCATGGTGTTCTTGTTCAGCTCCGAGGGCTCGAAGATGAGGTCAGGGTTCAACACAAAGTAACCTGTAGGGTTCTGGCAAATCCTTACGTAATGGACTATATCTTCGGGGGTATAATAAATATTCTCAAGTTTATATCTTTCGAGGGCGACTTCGTATTCAGACAAAGCCCTCTCAGTCTGAGCATTGTGGTTGTAAGTATTTACCCATAGGTACACCCCAGAAATCAATAATATCCCTACCAAAAGTAGGATATACACTGACCCAAGTCTTAACCTTGTCATGCTACAGTACCTCCAACTTTCCTTTTTATCTGTTCCTCCGCCACGAGCTCTCTTGGCATCAGCCCGGGCTCCAACAGTCGCTTGTTATACTAGGCTAGATATACTGTCTCCTCTTCAATGGCCCTTTTCGGTGCAACAAGGGCTCCCATCCTGTGCTCCTCGATAACGCTTTCCCTGATCTTCAAGAACACGTATGGTTCTACCGGCTTGGATGATACCTAAACAACCCACCCGCTAAGCAGGTGGGTTTAAGAGGCCTCTAAAAGAGGCCAAATTCCTGTTGCTCACTCTCTTCTTTCTTTTCTCTCTCTTCTTGATACTTTACATACTTTCTTATCTTATTCTCATCCAGACCTATAGAACTTACACAATATCCACGACTCCAAAAGTGATTTCCCCAATAGGGTTTCTTCCTGAGAGCAGGAAAGCTTTTGAAGAGTTTTATCGCTGTCTTACCTTTTAGCATTCCCATTACTTCGGATATGGATAATCTGGGAGGGATGGAAAGTATCATATGTATATGGTCCTCTTTTACATTCATTTCCAGTATCTCTATATCCTTCCATTCACACAGCATCCTCAGAGTTTGTTCTACATATTTGGATAGCGCACTTTTAGTATCTTGTATCGGTACTCTGGACACCAGACGATGTGATATTTACATTGATAGATTGTATGAGATAATTTTTTTCATTTAGTCATATCTTATCTTAACATATATATCGGTTTTTATGGTAAAACCTTTTAGCCATTACCACCTTCAAAGAAGGTGGTTTTTTAAGGTGCAATAAAACAATAGGGGACAGCCCTTGACATTAGACATTTCTATTACCATCTCTCTAACTCTCTTCTTTAACAGTTCTAAATTCTTAATAATTCTTAAAAAAGTATACCTAATATATACAATATACTGGATAATTTCTAAAAACCCTTTTTTTACCTATTTATTTTTTATTTTTCTTCTCCTTCAAAGCTTTTAGTATTTTTTCCGGAGTGATAGGAAGGTCGTAAATTCTTACTCCTATGGCATCATAAACAGCATTAGCAATGGCCGGGGCAGTGGCAATAGTTGCCGGTTCCCCAATTCCTTTGGCTCCATAAGGTCCATCAGAATCTTCATTTTCTATTAATCGAGTAATAAAATGAGGGGTATCCATAGAAGTGGGAATTAAATAACCGGTCAAATCAGAATTCAAAGTAATCCCCTTTTTGATAACCTGCTCTTCTATTAGGGCCATACCTATTCCCTGCACTGTTCCTCCTTCTATCTGCCCTTCTACATTCTGAGGATTTATGGCTTTACCGATATCTGCCGCAGTATATACATTTAATACCTGAACAATACCGGTATCTGTATCAACTTCCACCTCAATCACCTGGGTGACAAAAGTATAAGCCACATAAACTTTTTCACCCTGCCCAGTTTTAGGATCAGGTTTATCAGTATGAGGGAAAAAAGATGCTTCTGCCTTTAAACTATCACCTCTTTCTTTTACCCTCTCTGCTAATTCCCAGTAACTTAATTTATTATTTGGATTATCATTTCTAAAAACATAACCATCTTTTATTCCTAATTCCACATGATTACTTCTAAACTCAATACTGGCATAATGATAAATATTGCTCAATAATCCTTCTGAAGCTTCTTTAACTGCATTGCCAGTAAAAAATGTCTGTCGCGTTGCGGAAGAAGAGCCGGAATTTTTAGTTAAATGAGTATCCCCGAGAATAATTTGGATTATTTCCGGTTTCACTTTTAAAACCTCTGCAGCAATTTGGGTAATGGTAGTTAAAACACCCTGACCCACATCAGCAGCAGCAGTTCTAATCAAAATCTTACCCCCATCTTCAATTTCTGCTGAAGCAATGGAATGATCAGGAAATCCTTCTCCATAACCAAAACCGAACATAATAGTCGCCATTCCCCTACCATACTTTTTCATGCTCATTTTACCCCCTTCCAACCGGCTATTTCCGCTGCTTTTTTAATGGTCTCTTTTAATCCTACACTGTGGGTTAATATCTGTCCATTGGGGGTAGAAGAACCAATATTATAAGCATTTTGCAAACGGAATTGAACTGGGTCAATCCCCAATTTGCGAGCTAAAATATCCATCTGGGATTCATAAGCAAAAGCCATTTGAGTAGCACCAAAACCACGCATCGCTCCCGCGTAAGTATTGTTAGTATAAACAGTATAAGCTACACCCCTGACATTATCTACATTATAAGGTCCGGTACAATGGTACATACCTTTATGTACCACAGCTGGACCACTGGAGGCATAGGCTCCGGTATCACCGATTACTTCCGCCTGCCAGGCAGTTAAATAACCTTTTTTAGTAACACCGGTTTTCATTCGAATAATAAAAGGATGTCTTTTTGATTGAGCAATCATCGACTCTTCTCTGGTATAAGTTAATTTAACCGGTCTTTTTGTATCCATAGCCGCTAAGGCAAGATGGATATGAACCGAGATATCTTCTTTTTTACCAAAAGCACCTCCGATAACCGGTTGAATAATCCTTACCTTTTCTTTAGGGAATCCAAGTGATTGGGCAATATCCGCCTGAGTATCATGAAGCCACTGGGAAGCCACCCATAGTTTAATAACTTCGCTCTCTTTATCATAAATTCCCACTCCTGCTTCTACTTGAAGAGGTACCTGGTCTAAAAAACTTGTTCTATATTCATTTTCTACTATGACATCAGCTTGAGCAAAACCTTTTTTTATATCCCCTTTTTCTAAATAATGGGTAGCCAGAATATTGCCATCTTTATGAATAAGTGGGGCATCTTTCTCCATAGCCCGCAAGGGGTCAGATATTACTTCTAACTCCTCTACTCCCACTTCAATTAATTTAACTGCTTTAGAAGAAATTTCTTTGGTTTCCGCAATAACAATAGCCAGGGCATCACCCATATAACGCATTTTTTGGCCGACTCCTACCAAAACTGGTTGGTCTTTAATAATTAAACCAAAATTTTTAACCCAAGGGATATCAGCAGCAGTGATTATCCTAACTACTCCCGGTAATTTCTCTGCTTTACTTGTATCTATTCGGCGTAAATAGGCATGGGGATGAGTTGCTCTTTTGATTTTGAGATATAGCATATTATCAAAATAAATATCATCAGGATATTGAGCCTTCCCGGTTATTTTATCCCGGGAATCCACTTTTAGTATATTTTCCCCCACATATCTTTTACTCATCTTTCTCACCTCTTCCACCATCTTTGCTCGACAATCTATTTGCTGCTAACTTAATAGCATCGATAATCTTTTGATAACCGGTACAACGACAAAGGTTGCCGGAGATACCCCGTTTAATCTCTTCTTCTCTGGGATGAGTATTCTCTTCTAACAGTTTTTTGGTAGCTAATATCATTCCCGGAGTACAGAACCCGCATTGAACTGCTCCCGTCTCTATAAAAGCTTCTTGAATTGGGTCCAAATTTTCTCCGTTTCCTATCCCCTCGATAGTGGTAATAACTGCCCCATCAGCCTGAGGCGCCAACACCAAACAGGAAGCTACCAATTCACCATTCATAATTACGGTACAAGCCCCACACTCACCCTTTCCACATCCCCCCTTAGTTCCGGTTAGATGTAAATCATCTCTTAGAAGATCCAATAAACGGGTAGATGGAGTGGTCTCCACTTCTCTTTTCTTACCATTAATAGTTAGTTCTATGGTTAATTTACTCATTTATACGACCTCCGGGCTGAATCTATTTCTTCTAAGGCATTAATCATTATATTTTTAGCGATATCTTTACGATATTCTCTCGTTCCCCTGATATCATCAATAGGAGAAATCTTATCTTCAACTATTTGCCCTAATTCTGCAAAATCTAATTGATTAAATTTTTTTTCCACCATCTTGTTTCTAATTTCTTTAATTTCAATCGGTGTTGGGGCTACAGAGCCAAGACAGGTTCTTACATCTTTAACGATTTTATTGTCTTCATCCATTTCTACTACCAGAGCGAGGGTGATGGTAGCAATAATTAAGGCTTTTCTCTTACCGATTTTAATCCAACAACCGTAGGTCTCTTTCTTGGGAAGAGGCAGGATTATTTGAGTTAACAATTGATCTGGTCTTAAAATGGTCTTCTTGGGACCAAGAAAAAAATTCTCGGCAGCAACTAATGTCTCTTTCTTGCCAGAGAGTAATTTAAATTTCGCCTTATAGGCCATTAAGGGGGCTAAGAGATCACCGGCTGGAGAGGCATTAACAATATTTCCACCGATAGTGCCTCGATTTCTTATTTGGGGAGAACCGATATCCGCAGCAGCCTGGCTTAAAACTGGAAAGTATTTTTTAATGTCTTTGGATTTTTCTAATTGAGTATGGGTAACCATCGCTCCAATTTCCATTTGATTTTTATTGATTCTAATATCTTTTAATTCTTTAATATTTTTTAAATCTAACCAATTGTTTATCTCATAAAGTCGGTCATAATATTGAACTAGCAGGTCAGTCCCCCCGGCAATTATTTTAATTTCTTTTCCATATTTAGATAAAATTTCCAGTGCTTCCTCTATTTTCTGGGGAGCAAAATACTGACAGGGGACGGTCCTCTGGTATGTTTTTTGGCTCTTCTTTAAATCTCCGAATGATTCTTCCATAAGTTAAATCCTCCACCTCCTGATCCGATATATATTTTACCACCTACAAAACCCTCTTGCCAAGTCATAGTAATTAGTATTGCGTATTGCGCAAAAGAAAAATATTATTTCAAGGCACTCTTTTTTGTCATTCCCGTGGAAACGGGAATGTATCTTTAAATATTATTCTAGATTCCCACCTTCGTGGGAATGACATAAGATATTAGAATGATACTGGTAAAGTCAAAATTACATTACTATCGGTATGAATGGTTAATTTTAAAATTAAATTAAATAACTGTAATTTTTTAAAACTGTACTTATTATCGCGAAGACCTCCCGAATCTCACTAATATTATGACCCTTCGGATATTGAGATTTTGCAGGTATTAATTGGCCATCTTGACTGAATTTCAATTTCCATAGTTTATCCTGTAACCTTAAAGTTACCAACCGACTACTCCTAAAATCAGTAACCATAAAACCATTATTAGTGTTATTCTCAAAGTCCTCTTTGGTTGTGAAAAAGGTTAGCTTATCTTTGTATGGTTTACCATCATAGGGACAAAATGTAGCGCAGTTTCCACATTCATTACACAATGCATCAAGATGAAGAATCTGCCAGTCATCCTGAAACTCCTCTTTCTTATTTATTGCAATAGCCACGTTTGCCCGATTTGGACATACATCCACACATTTATTACAGACAACGTTGCACTCAAGACACCGCCCTGCTTCATTTTCAGATATTACCCTATCATCTTCGGATATTACCGTAGGAACGAGACGGCCCTTTTTATTGTAAATCTCTGAAATCTGCTGTTTCTTATCGAAGGCCAGTTTAAAATTCTTATCCAAACCTTTCCAATCTGGTATCTCCTTTTTAATAATGGCCTCTACCGCCTTTCGTGCATCGGCGATGGATTCAACCACGGTTGAAGGACCGCGAAGTGCATCACCACCTATAAAAACATTTTTAAGATTAGTCTCAAGGGTTTCCGGGTTTGCATGCGGTCTATTGTTTTTTTTAATCTTTAACCCGCATGCCGATAAAAATTCAGAATCGGTATACTCCCCGATAGCACTAATTACCGAATCCACGGCTATCTCTTCGCTCTTTCCAGTGGGAACAGGGCGCCGGCGACCGCTTTCATCAGGAGCACCTAAAGCCATCCTGCGACATTTCAGAGTACCGCTTTTAGAAAATGATTCCGGCAGTAAGAGGGGCTTAAAAATAACTCCTTCTTCAAGGGCTCGCTCATACTCTTCCCTGTCTGCCGGCATTTCATCTTCGGTACGGCGGTAAACGATAAAAACCTTCTCGACTCCACCTACCTTCAGGGCTGCCCGTGCGCTGTCCACTGCAGTATTCCCGCCTCCAATTACTGCGACATTTCGCCCAAGAGTAAGAATCTCCGAATTTTCATTAAAAGACTTTAAAAAATCCAGGGATTCATAGACATTATTATTATCACCGGTTAGTTGCAGTTTTCTTGAAACTTCCGCACCGATTCCGATAAAAATATATTTGTATCCTTCATCCTTTAAATCATTAATAGAAAATTCTTCTGACACCCCGAATTTGAAATCCACACCAAGTGCTTTAATAATAAAAATATCTTTTTCAATAGCAGCCACAGGAATTCTAAAATTAGGTAGTATATGACTTACTACCCCACCCGGAGAATCCTGTTTTTCAAATACAGTCACATTAAATCCATTTCTCGCAAGAAAATAAGCTACCGACAGCCCCGCTGGCCCTGCTCCAATAACCGCCACTTTTATATTAAGCTCTTTGGTAACATTATAGTTATTGGTAAGATATTCGACTTTCCCATGCTCAGCAGCAATTCTTTTAATCTCACGGATACCTACCGCTCCTTCATAGTCAAGACGGGTACAATTATACATACATTGATGGTCGCAAATATGTCCGGTTATATTAGGAAGAGGGTTTTTTAAATAGATAAGTTTTAGGGCTTTATTGTATTGCCCATCAGCTACCAGCCGAATGTATTCAGGAATATCTTGATGAATAGGACAGGAAAGAACACAGGGAGCTATATAACAGTCAGTCAGGGGTAATTCCCGGTCAATGAAAACTTTCTTCGTACCTCTCCAATCTTTCCGGTAATAATTCTCCCGAAGGGCCTCTTCGGCTAATCGGTCAAGCTTTTCTACATCGATAACCTCGGGCCGTCTTCTCTCTTCAACTATTGGTTCTAATTTTCGGGCTATTTCTGCCATTCTCATATAACCGCCCGGCTTTAAGAGGTCAGTTGCTATCGTAATCGGTTTGATTCCCGTTTCAAAAATCTGAAGGATATTTAGCTGGGACGCTCCTCCTGAGTAAGATATAGAGAGAGTTCCTTCAAACTCACGCGATAAACGGGAAGCCAGAGTGATGGTAATGGGAAAGAGAATGCGTCCTGATAAATACATCTCCTCTCCGGGAAGAACACCAAGTGTATTCACCGTTCCCAGTGTATTAGAAAGTTTTACTCCAAAATTACGACCACATTCAGTAGCTACTTTAGAAAGTCGTTTAAGCATCCCTATCGCATCATCCCATTGCAAGTCATTGGTAAAGGTAGATTCTTTAATATTTATATAATTAAATCCAAGCTCATCCAATATTTTTCTAACTAATTTATAGCCAAGGAGGGTCGGGTTTAATTTTACGAAAGTGTGGAGTCTTTTTTCTTCCATAAGATATTTACAGATAGATTCTATCTCTTTCGGGGGGCATCCGTGCATGGTAGAGAGAGTTACAGAGCGGGCAATATACGGAGAAATTGTCCTGGAAATATTTTCCGGGCTTTTAACCTTCCCTTTAAGGTGCAGAACTTCTGAAAAGTTTGTATCCCGAATAAAAGAACTTAATTCCTCTAAGTAACGCTTGAATAACGGATGTCCGGAGGCATCGGTTAAACTATTAATAAACGAATCCATGCCGGGGGTTTTAATTCCCTCCAGATCGTAGCCAACGCTCATATTAAAAATAAAAGATTGTTTTGCAGTAACCCGCATATCAAAAACTGCTTCTATGAAGTGAAGCAATACCCATGCTTTAACATACTCGTTGTATGCCTGCTCCAGGGAAAGTTCGGTAGACCATTCGGTATTGTAGCCCTCATCTCGGGCATCGATACAGGGCTTCTCAAATTTCAGACTGTCAAGTTTTTGTACAGTCTTAAGCTCGAAAAAACGTCCCCCAACCAGATAGGCAGCAATAATATTCTGGGTCAACTGGGTATGAGGGCCTGCTGCAGGTCCTATAGGGGTAGCACAGGTTTCATCAAATATCTGAATACTTTTTTCATTTTCCTTAATAAAAAATTGAGATTCAGGTATGCCAAAAATCGTCCACTGCGATCGATATTCTTCAGTTATCCAACAAAGTAATTGCTTAAAGGGAACTGGCCTCATAACATCTCCCATAATTCTCCTCCTTAAAAAAATAGGAACACACATCCTATTTTTTACATAACCTAAATTTCTTGCATGATTATTTTATATCATTATTTTACCATTTAAAGAATTCTCCTACCAGCTTATTATAATCTCCTTTGCAAATCAGATGATGATTACCCAGAGAATTTTGTAAAAAATATTTAATTCCCTCATTCATTCTAAATCTTATTTGAGTCCTGCATAAATTCTCGCTATTTAAATTTTCAATTATTTCTCCTCCGGACACGAAATATTCTTTACCATCTCGGGAAAGTTTAAAAATAGTGGATTCCCCTTCCTCTATGACTCCCTTTATGCCCACTCCTAAACCTGATTCAAAGTGAGTTTTTAAATAAAATTCATCAGGCATATTTAAGGGCAAAGTACAGTGAGCTAAAATTATTTCATTCTTTTCAATATTAATGCTGGAGGGATTAGCCATAAAAACAGGCTCATCGGTCAAATAATGCAGAATGGCCATAGATATAAGAGCGGGAATATCCCCTTCGCATCCACCCATAATTCCTCCATCATTTAACAAAGAGAGACCGAGACAACCGGTATTTTTATAAATTTCCAGCAGGTCAAAACATCTTACGGTAATGCCATCAAATTTATATTTGTTTACAATGGCTTTAAACCCGCTATAGATTTTTAATGCTCCATCTATTGATTTACTATCAAAGCCTTTATTTTTAATATCATTTAATTTGGGATGGGTAAAATTGTGATCCCGGTCAATTTCTTTAACCAGTTCGTCCATTTTAATATTAATTAATGAAATTCCTAAATTGTCTTTTACCTTCTTATAATCTACTTCGCTGGCTATAAGCCAATCGGATGGTTTGCCGATAACTCCTAATTTAGTTGAAGCTAACCTTCTTTTCACTTTAAATATTTTACTGACTTCTTTTATCCTCCTGGCGATATAACCACTTTCTCCGTGGATTATCTCTACTTTTTCTCCTTTCTGTTTTAAAAAGGAGGCAATCTCCAAAGAGGCGGCAAAAGAATTATGTAATCCACTGGATAAAAGCAGGTAAGGTCCCTTGACCTGTTTAAAAATTTGTTTGAACTTCCCCTCAACTCCCCCAGATTTAATAAAGAGAAGAGGGAAATAATCTTTACGGTTAAAGTCCGCTAAGTTTATATTTTCAAACTTCTCACCCAATTTTTCTTCAATTTCAGTTATAAAGCCCTTCAAGGTTTTATTAATAACGCTTTCATTATGCACTTCTGAAACCAGATTATATAATCCTATTTTCATATTAAACCCCCTTTCTTTTATGCATTTACTGCCTATAATCAGTAAATTAATTTTTCTTAATTATCAAAATTATAACACTTTATTTATATTCTATAAAATTTGCAAAATTCCTCTTTTTTTCTAAAATAAATAAAGAATAATTATACTTCTTATTTTTTCTTTCTCTCTTTTTCTTAGCGCAATACTAATTTTTTCTGGCTTTTGTATTTCGTCTTTGTCTCCTTTTTCTTAACTTTCCTTTCTCTTTCTTAACTCGATACTGTTTTTACTCGATACTTTAATATATTTTCTTGTAAAGTTTTGCAATACAATTTATAATAAAAATAGAAAATATCTTAAAAAGCAAAATTAGAAGGGAGCGGATAGGCTCTGGTGGGCCTTGCGGACTTCAAATCCGTGGGCGGTAATTAATGCAATTGCCGCGGTGGGTTCGATTCCCACCCCTCCCGCCATTAATTTTTAACTTCAAAACCACCAAAGGCCTTTAATACAAAAACATTCCCGAAAAATGCTTACCCAAGCGGTAAGAAAAGTTATCTCTGAAGAGAAAAAAAATGCACATAAAAATGGCCGCCTCTACTCAGCGCAAGAAAGGATAAATAAAATTAAAGAATATTTTAAAAAGGAAAATCTATCTTTTTTACAAGGAGTAATAAACGGCAGCGGAGTAATTCTTCATACTAACCTGGGGAGAGCACCGCTTGGCAAAGAGATGCTTGCAGCAGTCCAAACCTCTCTGCGGGGTTATACTAATTTGGAATATAGTCTTGCAGAAGGCAGCAGAGGAAAAAGAGGAGAAATTGTCGAAAAATTACTTTGCACTCTCAGCCATTCAGAAAAAAGTTTGGTGGTTAATAATAATGCCGGGGCAATATTTTTAATATTGAATACTCTGGCTAAAAACAAGGAAGTGATTGTCTCCAGAGGAGAA
>LDZT01010701.1_pt1 | contig 26077 bp, 24 predicted proteins | sample 615521 | NCBI WGS metagenome assembly LDZT01 (sample SAMN03408292, study PRJNA278302) | terrestrial metagenome | isolation source: oil reservoir sample SB1 | place: USA: Alaska, North Slope, Schrader Bluff formation | collected 2011-09 | reverse complement strand
GCCTTAACAAAATAAGGGGTAGGTCTGCCCAAAGCCAGAAGAATTTTTTTCACCAAAGAAAACTACCCCCAAAAGGTTGACACAGACTGGATAAGACTTTTTCTTGCAAATCCTGGCTAATATTGTTATAATTCATAATTAAAAATGATTTTAATCTTGTTAGAAAATCCTGCCAAAGGACCGTCCCCTGGTAGGTTTTTGCTAACTCATGGAGGTTTATTTTTATGCTGGTAAATTCCGTTCTGGACGCAATAGGAAACATTCCTTTAATTCAATTAAAAAAGATGTCTTCGGGAAATGTATTTGTTAAAGCTGAACATCTGAATCCCGGAGGGAGTATCAAAGATAGAGTAGCCAAACACATCATTGAAATGGCGGAAAAAGAAGGAAAGCTTAAACCGGGGATGACCATTATTGAGGCAACTTCCGGGAATACCGGAATTGGCTTAACTTTAGTGGGGGTGCAGAAGGGCTACCAGGTAATCTGTGTAATGCCGGAGAATATGAGTGAAGAACGGAAGAAAATAATTCAGGCTTTTGGGGGAGAGATTATTTTTACCTCGGCCAAAGGGAGTCTGCTTGAAAGCATAAAAAAGATGCGAGAGATTACCGAAGCAGAACTGGAAAAATATTTTATTGCTGACCAATTTGTAAATCCCCATAATCCTGAAATTCATTATCAGCAAACTGCTACTGAAATCTGGAAGGAAATGAAGGGAAAAGTAGATGTCTTTGTAGCTGGAGTAGGAAGCGGAGGAACCCTTCAGGGAATTGGAAAATTTCTCAAAGAAAAAAATCCTAAAGTAAAAATTGTAGCAGTGGAACCCAAAAACAGTTCTGCCTTATTGGGCCATGAACCAGGCCTTCACCAGATTCAGGGAATCGGTGACGGATTTATCCCTGCTGTCCTGGATGTAAAAATGGTAGATATGGTATTTACCGTTACTGATGAAGAAGCTATTGAAACTACTCGCCAGCTTTCTAAAGAAGAAGGGTTACTGGTAGGGACTTCATCGGGAGCAAATGTCTTTGCCGCCCTTCATGTGGATAATGGAAAAAACCGTGTAGTAACTGTACTGCCTGACCGGGCAGAGAGATATTTCAGTACCGCACTTCTTTGATTCTCATTAGTTTGCTAAAGGACCGTTATCCTCTCACTATTTTTGTTTTAATATTTCTAAAAATATTTCTACTATTTTAGGGTCAAACTGAGTACCACTTCCGCCTTTAAGTTCCTGGATAGCTGTTTCTTCGGTTAGGGATTTACGATAGGGTCGGTAGGATTTCATGGCGTCATAGGCATCGGCTACGGCCAGGATGCGGTCACCCAGGGGAATATTTTCTCCGGATAATCCATCAGGATAACCTTTACCATTATACCATTCATGATGGTGTCTGATTAATGGCCTGATTGGTTGTAATAATTCTATAGGTTTTATAATGCCCTCGCCAATAAGAGGATGTTTCTTAATTTCATCATATTCTTCGCCGGTTAAACCATTAGGATTATTCAAAATAATTCCCCTTACCCCGATCTTTCCGATATCGTGCAGGATGGCTGCATATCTTAATGATTCTATTTCTTCTTCCGGTAGGCCCAACTTTTGGGCAATTTGTACTGCATATTCCATAACTCTTGCTGAATGGCCATAGGTATAGGGGTCTTTCGCTTCTATGGCCTGGGCCAGCGCCTTAACTATTTCAAAATAACTGTCCTGAATTTTTTTGTATAGGCGGGCATTATTAATGGCGACTGCAGCCTGTTCAGAAAAAGATTTAAGCAAGTTTATTATATCAGTTGTAAATGAAGTGTTATTATCTAAATTTATTACTCCTTTTACTTCTCCTTCTATGATTATCGGAACCATTAGAAGCTGTTTTAACTTATAATCTAGCTCCTCTTTTTTGGAAAAACGTTTGTCTTTTTCTAAATCTTCAATATATAAGGTTTTTTTGTTTTTAACTATCCAGCCGATAGTATTCTCGTCTTTAGCAAAGATAACCTCGCGAATTATCCTTTCACTCAGATTATAAGCTGCTTTAATGAAAAAAACATTCTTTTTTTCATCTAAGAGCATAACTGAACCTCTATTGGCACCACTTATTTTCACCGAAAAATCTAATATAACCTTCAAAATGTTATCTAACTTTAAGGTTGAACTAATAGTTCGGGAGATCTGGTAAAGTATGGATAACCGGTCTTTAGATTTTTTTAACTCTCGAGTTCTCAAGCTTACCTTTTCTTCTAACTCAGTGCTCCACCCTTCTAGTCTTTTTTTGGCAATTGCTAATTCAACATTTTTCTTTTTTAATATCTGGGCAAAATTTTTAATAGTGATGAATATAGATAAAAATACTAATCCTATCGATAAAACGGTAGTTAAAACATATTGGGGGTCTTGATAAAGGTAAGGAGAGTTTGGGAAAATTTCCTTGAAGGGAATGAAGTTAAAATATTCCAGCAGAACTACTGATGTAAAAAGAGCAAAAGCAATAAAAGTAATAGTAAAACATTCTTTGGGGGTTAATAAAATACTTGCATAAAGGATGGTAAAAACATAAAAAATAGCTCCGATCCATAGAACGCCCCCTGTGTAGTAAAAGACCCCAGTCATAAATAACAAAGCTATAATATAATGTATAAAATTTACTTTTTTTAATGTTACAAGGCGAATTTTTCTTTTTTTTAAAATATATTGAGATAAATAGCTTAAGATAAACCAGCTTAAAATTAGAATATAAATTTCATTATAAATGTTAATATGGAAAAAATATTTCAAAATTAAAGCAACAATAAAAAATATCAGGAGAATAATAGTGCCATAAGTGAAATCAGTTATTAATCTTGATTTTATATTTTCCAGTTCTTCGTTTTCAGGATTTTGATTTAAATCCATAAGCTTTCCTCTTAACTGTATAAAATTTTAACAAAATTTAATAAATTTATTGAATATAATAAAACCAAATATAATATACTGCACATCTTTTAAAAATCCTTCTTTTTTACTAATATTTTCTGAAATTTTTTCAGTTATCAATTAATGGGGGGATAAAAAAGCAAGAAATAAATTAACATTGTAAATATAATTTTTTAGTATTATAATATTAAGGAATGTTAAAAAATATCATTAATCAAATAATTTTAGACGGGGATAGAGAGAGCTAAAAATTATATTCCCTAAAAGGATAAAGTGGAATATATGAAAGATAAAGAAAAATCCAAAGAGCAATTAATGGATGAATTAGCAAGATTACACCAGCAAGTTACTGAGTTAAAAAATCGGAGCTTAAGCACCAGCAGAGAGAAAACTTTAGGTGAAAATGAGGAGAAATATCGTACTCTGATAGAATTGATTGATGTTGGCATTCAGATAGAAACAGTAGAAGGTCGCATACTTGAATGTAATACCACCGCAGCAAGGATATATGGTTATACTCATTATGATGCCCTTACCGGCTGTTGTAGTAGAAGATATGGCCTTGCTCTCTTAGAACAGCAGATTAAGACTGCTAAACGAAAGAAGACTCCCATCCTCTTACTCTACCTTGATGTAGATAACTTTAAACATATCAATGATGTCTTCGGTCATAAAGAAGGGGATATAGTCTTAAAAGAAATAGTTAAACTTTTTAAATCAGCCCTAAGAGAGGTCGATATCATCTGCCATATTGGAGGAGATGAATTCTTACTTATTTTCCCGAATAATGCTCCCCTGATTAGAAAGAGGTTAAATAAAAATTTAAAAAAATTAAATCAGAAACTGGCTAAACCCTATAAAGTAGATTTCAGTATTGGTCTTTCTTATTATAACCCAGTCAATCCTCTATCCATAGAAGAATTAATCAGAATAGCTGATGAAAATATGTATAAAGAGAAGAAAAGGAAAAAGAAGGATATTTTAAAACTAATGTCGAAGAATTATAAAGCACCTAAGAAGGTATCGATGGCTCTCTAATTAATCTTTAAAACATAAAATTTTCAAGGAGGTGAAGTCTAAACCAAAAAAATTGTTTCCGTTTCTTTACTTTTTTCTTAGATTAATAAAAATTATAGGAGGATATTTTTTAATGTTAAAAAGTAAAAGGACCTTTATTTTAAGCTTAATGCTGACTCTTGCCTTTGTTTTGGCTATTAGTGTTGGTGTATATGCTGCCGAAAAAGTACTGGTTATAGGTATGAATACCAGCCCCATAGTCTCTTTAGATCCTGCAAAAGCCTACGAATTTGAGGGAAGCTGGATTTTAGATAATGTATACGATAAGTTAGTTAGGTTTAAACCCGGCTCAGCCAGTGAAATTGAACCGGGGATAGCAGAATCCTGGGAATTTTCCGGCAACAACATAACCTTTACCATTAGGGATGGAGCAAAATTCTCTAATGGTGACCCTGTGGATGCTGAAGCAGTAGCTTATTCATTAAAGAGGGTAGTTAAATTGGCTCAAGCCCCCTCATGGGTAATCACTCAATTCGGAGTAACTGAGGATTCCATCAAAGCCATTGGTAATAAAGTTCAGATAACTATGGATAAAGCCTATTCCCCCAGTTTAGTCCTGTCCTGTATGACCTATTCTGTTACTGGTACCGTAAACCCGAAGGTTGCCGAAGAACATAATGTAGAAGGGGATATGGGAATGGCCTATCTAACTGAAAATTCCGTAGGGAGTGGTCCTTATAAATTAGTCAGCTGGGAGAGAAATCAGAAGTTAATCTTTGAAGTCAACGAAAATTATTGGGGACCTAAACCAGAAATAGATAAGATTATAATAATAGATATACCCGAATCGTCCAGTCAGCTTCTCCAGCTTAAAGGTGGCACTATCGATGTAGCCTGGAACCTCGAACACGATCAGATTCCGGATGTAGAGAAGACCAAAGGAGTCTACGCTCTTTCTAAACCACAATTCAAATTAATCTACTTTGCTATGAATGGGCAAACCCCGCCGACAGATAATGTCCTGGTTAGAAGGGCGGTTAAGTCTGCCATAGACACCGAGGCAATTATAAAAGCTGTAGGAGGCGGTGTAACCGAACTTCATACCTTTATTCCTAAAGGTATGTTCGCTTATTACGATGGAGAGGAAGTGCCCTATAACCCTGAAAAAGCCAAAGAATTGTTAGCCGAAGCCGGCTATCCGAATGGTTTTGAAATAACCTTAACCGTTCCTGATTTCTTGTCTACCGAAGGGACAGTGGTTAAATCCTATCTCGAACAGGTAGGCATTAAGACTAACCTGGAGGTAATTGCTTACAGTACCCTCTTGGGTAAATATAGAAAACAGGGATTGGAGATGGTTATAGCTCGATGGGGAGCTGATTATGCTGACCCTGATGCTAATGCTAAACCATTTGCCCATTGTAGGACTACCGGTGACGAGGCAACTGTAAAACAATTAGCCTGGAGAAATGCCTATGCCAATCCTGAAATGACCGATATGGTAGAAAAAGCTGCTTTTATTCAGGACAGAGACGAACGAGAAAAAGTTTATTTAGAATTACAGAAAAAATGGCAAAGTGACGGCATTTTTAAAATACTCTACCAGATGACCATTCAATTAGGGCTAAACGACAGAGTTGGTAATTTTATCCTGAACGAACTAACCCAGACACCCTGGGAGCTCATAACTCTAAAAGACTAACGCACAACTTTTCAATTTAGTTGAAGATATTTTAGCAAAAAGTATTTTTTGTAAAAGATATATGTTAAAATGTCAGTGTCAAGTAAACTGTGCCGTATATACTCACAATGAAAGGGGTATATCCGGCACAGTTAAATAGTTAATTAAATTTAAATATTCAGAATAAATACAAAGTTAAAGTAAAGATAAGAAAAAATAAGAACGGGAACATAGATTATAGATGCTAAAATACATAGTAAAAAGATTAATATTGTTTGTTATAGTTATTTTTGGAGTAGTAACCATTACTTTTTTTATTTCCCACGTCATCCCCGCTGATCCGGTAGGTGCAATTTTAGGTGAAAATGCTCCGCAAGAGTTAGTGGAGAAGATGGAAAGGCAATTAGGTCTGGATTTACCTCTGGGTCAACAGTACACCCGCTATCTCAAAGGATTAATAAATTGGAATTTTGGGATATCCTTAAGAACTCAAAAACAAGTTTCGGAAGATCTTAGAGTATATTTTCCTGCCACCATAGAATTAGCTTTGCTGGCCTTATTTATTGCCATAATCTTTGGAATATCTATCGGTGTAATTTCTGCGGTTAAAAGAAACCAATGGCCGGATAATGCAAGCAGAGTATTTTCTTTGGTGGGAATATCGATGCCCGCCTTCTGGCTGGGTTTATTATTTATTTTAATTTTATATTATCATTTAGGTCTTATCCCTGCTGGAGGGAGGTTATCCCCCAGTATTTCTCCTCCTCCCACGGTAAGCGGTCTTTATATGTTGGACAGCTTAATAGCCGGTCAATTTAGGACTTTCTGGGATGCCCTTTACCATTTATTAGGTCCGGCTTTAGTCCTGGGATGGATTCAGACAGCTTATATATGTAGAGTTACCAGATCCTCGATGCTCGAGGTCCTTAATGAAGAATATATTAGAACTGCCCGGGTCAAAGGCTTAAAGGAAAAGGTGGTTATTTTTAAACACGCCTTCAGAAATGCCTCTATTCCAGTATTAACCATGATAGGAATATCTTTCGGTTACATGTTGGAAGGTTCGGTGCTAACCGAGACCGTCTTCGGATATCCCGGATTGGGAAGATATGCGGTAAATTCCTTTTTATCTCTCGATTTAAATGCGGTGATAGGTTCAGTTACCTTGATCGCTATTTGTTATGCTCTGAGCAACTTGATAGTCGATTTGCTCTATGCAGCTTTAGACCCCAGAATTAAATATTAGGATGGTAAGTAATTTGGCTAAAGAAAATTTACAAAATTGGATAGTATCTTGGAGAAAGAGGCATTCTTCGGAAATCTCTGACTTTAAAGAAACCGTTTATCTAATAAGGAAGAGTCCGCTGACTATGGTCGGCTTAGCTGTAATATTAGTTTTAATTATTATGGCAATCTTTGCACCTTATATTGCCCCATATGACCCGGTAACTATGCACCTGGATAACAGACTAGCACCCCCATCCAGGGCTCATCTGCTGGGTACCGATGAATTGGGGAGAGACATCCTGTCCCGAATAATCTACGGGGCAGGAGTAGCCCTAAAAATTGTGTTAATTGTTCTGGCTATAGATTTACCTTTAGGTATCCTACTGGGACTTACTGCCGGTTATTTTGGGGGATGGGTTGATGAAATCATCATGAGGATTGCTGATATATTTATGGCTTTTCCACGGCTTATCCTGGCTATGGCTATTGGGACAGCATTAGGGCCCAGTCTCAGAAATACTATGATAGCCATTGCTCTGACTATGTGGCCGGTCTATGCCCGATTAGCTCGGGGAGAGACCTTAAGCATCAAAGAAAGGACCTTCATTGAAGCGGAAAGGGCTTTAGGTACCTCTGATTTTAAGATACTGGTTTTTAATATTTTGCCCATATGTATATCCACTCTAATTGTTCGGGCTACCCTGGATATGGGAAATATCATCCGCATTGCTGCCGGAATGAGTTTCCTGGGATTGGGTGCTCAACCTCCTACTCCGGATTGGGGTCTGATGGTGAGTACGGGAAGAAACTTTTTAGTCAATCAATGGTGGGTACCAACCTTTCCGGGATTTGCTATTCTGCTGGCGGTCTTTGGTTTCAATTTATTAGGGGACGGGATAAGGGATATTTCTGACCCCCACCTCAGAAGAGGGAGGCAGTAATTAATGGCCAAAGAAGTATTATTGGAGATAAAAGACCTAAGGGTTAATTTTTATACTTACCGGGGGGTAGTAAAGGCCTTAAACGGAGTCAATCTGAAGATTTACCAGGGTGAATTTTTTGGCTTGGTGGGAGAAACCGGCTGTGGGAAGAGTGTAACTGCTTCCGCAGTTCTTAATTTAGTGCAAAATCCCGGGAAGATTGAAGAAGGAGAGATATTTTTTAAAGAAAAAGACCTTTTAAAGATGAGCAAAGAAGAAATCAGGGAAAAGATTCGCGGTAAAGAAATTACTATGATAATGCAGTATCCCCTCGCCGCCTTAAATCCGGTTATGAATAATGGAGACCAGATTACCGAAGCTCTTATTAGCAATAAAAATATAAGCGAAAGTGAAGCCAGAAAAAGAACCATTGAATTGCTGAGAGAGGTTAATATTCCCGAACCTGAAAAGATTTCCCGCCAATTTCCCCATCAATTATCCGGAGGGATGGCCCAGAGAGTTATGATTGCTATGATGTTATCTACCGAGCCCTCTCTGCTTATTGCTGATGAGCCGACTACTGCCCTGGATGTCTCTATTCAGGCCCAGGTATTGAGTTTACTCAAAGATTTAATCAGCAAACACAGGGCTACAGTTTTGCTCATCACTCATGACCTTTCGGTAGTTGCCGAAACTTGCAACAGAGTAGGGGTAATGTATGCCGGAGATATGGTAGAAGTAGGTACAGTAGACCAGATTATCAATAACCCTTTCCACCCCTATACCAAGGGTTTGATAAAGGCAATTCCATCTGACCGAAGCAAGGAATTGGTGGAGATTAGAGGGAGTGTCCCTGACCTAGTGAATCCCCCTTCGGGATGCAGATTCCATCCCCGCTGTGATTATGCAAAACCTATCTGTAGGAAGGAAAAACCTCAAGCCCTGCAGATAGAAAAAGAGCATATGACGGCCTGTTTCTTGTATGAAGAAAGGCATGATAAAAAGTCAAAAAAAGAATACACGGGAGAATACAAGGGAGGAGAAAATGGAAGAGCTGATTCAGCTTAAAGAAATCAAAAAATACTTTCCCTGGAAGAAGCACAAATACGTGAAAGCAGTCGATAGCGTTTCTCTTTTAATTAATAAGAGAGATATCTTCGGATTGGTGGGGGAATCCGGTTCAGGAAAGACCACCTTGGGGAGGATGATGATTCATCTGATCGACCCCACCTCCGGGTCTATCTTCTACAAGGGAGAAGATATAACTAAAATAAAAAAATTAGAAAAAAGTTTGCGCAGAAATATGCAAATAGTCTTTCAAGACCCTTATTCCTCTTTACATCCCCGAAAAAAAATAAAGGATATTATAGGCAGTGGACTAAGAACCCATAATTTGGTAAAGAGCGAGGGAGAACTTATAACTAAAATCGAACAATTTTTAAATTTAGTGGGTATGGGAGAAGAACACCTTTACCGTTATCCCCACGAACTTTCCGGTGGACAGAGACAGAGGATAGCTATTGCCCGGGCTCTTATTCTGAATCCGGAATTTGTGGTTTTAGATGAACCCACTTCTTCCTTGGATGTCTCAGTTCAGGCCGAGATTTTAAATTTATTAAAAAAACTAAGAGAGGAATTTGATCTCACCTATATCTTTATTACTCATGACCTGTATCTGGCGCGGATTATTACCGAAAAGATTGCTATTATGTATCTGGGAAAGATAATGGAATACGGAGATACAGAGAGCATCTTTAAAAATCCTTTGCACCCTTATACCGAAGCTTTATTTTCAGTTATTCCCAAACTTGACTCTCAAAAAAGGACTGAGAAAATTGTTCTCAAAGGAGAGATCCCCAGTCCGGTAGACCCTCCCTTAGGCTGTCGATTTCATACCAGGTGTGCGAAAAAGATCGGAGAGATTTGCGAAAAAGTTTCTCCGCCCTTAAAAGAGATAGAAGAAAAACACTTCGTCTCCTGCCATTTGTATGACTGAAAGATAGTTTAATCAATAGAAGGGAGTAATCAAATGAAAAAGATTCAATAGGGTGTCCTGAGCACCGCCAGAATTGGTACTGAATTGCCCTGAAATCTCCTCCCCCTCCATCCAAAAACTAACAACTAAAGACTGAACCCTCTTCTCTCAAAAAAGAAGGATTTTGTGTCACCCTTGTAGAACTTTAGTTATAGTATTTACCTATTAGCTCATATGCCCCCAGGTCTATGCTAATATAATAACATATAGACCAAGGAGGTAATATGACATGACAATAATTATTAGTAATCACTTACTAAAGTCACCAGAAGGCTTTTTTAAACGAGATGTCATTGATGGGTATGGACTATCAAGAGTTGAAGCCAATGTACTCTGGGACTACGTGAATAATTTTATAAAAGAACATTATATCGCTTGTAGATTTGACAATCAGATCATATTCTATGCTGTCTCAGCGGCTGAACCGGCGGGAAAGCCGATTAAAGAATGTAGGCTTATTCCGGTAAACCTTACTCTATACCGCCATACAGACCGTAAAATCAGGGCTAAGCTGGGAATTCCCGCTCTAAGAGAATACCTGGTAGCCAGGCTTTCAGAAGAAGCACATCACCAGGGAGGTCTGCTTTCTCAGGCCGATCTTGCGGAGATATTAATTGTCGATAAGTCTACGGTAAAGAGAATCGTCAAAAGAATCAAGGCCAGAGGTGGCAGCATCCCTACCAGAGGTGAGATCAAAGATATCGGACCCGGGATATCTCATAAGGCAAGGATCATTGAACTACTCCTAAAAAGATATCAACCCACCGAGGCAGTCCTAAAGACCAGGCATAGTCTGTCATCTATAACCAGGTACTTTGAAAATTTCATCAAGGTCGTCTATCTACATAATAAAGGATTCAGCATAGTGAAAATACGCCATCTTACCGGTACTTCAGAGAAGGTAATCGGTGAATATCTTGAAATCTATGCTCACTATAGGAAAAATGAGGAGACTACAGCGAAAGATTAAAGGAAATTAAAGGTTACCTATCTGGCAAAAAAGGGGGATTCCTATGAGTATCAATAAACAATTATACGGTCGCCTTCAGGAAAAGACCCTGAAAAATAACCTCATCCTTCACCTGATGGAAAACTATGGTTACCAGTCCAAGCCCAGGGTGGCTGAGGTCCTGATTATTGATCTCTTAAATATCTCTGCTGAATCTAGCAAAGCTGCCTCAGAACTTAAGCCCGGACAGATGATCTGGCCGGTTGTCCTAAAGAGCGAAAAACACGGAAACGGGAAGACGCTGGCTAAGACCAAATCCAAACATGTCATCCTGTCTGTGGTGGCCGATTCCGATATTTCAGATTACAGCAAGGGGATAAAAACCTCTCGCATCCTGGCTAAAAGAATAGCCCGGATTGTCAATGAGGCCTATCATCAAGGTGGGGTACTCTCCCAAGCGGATATCGCCCTGATCTTTAATCTATCCCAGGCCAAGGTATCCCAGCTTATCCTAAAATATCAGAAGGAGAAAGGGGTGATGCTTCCCCTAAGAGGGGTAGTTCATGATATTGGAAGATCGATAACTCATAAGCTAAAGATAATCAGAATGTATACCCAAAACTACTCTACCAAAGACATAGCCAGAGTTACTTCCCATGCACCATCATCAGTGGATAGATATATCCGAGATTTTCAAAGGGTTAAAATCCTTCGGGAAAGAGGTATGATGTTAAGCGAAATAGCTTATATCACCTCATTATCTGAGAACCTGGTTAATGAATATATTGAAATTGTCAAAGAACATGTTTTAAAAAATTAAATTTTATTATATAATTACGGGAGACCTAGGGGCATATGCCCCCATTAGAAAATATTAAACAGGTAAATTAAAGGAGGAGAAAATACTATGGAAAAGAAAGAAAAGCGCTGTACCGGAAAAGAAAGAAGATCAGGGGAAGACCGCAGGAAATCTAATGACCCAAATTATAAAGGACCTGAACGCAGAAGTGGCCAGGACAGAAGAACCGGCGAAGACAGAAGAGAATCCGCATAAAAACTCTTATAAAAAAACACGAACACGGGGTCTTCACATTTGACATATAATATAAATGTGCCGATCCACCAATTATCCAATAGAAGGGATTGCCGCCGGCAGTATTCTGATATTAAAGATTAATGAAAATAAAATTAATAAAGAATATTTAGCCCTTTGTATTAATTCAATTATCGAGAAACTGCAGATTGAAAGAGAGGGCGGAGGGTCGGCAATTACCCACTGGAGACCTGAACAAATTAAGAATTTACAAGTCCCAGTCCTTTATAAAAAAGTTCAACAAGAAATTTCATCACTCATTAAGCAATCATATGAAACAAAACAGAGAGCAAGAGAATTACGGGAAGAAGCAAAAAGAAAAGTTGAAAAGGCAATTGAAAAAGAAATTCGCAAATAGCCACGACATTTAAAAAATATATTACTTGAGGAGAGATGTTATGAAGTATAATTTTGATGAGATTATTGACCGTAACAAGTATCATTCCGTAAAGTGGGATGAACTGGAAACTACTTTTGGTGCTATCCCCAAAGATGTGCTTCCCATGTGGATTGCCGATATGGAGTTTAGGTCACCAAAACCGATAATTGAAGCTATAAAAAAAGCAAACGAACATGGTATTTATGGTTATACCTCCAGGCCATTATCTTATTATCAGGCCATAATTGATTGGATGGAAAAAAGACATAATTGGAAAATAAAAAAAGATTGGATAGCTTATAGCTCTGGGGTAGTTCCGGCATTAAGTTTGATAATCAGAGCTTTTTGTCAACCTGGTGATAAAGTTATTGTTCAACCACCGGTTTATTATCCCTTTTTTCGAGTTATAGAAAATAACGGTTGCCACATAGTAAATAATCCCTTAAAACTTAGTAATAAAAAATATTTTATGGATTGGGAGGATTTAGAAAGGAAGATTGATGACCCCAGAGCAAAGTTATTGATATTCTGCAGTCCACATAATCCAGTGGGGAGGGTGTGGCAGAAAGAAGAGCTTATTATATTGGGAGAAATTTGCTTAAAGCACAATATTATCGTTGTTTCTGATGAAATCCATGCTGATATTTTGTTTAAAGGATATAGACATATCCCATTTGCTTCGATTTCACTGGCATTTGCTCACAATTCTATTACCTGCACTGCCCCCAGTAAAACCTTTAATTTGGCAGGACTTCAAACTTCTTCTATTATAATTCCCAATAAAAAATATTATAAAATCTATAAAAATATCTTAGATAGTTTAGCCCTTGATGAGAATAATGTTTTTGGACTGGTAGCTTTAGAAGCGGCTTATAGAAATGGAGAAGAATGGCTTGAACAATTATTGTCTTATCTAAATGAAAATTTAGAATTTTTGATGAAATATTTTAAAGAAAGAATTCCAAAAATAAAAGTTATAAAACCGGAAGGGACTTATTTGGTCTGGCTGGATTGCCGACAATTAGGATTTAATGCTAAGGACTTAAATAATTTTATGATTAAAAAAGCCGGAGTAGCTCTTGATGATGGATATTGGTTTGGCACCGAAGGAAAGGGCTTTATGAGAATTAATATTGCCTGCCCCCGTTCTTTTCTTGAGGAAGGTTTAAAGAGAATAGAAAGAGCAGTTAGTAGCATATAGTACAGGAAAAAACCTACCAGGGGACGGTCCTCTGGCAGGTTTTTATTGTGATTTTATCATTGATACCCGACCCCTTTAACCTGCTGTTAAAACAATGATTATAATGTCAGTTATAAATATTTGACCCGATTTTACTATGGGTCATAAAATATTATATTCTTCAGCTTAATAAAAGGAGGAATATATGTCTGTAGAAAATCTTGAAAAGATACAAACAAAGTTGGAGTTGATAACTCGAAAATGGTGGTTTTTCCTAATCTTTATTTTAATACAATTTATTCCACCCTATGCCTCTAAGGGATTTGAGATATCTGAAATAGGGGTAGTCACCGGAGAGGTTCTTAGCCACTCCTTGGTATATAACTTTTCTTCCTTTTATCTCATTTTTAAAATTCTTCCTCTTATATTGATTATCGGTATAATCTTATTTAGAAATAGAGTCACTCACATTTTTAATATCTATGTAGTTTCAACATATTTTCTTTTTGCCTTTCTACAAAATATTGCCTTTACCGAAAAATATGGTTTAGCAATTATCACCATAAATATAGTTATGTTTCTTCTGGTTGCTCTTTTTTGGATCTGGGAAGCAGCAATACAAAAAAATGATTTTACCTCACCAACAAAATTATCAAAGAAGTGTTGGATTATTCCTCTTGCCTTTCTTGCTTTTTGGTACCCCATAAATCTTGAGACGATGGTGCCAGATTTTAATATCCTTTACTTATTTACCAATGAAGCTGGCCTAACTTTTTGTATGATGACCCCAGTATATATTTCTCTGCTTATTCTATATTACCCCAGAATTAATTTGGTTACATTGAGAGTGACCAGTCTGGTAGGGGCAATAATAGGCTTTTATAATATTTTAACTAATTTCATTATGTTTCCCAGTCTTTTATGGTGGAATGGAATATTGCATCTGCCTTTAATATCAATATCTGTATATGGTTTAATAATTTCCCTAAAAAAGAGGATGATAGAATAAATACAGGGAGATTAAAGAAGGTGGGTAAAAATGGCGCAGAAAAAAGGCTATGAACTGTTAAAAGAAAAGATTCCAGAGTTTAGAAGCACCTGGAAGAGCATAATTATATTTGTCATTTGGTTCCTACTTTTCTTGGTATGCATAATTTTTTTCCTTTGGTTTGATGGTTTAGTGTGGTATGGAGCATTGATCAGTCAGCTTATTGTCTCATTAGTATGTTCCACCTTTGCCTATGGTCACATGAAAAATGCCAAGAGATATCGAGAAAAATATAGGGAGTTAGCATATCGGTATTTTTTCTTCCATTTTATCATGCCAATATTTGCCACCTGGTTTGCCTGTCTTTGTCACCCTCTTCTAATAGGAGGACCGGCTCAACTTCCTCTTGTTATTGCCATAATAATTGGCGTCTTTCTTATATCCATAAGACCTCTTACCACCTTACATATACTAAAAGCAGGTTTCGATAATATCGGGCATGGGTTGGGGATATACACTATTTTTCCTGAAGAAGGCTCCAGGGTTTTCTCTGAGATCTATTCTTATATCCGTCACCCTATGTACCTGGGTTATTTTTGTGCTGCTTTAGCCCTGGCTTTCTTTAGAAATAATATATTATCTTTATTAACTGCTCTGATTTTTCTAATGCCAGTTTTTGTCGCTGTACGGCTTGAAGATAGAGAGATGATGGAAAGATTTGGAGAGAAACATAGGGAATATATCAATAATACTGGAGCATTGTTTCCACGAAAAAATATAGGAAAATTTTTAAAGCTTTTATTCTTCTTTAAGGGAGATGAACGAAATGTTTGAGTAAATCTGGCTTTGGCGTTAAAGTGATTTGCAATCCTGTTTGTAAAGAGGATTTATTCTTGAAGGAGTAGAAGGAGGAGAGAATGATTCGGGAGAGTGGTCTTATTTTGTCAAATGTGTAGACCTTACTCTAAAAAGATTTATAGGGGGTAAAAATATGTCAAAGAAATATATTTTTATATTACTATTGATATTTTTTTTGAGTTTAATTATTTTGAATACCAGCGTTACTACCGTCTATGCAACAATTTATAGAATAATAGATACGGAAGGGAATACTATTCGGGTAACCACCGAACCACAGATGAAGAAATCAGAGGAAGAAGCAGGTTGTATCCTTAGCCCTATACAACCTGACATTGTACCACCCATATCTAAGGATATCTCCCAGGTCAAAGGAATAGTGTTTGAAGACCGCAATGCAAATGGGATACAAGATATAGGAGAAACAGGTTTACCTGACATACTTGTTTCTAATGGATTAACAGTCACTGTTACTGACGAGAGTGGAAACTATCTACTTCCGAGGGAAGGTCATTTTGTTTTCATAACTACACCTTCAAATTATATATCTACTACTCCGTGGTATAAAAACTTACTGGAAGATAATCCACACTTTGGTTTAAAATTTACACCAGATAAAGATTCAAAGCAATTTACTTTTATTCAAATAACAGATATCCATTTAGATGCCATTGAGGAACATAGGATCTTTTTTGAGAAAGCTATAAGGGAGATTAATAAAATAAATCCTGCCTTTGTAATTATTACAGGTGATTTATTATTGGAGGCTGAAAGAGTTACGATATCACAAGCTAAGGAGTGGTATGATATTTATTCCGGTTTAATTAGTAATTTTAATATGTCGGTATTTAATATGGTGGGAAACCATGATGTTGTAGGTATACATTATAAGAAGGATATTAGTACTGAGCCAGGATATAATAAGGAAATGTATCGAGAATACTTCGGACCTACCTATTATTCTTTTGATTGGAGTTTATACCACTGCATCGTCTTAGATCCAAATGAATTTTTAGATGGTAATCAATTTTATAAGATACCAGATTATCAAGTTGAATGGCTGCGAAAGGATTTATCTTATAGGCAAGGGAAGCCACTATTAGTATTTTTTCATGAGCCAACTATAACCTGGGAAGACCGTACAGAGGTTCTAAACCTGCTCAACCAACATAGAACGAAAATGTTTTCAGGGCATTGGCATATGGATATATTGATAGATAGTCAAGGCATCCCGGAACAGGTTACTGGTGCTCTGTGTGGGGAGTGGTGGAGTGGTGACTGTATGGATGGAAGCCCTTGTGGCTATCGCCTTATTCAGGTAGATGAGGAAAATATTTTTAGCTTTTATAAAGGTATTGGTATAGAAAGGCAGATAAATATTACCTCACCAGAACCTTTAATATATGGAGAGACAATAGTAACAGCCCAGGTCTATACTGAATATCCTCCTCTTCAAGAAGTAAGATATCAGATTGACCAGGGTGATGTTATTCCGATGAAAATTGAAAAAGGTGGACTGTGGGATATAACTACCGCTATATGGGATACAACTTCGGTAGAAGAAGGTTATCATACTATAACTATAAAGGCAAGAGACCAAGAAGAGCTCTTCTCACAACAGATCGAAGTAAAAGTTAGTCAAAATGAGATAATGCCTTTAGGCGAACTGGTTCCTCATTTTGAGACTTATCAGGGACACTTAATAAATGTACAAGGCAGGATAAGTTTTTCATTTAAAAATAGAGATAATACTTCGGAAAAGAAGGATATCCTTGTGATAAAAGATGAAACTGGTGATGCAGCAATATTGATAGGGGAATATAATGCCCTACCTCTACCTGCTTTTGAGCGTAATGACTTAATAACAGCAACAGTTATTCCCATTAAATATCGTTGGAAAAGCATTGAAAGAAAACATAAACTCATGATTGCACTTTACACTTTTCGATTACCAAAAAGATTTATAATATGGGAAAGATTAAAACCAAAGGGAGTATACCTATTGTGTCTGATTAAATATGTAAAATAAAATGTGATAAGAGATGGTTGTTTCTGCTCATATTCAGTAATTCGGTAACTTTTTAGTATAATTGTAAAAAGTTTATATATTAATACACAAAAACCTTGCCTTTGGGAAACTTAAATTGAAAAAGAATAAGATGAAAAAAGTTTATAAAATACTGGTCAGCCTACTTACCCTAATATTTTACTGGGTAATTTTCCCTTTATTTCTGTTCTGGTTTTCCTTTAAGGTACAAATCGGAAGATTAAATATCCCAAATTTACTTGCTTATGGAATAGGATTTATTATGGTAGTATACGGTTTATATTGGTATATAGGAGCTGGTATAGCTCAACATAAATCAGGAGTAAAAATTTCTCGAAACTATAAGTCTACTTCTTTCCTTTCTCGTTTATTTCAATTAAATCCTCCAGATAAACTGATTACTACTGGAATTTATGCTAAAAGCAGAAATCCCATGTTTTTTGGATATACTGTTATATTGATAGGAATGGGTATATTACTTCGTTCAATTTCTATCCTGGTTATTTTTGTTCCCGCTTTTATATTCTTTGACCTTACATGGATTAAATTAGAAGAAAAAAATATTAGGGAAAAATTTGGCAATAAGTACGCAAATTATCAAAAGATTACCCCTTTCTTTATTCCTAATCATCTCTTCTAAAAGAAAATATTGTGGTAAGATGTGACAAGGGATGGATGTTGCCAGGGGACGGTTCTCTGGTAGATTTTTGAACGTTTAGGCTTGTGGCTCTTTAAATATAAATTGCAATTATAAAATAAAAAAGGAGGATTGAAAAAATGAAAAAAGAGGTAATGGTAAATAAAAAGGCACCCTCCGCTATTGGTCCTTATTCCCCTGCCTTAAAGGTAGGGAATTTAATATTTGTTTCCGGACAAATACCCATTGACCCTAGGACCGGGGAGATGATAGAGGGAGATATTGAAGCAAAAACCAGAATGGTATTGGAAAATTTGAAAGCAGTTTTAGAGCCTTATTCCATAGGTTTAGAGAATGTAGTTAAAACTACCATATTTCTTAAAGATATGAATAATTTTTCCCGAGTTAATAAAGTTTATGGCGAATATTTTAAGGAAAAATTTCCGGCACGCAGCTGTGTAGAAGTATCCCGCCTTCCTAAAGATGCAGAGATAGAGATTGAAGCTATAGCTTTTTGCATTTAATTCTGCAGAAAAAGGAACTTTTTTGCTCAGCAGCCCATTTTTTAAAATATTTCTTTACAGGAGAGAAAATTTATGCTAATATGAAATCGATTTCTGAAATCGATTTCATAAACAGGAGAAGTTATGGAAAAAGTATTGGTATTAGGAAGTATCAATATAGATTTTGTCTCCTTTGTTTCTCGCTACCCTCAACCCGGCGAAACCCTTGTTAGCAATGATTTCGGCATCTTTCAAGGAGGAAAGGGCGCCAATCAGGCGATCGCCCTGGCTAAGTTAGATGTTCCTACTTTGATGTTAGGAAAAGTAGGTAAGGATATCATCAGTAATTTCGCGCTTTCCTCGCTTCAAGAAAGCGGAGTAGATATTACCGGAATTTCTAAAAGCCAGAAAAATTCTACCGGTTCCGCTTCTATCTGGGTCAATACCCAGGGTCAGAATTCTATCGTAATCTATCCCGGAGCTAATGGAGAAGTTGACGAAGATTTTATTATCCAACATGAAAAATTCTTTGGTGGTGCCTCATGGCTTTTAACCCAATTTGAAGTCCCCTTAAAATCCATTCTATTAGCCCTAAAGTTTGCCAAAAAGCATGACTTAAAAACCATAATGGATCCTGCCCCGGTAAAAAAAATGAGTAATAACGATATATGGGGATTGGTAGATTATCTGCTTCCCAACGAGATAGAACTAAGAGAACTTACCCATGCCGAGAATGTTTTAAAAGGAATTCATATCCTTAAGTCCCGGGGAGTGAAAGAAGTTATTGTCAAATTAGGCAAACAGGGAGCAGGATATGAAGACAGGGGCACACTTAATCTGTTTCCAGCTGTACCGGTAGGGCAGGTGGTAGATACCACCGGAGCCGGAGATTGCTTTATTGCCGGCTTTTTATACGGAATGCTTCAGCAGGAAGATATAGCTCAAGCAATTCAAGTAGCCAACCTGACTGCTTCTTACTCTATCCAGAAGAAAGGGGCAGCAATATCTTTTCCGAACAAATCTGAGATTGATTGGAAGAAATTGGAATGAAGAAAAAAAGTACCATTTATGATGTGGCAAAAATAGCAGGGGTTTCTCCTTCAACAATATCAAGAGTAATGAATACCCCTGAAATAGTGGCAGAAGATACTCGCCTGAAAGTTATAAATGCCGTAAAAGAATTGGCCTATATTCCCAATATGATGGCAGCAAGTATGCCCAGGAGAAGGACAAATTATATAGGTTTAATAATACCGGATATAACCAATATATTTTTTTCTAATCTGGTAAGAGGAGTTCAGGATGTTTGTGAAAAGCATGGATACAGCGTATTGGTGGTGAATTCAGACGATAGCCAGGAAAAAGAAGGTCGTTATTTGAAGCTTTTATATTCCCGACGGGTAGATGGAGTAATTTTGACGGTGGCGGGTTATCGGGAGGAGGAGTTTCCCGAAGAAGAGATATCCTTACTTAAAAAGATGAACATAGTACTTATTGATAGAGAAATAAATGGAATGACGACTCCCATTGTTAAGGTAAATAATTTTGCTGGGGCTTATTCTGCAGTTAAATATTTACTAACAATGAAGCACAAGAAAATAATGTACTTAGCTGGAATAGAAGGGACCAGAACTAATCAGGAAAGAAAAAAAGGTTATCTTTCTGCCCTGAAAGAAGTCTATATAAATTGGAAAAAAGAATTAGTGGCTGAGTTCCGTCTAGATACTGCTTATCAGAAAATAATACACCATTGGCCCCAGCTAAAGAATTCAGATGATCTGCCTACGGCTATCTTTGCGGCTAATGACCTGATGGCTATCGGAGCTTTAAAAGCCTTTGCCCAATTAAAGGTCCGGGTACCAGAAGATATATCCATAATCGGATTTGATAATATACCCTTTTCGGATTGTACTTATCCCCCCTTGACCACCATTGCTCAACCTACTTACCTGATAGGCCAGAAGGCAGTTGAGACCTTACTCAAAGTGATAGATAGGAAGAAAATAAAGAAATCTATAGAGTTTGAGACTGAGCTTATTGAACGGGATTCAGTATGCAGATGGGAGGTATAGAGATGAAAAAAAATGGAATTTTAAATCCTCAACTTAATCGAGTTATCTCTGAGATGGGGCATCGTGATATGTTAGTAATTGCTGATACCGGCTTGCCTATTCCTAAAGAAGTGGAGAGAATTGATTTAGCTTTAAAATGCGGAACTCCTTCTTTCGCAGAAGTCTTGCCAGCAGTCCTTTTCGAATTAAAAGTCGAAGAGGCCTATGTAGCTAAGGAAATTAAAGAAAAAAATCCTCAAACCTTAAATTTGATTTCCTTATTAATAAGGGAAGTTAAGTTTATTACCCATGAAGAGTTAAAAGAATTATCTAAAAAGGCCAGAGCGATTGTTAGGACGGGAGAATGTAGCCCTTATGCCAATATTATTCTAATCTCAGGAGTGATATTTTGAATGATTTAGCCTTAGAATTTATTAATATTTCTAAAAGTTTCCCCGGAGTGCAGGCTTTAAAGGAAGTCAGTATTCAGATAAAAAAAACTGATGTTCATGCAATTGTTGGAGAAAATGGAGCTGGTAAATCAACTTTAATGAAAATAGCTGTGGGAGAATTGCTCCGCGATACCGGAATTATTAAAGTATTTGGCCAGGAAGCTCAAATTAATTCTCCTTCTGATGGCTATCGTCATGGAATTAGTTTAATCCATCAGGAATTTAGTTTAGTTCCTACTTTAGATGTAGCCCAAAATATTTTTTTAGGTCGGGAATTAACTAGAGGGCATTTATCATTTATGGATAGTAACTTAATGTATAAACAGACCGAGGAGATTTTAGATTCTCTGAAGATGTTCCATTTAGATTCCTACTTAAAGATAAGAGATTTAAGTGTTGCCCAGAAGCAAGTGGTGGAGATTGCTAAAGCCTTATCTTTAAATTCTAAAATAATTATTATGGATGAACCTACTGCTGCCTTAACTTTAGAAGAAACCAGCCGCCTCTTTGAAGTAGTTCGGGGGTTAAAAGCCAAGGGGGTTACCACGCTTTTTATCTCTCACCGCTTAGAAGAGATATTCGAGATAGCTGATAAAGTAAGTATTCTGCGGGATGGAGAATTAATCTTAACTAAACCGGTAGCTCAGATTGACCGTAATCAGGTGATTAATAATATGGTCGGTCGTTCTTTAGAGTTTATCTTTCCCCCTAAGGCCAAACAGAAAGAAGAAAGTAAGGTAATTTTTGAAGTAAAAAAAATCAATAAAGAAAGACAATTTTCAGATGTTTCCTTTCAACTTAAAGAAGGAGAAATTCTTGGTCTGGCTGGACTGGTAGGTTCTGGTCTTTCGGAGGTAGCTCTGGCTATCTTCGGTCTAAATCATTTAGATACAGGAGAGATATATATAAAAGGAGAAAAAGTAGATATAAATTCACCTTTTAAAGCCATTGAACACGGTCTGGCTTTATTACCGGAAGACCGAAGGGAATTGGGATTGGTCATTGTTAGAAGTGTATTAGAAAACCTTACTCTTCCAGCACTTTACCGGGATATTGCCAGGAAATATTTTATTGACCTGAAGAGAGAATTATTAAAGGCCAAAGAAGCACAGAAGGAATTATCTATTCGTTTTGCTTCCTTTTCCCAGAAAGCAGAGTCTTTAAGCGGAGGTAATCAACAGAAGGTGGTGGTTGGTAAATGGTTGCTCACCAGGCCTAAGATTTTGATTATGAATGAACCCACCAGAGGGATAGATGTAGGAGCTAAATTAGAAATTTATAATATTGTTAATACTCTCGCCCGAAGAGGGATAGGGATAATCTTTATCTCTTCCGAGTTTTCGGAGATATTAGGAATTGCTCATCGAGTTTTAGTAATGAGCGAAGGAAGAATTACTACAGAATTAGATCCGAAGAATTCAACAGAAGAAAATATTTTAAAATTTGCTACCAGAAAAAAGGTGTCTTAATATGAAAAATTTACAGTTTAAAGACATGATTCGGCGATATGGAATATTAATCGGTTTAATCGGATTAATTACTGCCTTCTCTATTTTATCTGAAAGATTTTTCACTATATCCAATATGCTTATTGTAATGAGGCAGACTTCTATTGTTGCTTTCCTGGCTGTGGGTATGTCCTTTGTAATTCTTGGGGCTGGCATAGATCTCTCCGTAGGTTCTGTTTTAGCTTTCTCCGGAGCAGTAGGAGCGGGAGTAATGCAAAACGGTGGAATATTTTTTGGCATTCTTGCTGGACTGGCTCTGGGAACTGCTTTAGGGGCTTTTAATGGAATAGTAATTACTAAATTAAAGATACCTGCCTTTATCGCAACTCTGGCCATGATGGCTATAGCTCGAGGAGGAACCCTGGTTTATACCGATGGACGCCCGATTACTGGTTTACCTTCTTCTTTTGCTTTTTTAGGAAGAGGATATATAGGAAACGTTCCTTTCCCTATAATTTTGATGTTAATTATATTTATATTAGCATATATTGTTTTAAAATTAACCCGTTTTGGTCGTTATGTCTACGCCACCGGCGGCAATATTAATGCTGCTCGAGCATCAGGAATAAAAGTAAATAATGTTATTATTTCTACCTTTGCTATTAGTGGTTTTCTTTCAGGATTAACTGGCATGGTTTTGGCTTCCCGGCTTAATTCTGCCCAACCAACAGCTGGTATGGGTTATGAGTTAGATGCTATTGCAGCTGTAGTCTTGGGCGGAACTAATCTTTTTGGAGGAGAAGGAGAGCTGTGGGGCACTCTGGTTGGAGCCTTTATTATGGGTATCTTGAATAATGGATTAAATATGCTTAATGTTTCATCCTTTTACCAGCAGGTGGTGAAAGGTATTGTCATCCTAATAGCTGTAACAGTAGCTCAAAGCGGCAAGAAATGAGAAATTACCAAAAAAAAGGTGGTGAAAGAATAAAAAAAAGAATCTTTGTTAATTAACATTACTGTATCTTTAAAAAATAAGGAGGTTTTTTAAATGAAAAAGTTATTACTTGCACTTTGTTTGGTAGCAATTTTAGGGGTTTCTGCTTTTGCAAGCAGTATGACTGTCGGATTATCAGTTTCTACTCTGAATAACCCATTCTTTGTAATCTTAAGGGATGGTGCCATAGAACAGGCAAAAGTTCTTGATGTGGATTTAGTAGTTATGGACGCTCAGAATGACTCGGCTAAACAGGTATCTGATATCGAAGACTTAATCCAGAAAAAAGTTGACGTTATTCTCTTAAATCCTACTGACGCCGATGCTCTTGTTCCTGCTGTAGAAGAGGCTAATAAAGCCGGTATTCCTCTCTTAACTATTGACCGTAGTGTCAGCGGTGGAGATGTTGCCTTGCATATTGCTTCCGATAATGTCAAAGGCGGAGAAATGGCTGCAGCCTATACGGTAGAACAATTAGGAGAAAAGGGTGTTGTAGTAGAATTAGAAGGAATTACCGGAGCATCTGCAGCTCGGGAAAGAGGTCAGGGTTTTGATACTTACATTGCCAAATTCTCTGGTATCAAATTAGCTGCAAAGCAGACTGCTGATTTTGATAGAGCCAAAGGAATGAGCGTTATGGAAAATATCTTACAGGCTCAACCAAAAATCGATGCGGTATTTGCTCAGAATGACGAAATGGCTCTGGGTGCTATTCAAGCTATAAAAGCAGCCAAAAGGCAGGATGAAATGTTTGTAGTAGGGTTTGATGCTGTACCTGATGCTCTTGATGCTATCAAAGCAGGAGATATGAAAGCTACGATTGCTCAGCAACCCTGGATGATGGGAGTTCTGGGAGTAATGAACGGTTATTTAGTAGTAAATGGTGTAGAATTAGGTGTAGAATTTATTCCCGTTCCCTTAAAAGTTATTACCGAATAAAGTAAATCAGTGAAACAGGGGACGGTTCTTTGAATTATTTTTAAAGCAAAGAACCGTCCCCAAAAAATATCCCAAAAAGGGAAAGCAATTTCCTATCTTCTTTTTATTCTTCATCTTACATTCTACATCTAATTTTTATTTTTAAAATTGCAGAATAAAACAACTTAAGAATTTGCTCATATTTTTATTTCTACAAAAAGAGGATTTTTAAAAATTATGTGGTATAAATATATAGAATACCTCTAAAAAGAAAATGTAATTCTCGTACCTACTTTCGTAAGTGTAAACAATTAATATATGTTTAAATATTGAGAACCCTAAGAAAGAGATAGAAAGATGGGAAAAAACAGAAAAAATCGTAGTTATTTAAATAAATTGGTAAATAAATTCAGTCGGTTAAAAGCAAAATCGGATAGTCCTAATAATAAAAATAGTAAAACAGATTTAAGGGCAAAACCTATTTTTAGTGATACATCCAGGTTTAAAAAGAATGAACAAGCACTTCAACGAAGTAGGCAGGAGTTTATCGGTCTATTTAAAAATTCACCGGAAGCATTGGCCTATACCGATATGGATGGTATTGTTCTGGAGGTAAATAAACGATTTGAAGAGCTATTTGGCTATGAACTTGAGGATATGAGAGGTAAACATATTGAAAAGGTATTGACTAATTGGCGTACACAAATTTTGGGTAGTGACCGTGTTTTTACCGATTTGGAATTGATAGCAAAGAAAAAGAATAATAAATTAATTCATGTCTCTGTTTCTGTTACCTTAAACCAAGTGAACGAGCAAACTACCGGAAAAATATTTTTACTAAACGATGTTACTAATCGTAAAGCAAACGAAGCAGTAAATAACGTATTATATAATATTTCCCGAGCAGCTAACTCCGATATTTCCTTAACACAACTCTATCCTGTTATTCGCGAAGAACTCAGCACCATTATCAATACGACTAATTTTTCCATCGCCTTATTTGATGAAGAGAAGAACAAACTTTATTTTTCTTATTACGTTGATGAAGCAGGAGAAAGAGATAAGGATTTCTTAGTCTCAAAATACAGTATCTCCGATAGTATTTTTAGCTATATTTTTAAAACAGGGGATTCATTACTGTTGAATTATAATAAATATAAAAGAATGATTGCTCAGGGGAATTTTATTTCCTATGATGTTATAACCAATAAACAGATATGGTTAGGTGTTCCTTTAAAGATAGAAAATAAAATTATTGGATCCATGATTTTGCAAAGTTACACTGATCCAAACCTTTATTCTAAAAAAGATATTAAGCTTATGGAATTTGTTTCGCAACAGATAGCTACTGCAATTGAGAGAAAACAAGCAGAAGAAAAATTAAAGTTTCTTAGCCTGTATGATTGTCTAACCAGATTACCCAATCGGGTATTATTTTATGATCGAATGAAACAGGAAATAGCTTATGCTAAAAGAGAACGGAAAAATTTTTCTGTGATGTTTTTGGATTTGGATAATTTTAAAGAAGTTAATGATAAATTTGGCCATGATATTGGAGACCAGGTGCTCCAAGGAGTAGCAAAAAGATTCAGTAAGCTCCTGCGAAAAACCGATACTATTTGTCGTTTAGGAGGAGACGAATTTATTATTTTATTACCCCGGCTTAGACAACCCAGAGAGAATACAGTAGATGTTGCCCTAAAAATACTCAATTCTCTTAATGAGCCATTTTTAATCAAGGATAATCAGATATATATAAATACAAGTATTGGAATAGCTTTG
>LDZT01004577.1_pt1 | contig 26152 bp, 37 predicted proteins | sample 615521 | NCBI WGS metagenome assembly LDZT01 (sample SAMN03408292, study PRJNA278302) | terrestrial metagenome | isolation source: oil reservoir sample SB1 | place: USA: Alaska, North Slope, Schrader Bluff formation | collected 2011-09 | reverse complement strand
GGCATTACCCCCAGGTCTTGGATACAAACCCCTCAAGTTGCGGGATTCGGTAGGACTTTAACCTACCTGATAAGCACGCTGCTGCGCACACACTATAGGGCTATCCGACTCCCAGCTGATTATTTGATATCCTCTCTTTGTATCGGTTGTTTACCATACTCCTTAAACGACTAATCTAATTATATTTATAAGAGTAAAGCTAAGACGCCTTTTTGAGCATGTAATCTATTTTCTGCCTGGTCAATTACTACAGAATGGGGACCATCTATAACTTCATCAGTTATCTCTTCTCCACGATGAGCAGGCAGGCAATGTAATACTATTACATCATATTTTGCTTTATTTACTAAATCTTGATTTATTTGATAAGGCTTAAACACATCTTTTCTAATTTCACTCTCCTTTTCAAATCCCATGCTGGTCCAGACATCGGTATAGATAACATCAGCTCCATCTACAGCTTCTTTTGGATCGTGGATAATCTCTATTTTACTGTTTATTCTTTTGGCATCCTCTTTTGCTATCTCTACAATCTCTGATTTTGGCTCGTAACCGGGAGGGGTAGCTAAAACAATGTCCATCCCTACCTTAACCGCTCCAAACAGCAAGGAATGTGCTACATTATTGCCATCACCAACATAGGCCAATTTAAGATTAGACAATCTACCCTTCTTTTCTTTAACAGTCAATAAATCACCTAAAGCTTGACAGGGATGTAGAAAGTTAGATAATCCGTTGATAACTGGAACTGATGAATACTTGGCTAATTCTAACATTATTTCATGACTGAAAGTTCGGGCCATAATTCCGCTTACGTAACGAGATAGCACTTGAGCAATGTCTTTAGTTGCTTCTCTTTGCCCTAATTTTATATCATCGGGACCTAAATAAATTGCTTGCCCACCTAATTGAATCATTCCTGTTTCAAAAGATACCCTGGTCCTTAAAGAAGGTTTTTGAAAAATCATTCCTAAAACTTTTCCCTTTAAAAGAGGTTGTTCTTCATTAGAATAGTGTCTCAATTTTATAATCTCAGCAGTTTCTAATATTTGACTAACCTCTTCCCTGCTCAAATCATTAATAGATACTAAATTTTTTCCTTTCATATCTAAAGCCATTATTTTTTCTCCTTCCTTTTATAGAAATATTTTTTTACGTATTTTGAAGTGGTGGCAGAAAGCAATGCGGGATAATTCAATCTAAACCTCACTTCAGCACCAACTTTTAATTCTTCTTTAAAATCAGTAATATCAATAATCAAATGGTCACTACTTGCACCTACTATTTTTATTTCCTCTTTTAGAGGAATTAAACTATTGATATAAATGTCCTGTTTCCCTATTGCTAAAATGGCTCTTTTTCTTACTCCTAAATCCCGAAAAACAGGTATCTCCCCAAAAGCATCCCGACCAATCTCCCCTCGGGGTAAAGATGGCTTCTCTTGTACTTCTATAACTTCTGCAGTTAAAATAAAAGTATCCTGATAAGTGTCTGCTATATCGCGCAATCTTACATCATCTTGGCCAAGCAGAATGCCTACTCCTATCCTTAACTGATTTATTCTATTAGGAATAATGTCATCTTCAACTAATTTTAAAACACTGGTATTGCCCCCTGAAATTACTTCCAAATTTATATGAAAATTATCTTCAATTTCTTCTGTTAATTCAACCAGTTTGGTTAGGTTTTTTCGGGTAGGCATTACTCCGCTGATACAACAAAAATTTGCACCAATGCCTATTAATTTTACTCCTGTTAATCTTCTAATTTCGCCTACAGTTTGCAAAGCAACATCTGGCATAATTCCTTCTCTTAAATCCCCTAAGTCTATCATCAGAATTATTCTGTGAACAATTTTTCTCTTTAAAGCTTCCTGTGATAATGATTTAATTACCGAAATCTCTGAGTTTAAACTTATATCTGCCCAATCTAAAACTCTATCTACTTCACTTAACATGGGAATCCTTATCAACATCGTCTCTGCTTTAAGTTCAGCTTTCTTCAAACCTCTAAGATTCTCAATTCTAGAATCGCCTAAAATATCTATCCCCCCATCTATCATGGCTTGACCTACTTCTGTAATAGCACAACATCCTTTAGTTATTCCTACTACTTTAATTCCGTGTTTTAAACAAAGGGCTTTAATATTTTCTGAATTACTTTTTAGTTTGTCTAAATAAATATCTAATCGAGGATTTCTTTTCATTGTTTCTTTCCTTAAAAAGAGAAAATAATTATAAAAGGTAAATTAGTTGTTAGTATTTAATTAGCGTATAGGCGCGGGGAACAATTGCGGAAAAAAATACGAATGTTAAAGATACGATAACATCCCCCAGCCTTCCCGTAGAACAGGCGTCTCGCCTGTTTATGAAAAATGGTGATACGCTTCTTTTGAGTTTTCTATAAACTTGTAACTTGTAACTCAAAACCTGGAACTTACAACTTATTACTAATAACTAATAACTCATTACTCATTACTGTATTTATTTACTAGATACTATTCACTATATACTAAATACTAATTAGGGCTTAAGGAAAAAGAAATTCCTATGTAATTAAATTAAACCAAGAATAAAGTTTTTTTAGTTTTCAGTAAAAAACTAAAAAAAAAGAGAAAGGCGCCTTACTACTTGGCTAACCTTTCTCTTTTCAATGATGTAAAAATAATTATCTCTTAGAAAATTGGAATCTGGCCCGAGCGCCTTTTTGACCATATTTTTTTCTTTCTTTCATCCTTGCATCCCGAGTTAATAAACCTTCTTTCTTTAAGATTGAGCGCAAAGTAGGATCATATTGTAAAAGGGCTCTAGCAATTCCATGTTGTAACGCCCCTGCTTGGCCAGTAATGCCCCCTCCTTCTACTTTAGCAAAAACATCTAATTCATTCTTTTTATTTACCAATTCTAAAGGTTTCTCTACTACAGTCGATAAAGATTCTCGTCCAAAATAATTATCTAATGTTCTTTTGTTAATATTTATACTACCTTTGCCAGGGACTAACCAAACTCTGGCAATTGAGGATTTTCTTCTTCCGGTACCATAACTTTTTGTCTGTGACAAGTATTTAACCTCCTTCTTCGTGCTTAGTTATTTTTTCTAATTTTTGAGCTTGATGGGGGTGTTCATTCCCCTTGTAAATCTTTAACTTTTTAATCATTGCTCTACCCAATTTTGTATGAGGAACCATGCCTTGAACTGCTTTTTTCACCACTAATTCCGGTTTTTTCTTCAATAATGTTTCCAGAATAACGCTTTTTAAACCTCCTGGATAAGAGGTATGATACTTGTATATTTTCCCTTTGAGTTTATCTCCGGTTACTTTTATCTTTTCAGCATTTATAACCACTACATAATCACCTAAATCCATAGATGGTGTGTAGGTTGGTTTATTCTTTCCTCTTAATATTGTAGCTATCTTAGTAGCTAATCTCCCCAATATTTTTCCTTCTGCATCAATTAGATACCATTTTCTGTCAATATCTTCTGCTTTTGCACTGTAGGTTTTCACTTTATTCCTCCCTGCCCAATAATTTCATATATGGTTTATCTTAAAAAAAATAAATTAATTATCCATTCCCCTTAAAACGCTTTTTTTTATTAGAAAATAACATAATAAATTTTAATATAATCAAGCCCTGATGTCAAGCTAAATTTCGTATCGAGTATCGCGTGAAAAAAAGAACTAGAGAAAAAAGATAATAAGAAAACAAAAGCAACAAATATTCTTTTCTCTTTCTTATTATCCCACTAAAATGTACACTAACTAGTATAATATTGTATTACGTATTGCGTAAAAAAATTAGTGTGTTATTTACACAATTAGTTAGCTGGTTTGTATAATAAAAACGAAAAATATAAAATTACACAACGCAAATAAATTCATCTTTTTTAGAATATTTTTAGAAATAGTTCTTACTTATTCCCTCTCATCTTAGAAGATAGTAAAAAGATGATGTAAAATAATCATAGTTTTGTTTTGGTAAGTAAAAATGTTTCTTATTTAAATAACCAAACGCTACACGTTGTCCGCTATACATTATAAAAGTTTTGGGTTTTAAATTCTGATTTTCTTTACGCGATACTATATCCGTATCTCGTATCTCGTAAATCGTATCTCGTTAAGATGGTTAGCCTGATAATTAAATTAATTTATATCTCGCATCTTGTATTTAGTACTAACGACTATTCACTAACGACTAATTTAACTGGCCAACCGGTAAACCGGGTAACTGGCTAACTAATATAATTGATAAATTGGCTAATCAGCTAATTGGTCAATTAATAATTTACTTTCATTAAAAATAGTCCTTTGGCAGGGACAGTTTTACCTGCCATTTTTCTATTTTTAGCTTCCAATATCTCCTTTATCTCCAAATAATTTATCTTCTCATTACCCACTTCCAAGAGAGTACCGACAATGGTGCGAACCATTTTATATAAAAAAGCATCTGCCTCAAGGTGAAAACAAAATATATTTCCTTTCTTGATTATGCTTATATCTTTAATTTTCCTTTTCCAATTTCCAATCCCACTCCCCGAACAGGCAAAAGATGTAAAATCATGTTCTCCTTGCAAAAATTTACTGGCTTTTTTCATCTCTTTTAAATTTATATTCTTATAAACACAGTATACATAATTTCTTAGAAAAATAGACAGGTAGTTATTATTTTGATTAGAATTTAAAACATAATAATGATAAATTTTACTAACTGCACTATAGCGGGCATGAAAATTATTATCTACCTTTTCTGCTTTTTTAATCCTGATATCTAAAGGTAACATGCGGTTTAGAATAAAAGGTAATTCCACTAAAGGAATAGAGCTGTTAGTTTTAAAATTTGCTACTTGGCCCAGTGCATGCACTCCCGCATCGGTCCTTCCAGAACCATTAAGTACTATTTTTTCTTGGGTAATCTGGGATATTTTTTCTTCCAAAATTCCCTGTATGCTTAAAAGACCTCTTTGTCTTTGCCAGCCATAATATTTAGTTCCTTCATATTCTATGGTAAGCTTTATGTTAATCATTTTTTCCCTTTTGTTAGCTGGTTAACTGATTTGCTAGTTAGTTAATTAATTTAGTCGTTGATTTTAGATACAAGTTATCGGTTTACAGTTCATCAAAGGGGCCTATGATAATATAAACTCCTAGCACTTTGAGCTTTCTATAAACTTGTAACTCGAAACCTGAAACCTACACTTTATTGCTCATTAGATATTACTTGTTACTGTATTTTATACGAAATACAATTTGTTCCGGGTAACGGGTAAACTGGCTAACCCTCTTCACTATATACCTAATTTGGCTCCTGGCTTTCTTCTTCTGTTTTTTAACTAGCTAACCAAGTAACTAGCTAACTAATTAACTAATTATATACGCTAAACGCTCCACGCTATATTTCTTCGCGATATACGCAATACATTTCTATTCTGACTTCTGGCTTCTGAATTCTCTAAATTTTCTCTTTTCGCTTTGAGCTGTTTTTTTTCACGCAATACACAATATTCGATATGTGATACTAATTTAAAACATTACACTCACCATAATAGTAATAACTACGGTTAAGATAAAAGTTAAGATATCAGCTTTTTTAATATTTAGTTCTCTGTAATGAGTCCTACCCTCTCCCCCTCTATAGCATTTAGCTTCCATAGCAATGGCTAATTCATCAGCACGTCGAAACGCATTAACAAATAATGGTATTAAAATAGGAATTAAATTTTTTGCTCGGTTAAAAATATTTCCACTTTCAAAGTCTGCACCTCGAGATATTTGAGCTTTCATTATTTTTTCTGTCTCTTCCAATAAAGTCGGAATAAATCTCAGTGCTATAGTCATCATCATAGCTATTTCGTGAGCGGGCATACCTATGAATTTAAAAATAGATAATAACCTTTCTATTCCATCAGTTAAAGATATGGGAGAGGTAGCCAGGGTAAGCAGGGAGGTAGTTAAAATTAGGATAAGTAATCGAAAAGAAATAAGCAGGCCTTTTATTAGTCCCTCCTGGGTTATTTTTAAAAAGCCTAACTGATAAATTACTTTTCCTTCAGTCATAAAAAGATGGATTATTAAAGTAAATACAATGATAAATAATATGGGACGCAGACCCCTAAATACAAATTTTGGGTGTACCTTAGAAATAATAATACTAATTAGTACAAAACTTCCTAAAATGAAATATCCTAAATATTCTGTTATCAGAAATAAGCTTATAATTATAGCTAAACAACTCAATATTTTTATTCTGGGATCCAAATTATGAATTAAAGAGTCCCTTGGGATATACTGACCAAAGCTAATATTCCTTAATATTCTCATTTTTCTCCATCTTCTTGATAATTTTGTATATTAAACTCTTTGAACATTTATCTCTTTATTGTTTTTTATTTTTTTTAAAACTTCTCTTTCAGCATCATCTACAGTTAATACCCCAGTATATACATCTTTTCCTTTTTCTTTTAATTTATGCATACACTCAGTTACCTGCGGAAGTCCTAAGCCCACCTTCATTAGATCATTGGCATGCTTCTCAAAAATATCCCGGGGAGCACCGTCCATAATTATCTCTCCTCGATGCATTACTAAAAGACGATTCACTGTCTCAGCAACTTTTTCCATATTGTGTGAAACTAAAATCACACCCATCCCGAAATTATTATGTATTTTTTTTATCTCGGATAATATATTATCTCTACCCCGCGGATCAAGATTGGCGGTAGGTTCATCTAAAATCAACATTTTTGGTCTTATGGAAAGTATGCTGGCTAAAGCGACACGACGCATCTCCCCTCCGCTTAGAGAAAAAGGAGAACGTTCTGCATAGAGATTATAATCAAGGTCGACCATTTTTAAGGCTTCTCTGACTCTTTTTTCAATTTTCCCTTCTGGTAAACCTAATTTTTTTGGACCAAAGGCTACTTCTTGATCAATTGTTTCTTCAAACAATTGATTCTCGGGATATTGAAACACCAAACCTATTTTTTGTCTTATTAACTTAAGATTAACACCTTTTTTATTTAAATCTACTCCTTCGACATAAATTTTACCAGAAGTCGGTGTAAGCAAACCATTAAAATGCTGAATTAAAGTTGTTTTTCCGCAACCAGTATGTCCGATTAGACCAATAAATTCACCTTTATCAATTTCTAAATTGATATTTTTTAATACTTCCGTTTCAAAGGGCATTCCCAAACTATAGGTAAAGCACAAATTTTCTAAACGTATAAACATAAACTTTCCACCATATCCTCAACTTTCAATGTATGAGGAGATATATTTATTCCTCTTTTATTTAATCTTAGGGCGAGTTCGGTTATTTGAGGAACATCCAATCTTAATTGTTTCAAAACCTTTATTTGAGTAAATACCTCCTCAGGTTTTTCTGCTAGAGCAATTTCCCCTTTATCTAACACGATTACCCGGCTGGACTCAGCCGCCTCCTCCATTAAGTGAGTAATATAAATTATGGTAATATTCTCTTCTCGATTTAATTTCTTAACAATATCTATAACCTCTTTTCGACCCTGGGGATCAAGCATTGCCGTAGGTTCATCTAAAACTAAATAGGAAGAGCGCAAAGCAATTGCTCCAGCAATTGCTACTCTTTGTTTTTGCCCACCTGAAAGTAAATGAGGTTCACTTTTTTTATAATCCTCCATTTCTACAACTTCCAAAGCCCAATCAACCCGTTTTCTCATAAGTTTTGTGTTTATTCCAATGTTTTCCAAACCAAAAGCTATATCATCTTCTACTGTAGTTGCAATAATCTGATTGTCTGGATTTTGAAATACCATGCCCACTTTTCGTCTTATTTCCCATGTTTTGCTCTTATTCTTGGTATTAATTTTATCTACCCAAATATCTCCAGCAGTAGGAAGCAGCAAGCAATTCATATGTTTAGCTAAAGTAGATTTTCCCGATCCATTCGAACCTATAATAGAAATAAAATCGCCATTCTTTATTTCTAAATTAATAGAATCCAAAGCTTTTATTTGATCTTTTTTGTGATAATTGTATACGTGACTTAGATTTTTTATTTTAATCAAAATGTTCACCCATAAATCGTATATCGTACTTTAGCGTAGAGCATAGAGCGTATAGTAAGCGAAAAACGAAAAGCGCAAAATGTAAAGCCATAGCTCAAAATTTAAAATTTAAACATATTGTTTTATATATTGAGTTTCATCTTTCTTATCTCGTATACTATATAGCAAAAATGAAAAGGAAAAGAAGCAAAAACTAAAACTTAAAATTTAGTATTGAGAGAAAAAGTTTTGAGTTTTGAATTATGGTTTTTCGCTTTTCGTTTTAAATTTTTAGTTATATACTGATAACTGAAAACCTGTACCTAAAACTAAAGACTAAATTAATTAGCTAACCAAGTAACCAGCTAACCAAATTATTAAAAATCAAAAGGTTAAAAAGTCTAACTGTCAAATAATCAGCTTTAATATAGGACTTTTTAACCTTTTATCTTTTTTGCTTTATTTATTCTACAAATTCAATTACAGCTAAAGGTGCGGCATCGCCTTTGCGAAATCCTGTTTTCACAATACGTGTGTAGCCGCCATTTCTCTCTAAATACTTTGGACTAATTTCTTCAAATAATACTTTAGAAGCTTTTTTATTTCTTATAACTTTTTGTACCTCTCTCTGAGCTTGCAAATTATTATTTTTAGCTGTTGTTACTAATTTTTCTATATACTTTCGAACTTCTTTTGCTTTAGTATATGTGGTCTCAATTTTTTTATGAGTTATTAGTGAAATAGATAAATTAGCCAACAAAGAGCTTCTATGACTACTACTGCGACCTAATTTTCCTTTTAATTTCTTGTGCCTCATCCTAAAAATCCTCCTGGTGCATTTTTTCACCTAAGACAAATCCATACTTAGCTATTTTTTCTTTTATTTCATCCAAAGATTTCTTTCCTAAATTCTTTATCTTTATAACCTCCATCGGAGAGTAGTTAACTAAATCTCTCAATGTATTTACATTGGATTTTTTTAGGCAATTATACGAGCGAACTGAAAAATCTAGTTCTTCAATGGTTTTATTTAAGATTTTTTCTTTTTCGCTCTTTTCTTTTTCTTCTCTTGAAATAAGTTCGCCCTCTAATTCAACATCTTCGGGAGAAAACTTAGTAAATATCTTTAAATATTTAATCAATATATTTGCTGATTTACTCAAAGCTTCATCGGGTAAAATGCTTTTATTAGTAAATATTTCCAAAGTTAATTTATCGTAATTAGAAAATTGACTCAGACTGGCAGTTTCCACATCATAGCGTACCTTTGTAATAGGCGAAAAAAAAGAATCAATAAATATGGTATCTACTGATTGATCCGATTTTTTATTTTTTTCAGCGAGCAAGTAACCCATTCCTTTTTCAACTACTATCTCCATATCTAGTTTAGCGTTGCTATTTAAAGTAGCTATCTTTAAATCAGGATTAAGTATTTCTACATTAATATTGGGGGTTATATCTGCTGCAGTTAATGTTTTTTTACCTTTTGCCTTTAATTTTAAAATCTGTGGTTCATCGGTAAACATTTTAACTACTAATTCTTTAATATTTAAAATTATTTCAATTACATCTTCTTTAACTCCCGGAATAGTATCAAATTCATGGGTAATTCCTTCAATCCTAATAGCGGTTGCAGCCGCTCCCCCCATAGAAGATAATAAAGTTCTTCTAAGGGAGTTACCAAGGGTAACACCATAACCTTTTTCTAACGGTTCTATGATAAACTTTCCATAATTATCTGATAAATCTTCCACTTTAATTTTTATATTATTAATATCCATCACCTTCAATGCCCTCCTTCTTTAGGTATAGGAAACCCAAAAATACTAACGAGAATAATACTCAACTACCAACTTTTCCTCTACCGGCAAATTTAATTCTTCTTTAGAGGGAAATTTTATTATCTTTCCTTTTAAGTTCTCAGCATCAAACTCTAACCAGGAGGGAATACTAACTTCTATCTTCCCTTCCTTGATTTCTTTAATATTTTTAATATTTCCGCTCTTTTCTTTAATCTCAATCACATCATTAATATTAACCTGATAAGAGGGTATATTCACTTTTTTCCCATTAACTAATACATGTGAATGCAGAACCAATTGTCGAGCGTGAGCTCTTGATTTAGTTATACTAAATCGATAAACTATATTATCCAATCTCCTCTCTAGTAATTCCAAGAAATTTTCTCCAGTAACGCCTTTTTTCTTTTCAGCTTTTTCAAAAAGATTTTTGAATTGCTTTTCCAGTAATCCATAATACTTTCTAAGTTTCTGTTTTTCTCTTAATCTTACGCCATAGGTAGATAATTTTCTTATCCTTGTCTTTTTTGCATTTTTACCGGGTAACGAAGTTCCTTTTTCTATAGGACATTTATCAGAATAACACCTATCTCCTTTTAAAAATAACTTCACTGTTTCTCTGCGGCACAATTTACATACCGCCCCTATATATCTTGCCATATATAATAAAAACCTCCTTCCTTATCTTCTTAAAACTTTATAATAGAAAATTTTAATTTAAATTGGTTAACTGGTTTAATAGTTAACTAATTAGCTAGTTTAATACTAATAATTCATTTACTAGTTAACCATTAACTATCTAACTAATTTATCTTGTATTTTATATTTGAAACTAACGACTAATTTATATCCTTCTTTGTTTTGGGGGCCTGCAACCATTATGTGGAATTGGAGTAACGTCCTTAATCATATTAACTTTTAAACCTACTGCTTGTAAAGATCTAATTGCTGTTTCTCGCCCTGGACCAGGACCTTTTACCAATACGTCCACTTCTTTTAATCCTTGATCCATAGCTTTTTTAGCCACCGCTTCAGCGGTCATTTGAGCAGCAAAAGACGTACTTTTTTTACTTCCTTTATAACCCATACTCCCCGCACTAGACCAAGCAATTACATTTCCGTCTCCATCTGTAATGGTAACTATAGTATTGTTAAAAGTAGATTGGATGTGAACTACCCCTAAAACTATATTTCTTTTTATTTTCTTCTTGGTTTTCTTTGTTTTTTTCTTATTAGCCAATTAAATTCTCCTTTCAGTATCTGAGATATTACATACTTTTCTTTTTTCTTGCTCCTACTGTTTTCTTGGGTCCTTTTCTGGTTCTCGCATTAGTTTTAGTTCTTTGACCCCTCACCGTCAATCCCTTTCGATGCCTTAGACCTCTATATGAACCTATATCCATAAGCCTTTTTATAGAGGTGGTAACTTCACTTCTACATTCTCCTTCTACTTTAAAATTTTTATCAATAATTCCCTTTATCTTATTTATCTCTTCTTCGGTTAGATCTTTTGCCCTGGTATCCAAATTAACTTTTGACTCCTTTAATATGGAACGAGCGCTGGTAATACCAATTCCATAGATATAAGTTAAAGCATATTCTATTCTCTTATTTCTAGGTAAATCTACTCCAGCTATTCTGGCCATATCTTAATATATCCTCCTTTAAAATTATTTCCCCTGTCTCTGTTTATGCTTTGGATTATTACAAATTATTCTTATTTTACCTTTTCTTTTTATTATTTTGCATTTTGCACACATTTTTTTGACTGATGATCTTACTTTCATTTATTTCCTTCCTCCATATATAGTATATCGTATTACGTATATAGTATGTCGTAAAAAATCATTCTATATAATTCTTAATAAAAATGTTTTCTGAGAACGATTCTCCTATATTGTATATCATAAAATCATATATAAAATGCTCTACTTGATGCGATATACGAAATACGATATACAATATACTAAATTATAATCTATACACAATTCTACCTTGGGTCAAATCATAAGGTGACATTTCAACTTTCACTCTGTCTCCAGGTAATATTCTAATAAAATGCATCCTGATTTTACCTGAAATGTGGGCTAATATTTCGCAACCATTTTCCAGTTCAACCCGAAAAGTAGCATTTGGCAAGGACTGAATTACTTTGCCTTGCATTTCTATGCACTTTTCTTTTACCATCAATTATTCCTCCGCCTAAATTCTTTTTACTCAAACTATTTATCAACTACTAATTATTTAAAGATTAGTTAATATTTCGTTACTATCTGCAGTTATGGCTATAGAATGTTCAAAATGTGCTGACCGGCTTCCGTCTTCTGTCACAACTGTCCATCCATTATTACAAAGTCTTGTTTTGTAACCACCCATATTTACCATAGGTTCAAGTGCTAACACCATGCCCTCCTCTAACCTTAAACCAGTATGAGGAACACCATAATTAGGTATTTGTGGTTCTTCGTGCAAATAACAACCCACTCCGTGACCTACATATTCTTTTACTACAGAAAAATGTGATTTTTCTACTGTTTCCTGGATGGCAAAAGAAATATCACCTAATCTGTTACCTATAACGGCTTTCTCTATACCTTTAAATAAAGATTTTTTGGTTACTTCTAAAAGTTTTTGTTCTTTTGGCCCTATTCTTCCTACGGGGACTGTAATCGCAGTATCCCCATAGTAACCTTCTAAATTTGTTCCAATATCTATACTTACAATATCCCCTTCTCTCAATCTTCTCTTTCCAGGAATACCGTGAACTACTTCTTCATTTATAGAAACACATATAGAATGCTGAAATTTATTATTTTCTATTCCATAATCTTTAAATGCAGGCTTTGCTCCATGTTTTATTATATAATCCTCAGCAATCCTATCCAACTCTAAAGTAGTAATTCCCTCTCTTATATTTTCTAATATTTTGTTTAAGGCGCTTGCTGCTAATTTGCAACTCTTTTTTATACATCTAATTTCTTCAGTAGACTTTAAAATCACCATTAATCTATTTATATATTCCTTGTAAAACTTTCTTAATCTCTAAAAAAGCATTCTCACTTAAATTAGCATCTATCACTTTCAGTAATTTTTTTTCCTTATAATATTTTTTTAAAGGTATAGTTTGTTTAGCAAATACTTTCAATCTATTCTTTATGGTCTCTTCTTTATCATCCTCTCGTTGATACAACTCCCCGCCGCAAAGATCACAGGTATTATATTTTTTAGGAGGATTAAATGACAAATTATAATTAGTGCTACAATTTTTACACACTCTACGGCTAGACAACCTTTGTATTATTTCAGAGAAAGGTATCTCAAAGTAAAATACATAATCAACATATTCATTGAGCTCTTTATTTAATTTTTCTAATGAATTCGCCTGTTCAATATTTCGGGGAAAACCATCAAAGATATAACCATTTTTACAATCTTTCTGCTTTATTCTTTCTTTTATTATTTCCAAAATGATATAGTCAGGCACTAAGCCTCCTTTTCTCATAATATTCTCAACTTCTATACCCAGATTATTCTTTTTATCAACTGCTTCTCTTAAGATTACTCCTGTTGAAATTACCGGAATATTGAATTCCGCCTGCAACTTTTTTGCTACTGTCCCTTTCCCCCCACCTGGAGGACCTAACAAGATTAATCTCATAACTTTCCCTTTCTTTTTAAGTAATCAATACTACTTTAATTAGTCGTTAGTATATGGTTAGCGTATAGCGTACAGCGTTTAGGATAAAATCAATAAACTAAAAACACGTAAAGCCATAATTCAAAACTTATAAATAGTCGCTAGTCGTTAGTGAATAGTCGTTAGCAAAAAATATAAAACTAGTTTTTAGTTCACTGTAAATAAAGGCTTTTTTAAACCTGTAACTTGCACCCTGTAACCCAAAACTTATTACTTGTCACACATTACTCATTACTTATCACTGTATTTTAACTGGCCGACTGGGTAACCGGTAAACAGGTTAACTAAATAATCTTGCAACCTATATTTTCAACAGGTAAGCTGGTTAACCGGGTAACTGATTAATCTCGTAACTTGCCTCTTTCGTCAACTAGCTAACCAGGTAATCAACTAACCAGCTAACTAACGAATCAAATTAGTTTATAAAAAACTATTTCTTAATAAATCCTTCATAATGCCTCATTAACATGTGTGATTCTATTTGTTGAACAGTTTCTAAAGCTACTCCTACCATAATTAACAAAGACGTTCCTCCGAAATAGAAAGTAGTAATACCAGTAATTTTTATTAAAATATTGGGTAGAATAGCAATTATGGCCAAAAATAAGGCACCACTTAGTGTAATTCGAGTCATTATATGATCAATATAGACAGTAGTATTTTTTCCTGGTCTTATCCCGGGAATAAAACCTCCATATTTTTTCATATTGTCCGCCATATTGGCAGGATTAAAGGTAATTGCTGTATAAAAGAAAGTAAATACTACAATTAATATAGCATACAAAATTAGATATAATGGCTGTCCCGGTGAAAGAGCCTCAGACATACTTTTCATAAAGGCTAAATTCTGAAAAAATTGCGCAATAGTTGCTGGAAAAAGTAATATTGCGGAGGCAAATATTATCGGAATAACTCCAGCTTGATTCACCCGTAAAGGAATATGAGTCCCTTGCCCACCATACATTCTGCGTCCTATTACTCTTTTTGCATATTGAATCGGTATCTTTCTCTGGCCTTTTTGAATTGCAATAACTCCTCCGATAATAGCTATAAAAACTACTATTAAAAACACTAGTGGCAAAATTCCAATTTCTCCAACTTGAAAAAGTTTAGCGGTTTGCACGAGCTGAGAAGGAATTCTGGCAATAATTCCAGTAAAAATAATTATAGAAATTCCATTACCAATACCAAAATCAGTAATTTCTTCACCTAACCACATTAAAAAGCAAGTTCCAGCGGTAAGAGTAATTAATAATAAAAATCTGAAACCAAATCCTGAAATCATTAATACGCCCATATTTTGCAGCCAAACACTTATTCCAAAAGCTTGGATAAGAGCCAAAAATACTGTTGCATAACGAGTTATTTTGGTAATTTTCGTCCTACCTTCTTCCCCTTCTTTAGCCCATTGTTCTAAAGTGGGGACTACGGCAGTTAAAAGATTCATGATAATAGAAGCATTAATATAGGGCATAATCCCTAAGGCAAAAACAGAAAAACGACTTAAAGCTCCTCCGGCGAAAAGGTCAAAAAAACCTAATATTCCTCCCTGGGCAAATAGATTGGCCAATGCTTCTTTATCTATACCTGGTAAAGGTATGTGACTCCCCAGTCTAACCACAACTATCATACTCAAGGTAAAAAATAATCTCTTTTTTAAATCAGGTATTTTAAATAAATTACGGAATGTTTCAAACAATTATACCACCTCTATCTTCCCACCAACTAATTCAATCTCGCTTATCGCTTTCTGGCTAAATTTATTTGCCTTTATAGTTAATTTCTTATTTAAGTCACCTTTGGCTAATATTTTTACTCCATACCCTACTTTTTTTATAATTCCTTTATCAATTAATTCTTTCTGGGTAACTACATCGCCATCTTTAAATACATTTAATCTTCCAATATTTACGATACTATAATTTTTTTTGAATATACTGGTAAAGCCTCTTTTGGGAACTCTTCTGTAGAGAGGCATCTGACCGCCTTCGAAACCCGGTCTGACTCCACCACCCGAGCGAGAATTTTGCCCGTTTGACCCTCGGCCGGAAGTAAAACCATGACCTGAGCCACAACCTCTACCTACTCTTTTGCGCTTTTTAATTGATTTAGGAGCCGGACATAAATTATTTAATTTCATTACTTCTTACCTCCCTTGGTTGTAATCGTTGGTTATACATTTCCAACACACTTTTTCCTCTTAATTTTGCTACGTTTTTTGCATCCTTTAAACTTGTAAGAGCATCCATAGTAGCTTTGGCAATATTCAAATTATTATCACTTCCTAGGGACTTAGTTAAAATATTTTGATATCCTGCTGCTTCTAATATCGTTCGAACAGAACCACCAGCAATAACTCCGGTTCCAGGAGAGGCTGGTTTCATAAAAACCTTAGCAGCTCCATATCGTCCTATAATCGTATAAGGAATAGTTCCTTTTTTTATTCTTACTTTTATCAAATTCTTCTTTGCTTTTGCCGCCCCTTTTTTAATTGCCTCAGAAACGTCTTTGGCTTTTCCATAGCCTATACCTACTACTCCTTCACCATTTCCCACTACAACCATAGCAGAAAAGCCAAATCTCCTTCCACCTTTTACAACTTTACTTACTCTGTTTACAAAAACAACTGTCTCGTTTAATTCTAAACCTTCAGGGTCTATTTTTAGCACTTATCCACCTCCTCTCCCATTTTTTCTTAATATAACTTTTGGTTCTAAATTTTATTTGCTAAATTTTTCTTGTCTTTGAATTTATATTAAAAAATATCCTTTCAAATATTTTTTTTAGACTAAAAAACTACCTTTCCTTTTCTAGTACTCTCTGCTACGGCCTTTACTCTGCCGTGATAGAGGTAACCTCCTCGGTCGAATACTACTTTTTTTATGCCCTTTTCCTCTAACTTTTTAGCTAACAAGCTGCCAAGCATTTTAGCAGCCTTTATGTTCCCCTGATATTTTTCTTTCCTCTTTATTTCTGGATTGAGTGTAGATAGAGAAACTAAAGTTATCCCTTTCCTATCATCAATTACTTGGGCATATATATGCTTTAGGCTCCTAAAAATACATAGGCGTGGCCTTTCGCTACTACCGGATATATTTTTACGTACTCTTTTATGTCTTTTATTTCTAGCCAATCTTTTGTCTATTTCAGTCAATATTAGCACTCCCTTCCTATAAAATAGTCGTTAGTTTCAAACACAAAATGCAAGATAAATTAGTTAATTGGCTTCTAGTTAGATATTTAGCTATTTTAATACTAATATTTATTAACCAATTAACCAGCTAACTAAGTAACTAACTAACAAATCAAATTAGTTTATATTGATTATTTTGCACCAGTTTTACCTACTTTTCTTCTCACTGTTTCATTAATATATCTTATTCCCTTTCCTTTATAGGGTTCTGGTTTCCGCAATAATCTTATTTTAGCTGCAGTTTCACCTACTAGCTGTTTATCAATGCCTTTTACTTTAATTATCTTCTGTTTTTCCACTTCAAATTTAATCCCTTTAGGTGGTTCAATATTTATGGGGTGAGAATAACCTATCTGAATGACCATTTTCTCACCTTCAAGAGCAGCTCGGTAACCTACTCCCTGTATTTCCAAGATTTTTTCAAAACCTGAAAACACACCTTCAACCAAATTATTTATCAAACTTCTACTCAATCCATGTAAAGATCTGTGAAATTTACCATCGGAAGGCCTGGAAACATAAATCTTGTCCTCTTCTATCTTTACCTGGATATCTGGATGGATGTTTCTCTCTAAAGTACCTCTTTCTCCGGACACCTTTATCTTATTATTATTTAATTCAACTTTAACCCCTTTAGGAATAGTTATTGGCACCTTCCCTATCCTGGACATATAAAACCTCCTATTTCTCGTATATCGTATATCGCATTTCGTATATCGTTTAGAATATGGTGTAAATATTATATTGTATGATTATTGATTCCTTTTAGATTAAACTAAAAACTTAAAACGAAAAGCGTAAAACCATAATTTAAAATTCAAAACATGAAAAATCTTCCAACTAAATTGATTAGCTGGTTATTTTGTTAGCTAGTGAATTAGTTTGATATTATTTCTTCAATATATTCATTCCTCAACTAGCTAACCATGTAACCAACTAACCATCTAACTAAATACTTTACCCGCTCAATACTCTTCCTCTTCACTAGATACTATATACTAATTTATATTTACCAAATATAACAAATTACTTCTCCACCAAGATGACGTTGTAGAGCCTCTTTACCAGTCATTATACCCTTAGAGGTAGAAATTATAGCGATCCCGAGACCGCCCAATACTTCTGGTATCTCATCTTTTTTTACATAGACTCTCAATCCAGGCTTACTAATTCTTTTAAGATTATTAATGGTCTTTTCTTTATTAATATATTTTAAATAGATGGTCAATTGACCTTGTTTATTATCCTCTTTATATTTATAGTCTCTAATAAAACCTTCGTCTTTTAATATACGAGTAACTTCTAATTTTAACTTTGATGATGGTACAATTAAAGAATCATGCCGCACCTTGTTGGCATTTCGAATTCTAGTTAGCATATCAGCAACAGGATCCGATACAACACTCATATATAATATCCTCCTCTCTTTTAACTCCAACTCATTATAATAGACTTCGTTAAATATATCTTTTACCAGCTTGATTTAGTTATTCCTGGCAATTCTCCCCTGTGGGCCATTTTTCTAAAACATATTCTGCATATACCAAATTTTCGCATATAGCCTCGAGGTCTTCCGCAAATATTGCAACGAAAATATTTCCTTACTTTATATCTAGGTTCTTTTTTAGCTTTTACTACTAGGGCAAATATTGATTGGTAATAAGTATTTCTTTGATTTATCAAACCTGTTTCAGCTCGATTAAATTTGATACAAAAAATCGTAAAATACATAACAGACATTCTACTTATGATACTATACGCTAAACGCTGTACGCTCTACGCTATTTTTCTTCACGCGATACGAAATATAAGCTATTTTTTAAAAGGAAGACCCATTAATTCTAAAAGGGCTTTCCCTTCTTCATCATTTAAGGCACTTGTTACAATAGTAATATTCATTCCTAAAGTATTGGTTACCTGGTCAAAATCTATCTCGGGAAAAATTAACTGTTCTTTTACACCTACAGTATAATTCCCTCTTCCATCAAAAGAATCTGAAGGAATACCTCTAAAATCTCGAATTCTGGCGATAGCTATATTAATAAATTTATCTAAGAATTCATACATTCTATCACTCCGTAAGGTAACTTTGCAACCTACTGGCATATCCTTTCTAATTCCAAAGTTAGATATAGATTTTTTTGCCCGAGTAATGATAGGTTTTTGTCCGCTAATAACAGCTAATTCCTTTACTGCTTCATCCATAATTTTTGAATCTTTTGTAGCACTTCCTAACCCGATATTAATTATTGTTTTTTGCAATCTGGGAACGGCCATCACACTTTTATATTTAAATTTTTTCATCATCTCCGGTACAACTTGTTTCAAATATTTATCTTTCAATCGGGGCATAGTTCAACCTCCTAAACCTTATCTATTATTTCTCCGCATTTTTTACACACTCTCACTCTTTTGCCCTCTTTAATTCTCTCTCTTCTAATGGCAGTAGGTTTATTACATTTATTGCAAATTAATCTGATGTTAGAAATATGCAATGCACCTTCCTGCTTAACTATTCCGCCTTGAGGAGCTTTTTGGGTAGGTTTAGAGTGTTTCTTTAAAAAATTAACACCTTCAACTATTACTTCCATCTTCTTGGGGAAAATACGAACAATTTTTCCTTTTTTGCCTTTATCTTCTCCGATGATAATTAATACTTTATCACCTTTTTTAAAACCAATCTTATTGTTAACCAAATCGCTATCCCTCCCTTTTTATACTACCTCAGGCGCTAGTGAAATTATCTTCATAAAATTTTTATTTCTTAATTCTCGAGCAACTGGTCCAAATATTCTGGTCCCAACCGGTTCATTCTGATTACTAATAACAACTGCTGCATTATCGTCAAACCTAATATAAGAACCATCTGGTCGACCAAGTTCTTTCCTGGTTCTTACAACAACCGCCCTAATAACTTCACCTTTTTTGCAGGTTCCTCCCACTGCTGCAACCTTAACTGAGGCAACAATAATGTCTCCTATCCTGGCATATCTCCTACGGGAACCGCCTAAAACTTTTATACATTGTATTTCTTTAGCACCCGAATTATCCGCAACGAATAAACGCGTTTGCATCTGTATCATCTTAACTACCTTCTCTCCTTAATCATAATTAGTGAATAGTAATTTGTATCGCGTATCGCGTTCTAATTCCCGACTTCTGTCTCCTATCTTCTTAACTAGCTAACCAGGTAACCAATTAACCAACTAACTAATCTCACGAGATACTAGATACGAATTCAGTCTAGTATTGTCTGAATTATCTTATTTCGCTTTTTCTAATACTTCCGTAACTCTCCATCTTTTTCTTTTGCTTAAAGGTCGAGTTTCAGCAATTTTTACTTTATCGCCGATATTACAGATATCTTTTTCATCATGTGCCATAAATTTAGTTGATTTTTTTATCCTTTTTTTGTAAAGAGGATGTGATACCAGGTATTCAACTTTTACAACTATACTCTTTTCCATACTATTACTTACAACTTTTCCAATTTTTGTTTTAATTTTTTTCCCGGACAGCATTTAACCCTCCTTTTTATCTTAATTTAATTTATTTTTTTCTAATTCAATTTCTCTTAAAATTGTTTTTGCTCTGGCAATATTATGCTTTACTTCTTTTATTCTCATAGAATTGCCTAATTGCCCTGTAACAGCTTGAAATCTCAAACTAAATAATTCGTCTTTAAAATCAGTCAGTTTCTTTTGTAATTCTTCTAATGATAAATCTCTTAATTCATTTGCTTTCATTTATCCCACCACCTGTTCGTCTCTGGAAAGAAAACGAGTTTTTATGGGTAACTTATGAGCGGCTAACCGCATTGCTTCTTTAGCTAAATTTAGTTCAACTCCGCCTAATTCAAATAATACTTTCCCGGGTTTTACTACTGCCACCCAATGGTCGGGGGCTCCTTTGCCTTTACCCATCCTGGTTTCTGCTGGTTTTTTAGTCGCTGATTTATCAGGAAACATTCTTACCCAAACTTTTCCACCCCTTTTTACTGCATGAGTAATGGCAACCCGTGCCGCTTCTATCTGAGTACTGGTTATCCAATGAGGCTCTAATGCCTGCAAACCAAAATCGCCAAAAGCAATAAAATTTCCTTTTTGGGCAAATCCTTTCATGGTTCCCCTCTGTGTTTTTCGATATTTTGTTCTAGTTGGTTGTAACATCTTTCCGTGCTCCTTCTGTACTTGATTCTTCTGCCTTCTCGCCAGTTAAAACCTTGTTTACTTCTTTATGGTTAGATACCTCTTTGTTTTTTGCTGGAAGTACTTCTCCTCGGAAAATCCACACCTTAACGCCAATTTTACCATAAGTTGTATTAGCTTCAGCAAGAGCATAATCTATGTCCGCTCGCAAAGTATGTAGAGGTAACCTACCTTCTAAATGCCATTCTGTTCTTGCTATTTCAGCTCCACCTATTCTACCTGAGCAAGATATTTTTATTCCTTCCGCGCCCATTCTCATAGATCTGCTGGCTGCCTGCCTCATTGATCTTTTAGTAGAGCCTCTTCTTTCCAATTGTTCAGCAATACTCTCAGCAACTAACTTAGCGTCTAATTCAGGTTTTTTTACTTCAATAATTTTTATCTGTAAATCACTTTTTACAAATTTAGACAGTTCTTCTTTTAATTTAGCAACTTCCGCGCCTTTTCGGCCTATTACAATACCCGGTCTTGCGCAATTAATAGTCAACCTCACTCGATCAGCTATACGTTCAATTTCGACACAAGAAATTCCAGCATGTTTTAAACGATTTTTAATATATTTTCTTATTTTGTAATCCTGATATATATTTTCTGCATAACCCTTTTTTGCAAACCACTTAACATCCCAATCTTTTATAATTCCAATTCTTAATCCTTTTGGATGTACTTTCTGTCCCAATTACTTCCCCTCCCCTTTGTGATCAACTATAATGGTAATGTGGCTAGTTCTTTTTCTTATTTTGCTTGCTCTGCCCATAGCCCGAGGTCTAAATCTTTTCACTGTAGGTCCTTCATCAGCATAGGCTTCGGATATGTATAAATCTTCTACGTTTATATCATTATTATTTTGTGCATTATAAATCGCAGAGTGTAAAACATTGTATACCATTTTAGCTGAACGGTTAGGAAGAAATTTCATGGTTAAGAGAGCCTCACCAGCATTCTTGCCCCGAATAATATCCAAAACCTGTCTTCCCTTGCGAGCAGATATAGGTAAATATTTACCTACTGCCTTTATACTCATTGCTTTCCTCCTAATTTAATTTATTTGCTTTTCTGCAATAACAAAAATTAATTGTCTGATTATCTTTATAAATTTAAATAAAATTTTTTAGATTATTTATATAAGCAATCAAAAGATCTTTTCTTAAAATTTTACTACCCAATATTATTTACTACTTTAACGAGGTTGATCTTTCAGTATGAGCACTATGCCCCTTAAAAATTCTAGTAGGAGAAAATTCTCCTAATTTATGACCTACCATGTTTTCGGTAATATACACTGGTATATGTCTTTTACCATTATGTACGGCAATGGTATGTCCAACCATTATAGGAAAAATCGTTGAACTTCTTGACCAAGTCTTAATTATAGTTTTCTTTCTCTTCTGATTTAGTTCTCTAATTTTACTTAATAATTTTTCATCAATATAAGGTCCCTTTTTAAAAGATCTAGACATCTAAAACAACTGCCTCCCTTATTTACTATTTTTTCGTCCTTCTTTTAACAATATATTTATCTGAAAGTTTATTCTTTTTTCTGGTCCTATACCCCTTTGCCGGGATACCAGTTGGAGAAACAGGGTGTCTACCTCCAGCACTCTTTCCTTCTCCTCCGCCCATGGGATGATCAACAGGATTCATGACTACCCCTCTAACCGTTGGTCTTATCCCTAACCATCTACTTTTGCCTGCTTTACCATGAGATAAATTTTCATGAGTAAGGTTACCAATTTGCCCGATACTGGCTTTACATTCTAAATGTATTAATCTTACTTCCCCAGAAGGTAATTTAACATGAGCATATTTTCCTTCTTTGGCCATAAGTTGGGCCACTGTTCCAGCTGAACGAACTAATTTGCCGCCTTGTCCTGGTCTTAATTCAATATTATGAATTAAAGTACCAGTAGGGATATCTCTTAATGATTTTGTATTTCCTACCTTTATATCCGCATCTCTTCCGGAAATAATTACATCTCCTACTTTTAAATTTGCCGGACATAGGATGTATCTCTTTTCTCCATCATAGTATTTGAGTAAAGCAATCCGTGCTGAACGATTAGGATCATATTCGATACTAGAAACCTTTGCCGGAATTCCTTCTTTTTGTTTCCTAAAATCAATTATTCTATACTTTTTCTTACTCCCACCGCCTTGATGCCTAACTGTTAGTCTGCCTTGATTATTTCTTCCGCCTCTTTTTTTAAGACCTACCGTTAAAGATTTTTCTGGCTTATCAGTAGTTATTTCATCAAAGGTTGAAATGGTCATAAATCTTCTCCCAGGAGAAGTAGGTTTATATTTTTTTATCTCCGCCACTTTAATCTACACCATCCTTAAATATCTTTTTAAGCTCTAAATATTTTCTAATTCTTTAATTTTTTCACCCTTTTTTAGGGTAACTATCGCTTTCTTCCAATGCGATGTCTTTCCAGAGTATTTTCCTAGGCTCTTCTTTTTACCTGGCATTTTCATAATATTTACTTTTGCAACTTTGGTTTTAAATTTCTCTTCAATAGATCTTCCAATTTCAGTAGAATTGACTTTCCAATCTACCTTAAATACATATTTATTTTCTTCTTTTAATCTTACGGTTTTCTCTGAAATTATCGGTTCTAATATAATATCTCTATCTGAAGGCATCATATTAACACCTCCTCAATTCGCTTCAAAGCTTTTTTGGTAATTATTGTCTTTTCATGGTTTATAAGATCATAGGTATTTATTTTAGATACGGGCAAGACCTGGACCCCTTTAATATTTCTCGCTGCTTGTGCTATACCGTTATCTTCTTTTTCAATTATTATTAATGGTTTTTTAAATGCTTGCAAATTTTTTAAAATTTCCACCATCTTACTAGTCTTATTTTCTTCTAATGATAATTTATCTACAATTATAATTTCTTTATTCTCCAACTTATCTGATAGTACAGATTTTAAGGCAGCGACTTTCATTTTTTTAGGCAAAGAAAAGGCATAATCTCTCGGGGCGGGTCCAAATACAATTCCGCCTCCTACCCAAATAGGTGAACTATTAGTTCCTGCTCTAGCCCTTCCAGTTCCCTTTTGTTTCCAGGGTTTAGCTCCTCCACCTCTTACTTCGCTTCTATTTTTTGTAGAAGCAGTCCCTCTTCTTCTGTTTGCTAAATAACGCTTAACTGTTTGATGAATAAGATATTTATTTACTTTAGCATTAAAAATATTATCTTTTAGGGAAACTTCTCCAACATTTTCCCCTTTAATATTATGAACTGATAAAGCAATCATAAACAATCCTCCTTCCCTGGTAAAAATATACTTAAATTACCCATTTTTATTAATTACAAGTACTGCTCCTTTTGCACCGGGAACTGAACCTCTAACTAAAATTAAATTTCTTTCGAGGTTAATTTTTACTACCTCTATATTTTTCACCGTAACTCTATCTGTTCCCATATGTCCTGGCAATTTTTGCCCCTTAAAAACTCGAGCTGCATCTGTAGCTCCAATTGAGCCAACTGATCTAAAATACTCCTTCTGGCCATGGGTCTTAGGCCCACCTGAAAAATTATGTCTTTTAATTACACCAGCAAACCCTTTCCCCTTAGATATTCCTACAATGTCTACCCTGTCACCTTCTTTAAAAATATCTACCTTTATTTCTGCACCAGATGAATATTTGTTGGAATCGTCAACCTTAAATTCTCTGATATGCTTTATTGGCTTTACTTTATATTTATTAAGATGGTTAGCTACGGGTTTGGTAACTTTTTTCTCTTTTACTTCCTTAAAACCCAATTGAACTGCATTATAACCATCCTTTTCTATAGTTTTCTTCTGTATTACTTGACAGGGGCCGGCTAAAATTACAGTTACCGGAATAGATTCTCCATTTTTGGCAAATATTCTTGTCATTCCTAATTTCTCTCCCAATATTCCTGCTACCATTTTTACATTCACCTCCGAGTCTAATATATCGTATCGCGTATCGCGTATCGCATAAATTAGTTATTTAGTTACTTGGTTAATTAGTTTTTAAATAAGAAAATCGATTTATGGTTATCAATTTACGGTTTTTGATTGTCAGTTTATCACTATTCAGCTAAAAACTTAAAGCTAAAAGCAAAAAACTATAATTATTATTTAAGAATTCAGGAGCCAGTAGTCAGGAGTCAGAAGAATATAAAATAATTTAACAAAATAAAATAACCTTATATTCTAAAATAATTCATTCTGAATACTGGATTCTGTCTTCTGGCTTCTTTTTCTTAACCAGCTAACCAAGTAACCGGCTAACTAGCTAACTAAATACTAACGACTATTCACTATTCACTAACGGCTATTTTAACTTCCTCTAATACAATTTATCTAAATAAAACAGCCTATTAATCAATTTACAAAATATACGAGATAATTATCTAGTTTGTTGCCAACCTTTTATTCCAGAGTTTTAAGCTCAATATCTACACCTGATGGTAAATCAAGATGCATTAATGCTTCTATAGTCTTGGTGGAAGGCTCTAAAATATCAATCAATCTTTTATGAGTTCTCATTTCAAACTCTTCTCTTGATTTTTTATCCACATGCGGTGAACGTAAGACACAATATTTATTTATTTCTGTTGGTAAAGGTATAGGACCAGAAAATTTTCCACCAATTCTTTTTACAGTATCTATTATCATTAAGGTAGAATTATCTAATATTCTGTGATCATATGCTTGTAAGCGAATTCTTATTTTTTGCATGAACTTTTTTAACTTACCTCCCTATTTTTCTCGTATATCGTCGTTCTTATCTCGTATTTACTAGCGTATAGCGTACAGCGTTTAGCGTATAGTATTAAATCCTTAAAGCTAAAAGCGAAAAAGCATATTCGAAACTCAAAACTTTTTTGTAGAAACTATTGCTTTTAATGTAGGGGTCGGATTTATCCGACCCGTGTTGTTTTCTTAATTCTCCTAGTGGGTACGATGCATCGTGCCCCCACAAGTTACTTATTTACTTATTGCGGGCAGACACAAGGTCTGCCCCTGCATATTTTATCCATCACTATTTTATTCACGCAATATGAATACGTCTCCTGTCTTCTTTCTTCTTCTTTCCTAACTAAACGCTAAACGCTACCCGCTCTACGCTATACTATGACTATTCTATTATCTCACTTACCACTCCGGCACTGATAGTGCGTCCTCCTTCTCGGATAGCAAAACGGAGCTGTTTTTCCATGGCGATAGGAGTAATCAGTTCACCG
>LDZT01011518.1_pt1 | contig 26251 bp, 24 predicted proteins | sample 615521 | NCBI WGS metagenome assembly LDZT01 (sample SAMN03408292, study PRJNA278302) | terrestrial metagenome | isolation source: oil reservoir sample SB1 | place: USA: Alaska, North Slope, Schrader Bluff formation | collected 2011-09 | reverse complement strand
CCGGTTTTTTATTCATTAGGGAATTTTATCTTTGATGAACAATCTTTACCGGAAACTAAGAACGGATTATTAGTTGGTTTAGCAGTTGAGCCTGAAAAATTTATTTTTCGGCTTTTCCCAATAAAAAATCAACTTGGTCAGCCAAACCTGATGACACAGAAGGAAGCCGAATTATTTCTAAAAAATCTGGCACAAAAATCCGATAAGAGGTTATGGGAAAATATAAAAGAAGGTATAATAGAAATAAATCGGATAGAATAAAATATCCAGGGGGTATCTAAAATGAAAAAATCAAAAGAAAACAAATTCTTTTTTAAAGATCTTAAAGGTATTTTTACTTTACTTCCTATCACAATTATAATGCTATTATTATCTATCATAGTTAGCCAGTCCCTGGCAAATGTGAACTCACCTAATAAAAATTTAATCAATCCTGCTGATTTTATTATGGAGCCGGTTAAAGTCGAGGCCAATATTCCCGGTCATTTTCTACCTTTGAATACTGCTGATATTCAAAATTATCAGAATTTTTATGAAAAGATGCCTTTAAACCGGGAAGCCTTAAATCTATTGGAAAAGAATGCTTTTGTAGTAATCCCAACTCCCTTTGATATTGCCGAACAGGAAATTTTTCTAGACTATAACCGAGAAATGGCCAATCCTAAAGATGATTTTGTCGCCTATTACCAGGTTTTGAAAAATATAGATGTTCCCATCTTTATTACTACAGATTCCTTGCTGCATTATTATCATATATTTTTTGATACAACTTTAATGCGCCTGGAAAGAGACCTTTTTTACCAGGATATCTGGGAAATCAGCAAAGAATTATTTGAGGTATCGTTAAATCATTATAATTATCTCGAAGATGATTTAAAAGAGGCAGCCAGAAGAAATGTAGCCTATCTTGCAGTGGCAATGGAACTTTTAAAACCAGATAAAAGCCAGGTTATCAGTGAAGAAAAATTAAAAGAAGAATATTGTTCACCGGAAATGGAACCAGAAGTTTGTGAGATGATGATTGACGGAGTAGAAGATATTTATGGTAAACAGAGCAGCTATCAATACTTCAGCGAAGAGGAATTTGAAAGATATTGTTTTGAAATACCGGATTATGTTGATAGCTTGGTTAAGGAAGAAATTGGTCTCATTAAAGAGCATAAAGGTTGGGAATATTCTCCCATTTTTGTATATCAGGAAGACTATTCTCAGTATATACCTCGTGGCCATTACACTAAATCCGAGAAACTAAAGAATTATTTTAAAGTCCTGATGTGGTTTGGTAGAATGACTGCCTTGATCGAAGGCTCGCCTTCTTTATCACCGGGAGAATCGATGTGCAGTGGTGGTGTGGGAGGAATAATCTCCGAATATGATGCTAAGATACAGACCTTACAGGCATTTTTACTGGCAGAAAAATTTTTCAGCAGCCAGAATATCCGGGAACGATGGAATCGAATTTATAGCATTACCTCTTTTATGGTAGGATTTTCTGATGATTTGGGACCATATGAGTACAGTGAAGCATTGCGGAAAATCTTTTCAATAGAAGATGGAACATTAATAGCAGAAAATTTGGCTGAACATTACAATGAGCTAAAAAAAGTTATCAGCGAATACCCCTATGAACCTAAAATCTATAGTGGATTGGGTGCCTGTGAATTACTGATGCCCTGTCCTCCACTTAGTGTTGAGGATATTGAAAATTTAAAGGTGCAGGCAAAAGAACTTTTGGGACAGACCAAAGGATTCCGCTTGATGGGACAAAGATTTACCCTGGATTCCTGGCTATTTTCAGAGATTGTCTCTCCTTATAGTGGAGAGTATGAAGGACCAAGACTGCCTTTACCTACTGAGGATAAGCCATTTACCTTCAGTTGGAATGATGATTATGAAAAATTCAGGGATAACCGACCCTTTACCTGGATAAAAACTGAGGTTACGGCCTGCCCTCCCCCTGCCACCAGGGAAGTGCGGGGATTCCCCCGGGGATTGGACTTAATGGCCTTATTGGGTTCAGCCAGAGCCTGGGAACTTTTGGAAAGTTCCGGAGATAACCAGTACAGTGATTTTGAAAAGACTTTCCTGGAACTAAAAACTGAGCTGGGTTCTTTAAAACAGGAAGACTGGTATGCCAACCTTTATTTAAACTGGCTTTATGTCTTAAAAGCATTACACGGAGAATTTGGTACAGGATACCCCACCTTTATGCAGACTGATGCCTGGCAGGATAAAGAGCTTAATACCACTCTAGCCTCCTGGGCACAATTAAGACATGATACGATTTTATATGTTAAGCAAAGCTATACCATGGTAGAAAAAGGCGGAATATTCCGACCACCGGTAGTGGGATATGTGGAGCCGACCCCTGAGTTTTATAGCAGGCTGTTGAATTTAACCAATATGACTTTAACAGGTTTTAGAAAATTAATTCCCCAACAGCAATTGGAAGATTTTAGGATAGAATCAGGTTTGGGCAGATTTGCTGAGGTATTGCAAAGATTGCTTGATATATCCCTAACAGAGTTGGAAAATAAATCATTGGAAGAGTCAGATTATGATTTTATTGAAAATTTTGGCGCTATCTCTGCCAGTTTAATTGGTACAATTGCGGGAGGAGATATTGGTCCTGATGCTCTGAAATCAGTGATGGTTGCCGATGTGCATACTGATGGTAATACTAGGAAGGTTCTGGAGGAGGGTACCGGTTTCATCAAAACTGCTATTATTGCCTATAAACTTCCCCAGGGACATATTGTATTAGGAGTGGGGCCTGTTTTCAGTTACTATGAATTCAAACAGCCTATGAACGACCGATTAACTGATGAGGCCTGGAGAGAGATATTGGAAAGCAGCAATATGCCTGAGGAACCGGAATGGATTGGAAATTTTTCAAGCAAATGATGGGGCATAATAACTGAAAAATTTTTTTGTTAAACACTGTATCGCTGGTATTTAGTATTTAGTAAAAATCCAAGAAAAGCATATAATTGTCTAATTTTCTGGATATCTTTCCGGAATAATTAAATTAATGTATTCAGGACTCGATACCCGATACTCACGACTCAATACTTTTGTTATATTCCTGGAGAAATCTGTTTGCTCTTTAAAGAGCTATTTTTGGCAATCATTTCAAAATGATGATCAGACTGATAGAGGGACAAATCATAGTATATGGCTAAAGAAGCGATACAAAACTCAACAGTGGGTATAGTAATCCCTTTTCTTCTTAATTTATAAGCTAATTGTGCACCTGTATTCAATACTTCTTTATTAGCTTCCAAATAATGAAGGGCATTCATTTCTTCAGCTATCATGTTGTATTCTTTATTATTTTTAGTTCCCTGTAAGATTTCAACCATTATCAATCCACAAGTTGCAACCAAATCTTTCTCCAGCAAATCTCCAATTAATTCTTTTATAGTTACTGGACAATTAGTTTTTAAAGCAACAATCCAGAGGGAAGAACCAACAAGGATCAGGCTATTTTGTTTATTCATCTTCCCTTCCTTTTTCAAGATCCTTCAAATCAATTGTTAAATCATAATTTCCTAAACGTTTTTTTAGATTTTTTAGCCTGATTTTTCTGATATATTCTTTTAAAGATATATTTATCAGTTCTTTTTTTGTACGAATTTTTGATATCTTTAATGCTTCTTCTAAAACTTCTTTATCTATGTCTACTGTTGTTCTCATAATACATCACCTCTATGCATAAAATATCATTAATTTTTATGCCTATCAATGTAAATAAGGGGTCAGGTCTTCACATTTGACATTCAATTAGAGAAATGTCAAATGTGAAGACCTGACCCCTTTGTTAGCTTCTAGCGAGGTCTTTGTATTAATTCTTTAAAATATTTTTCAAACCAAAGGGCAATCTTGCCTTTTACCGGCTCACCCTGCTCATTATAGGAGCGGTAATTGGCTACCCGGTCAATAAAGAACAGGGAAAGGACTTTAATTCCCTTGTCTTTTACCTTTAATTCTTTTTCCAGATGTTCCTGGATAGTATTCTTTATCTGAACCTGTATAATATCATTTGTTAATCCGCCTTGGGTTTCTCCTAAGCTGATTGATTTACCATTAACAAATGTCAGATATTCATTACCAGGCTCGGCATTGATTTCCTCAATAATATAGCCATTTCGATAGCTCTCCCTTTCATTTGATTTATCGTATAAATCATCTCCGTTTTTAACGGTAACATTTTTGTTCTTAGGACTTGATGGTGTATCGGCATGAATTATCAGCCTGGCTTTAATTCCGTTTCTGTTATCAACAGATTTAAACTGAATAAATGGTTCATTGAAATAGTCATCACTTAACACTGATGCAACTTCAATCCGCTTTACCAGCCGCATATCATAAGCCCGAACCGGATCAAGTTTGTATAATAAATTGTAAGGATTGCGATGGGTAGCAGAATAACGCAAGGTACAAAGCGGGTTTAGAGTTTCAATGGCTTCTTTTGCCTTGGCGGTATTATCCACACTTTGTGGTTCATCAATAATCACCATAGGCTTTGTTGCCTGGATAAATTCTATGGGTTTTCTTCCTGACAGTTTGTCATTTTCCCTGTGAATGACATTACTGTTTTTTTCATTTTGTTTATCTTCCAGGGTCTTTCTGAAGGCATCGATATTAATCACCATAATCTGGATATGATTGCTGGTGGCAAACTGACGCACCTGGTTTACTCTTTTTGAATCATAGACAAAGTAATCATAGGGAACGTGATTATAAAGATGCAGAAAATGGCTTCTGGTAATAGCCAGATTTTTCAATACTCCTTCCCTTATAGCGATACTGGGGACCACAATGACATATTTTTTAAACCCGTATTTTTTGTTTAACTCAAAGATAGTGCGCAGATATACATAAGTCTTGCCGGTGCCTGTCTCCATCTCCACCGAAAAATGCCTTCCCTGTAAAACATCGCTAATCTCAATTCCATTGCACTTTTGAATCGATTGTACATTTTTCAGTAAATCAGAATCATCCAGGGTAAGCCGGTTACCTACTCCTAATTCATTCTGAAAAATCCAATCTTTTCTCTGAAAGCCAATTTCCAGGTCACTTTCCGATAAAGGCTGACCGTCAAACAGGTCAGTTACAGCACTTATAGCATCGATTTGAAATTGTTGATTAGGGTCAAATTTTAATTTCATCAATTACACCTTTTGTGTGTCATAGAATACACACAATTATATTTGTGTGCCATTTTATACATTTTATGACACACAAACCTTTTTGTGTCTCATAAATAGTAAAATATGAGACACAAGGTCATTTTTATTAATAATTTCTACTAATTTATTAATAAATTAGTATTCTTTAGTCTAAAAAAGTCCTTATATTCTTAAGGTTGTAGCCAATTTACTACTAAATTTACTACTAAAACATTACTTTTTACTACTAAAAAATTAGTAATAAATTAATGATCTTGCATTCGCAAAATCCAACTTGATTTCTTATACGAACCAATATTTTTAATGGTTTTATCTTTATAAGCCATTTCATATAGTAAATTACCAATTTTCTTTTTCTTCTGTTTATTTGTCAAGATATCAGACAGTTTATTCATTAATAAATCATCAATCTCTTTTCTGCTTGCAGACCCGAATTCTTTTAATAAATCAATAATCATTTTTTTATAATGTTTTTTATTAAAAGCCCTGTGTTTAATGTATTGTGTTTTATCCCCGGCAGCTTCCTCAATTTTTGAAACTACATAAATAGAGGGATAACGGCCTTCTACTAATTTTTGTTTTTTTAATTTTCTGTATTCCTCTTTATCTATCCTCTCCTTTTTCTGAACTTTGTCTAAAGAAATAATGGTTTGGAGATCCAGATTGGTATTTTTCATAAGTAATCTCGTATAATTTTCATCAATAACTTTGCCGGTAATTCTAACTGAGACTTTATCCTTCTTGGCCAAATTGTACGAAGGCAAAGGAAAAAATCGATTTTTCTGTAAATAAAACATCTTTTTAATTCCCCCACCAATAGTGTCAATCATATTCAGGTTTACCATTGCAGTTGCTAAAAAATGGTTGCGATAGTATGACTGTGGTGCATCCTGCTCAATTACTGCTTCTACATTTCCCGGAATAAAATCTCCAGCATTAGTAAATAGTAGATCGTCCTGCCGTTCAACTACAATAATTCTTGAATTTAGCCTATAGTCTTGATGGGCAATACAATTATGAAGTACTTCTCGAATAACATAGGGTTCATATTGATTTATTTCTATAGGAAACAATGTATTATCGGGTAAATATCTATATTTCAGATTTCGTATTTTCCCCAAAACTTTCTCAACATTTAAAATAAAGGGAGGCCCAAAATGTTCGTAATCTTTCTCAATATTTTCATCAGATTTAAGTATCCAGGATATCTTGGCTACACCTGGAGAAATAAAATGCTCTGATTCAGTTCGCCCTAAAAGAATAATAGCAGTCCTGGTAATATTTCCCTGAATTGCTATTTTAGCCTTATTTAGAAAGGTAATATCATCCCATTCTTCTATTTCTTGGGACAGATGATTATATTTCTTTTTAAATTCATCTTTTGCTTTCACTAATGCTTCAGGAATTAAATCATCTATTGAGGCATCTTCACAAATTACAGCTGACCAGTCACTATTTCTATTTTGATTTCTGATATATTCTATTTCTTGTATGTTTAATGCAGATAATGACTCTCCATCTCTGCCATAATAATGCCCTTCCCAAGCAACCGGAATTCCCTTTGGTGCTGCAGGGATTGAAACATAATGACCCTGCCTTCAGGAAATCCAAGTTCGTATATTTCTATAAATGTTATTCTATTTGTTGTTTTGTTGGCAATTTCCCTTTTTAAACTGTCTAAATCTTTTCTTGATAATCGATAATTTGTTCCTAAAATATCACGTGATTTATCATCTACACCAAAAATTAACCATCCATACTCCCTACACTTTATATTTGCTTCATTACTAATCGCAGAAAAATATTTACCTAAGTCGCTAAAATGAAAACTTTTTGCTGCAGTTTTAAATTCTACCCATTCAGTTTCTGAAGGCAATTTTAGTAGTTTTTTCAGTATTTTTTCTAAATCCAAATCACATTACTCCATAATATATTTTAGTAAATTGATAAGTATTTATTATAATTGTATTTATATGTTCTTTCTATTATACTGTTCGGAAATCATCAATTCCTTTGGATTTCATAATCTGCACTGCATTGGTTTTTAACTGGTCATTATTGGCAAAACCCTGGTCCAGGCAGATGACCCTTCCAGGCTTTCTATCAGCCATTGCTTTGATAACTTCTTTAGTTAGTTCATTTTCCAGGCAGATAAGCATCGTTCCCTCTTTCACAGAATAGACGTTCTTGCCCGCCAATTCAATCTTTTTTATCTCACCGGATAACTGATAACCGGCTTTAAGCAGAATCTCAAAGAGGATGTCCTCCTGGCTGGAATCCGGATTAATATGATTAATATGCAGTTCAAGCTGTTTTTCCAGTGCTTCCTGTTCCGGTGAAATGCCCTCAGTATTCCAGATTTTAAAGTTTGAGCTGTCCAACTTGAAAGACTTGAATCCTAAATCCAGCTGATTTTGAAATAGACTCTGGTTGTTTTCCTTTTTGATTTTGGCAATTACCCTTCGGATTCTTTCTTTGCCAATATCAGCAATGGTCTTAAATCCTGCCTTATAGGCTTCTGATTTTTCGTCACACTTTTCCGGAAGCTGCACCATGATAAATTTCCGGTTACCACCATCCTCTTTGTTTAAATCCAACACCGCATGGGCAGTGGTTGCCGAACCGGCAAAGAAATCTAAAATCAATGCATCTTTATCTATTGTTGTAGACATTTGAATAAAGTGCTTAATTAAATTAACAGGTTTTGGAAAATAAAATATCTTACTACCAAATAAAATACTTGTTTCTTTTGTACCATCTTGAGTCATGCCAACATTTTTTGGTAAATTTGTGCTAACAGAAGTATAACCAAAACTATTTTCAGATTTTGCTTTATCCTCATCTTTAAAATAGCGCAAAACTGGTTTTGATATATTAAGAAAATCATAATCTCCAGGAAAAACTATTCTTTTTTCTTTATAAAACTTTTTAAAAGATTCTTTAGTAACCCTCCACACAGCATTTTTATTTGCAGGGTATTCTTTTCCATTTTTGGGATCTATTATTGTAAAATTACTATTAGGTCTTTCAAAGGCTGTTCTATGTGTAGTCATTTCATGTATACGCCAAGGCCTATTTGGCAAATCAGGCGATTCATAATATTTTCTTGTATTACTTTTTATATTGGCATTAAAAGATTCAGTTTTAGCAAAACTTATTATCCATTCATAATCTTGAGATACTCCATATGGTACATCACTTTTTGCAGTTCTTTTTCTCCAAGGAAAAAGAGCAATAAAATTCTCTTCACCAAATATTTCATCGCAAATTTTCCGTAAATTGCATACTTCATTATCATCAATACTGATAAAGATAAGCCCTTCATCTCTTAACAGATTCTTGGCAAGAAACAGCCTGGGGTACATCATATTCAGCCATTTGCTGTGAAAACGTCCTTCCGTATCTGTGTTGGTGGAAAATTTCCTGCCCTCTGCGTCAACCTGTCCGGTATACTGCAGGTAGGTGCTCAGGTTTTCCTTGAAATCATCAGGATAGATGAAGTCATTGCCGGTATTGTAAGGCGGGTCAATATAAATCATCTTGATTTTTCCATAATAGGATTTTTGTAATAATTTCAAGACTTCCAGATTATCGCCCTCAATAAAGAGATTTTCAGTAGAATCAAAATTGACAGATTCATCCCTGGCTGGTTTGAGGGTTCCTATACTGGGGCTTTGAATCAACTTAAAACAGTCTGATTTGCCAGGCCAGGTCATACTGTAACGCTCTTTTCCTGTATCAATACTTTCACCCAGGGTTTGTTTTAATCTGTCAAAATCAATCCTGTCTTCAGTAAAAACCTCTGGAAATAATTGTTTTAATTTTTCCTTCTGCTGCCGTGCTATATCCAGGGAATGTAAATCCAATTTTTTCGGTTCAATCATTTTCCCACCACCTTCTTTACTGTTTTTTAACTGATGATTTTTCTTCATTTTTTATTTCTTTTAGCTTCTTCTATCTTACCAAATTTAAAAATAGATTACCATAATTTAAATCAATAAAGATCTGAAAAATCGTTCTGTGGTAGTTGGTATTTCCCATAACTAGAGTAAACCTTTCTGCGCTATATCTGCCTTAGTCTTCTGGAATTTGACGAACAATTGCAAACTGGTAGAAGGTATACAAAGAAAACCAAAGAGGATCAATTCCTATAAGAAGATGATCCTCTATTATGTGAAATACAACCAATTAAAGAAGGAGTCAATACTCAGGAAGAATTGGTGACTATTTAATGTTACAGAAAAATTGGAATTGACTCAAAGTATGTTTATTTACCACTTATTTGTACCATAAAAATAACTAAAAACTTTATTTTATAACCGATATTCTTATTTCATTTTCTCCCCCTCACCCTGACCCTCTCCCTCCTAGGGGAGAGGGGATATTTGCCAGTCTGCCGGTCATCCAGTCTGCCGGTCTAGAAAAAATCAGGAAATCTGCCAATCTATAAATCAATAAATACCGTAGGTATAATTGGATGAGATTGCCACGCAGGCTAAAGCCTGCTCGCAAGGACAAAAAAGGGGAAAATCTGCGCAATCACAGGGAAAGAGCACAACTTATAGCATTCACCCCCCACCTTAGTCCTCCCCCCTCAAGGGGGGAGGAAATTATAAGAGATAATCCCTGCCTCAAGGGGGAGGAAATGACAATAATAGTCTTCCGGTTATCCGGTCGCAATGACAGAATGAAAAACTTTTAGGTAAACAATATTGCATATTTCCAGTTTTCCAGTATTGCGTGTTAAGTATTGCATAAATGCACTATGAGCAGGAATGATAAGAACGAAAATATTATATCTATAACCGATAAACTAAAAATCATTTTACTTACACTTAGTCCACTGCACCTCATTTGTAATTCATTATTGTATTTTAACTCGATACTATATACTCAATACACGATACTGTTTCCCTACCTTATCGCCTGATAACCTAAAGACCATTTTCCGCAACGGTCTCCCCAACGGGCAATAATTTCTCCGTCAACTTTGATTCCAATTACCTCACAATGATTAGGGCATCCATCGCACTCAAATCCAGTGGTTTGATAATCTTTGTCAATTAGTTCGAACCCATAAAAAGCAGATTGATGTGGATTCTGTTCCATTTCTTCTTTTGCCAGTAAGGCTGCACCAATGGCACCCATAACCCGGTAGTATTCGGGAACAATGATTTCATGTTTTGTTTCCTTTTCAAAGCTCTTCTTGATACCGGAATTGGCAGCCACACCGCCCTGGAAAAAGATAGGTGGTGATATCTTTTTGCCTTTTCCTACATTGTTAAGATAATTTCGCACCATCGCTTCACACAGACCAGCAATAATTTCTTCCTCTTTATAGCCCATCTGTTGTTTGTGAATCATATCAGATTCGGCAAAAACGGTACACCTACCGGCAATCCTAACAGGGCTTTTCGCTCTTAAGGCATAATCTCCAAATTCTTCTATGGGAATCCCCAGACGGAATGCCTGATGGTCCAGAAATGAACCGGTACCTGCTGCGCAGATTGTGTTCATTGCAAAATCGACTACAACTCCGTTCTGCATGATTATTATTTTGGAATCCTGACCGCCTATTTCAAAGATAGTGTGTACATCCGAATTTATATACAAAGCAGCTACGGCATGCGCAGTAATCTCATTCTTAACCACATCAGCCCCAACCATAGCACCAGCCAAGACTCTACCACTTCCGGTAGTCCCGACTCCCAGGACCTCAAGGGAGATACCTTTATTTTCTTCTTTTATCATAGAAAGGCCCTTCTTAATTATCTCAATTGGCTGTCCCTGAGTTCTAAGATAAACATCGCTGACTACATTATTATATTCATCCAGCAATACAAGATCGGTGCTTACTGCACCTACATCAATTCCTAAAAATGTCCTCATGATACCTTGACTCCCTTTCTCCTTCTCATTTTCAGTAAATCAATAAAGGCTTCGATACGGGTATTAAGCCCTTCTTCACCAGTCTGCTCATCATATGTTAAAGTAAGTGTGGGAAAATCTAAATCCTCGCTTACCTTTTTCAGTATTGTTTCGGCCACAATCTCCGGCATGCAGGTAAATGGAACAACCTGAATTGCACCATCTAATTCTTCATCATGGGCAAGCACTACATTTCCTACTGTAGTCTGTCCTTCCCCGCCAACTGAATGTGCCAGATATTTGTAAGCAGCTTCCTCTATTTCCTTCTCTTCCTTGAAGCTTTCCTTAAAAATATGTAATTTCATAATTGGAGCAATCCATGCTTCAATGGAATTCTTTCTAACTACTTCTACCCCCAGATAGCCTAGTTTTTCTTCCAGGTGATGATTGACAAAAGGCTCCAGTGATACATAAAACTCTCCTACCAGAGCTACCTTAATAATATTTTTCTTACTGTAATCAGTAATTTCCTCAAATCTTTGTAATGTATCTTTTCTGATTTTTTCCAGGCTTTCTTTGTCTTTGGCCAGTTTAATTCTTCTGACACAATCTGATATTATTCTGGAACATTCACCTTTTGTCTTTTCTCTGGGGCGGACTTTTAATACCCTGTTTTCCAGTTCTTCCATCAGAAGAATCTGCTGCCAGGCAAATTGGAATCTCTTTACCATATATGTCCAGCTATTTCCATTACGCAGTAAATTTATATTATCCCATAATCTTTTTAATCCCTCTTTCCTGGGAAGTTCAAAGACCATCATTCTAAAGTTATAACCTAAATCCAGAAGAATATCCCTTTGAACCTGGGCATAGTAACCGAAGCGGCATGGTCCCCATCCTCCTGCCATTATAATACCTTCTGCTCCAAGCTCTATTACTTCAATCATATTGCCAAGGACAATCTTTAAAGGCAGGCAGCAATATTCCGGAGAATATTTTACTCCCAGGTCCATCGTTTTCTTGCTGTTGGGAGGAGCTTCGATAACTTCATGTCCCAAATCTGTTATTAAAGTGTGCTTAACCACTTCTATATTACCAAGACGGGGTAAACCTAACTTCATGTCTCTTTTTCCTCCTGATCATATCAAGAAACGCCTCAATACGGGTATTAATGCCTGCTTCTCCGGAATGCTCATCAAAGACAAATTCAGTATAGGATACTTCCGGACATTTATGGCTTTGATGATGGATAAGTTCACCAACCATGGAATCCTCTCCGCATTCAAAGGATGTCAGATGGATTATTCCGTCCACCTTTTTTTCAAAATAATAAAAGGCAGAACCCACTACTTTTCTGGATAGACTCCAAAAAACAGGTTTGTATAATTTTTTTAATTGTTTTTTCACTATTTTTGGGTGAACCATTTCCGGTGTTAATATATTGACATTCATCTTTTTTAATTTGTTCATCAAATCCATATTGACATATGCGTCATTGATTAAATAATCATGCCCCAAAACAGCAATATTAACAGGGACTTCTATGTCTTTCTGAGTAGTATTGATGTTATTATTCTGTTCTGGAGTTGTCGAAAGCAGTCCAGGGTCTAAAATGTTTGCCATATACTTCTCCTGAAATTTCTTCCAGGAGACAGAAAATGCCCTGGAAATGTCGGAGGTATTATCGGTAATCAGTTTACCTACCTCTGTAAAACTGTTTTTCCACGTTCCGTAAGATTGGCGAACATCAATTATCGGGTTTAACAATACGGGTAAGTCAGTTAAAGAGCTTTTCACCATATCAGGTAACCCAATCATTTTGGGACAGAAAAATGCCCCTCTTTCAATGCATACCATTCTGGGTATTAAGATATAATCTACCCGTTTGGATAAGCTTAATACATGTCCGTAAAATATCTTCACCGGCAGGCATACTTCACTCAATGCAGAACGTATCCCCATATCCAGAATCTTTTTATTGGTAGGCTGTGACAGGATGACTTCGGCACCCAGGCTGGTTAAAAAATCTTTCCATAGGGGATAATATTCATAAAAATAAAGTGCATACGGAATTCCGATTTTCTTTTTTTTCTGTTTCATCGCCATTAACACTTTCTTTCTTATTATATAAACTAACTTTTATTGTAAGCCCAATTTTAAGCTTTAATATAAGAACATAATAGCACTTTTTTAAATACACAAAAATAGTTTTTATAGTGCTAATTAACCTTCAAGCTGTAAAAAAATAACTCTTACATTTTTTATATTAATCTTTCACAACCTTTTTTTCAAGTTGTTTCAAGCTGTTATTTATAAACTGTAACATTATGACTTCTTTGATAGTTATTAATATATTTTACTACCATAAAAAGATTGAGATAAGCTAGATGACAATTTTTCACCTGAAGTCCAAAGTTGGAAGTCATATTACTTAGAAATATTATAGCAAAAGTATAAATAAAAAATCGAAAGAAAAAGAGCTAAAAAGTGATAAAAAGTTAAACCTCTTTTAGAGGCTTCTTAAAGCCACCCGCTATGCGGGTGCGATATTTACTATTTTTTAAGCAATATTTGTGTAAAATTTTTCTTATATTTTTTTGAAATTTGACTACAAACGAGAGGTGGAGAAGTTATGCTTATCCTGCATAATAAAAATCTTATTCGGGAGGACATAATTTTATGATTCTTAATAATGATATCCTAATTCAAAAAGCCAAAGAAGGAGATAAGAAGGCAATGGCCAGTTTAATTAAACAATTTTATCCACTCATCAAGAGAGAGGCCAAAAAATTTCAGTATATGGGGTTGGAATTCGATGATGCCTTTCAGCAGGCAGCCTTGCTTTTTATTACCGGCGTATACCAATATAAAAAGATACCCCCGATTACCTTTGCTGGATTCATGAAAAAAAGAATTAAATGGGGACTCTGGGGATATTGGAGAAAACAAAAGCAGTATCGAGTATCGGGTATGTAGTATCGAGCAAGAAAAAAACATAAATGTGGTTATATATGTAAGTAGTCAGGATTTATCATTTAACGGATAATAATTGAGTTTGGTTTTTAGTTTATAGGTTTTAGATAAAAAAATGGTCATTAGTATTTAGTAGTTGGTATATAGTCAAATAGCTAAAACCAATTTAATGGCTAAATAGACTGTTCATGAATTTTAGTTTATTAACATTCGTACCTAATTCTTTAATAAAAAAACAGAATCATTAAATATTTACTAATTTATTGTAAATCACTTATTGGGTAATAGGAAAATTATTTTTATTAAGGTTATTTTTACTAAATACCAAATACTAACGACCAACGGCTGACCTGAAACATGAGCCTACACTTCAAAGGAGGAATAGAATGTCAGAAAAAACGATTGAAAATTATATTGATAAAATGATTATATGGGAAAATATTAATTTACTTAAAGAAGAGGAAAGGCAAATAATAATACTTTACTATTGGTGGGGATATAATGATTCAGAAATAGGGGAAATATTGAATCTATCCCAACAATCAGTAAATTATAAGCGTAAAAAGGCAAAGAATCGGCTCAAGGACAAGATTCCAAAATTGATATAATATAAGGTAATAAACCTTTAAATTTGTATTAAGCAATCAGATTTTATCTTCAGAAACAAGCAATTCTTGATAAGCCCCGGCAATTTGAGCTGCAATTGTTGCGTTGTATTTAAGTAGCTCCATGTTGGTTTTTAAGCTTTTGCCTTCACTGAGTTCTTTAATTTTATTCAATAAAAAAGGTGTAACCTGTTTGCCTTTAATGCCCTCTTTTTCAGCAATTTCATGAGCCCTCGCTATCCAATTATCCATTTTCTTTTTGCCTATAGCAAACTCAGTTGGTACCGGGTTGGCAATGAGTAAGGCATTGTCCATTTTCAATTGGAAGTGGGATTTAATTACTTGAGCAGCCTCAGAGGCTTCATCAAGCCGATAATCAACTTTTAAATGACTTGATTGACAATAAAAAGCCGGAAATTCATTGGTTCGAAAACCAAAAACTGGAACACCCATGGTCTCTAGATACTCCAAAGTTCGAGGAATATCCAATATTGACTTGGCCCCGGAGCAAATTACTATGACCGGGGTCCTGGCAAGTTCGGTCAAATCTGTAGAGATATCCATGGTAGGAATATTCAAACTTTGGTGAACTCCTCCAATTCCTCCTGTGGCAAAAAACATGATTTTACTGTGATGCGCTATCCACATGGTTAAAGAAACAGTTGTTCCTGCAGTATGCTTTTTGGCAATTACTGCTGCTAAATCCCTTTTACTAGCCTTAATTACATCTTTTGAATGAGCAAGGTTCTCAATCTCATTATTGGTTAATCCGACTTTTATTTTCCCATTCATTATGGCAATAGTTGCTGGGATAGCACCTTCATCTTTAATATTTTTTTCCATATTTAGAGCAGTAGTAATATTTTCCGGGAAAGGCAAGCCATGTGTGATAAGGTTGGACTCAAGGGCTACTACTGGCTTTGCTTCAATTCCCTTATTTAAATTCTCTTTTATCTCTTCTGAAATCTCAAAAAAATCTAAATATTTCATAATATTTTAAACATCCTTACAATTTTATTTTTAATTAGTCGTTCATCTACCTGGGAATACACTGCTTCTGGTGATGTAACAGTTAATGAAGACAAAATTAACCCTACTTGAACAGCATGAAAAAGTGTATATCTATGATATAAACCATATGCCATACCGGCTACCAAAGCATCTCCTGCCCCGGTGCTATCAATCACTTTTCTCTTTCTTATACTCAGTAATTTACCTTGTGGATACTCTGGAGAAAACAAAAATACTTCCTGAGCGCCATTAGTAAGAACTATATTTTTTACACCCTTTTTTATCAGTTCTTGCATGGCCCTTTGGCGATCTGAGGTTGTTCGAATCGTTATACCTGTCAATGCAGTTAATTCACTTATATTTGGAGTTAAATAATCAATTTTTGACAAAACTCCCAGTAATTTTCTGCTTTTGACAACCGAAACAGGATCAACAATTAAGGGAATATTTTTCCTGGCACACAGGTAGGCAATATAGTGAATTGCCTGAGTTGTTAAATTGGTATCGATAATAACAAATCGACTTTTCAAAATAATCCCGGCTTTGGCAATTAAATAACGTGGTGTAACTCTCTTCATAATCATAGTATCGCTTACTGCGACCTGCATATTGCCTTTTTCATCTGAAATAGCCAGATATTTTCCGGTTTGATCCTTTTTTGATTGAATTATCTCCCCAGTCTTTACTCCTGCATACCTCAACTTTTCTAATATTTCCCTTCCTTCATCATCATCACCAACAACACCCAAAAAAGTTACAGGTATATTTAATAAGCCTAAATAATGGGCAATATTTCTCCCTACTCCTCCATGGGCAACACGTATTGTGCCAGGATTGGAGGTAGCCCATTGTACTATGTTCTTTGATCTACCTTTGATATCTATATTTGCACCACCAATAACAGCGATGCCTTTTTTTTCTTGAGCATTTTCTGTAATCAAGATTAAGAGTTTCCTTCCCTGTATTAATAAGTTTTTTAATAAAAATTAAACCATAATTGCATATTAATCAATTAAAATTGATTAATTATATCAAAAAACTTCAACAGCAATCCTGGTATAATTCTCTTGCTTTGTGTGAACTCCTGACTAAAGGAGCAGATGTTACCCCTTTAAAACCCATCTGATAAGCTTTCTCTTCATAGAATGAAAATTTATCCGGATGGATAAATTCTACAATTGGGTGATGATTCCTAGAAGGAGACAGGTATTGCCCTATAGTTATCATTAAACAACCTGCTTCTCTTAAATCACTGAAAACCTTTAAAACTTCTTCTTCTTTTTCACCTAAACCCAGCATAATTCCTGATTTGGTTGGAATTGAAGGTTCTATCTCCCTGGTTACCTTCAACACATTTAGTGAACGTTTGTAATCAGCCATTTGGCGCACTTCAGAATATAATCTAGGTACTGTTTCAACATTGTGATTTAAGACATTAGGCCCTGCTTTAACTACACCTTTAAGAGCTTCCCTGTTTCCCGCAAAATCGGGAACAAGAACTTCCACCAGCAGATTACTTGAAAAATCATGTAATTTACGTATTACCTTAATAAACTGTGAAGCACCACCGTCCGGTAAATCGTCACGGGTTACAGAAGTTACTACAACATATCTTAAACCCAGTTCTTTTACGGCAGTTACAATATGGTCTGGTTCTTGTTCATCAACAGGATCGGGATTTTCCTTGCTTACATTGCAAAAAGTGCAATTACGGGTACAATTTTCCCCTAAAATCATGAAAGTGGCCGTTTTTTTGCTAAAACATTCAAAAAGATTGGGACACATTGCCTCCTGACAAACAGTATGCAAAGATAAACGTTTAAGCAGAGAGATAACGTATTCGGTCTGATCATTCTTTCTGTATTTTATTCTTAACCATTCCGGCTTTTTTTTAATCATTATACAGCTCCATCATTATATTTAGATCTTCCAGTTTTTTCCAACAAGGTTCAACATCAAAGATTTGTCCAAAATATTGGACCACTTGTTCTTTAACCTTTGAAATATCCTGTCCATCTGAAGTTATTTTTTTTATCGAAGTTACACCTTTCCCGGTAATACCGCATGATAAAATCCATTTGAATGAATTTAAATCAGTGTTGACATTAAATGCAAATCCATGCATTGTAACTCCCTTACTAATCATCAGGCCGACAGCAGTTATTTTGTCATTTTCAACCCAAACACCAGGATGTTCCGTATCACGGCCTGCCTTAATATTGTAACATTCTTCAAGTAACTTAATAAAAACTTCCTCAATGCTTCTAACCAATTCTCTTACCCCTGAAACATATTCCTGGAAACGCATAATTGGATAGCCTACTATCTGCCCGGGTCCGTGGTAGGTAACATCTCCTCCTCGACCAGTATTACAAATTTTTACTCCTTTTTCGGCTAAAAATTCTTCAGGTGCTAAAATATTAGTTTGTTTTCCCCTCTTCCCGATAGTTATAACCGGTTCATGTTCTAAAATCAGCATAATATCATCAATACGATTCTCTTTTCTTAATTTAAGTAATATTTTCTGTATCTTCAGGGCTTTTTCATAGTCTATAATGCCTAAATCAATTACATTTATTTTCTTCGGTTCTGTTGAAAACTGCTCCATCTGTTCCCCCCTATTTCAAAAAAACTCAATACATAGCTTGCACATAAACAATAAAAAATCTAGAAAACCTATCCTGTCTATCCAAAAATTAATTGAATAGAAATATATTTTCTATTTATTGACAAGTTGAAAATTATATATTATTCTACGTTAGAAATCTAAAAAAATTCAAGGAATTTTTATTCACCGGTTCCAGGTATATAGTCATTCTTGACATTCTTTTTGTCTATAGTGAGCTCTTTCAAGGCATTATTTACCGAATCCACCATCCTGGTAGGCCCGGACAGGTAAAACATGCGCTCTTTCATATCAGGTACTAATTTTTCAATTAATTCCCGGTCACATCGTTGTGGTGAAAATATATAGCACACTTTAAGGTCTTTAAAATCTTTATTTAGGCGATCAATAATTTCACGAAAAATTACACTATTTTCATCCTTGTTACTATAGATTAAAATGATATCTCTTATATTATTTCTTTTTTCTAAATCAAGGAGAATTGAATGAAATGGCGTAATTCCAATTCCGCCGGCAATAAACACCATTTTTTGATTGGGATCTTCTACCGTAAAATTACCCTGTATCTTCAAAATTTCTACAAAATCATTTTCTTTTTTGGCAAATAAAGCCTTTTTGAAGGAGCTGCTTTCTTGATATAGATAACGGGTAGTTAACATAATTTTCCCCTGATGCGGTGGAGAAGATATAGTAAAAATCCTGGTATCCCCCCTATCATCCGGATTAGCATGAGGGATTTTATAAAGGGCATATTGTCCTGCTTGCCAGGAAACAGGTATTCGGGGTTTGAATATAAAACTAAAAACATCAGCAGTTTCTTCCTTCTTTTTAATTAATTCTAATTTCATTTTTTGTTATCTCCTCATTAATTTCTCTTTTTAAAGATGATGGCTAAATAAAAATCGCTATATCAATAAAAAATAAATAATTTAATTTATTTTTGATTTCCAAGAAAGTGATTTTATTACTTGTAAAAATGTATATTAAAATTTTTTATATCTAAAGACTAAAGATAAAGTATTAAATATCTATCCTAAAGCATTTATTTTTTTATTATAACATAATAACAACATGAAAAAAGAACAGTTTATGTTTCATTAATAATTAATAATAAGTGATATTTAGAAAGTAAGTTCTATAACTAATTCTTCAATATTTTTTAAATATGGCTTTCCAAATAGGCCATTTTTCGATAAAATATACAAACGAACAACATTGATTAATAATATCTAATCTATATAATAATAAATAAGGCTTATGATTATTATTATATCCATATATCTATGATTGGAGATTGGAGGTGATGAAAAATATACTTTTTGCTTTGTTTGCATTAGAAAATATAAAAAAATCTAAGGAGGTAGCTTTATTATGAATATCTTTTCAAAAAAATCACTTTTTTTTAGTATTTTATTATTGATACTGATTGTTGTTACAGGATTATCGGTGTCCGCCCAGGAACCTATTAAAATTGGAGTAGTACAAAATCTGACCGGCCCCTGGGCATCAATTGACGGGCCTTCCTGGAACGGTGTACATTTAGCTGTAGATGAATTAAACGAAGCAGGCGGCGTTTTAGAGAGACCTATCGAAACCGTTTGTATCGACACCAAGGCAGATGAATCTGAGGTAGTTGCTGCAATAACCCGTCTAATTGAGAGAGAAGATTCTTCAATTATTATAGGTTACAGTGACTCCCACTGGGTATTAACAGCAGCCCCGATTGCCAGAGAATATGGCATACCTTTTATTACTCCAGGAGCAACACATCCGCGCATACCAGAACGCACAGGTGCCTGGCTTGCCTGTTTTGGAGATCATGACCAGGCTTCGGTAATGGCAGAATGGGCTATTAAAGAAGAAGGTTTGGAGAAAACTGCTATCTGGGTTGATACAGCAGTAGATTTTAGTGTCGCAGTCTGTGCCTTTTATGCAGATGCCTTTACTCATTTTGGCGGAGAGGTTGTCTATGAAGATTCATTTGAAACTGATTGGACTGACTTTTCTTCAATGGTTGCCCGCTTAAAAGCTCAGCAGGATGCTGGCCAGATAGATTCAGTCTATATTGGGGCAATCCCCGGAAATGCAGGACTTATTGCAAAACAAATCAGAGAAGGCGGAGTAACTGTCCCTATCTTAAGTGAAGATGGCGTTGATACTCCATTGCTGGTTGAAGTAGCAGGAGAATATGCCGAGGGAGTATTATTTGTAAGTCATGTCTCTTTAACCGATCCCGACCCATTGGTACAAGATTTTGTAAAAAGCTATGAAGAAAAATTTGGCAATAAACCTGAAAATGGCTTTGCAGCATTAGGGTATGACACCATGAAATTGGTTGCTGAAGCAATTGAAATTGCTGGCAGTGACGATCCGGCTAAGATTGACGAGAGCATTGGCAAAGTAGAAGATTTCCAGGGTGTTACAGGTATAATCAACTATGAAGAAGGAAATAAAGTTCCCGAAAAAGGTGTATCTGTTCTGGTAGTAGAAGATGGTGTTTTCAAAACATTAACCAGTATGGCACCCTCTTATAGACCTGATCCAAAAATTGCCGATTAACTAAAATATAGGACAATTAAGTACCCGTTAAATTAACGGGTACTTAATTGTTTTTGCTCGAAAGGATATTGCATGCAAAATATTTTAGATATCAAGAAAATCCAAAAGTCTTTTGGCGGCTTACATGCTGTTCAGGACTACAACCTTCAGCTAGAAAAAAATAAAATACTTGGGTTAATTGGTCCTAATGGAGCCGGTAAAACAACACTGTTTAATTTAATTACCGGAATCTTGAAACCGGATTCGGGCTCTATTCTGTTTTTAGACCAGGAATTGGTCGGATTAAGACCAGATCAAATCGCTACTGGAGGAATTTCTAGAACATTTCAATTACTCCACCTTTATGAATCATTAACAGTAGAGATGAATTTAAAAATAGCTTATCATATGCATTTAAAATATAACTTAGTTGAATCTATTCTTGGCTTAAATAATTACATACAACAAGAGAAAAACGCAAATGAAGAAATATCACTTATCCTGAATTTATTTAAAATGGAAAAATATCGCCATATGAAGGCATTAACACTTCCATATGGCTTACAAAGAAAATTAGACATTGCTCAATGCCTTATCAGCAAACCTCGTCTTTTACTTTTAGATGAGCCTTGTTGTGGTATGAATGTCAAAGAAGTTGAAGAACTATCTTCTTTAATTAAAAAGATTAGAGAGCAATTTTCACTTACTATGATTATTGTTGAACATCGTGTTCCGTTTATTATGGGGCTGGCTGAGCAGATTCAAGTTCTTGACCATGGCATCGTAATAGCAGAAGGTCTACCCGATGAGATAAAAAATAACGAAAAAGTCATCGAAGCCTATTTCGGAGGTAAAAAACATGCTACTGCAAACTAAAAGTCTAGAGATATGCTATGGAAAAATCCCGGCAGTAAGAAATCTGGACATTGGTGTGCAAAAAGGCCAGATTATTGCTTTAATTGGCTCAAACGGGGCGGGGAAAACTACAACATTGAAAGCTCTGGCAGGTGTTTTGACTCCCAGTAAGGGTCAAATATATTATGAAGAAAAAGAGATAACAAAATTACCTGCTAACCAGAGAGTACCCCTGGGAATTGCCTTAGTACCTGAAGGCAGGCAATTATTCAGCACCTTAACTGTAAAAGAGAATTTAAGATTAGGTGCTTATCATTTCGGATATTTAGAGTTTACTAAAAGACTGGAAGAAATTTATGAGTTATTCCCTATTATCAAAGAGAGAGAAAACCAGATTGCAGGAACTTTAAGCGGCGGAGAACAACAGATGCTGGCTTTTGGTAGGGCAATTATATCCAATCCACGCTTACTCCTGCTGGATGAACCTTCTTTGGGATTGGCACCATTGATTATTAAAGAAGTCTATCAAATGATTGAAAAGATTAAAAATACTGGAATCACAATCATTCTGGTTGAGCAGAATATTGAAATTGCATTTGAGATAACTAATTATATCTATGTTCTGGAAGCGGGAGAGCTTTCAATACAGGGAGAACCTTCTGAAATTATCAAAAATAATGAAATAAAAAAGGCTTATTTCGGTTAGAGGAGGCAACAGCGGAATGTTTTTTGGAACTTCTTATATTCTTCAACAATTATTTAATGGAATAGTACTGGGTAGCATTTATGCGCTACTTGCCTTAGGAATGGCCATCATTTATGGTATTTTAGGGCTAATAAATTTTGCCCATGGGGCTTTGATAACCATGGGAGCTTTTTGTTTTTATTTTATTTTTTCTGCATTAGAATGGCCATTCTGGATAAGCCTTTTACTTGCAATTTGTTTTGGTGGTCTAATAGGTTATTTGCTGGAATTAATTGGCTATAGAAAATTGCGAGGAAGCAGTGGACTTTCCTTACTAATCACTTCCCTGGGTATTTATATTTTTGTAGAGAATTTGGCAAAATTAATCGTATCACCACAACCATACGCCTTTAGTGCTCCGGATTTTTTAGATCAAATTGTGAATTTTTATATTACTTTTCGGGTCATTGATTTATTTATTATCGCCACTTCTATTTTGATTATGATTATTTTTGCTATATTTATCAAAAGAAATAAGATTGGAATAGCTATGCGAGGTATTTCCGAAAATGTAGAAACAGCTAAACTTGTCGGTATCAATGTAGACCAGGTTATCATTTGGACTTTTGTAGTTGCTTCCTCTATCGCTGCTTTAACCGGATTTATGTGGGGAGCAAAATATGGACAGATAGCCTATGATATGGGGTTTATGCCAGGAGTAATCGCTTTTGTTGCAGTCGTTATCGGAGGTATTGGCAGCATTCCTGGCGCAGTAGTTGGTGGATTTTTAATTGGACTGATACAGACTTTTGTCGTTGGTTTCCTGCCAGGTGGCTGGAGTATCTATCGTGATGCAATTGTATTTACCCTGTTAATCATTGTATTGCTTATCAAACCATCCGGTGTATTAGGCAGAAAGGAGTCTGTAGAATGAAGACAAATATCTTTTTATCAGCAAATAATAATACAAAAACAGGTATCTGGCTTCCTTTTGTCTCAGGATTAATCATATTATTATTAGTGGTAACATTGCTTAATGCTATGCTGGACAATTATGCTATTCATATTATCACGGTTATTGGGATTTATATTATTGCTGCTACTAGCTTGAATATAACCAATGGACACACCGGCCTCTTCTCCCTGGGACATGCGGGGTTTATGGCTATCGGTGCTTATACCTCTGTCTTTTTAACTTATAAAGTATCCTTAAGAGCGGCCTATAACCTTCCAGCCTTACCATCATTACTTGGAGGTGCTGAATTTCAATGGCCATTCTTACCTGCCTTACTGGTAGGAGGCTTGGTAGCTGCAATTGCAGCACTGATTGTTGGGTTCCCGGTATTAAGGCTCAGAGGTCATTATCTAGCTGTAGCTTCGCTGGGATTTATGATTATTGTAGCAAGCCTGGCTAAAGGTATGAAAGGAATTACCCGGGGAGCCTCAGGTATCCAGGTTATTACGCATTATACATCTATTTGGAATGTCTATATATGGGTGGCAATCACTCTCTTTATTACCTGGAGATTATTGAATTCAAATTCCGGTAGGGCAATGTTGGCTATCCGGGAATCTGAAATTTCAGCCCAATCCCAGGGTATTAATTTAATGAAATACAAACTGTATTCTTTTGTTATCGGGGCATTTTTTGCAGGAATTACTGGAGGCCTTTATGCACACTTTACCAGAGCTATCCGTCCTTATGAATTTTCTTTTACAATGACCTTCTTTATTGTTATTATGCCCATTATTGGCGGAAGCAGAAACCTATACGGACCTGCCCTGGGAGCAACATTGCTGGTACTTATTCGCTATCTGCTTAAACCGATAGAAGAATACCTGGGAATTTACGGACTAGTAGAACTAATCTATGCAGCACTTTTAGTAATGGTAATGATTCTACGACCGGAAGGAATTTTAAAAGAGAAAAATTAATTAAAAAGGAGAACGATTTTATGGATAAGAACAGTCAAAATTTATATTATTTAAATGGACATCGTTTCTTTGAAAAAAAGTTTGACAAGGTAATACTGCCAGTTGGTTCGGTTGAAAGACATGGAGACCATCTTCCTATCGGAACAGACACTATGGTCGCCTATGAATTGTCCAAATTAATAGCAGAAAAGATTGATAAATTATTAGTCCTTCCACCCATTACTTATGGAACAAGTGAACACTATGCATCCTTCTCCCCTACAATCACTATTTCTGCCGAAACTCTTATTTCACTTTTAAAAGACGTGTTGGAAGGAGTTATCCAGCATGGTTTTAAAAAGATAATTATCTTTAATGGGCATGACGGAAATATATCTCCTATCGAGATTGCTGCTAGACATGTTAAAGTTGCTCATCCGGAAGTTGTCATTGCCTCTCAGAATGCCTGGTGGGTAACAGCAGGTAAGTTATTACCTCCAGAGACTTTTGAAGTATGGAATGGCCTTGGTCATGCTGGAGAAGGCGAAACTTCTATGGTTTTATCATTACACCCTGAATTAGTTGATATGGAGTATGCTGAAGGTAGGGTTCCTGAAGATCTTTCTGAAGATTTGGATATTAAATGGTTATTTAAAGAATTGACCTCAACAGGTGCCTCGGGAGATCCAACAAAGGGAACAAAAGAAAAAGGGGGAAAAATGAAAGAGGTCCTCGTTAAGGCAGTTGTAGATTTTATTAAAAAAATGGATGCTGTGGATTGGAAATATGACCTATTTTCAAAATAAATTTTAGTTAAATTAACAAATTTTATATCATTACATGTTAAAATATGATTACCAAATGGCATCTAATATATTTATATTAATATAAAAAGATGTCATTTGGTAATCATTTTAGATAGTTCTCAAGGATTAGAAGATGGGAAATAAAAAAAGGATACTGGTTATTTTTACAGGCGGAACTATAGCCAGTAGCATTCAGAAGAAAGTAGCCAGTCCTAATAAAAAGAGTTTTCAATCATTATACAGCTATGTAAAACAATTCTTTTACCGTAAAAATGTAGAATTAATCTGCTATGAGCCCTGGGGAATTCCAGGTAAAGACAGCTCAAATTTAGATCCCGTAAATTGGATAAAAATTACCTCTATTATTGCAAAGGAATTAGAAAATCAACTTGATGGTGTATTAATTCTGTATGGTACGGATACTATGGCCTATTTGTCTGCCTGGTTAAAACTTTGTTTTCCAAATATTCAAATCCCTATTATTTTAACCGGCAGTCAATTAACCTTAGATTTTACACCCGAAGACGTGACAGTCAACCTTCCAGGGGCTGCACAGGTTGTCTATGATAATGTTCCTGGTGTCTGGATTTATTGTAACTGGAAATTATTCCCTGGTAATCGAGTTCATAAGGCACATGCAATTCATCCAGACGTATTTATTGCAACAAACGGCTTGCCAATCTATTTTAATATGGACTGGACTGCTAAATATAAATTGAAAAATATCAGGGTCACAACCTATGCTCCTCCGGAGTGGCTGAATAAAATTTTAAATTATCCCGCTGAGAAAGTAACTGAAATAATAAAAAAAATAAGCTGGCTAATGTGTGCTCCTGGTATAGAACCAGAAGTTAATTCAGATAAAAAAATAATTTGCATATACGGATTTGGGGCAGGCAATGCACCCGTAAATGTACTGAATTACCTGCAAAATAAATTTAAAAATGAGGAGGAAAAACCATCTATTATTGCCTGCAGCCAGGCAGAGGGAGACATCAAAAAACCGGATTATTATAAGGAAGTCGGTATTGCCTGGCTTTCACATAAAGGATTTAATGTCTGGAGTCAGATGGACTACCCTATTGAATACATTCATTCCTTGGCTTGCTATTCTCTGCTAATTAATTATAACAATCCTGGTAAGGTTCTAAGCAAACACATCCAGGGACCATTTGGGT